>Ga0209777_10002763_pt1 | contig 22582 bp, 24 predicted proteins | sample FrelakmetHBP12HB_FD_187147 | JGI IMG/M metagenome (GOLD analysis project Ga0209777, IMG submission 187147) | Freshwater lake sediment microbial communities from the University of Notre Dame, USA, for methane emissions studies -HBP12 HB (SPAdes)... | ecosystem: Environmental > Aquatic >...
CATCTCAGTTCGATTGGCTCCGGCATCCACGCTGCCAATGAATATGACTACTCCGTTGGCAGGAGGCTTGGGGATGAGCTTGAGTCGGGACATGGCCGACTCAAGGGAGCCCTGCACGGAAAGTCTGGTGACACGAGATTTTATGTTGGCTGCCTGCCCGTACTCTTCCCGTAGCTGGCTTGTGACATCATAGATCTGCTTATCGGGGGGAATATAGAGGGAAATTAGCTCCGTACCTCGACCCGTCTTGCTTCTCAGGCCATCGAGAAGACGCTTAAATTCATATTTTTCCTGTGCAGTGAACTCCATCGGGAATCTCCCAAAAACACTCACGGCCAAGATATAAAAGGCTTCTTCAAGAGGAGATTTTATAAACCCTGAATAGAACTCGCAAAATTCGATAGATTCAAAAACTATATAAAGATATAAGTTATCATATAATCCATGAACCAATTAGTTGTTCTTCAGGAAATTTATGCGTCTTTTTCTAAAGGAGGTGATGGTCTACAAAGAATCGATATTAAGGCCATCGAAGGGAGTTGTCCTGAACTACTCAGCAAATTGCTGAATAGCTCCCGAAAGGGCAGAATCGACGAGGATGTTTGCCGCGAACTTTCTCTTAAGCTACAAGATGTTTATGAGATCAAGCGCCTCGGCGATATCTGCCGCAGGGTGGATCTGCCAAGTCTCGCCATAAATACATACAACAGGGCCCTCTCTCTCTGCCGCGATCCGATTCTGCGACCGGTGCTACAGAATAACCTGGGTCAAGCCTTTGTCCATCAGGGAGATCTGGCGAAAGCTGCTTTCTACTATCAGAAGGCCGCCGACTGCTTTGCCAAGGAAGGGGATCATATCGGCCTTGCCCATGTATTGGGGAATTTGGGCTCAGCCTACCGGAAGAGCGGGGAATGGGACAAAGCCATAGAGCACTGTTACCGCAGCCTGAAGACCTTCGAGGAGAAGGGTGACGAACTCGGCATTGCTCAGATGACGGGAAGCCTCGGCCGGATCTATGCCGATATGGGAGAGAAGGAGCTTGCTGCCCGATACTTCGAGAGAAGCCTGACCGACTTTCAGAGACTGGGTGATAAAAGGAGCGCTGCCTGGGTGCTGGACCGGCTGGGAAGAATTGCCGGCCAGAGAATGGACTGGGATAAGGCACTGTGCTACTTCAATTCCAGCCTCTCTTTGTTCGAAGAGCAAGGCGAAAGTCAGAGCCAGGGAATTGTTCTATCCAACCTGGGACGCATCTACCTGCAGATGGGGCAGGCAACTGCGGCTCGCGAACCTCTGGAGAGAGCCGTTCTGCTCATTTCCCGCCAAATAAAGCCCAGTTATCAGAATGCCCTCTATTGCCTGGCGAAGACTTACAGCTCCCTGGCAAAAAATTGCCTGCAAGAAGAACCGGGCCGATCATCCAGCCGACAGCAAAGACAGGAGGCCTCCCAGCTATTCATCCTGGCTTCTAACCGTTATCATGAGCTGACATCTACCCTTGAGGAAGGCCAGGCCGAGATCAAGGTAGCCGAGGCAATGGCAAAGAGCCGGTCCTATCTGGTAAGGCTCGGCGGGGATGTTCAGGGCGAGGAGGCGCTGATATTGGTGGAGAGGGCCCAGACCTTCCTGGACAATGCCTCGGAGTATCTCAGGGGAGTGGCCCAGGGGTGGTCATCAGAGGAGGAGGGGGGGGAGGCAGGCGGCTTTCTTTGCCTGGCCCTGAAAAATATCGTAGATGTGCAAAAATTTGGAAGAGATGCGACCGAGAAGCTGCAGGCAGCAGCCGTGGCTTTGCGCCATGCAGAAAAGAATTTAGATGGGAACGAAAGCAGCGCAAAAGGGATTGCACAGGCCGCAGAAATCCTGGAGGGGCCGGCAGCAAACTCAAGCAGTCAATGCCAAGCGGCCCTGCAACTTATTGCCGGGGCAATGGTGAGCAATTCGCTAAACAAAATCGATGATAGTAATAGCATATTCACCTGGGATGAGTCTGTGTATCTCTTGCCCGTGACCGAAAAGGGCGAATTTGTGGTTAATATCAAGATAAATGATCTGCATGAGCCAGAGTCGGAACCCATAGCAAAGACGGACCTGCCGGTCCTGGGGATCTCAAAGGAGGGGTATGTGGCAAAAGACCTGATCTTGGCGGATGGCTGGCTGGTCCCAATCAAAGCCGACTTGGCCTGCAAGAGTTACGGCCAGCTTCTCTTGCCGCCCATTAGGCAGCAATTCAATGCAAAGATGGAAATGCCCCTAAAACCAGAGGATGGAAAGCCTGAGCCATACGAAAGGGCTTTTTCGGAAGCCAAAGAATTCAGCGAAGTCGCGCAAGATCCTGAAATTGAGATAGAGTCTCAAGAAAGTCCCTTCAGCCGCTCGAAAGCCGTATTCCTCCTCAAGGTTATGACGGCTCTCTTGGTGATGCTGCTGGCAATAGAGGCAATACTATACTTGATATAGGCCGTAATATCATGTCTGCCTGGCAAATATGAAGAGAAAGCAGCTTGAGATGATGCTGGAGCGGCTGGAGGGCTTTAGTCGGCCCTCTTTTCAAAGGGAGCAGTATGCCACGCCCGCATGCGTCGCCGCAGAGATGCTTTTTCTGGCGGGAATGCGCAAAGAGCTTGGTACCGTCTGTGACCTGGGCTGCGGGACGGGCGTGCTGGCCATAGGCGCGGCCCTACTGGGTGCGAGGGCCATTGGCGTGGAGATCGACGGCGATGCTTTGGCCATAGCCAGGAGAAATGCAGAAAAGTTAAACGTGGATGTGGACTTCATCCGCGCCGATGTGAGAACGCTGGCCCTCAAGGGCATCGATACCGTGGTCATGAATCCGCCCTTTGGAGCCCAGAAGGCGAGTGCTGGAGACCGCGCTTTTCTCTGCATTGCCCAAAAAATCGCCAAGACCATCTACTCTCTGCATAATCAGGGAAGCGAAGCATTCATGAGAAGCTTTATGAAACCCTGCACGGTGCAGGAGATCTATCGCATTCCCTTTCCCTTGAAGAGATGCTTTGAGTTTCATAGCCAAGATGTCAAGGTCATTGAGGTTGAGCTATATAGAATAACATGCTAGGATGCCAGACTTTAGATACTAGTAGCACTATCAATTCTAGGTGCTAGTGATGATACTGGATTTATATAGAGGAATCATAGAGGAATTATGATGGACGGTAGCTTTGTACTTCCTGGAGATGTGGTGGGATCGACCGAGGAGTTTGTTCCCGGAGACTGCACCTACGCTCGGGCAGGAACGATTTTTGCATCTACGGCTGGCCTGGTCAAGATCGATTCGAGAGCCAGATCCGCGAGTGTCATACCCAAGACCAATGCTCCTGTAAAGCTCTTTCAGGGTGATATCGTGGTGGGGGAGGTAATTGATCTCAAGGACAGTCTGGTCATTGTCTCGTTGGCCTTCAAGAAGGGGCATGAGGACAGACCCATCTCAGATGAGGAGGCGACCATTCACATATCCAATGTGAGAAACTCCTATGTCAAAGACCTGCGTCACCTCTTCTCACTCCGCGATATTCTTAAGGCCAAGATCATCGACGAGAGACAGATGAGGCTTACTACGGGCGACGAGGATCTGGGCGTTATTAAGGCCTACTGCACTCGTTGTCTTGCGGGCCTGGTCAAGAAAGAAAGCAAATTGGTCTGTCCCAATTGCGCCAATACTGAGACGCGCAAGATGAGCTCAGCCTACGGTCTGGGAGTGGTTTGATGAATTTGAAGATTATCAAGAAGACGGAGAATCAGGCCATTATCGAGTTTGTGGGGGAAGGGCACACGATCTTGAACTTGCTGCGAACCGAACTTTTGGCTGATGAAAGGGTGCTGATGGCCACCTACGACACCAAATTTCCCATCATGGACAACCCCGTTTTTCGGCTCACGACGTCTGGTGTAGACCCCATAGTTGTTTTGAGAGAAGCTACTGGGCGTATCATCGGCCAATGTGAGGAGTTTTCCAGGCAGTATGCAGAGGCTGTAAAGTAGTAGTAGTAGTAGGCCGGCATTTGAGCATGTAAATGCCTGCCGCATTTATTTTCTTCTAATGGCTAAGAATTTTGACATAAACACCGCTCAAGGCCTATCGGTTGCGAAGGCTGCAAAACTGCTAAAAGAAGTTGGCTACAACGAGTTGCCTTCATCCAAACCTCGCACGATCTTAGCCATTGCCTGGGAGGTTGTTAAGGAGCCTATGTTTCTCCTCCTGGTAGCAGGCGGACTGGTTTATCTATTGCTCGGTGATCTCCAGGGGGCCTTGATGCTGCTGGGCTTCGTTTTGGTTGTCATGGGCATTACTTTTTTCCAGGAACGCAAGACTGAGCGGGCCCTGGAGTCTTTGCGAGACCTTTCCAGCCCACGTGCTCTGGTAATCCGGGATGGCGTTGATAAAAGGATAGCGGGAAGGGATGTCGTCCCTGGTGACCTTATCGTTCTTGCGGAGGGCGACCGCGTGGCTGCTGATGCCGTAATGCTCTGCAGCACTAACCTTTTTGCAGATGAATCACTTCTCACTGGCGAATCGGTCTCAGTACGAAAGGTATGTTGCGAGAGCACGGAAAATTTACCTGTGATGGCAAGACCGGGTGGGGACGATTTACCCTTTATCTACTCGGGAAGCCTCGTTGTGCAGGGCCAGGGCGTGGCAGTGGTCCGGGCCACGGGAATTTACACGGAGATTGGCAAGATCGGGAAGGCTTTGCAGAAAGTCACGTCCGAGGAGACGGCGCTGCAAAAAGAGACGAATTTGCTGGTAAGAAACCTGGCCATACTCGGCCTGAGCCTATGCTTGTTGGTAGTGATTGCCTACGGCATGACCAGAGGCGACTGGCTGCAGGGACTCCTGGCAGGCATAACTATGGCCATGGCCGTGCTGCCTGAGGAGTTTCCCGTAGTTTTGACCATATTTCTGGCCTTGGGCGCATGGAGAATCTCGCAGAGCAATGTCTTGACCAGGCGCGTTCCCGCAATAGAGACACTGGGTTCGGCTACCGTGCTCTGTGTTGATAAGACCGGCACTTTGACCCTGAACCGCATGAAGGTGAAGAAGATATTCGCCGGCGGCGAGTTCTTTGAACTGGATGATGGTAACGAATCTTTGCCGGATGCTATCCATGAGGTAATTGAGTTTAGCATTCTGGCGAGTTCGATAGATCCCTTCGATCCGATGGAGAAGGCCTTTAGAAAACTGGGCGAGGACTACCTGGCAAAGACTGAGCACATGCACAGGGACTGGGAGCTGGTAAAAGAATATCCGCTATCAAAGAAGCTGCTGGCCATGTCTCGGGTCTGGAGATCGCCCTCCGGAAAAGAGTACGTAATCGCGGCCAAAGGAGCGCCCGAGGCCATAATAGAGCTGTGTCACTGCGACTTGAATCGGCAAGAGGAGCTTTCCCGGGCGGTTCAGGTTATGGCAAAGGAAGGTATGCGGGTCCTGGGCGTCGCCACTGCATCCTTGCAAGAGATGGATTTGCCGGATGGACAGCACGACTTCGATTTCAAATTCATGGGCCTGATCAGTATGGAGGATCCGGTTCGTCCGGGCGTTCCTCAGGCCATCAAGGAGTGCTATTCGGCAGGAATAAGAGTAGTAATGATAACTGGAGACAATCCCGGCACTGCTCAGGCCATAGCCAGGCAGATCGGATTTCCCTCGGATCAGGTAATTACTGGCCCCGAGTTAGAGAAATTGAGCGATCAGGAACTTCAGAATCAAGTCCGAAATATCGGCATCTTCTCCCGGGTTATGCCGGAGCAGAAGCTGAGGCTGGTCCTGGCCTTAAAGGCTAACGGAGAGGTCGTGGCCATGACCGGCGACGGCGTGAACGATGCGCCCGCCCTCAAAGCCGCTAATATTGGAATTGCCATGGGTAAGAGGGGTACGGATGTGGCCCGCGAGGCGGCATCTCTGGTGCTCTTGGACGACGACTTCTCGTCAATAGTCAAAGCGGTGAAGTTAGGCCGCCGGATCTTCGACAATATAAAGAAGGCCATGGCCTATATCCTGGCCATCCATGTGCCTATTGCAGGCATGTCGCTTATTCCCGTGATCCTGGAGTGGCCGTTAATCTTTTTCCCGATTCATGTGGTATTCCTTGAGCTCATCATCGATCCCGCCTGCTCAATTGCTTTTGAGGCTGAACCCGAGGAAAAAGATGTAATGCTGCGCCAGCCACGCGACCCGAATAAGCCTCTGTTTAGCCGGCGCACATTGGGCCTCAGCTTGCTTCAGGGGGTTAGTGTTCTGATCATAGTCCTGGCAGTCTTCGCCGTTTCACTTTATCGTGGTCAGGGTGAGTCTGAGGCTAGAGCCATGACTTATACTACGCTCGTCATTGCCAACCTTAGTCTGATACTGGCAAATAGGTCTTGGTCCCGGACGATTTTGGAGACCATGAGCACTCCTAATCCCGCTCTCTGGTGGGTGGTGGGAGGGGCCCTTGCTTTCCTGGCATTGGTAATCTATGTTCCCTTTATCACAGAACTATTCGGCTTTGCCCATCTACATCTCATCGATATCGCTATTTGTTTCATGGCAGGTATAGCGAGCGTTCTATGGTTCGAGGGACTAAAGATCATCAATAGAAAACGCGGATTTATCCCTTAGATGCCCACCTCGTTATATCCGATTTTTCAGATTTTTCAGAAAAGCTTATATTATCAGAATACAACGCAATTGCTATAATGGCATGAGGCGCAAAAGTGACCACAAAAGATGAGAATGAATCCTGCTGCCAGCCAAGCGAGATAAGCAGTTGCAGCGTAGAGTCGATTGTAACCATTGACGAGAGAGGACAGATGGTCCTCCCCAAAGAGATCCGGGAGAGAGCAAAGATTAAGCCGGGAGACAAGCTGGCCTTGCTAAGCCTGGAGAAAGACGGCAAGGTCTGCTGCCTATCTTTGATCAAGGTGGAAGAGCTGGAAGGCATGGTCAAGTCCCGACTGGGGCCGGTAATAAACGAGGCTTTTAAGGAATAGGTGGGTGAAAAAAGATGAATGATCAAGAGCTGAAGAATGCGGTAAAAGAGAGCTACTCGCGTGTGGCAAAGAACGCGGGGTCCTGCGGTTCGTCAGGCTGTTGTGGATCGGTTAAGCCCCAGCAGATCAGCAAGAAGGTCGGTTACACCGATGAGCAGATAGAGGCCGTGCCCGAGGGATCGAACCTGGGGCTTGGTTGCGGAAACCCGATTGCACTTGCTTCCTTAAAAGAGGGCGAGATCGTCCTGGACCTGGGGTCCGGAGCCGGATTTGATTGCTTTTTGGCATCGAAGATCGTAGGCTCGCGGGGAAAGGTCATCGGTGTCGATATGACGGCAGAGATGGTGGCGCGGGCAAAAGCCAATGCCGTCAAAGGTGGCTTCAGCAATGTGGAGTTTCGATTTGGTGAGATCGAGGCCTTGCCAATCGAGGATAATTCTGTCGATGTCATCATCTCCAACTGCGTCATCAACCTGGTTCCGGATAAGGAGAAGGCCTTCCAGGAGGCGTTCAGAGTTCTTCGCCCCGGCGGCAGGCTGATGGTCTCGGATATCGTCCTTTTGAAAGGACTTCCAAATTTCGTCAAGCAATCGATTAAGGCTTACGTGGGATGCATCGCGGGAGCCCTCCCGAAGGATAAGTATCTGGACGCCATAAAGTCTGCGGGATTCAAAGACGTCTCTGTAGTGCAGGAGTCCATATTCCCCCTGGACTGCATGACCAATGATCCTACCGGTCAGGCGATTCTAAAGAGTTTGGATGGATCTCCCGAAGATATCAAAAAAGTTGAAGGCTGCATATCCAGCGTAAAGGTCAGCGGCTTCAAGCCTAAATGAAGGATTCGATTGATGATCGAAATTGACGGCTCCTTGGGAGAAGGCGGCGGCCAGATTGTGCGCACAGCCGTGGCTCTTTCTGCCGTGACGGGAAAGCCCGTGCGCATAACCAGGGTCAGGCAGGGCCGGTCCAAACCCGGCCTGGCGGCGCAGCATGCCCGGGCCATAACGGCCTTAGCCGCAATTTGCGATGCCAGGACATCTGGAGCAACGCCCGGATCTTCCGAGATCATTTTTACGCCGGGAGAGATTAGGGGCGGCAGGCATAGGGTGGAGATTGGAACCGCCGGCAGCGTGACATTGCTCATGCAGTGCCTTTTGCCGGCGCTGCTGCGGGCCGATACCCATTCTTCTTTGCAAATTCTTGGAGGAACGGATGTAAATTGGTCTCCTACAGTTGACTATTTTAAAAATGTCTTTCTGCCCGCACTATCCTCTTTCGGGGCCAGGGTGAGCCTGGAGGTTTTAAAGAGAGGATACTATCCCCGAGGCCAGGGCGAGGTGCTCTTAGAGGTGGAGCCGGCAAAGCTGAAGGCCTCTCATCTGGAAAGTATGGCTTGTGATACCGGGCAGATTATTCAGAATATACATAATACTGTGCAGGGAGTGTCTCACTGCTCGAACTTGCCAGAGCAAGTGGCTGCCAGGCAGGCCGACTCGGCGGCAGAGGCACTAGCGCAAGCGGGCTTTTCCGCTCAAATATCTCGTGAGGCACTGCGGTTGCCATCCTTAGGAAGCGGCATCACTCTCTGGTCCGGTTGCAAAGGGGCGAGTAGTCTTGGCGAGAGGGGGCTGCCAGCGGAAAAAGTGGGCAGAAAGGCGGCAGAGGAGATGATTATTGAGCTAAAATCCCCTGCCCGTGTGGATGTGCACCTGGCCGACCAGCTCATTCCCTATCTGGCCCTGACTGGTGGCTGTTGCACGGTGCGGGAGATTTCTCTGCACGCCAGGACCAACATCTGGACAGTCGGGCATTTCCTGGATGCTGAAATTGAGATCAAAGAGGAGAAAGGGCTATTTCGGATTGAGAGCGTCCTGCAAGAATGAGGATTATGAACGAGAAATTCTCGCTATATTTCGAGGCGGAGTTGAATCCTCAATTCCTTGTCAATTATTACAGGGGTGACTTGGGAAAGCGAATGGCTGAGGAGACCTTCAACAAAGTCAAAGATTAATTCTTGCAGGTAAGCTAGAATCAGTTGATAACAGTAGCCTCACGAAGGCCCAGGCAGTCGAGAAAAGGTTAGTCCTTCGCATTCTTACAAGCTAAACGCTATCTTCAACCTATTTTAGGGGAAAATTATTTATCACAAACAGGCATAACCGTAGAGGTTAAAACCCCCAAATTTCCGATTCGCAGAATCACAAAAACAAGAAGTCGTCTTTTCCGGGAAAGAAATGCAACTCAATGACGTACTGCAGAGACTATGCCAGCTTCGGGCTCGATTAGATGATCTCAGGATCAAAAGTCAATCAGGCCCAGCCTGTCTATGCGAGACGCTATTCGATGCTTCCTTGGAGCTGCAAGCTATAGAAAAATTGCTGGAAGAAAAAAGCAGCAAAGATATATCGCAGCACTATTTTCTGGAAATGATCATAAATTCTTTCACCGATCCTTTATTCATCAAAGATAGACAGCACAGATACGTATTGATCAACGCCGCCGAAAGCGACTTTACCGGCCGAAAACATGAAGAAATGATCGGCAAGACAAGTAACGATTTTTTCCCCAAAGAGCAGTCTGACATTTTATGGGAAAAGGATGAAGAGGTCTTTGCCACAGGAAGAGAGAACGTAAATGAAGAAATTGTGACTGATGGCCGGGGCATTGTTCGAACCATGCTCACCAAGAAGACCTTATACGTAGATAAAGCCGGCAATCAGTTTCTGGTGGGCATTTCCAGAGACATCACAGAGAGCAAAAAGATCGAAGAGCAGCTAAAAAGGGCTCATGATGAACTGGAGAAGAGAGTCCTTGAGAGAACGACTGACTTGGAAAAAGCCAACCAGGCCTTAACTGATACCAGAGACTACCTCGATAAAATAATTAATTCTATTGGCGACCCAATTCACGTCAAGGATCGGCAGCACAGGGTAATTCTGGTCAACGATGCCGCGTGCAAGCTTTTCGGCTGCTCAAGAGAGGAAATTTTGGGCAGGACCGCTTATGAGCTGTTCCCCTCCCAAGAGAATGCAGAAATCTCCTGGCATAAAGACGAGGAGGTATTTACCACGGGAGAGGAGAATGTAAACGAGGAAACGAATACCTATGCTCCCGGCGTGACTTGCACCGTATTGGTTAAAAAGACGCTTTATATGGACAAATCAGGAAATAAGTTTCTAGTGGGAGTTACCAGAGATATCACCGATCGTAAGAGGACGGAGGAGGCGCTGCAGGAGAGCGAGAAAAAGTATAGCCTGCTGATAAACAACGCTAACGATTCAATCATCGTCGCGCAAGACGGCCTGCTCAAGTTTGTCAATCCCAAGATGCTTAGCCTGTTGGAAGTGAATTCGGAGCAGGAACTCATTGATAGACCATTTCCAGAGTTCATCCACCCGGATGATCGGAGCATGGTGGTTGAAAATTACCTGCGACGAATCGCAAATGAGGCCGCACCGCCCCGGTACGCTTTCCGGGTGGTCACTCCCAAAGGCATTGTCAAATGGGTGGAAATCCACGCGACTTTGATCGAATGGCAAGGCAAACCAGCCACGTTGAATTTACTTACCGACATCACTGACCGCAAGAAGGCGGAGGAGGCTCTTTTGGAATCGGAGCAGCGCTTAATGGATATCATTGATTTTCTGCCCGATGCTACCTTAGTCATCGATAGAGAGGGAAAGGTGGTAGCCTGGAACAAGGCCATCGAGGCCATGACCGGCATCTTAACCAAGGATATGATCGGGAAGGGCGATTATGAGTATGCATTGCCCTTTTATGGATCTCGCCAGCCCATACTCATCGACCTGATTTTAAAAGCTGACAGAGGGATCGAGAGCAAATATGATCATATTGAGAAAAAAGGAAGAGTTCTCAATGGAGAAGCCTACATGCCCAACATGCGAGGCGGAAGCGTCTACCTCATGGGCAGTGCTGCTGTTCTCTATGACTCTGCCGGCAATGTCTTTGGAGCCATAGAATCCATCCGCGACATCACAGAGCAAAAGCGGGCTGAAGACCTTCTTATTGAGGCAAAAGAGGCTGCAGAAGCGGCGGCCCGGTCAAAATCGGATTTTTTAGCCAATATGAGTCACGAGATCAGAACCCCCCTCAATGCCGTATTGGGTCTGACCGGATTGCTCTTGAACTCGGACTTGAATGCACAAGAGAGGGATTATGTAGAGACGGTGAGAAGCTCCGGCAATACCTTGCTCTCGGTTATAAATGAGATACTGGACTTTTCCAAGATTGAAGGTGGGAAGATGGAGCTGGAGAGCCAGCCCTTCCATCTGCATGAATGCATTGCTGTGGCCGTAGATCTGGTGAAGGCGGCTGCAGATCAAAAAGGGCTGGTTATGAAATATGGCCTGGATGAAGCGATTCCGGCATACTTCAAGGGCGACGTTACCAGGCTTCGTCAGGTATTGGTCAACCTGCTCAGCAATGCTGTCAAATTCACGCATGCCGGGACGATCGATATCTCTGTGACAGCAAAGCCGATACATACTACCAATAGCAGACTATATGAGCTTCATTTTTCTATTAGCGATACCGGCATTGGAATTCCTGAGGAAAAACTGGACCGGTTATTTCAATCGTTCTCCCAGGTAGATTCCACGACTACACGAAAGTACGGCGGAACCGGCCTGGGTCTGGCCATCAGTCGCAGGCTGGTAGAACTTATGGGCGGCGAGATCTGGGTGGTCAGCAGGCCGAAATTGGGTTCCACCTTCCATTTTACAATTCCTGCCGAGGAGGCGGAAAAAATATCGATTCCCATCGATTCTTGCGCCACGAGAGCAAAAACGCATCCCTGCCAAGGGAAGAACGGAACGCTGCGCATTTTGCTGGCGGAAGACAACGCCATCAACCAGATGGTCGCCATTCAGATGCTAAAGAGGCTCGGCTACAGCGCAGATGTGGCAGCCAATGGTCTCGAGGTCCTACAGGCAATAGAACGCCAGCCCTACGATGTGGTTCTCATGGATGTGCAGATGCCGGAGATGGACGGCCTGGTGGCCGCGCAGGAGATCCGCAAGCTATGGCCCAAGGGGCCCAGGATCATAGCCATCACCGCTTATGCCTTGAAAGGCGACCGGGAACGCTGCCTGGCTGCCGGCATGGACGATTACATCAGCAAGCCCATTGTGATCGAGGAGCTAAGACGGGTTTTAGAAGAGGGCGTTGAGAGAATCGAATGATAGTAATAATAATTAAGGGATTCTGAGCAGGAGTATACCCCTTCACAATCACTCCTGCCCATGCGGTAAGGACAAGTCCCCACTCTCCTAACCCGCCGAATAGTCGGTTATCGCCGAAGTTAATAACCTTTTTTTTCATGTAGAGGTTATGTGGATATGATCTAGGTCATTTATGATTGAGATGATTTTTTGTCGAGCGAATCTTATTTCTACTGTTACACAAATACATGGATGTATGAGCAAGCCATTACATTACAATCGATCACTTAATTTTATAATAATTGTTATTATTTTTTCCCAGATAGGTATATTTAGTTCCATCGGTCTCACAGATCTGGATTATCATCTCAGCAATCTGAAAAATGCTGATGCTTCCGTCTCTGCAGGGCAGAGCTTTCATGGCGGCAGCAGTGCGGAGCTATCCATAAACAGCGAAGGAAATTATGCCCGGATCTATATCTATCTGGACCCTCCGCTACCACTTGAAGATCTTGATCAGTTCAGCATGTGGATATATCCCCAATCAGGCGATGGAACTGTCCAAGTTGAGCTATATTTTGACGGCGATGGGGACGACAGCTACGACAGCAAAAATCTCCAGGATGCAAGAATTCTCTCGCAAAAAAAATCATGTTCGGAGGTGGGAATGTCCAATCATACCTGGAATGAACTGGATGGTTTTGATCTGGAATATGAGAAGTATAAGGACGAAGAATTCCTGCCTGGAAGTCTTGATGACTGCAAGGACCGGCTAGAGGGAAAGAATATTGTGAAAATCTACATTACGATTTATAAAGACCTCAAGGTATCCGATACATCTGCCTTTATCGATTACATTAAGATCGGCGACGAGATAATAAGTTTCGAGCCCCTGGAAAAGGAGGATGTAAAAGACGGCCCCTCTTCCGCGACCCCGGGAGGCCTGATGACCTACACCATAACCTATGGAAATAATCAGCTAGATCCTGCCGATCTGATCGTAAAAGAAGATTACGATCCGCGAACGGTGTTCATCGAGTCCTATCCGCCCCCTGATCCCGGCACCACCAACACCTGGACTTTTTCCAATCTTCCGCCGGGCGCGCACGGCCAGATTATCATAAAGATGAGGAGCATCAAGCCCGCCGCCAAGGCCAGCATAGATGGACAAGTTTCCGGCAAGGGCCTTATGTCCACAGAGGGCAAGCTCTCTACAGAATTCGAAAGCTACCTGGTCACAAATAATGTACATATCCTGGCTGGCGAGTTCAACTACTCGGCATCAGTCACTACCAGAATCCGGCCTATAATCGGATCGGTCCTGCAATACGGCGAGCACGGAGCAGGTGACTATCAGGCCGAGGAGCAACTGGCGTATAATTCGGTGAGCATCAACGTAGAGCGCAACATCCTTGCCCATAGTTCTCCTGGCCTTCTCAACCTCTCCCAAGATTGCATCCCTCTTCCCCTGCGAGGGGGCTGGTCAGCAAATCTGCGGGCCGAGAACGACTACAGAGACATTCGCTGGAGCGATAGATACTACGAGGCTAAGAACCTCAACCTCAGCTATAAAACGCAGCTGGGCAAGACTCTCTCCTATCTGGAGACAGACGCCCAGGTACTGGGTCTGGCTGATCGCACCGCCTACTGGCCGGGCGGATTCACCGATACTCATCTGGCCGGCAACTTCACCTTGGCGGGCAAGGCCAGATGGAAGTGGGCTAACAAGACCGTAGGTCCGGATAAGGAGTGGCTGGAGTGCAGCTGCCCGATGGGGCAAGGAGAAACGAGCTAATGATAATGTCTAGGCTGCAAATTCTCTCATTAGGTTGGGAGGGCCGGAGGAAGGCCCTCCCCGAGTAGGTCTTAATGGCGAGCCCCAAACTCCCATCTCGCCAGTTAATCCATTTCTTTTATAATTTATAGCCCTATTTTTCATGTACGGGTCATATTAAGAACATCTAGATAAGCATGAATCATTACCGCAAGCCTATTATTCTCAAAGCCGGGCATGCTATTATGGCCATGAATGTGCAACGTTTCATAGAGGACGCCATCGAGGAAATCAGGCGCGACGTAAAGGGACGCGCCATCATAGGTTTATCGGGAGGCGTGGACAGCTCGGTATGCGCCATGCTGGCCCATCGCGCCATCGGAGACCGGCTGGTTCCTGTTTATGTGGACTCGGGGCTCATGAGGCAGTTCGAGTCGGACCGAATCGAGCAGCTCTTCCTGGGAATAGGCCTGGTGCGCGTGAATGCTCACGATCGGTTCCTCAATGCCTTGAAAGGGGTCACAGACCCGGAAGAGAAGAGGATGATTGTGGGTGAGACATTCATCCGTGTCTTTGAGGAGGAGTCGCGCAAGATTGGAGGCGATTGCCTCATGCAGGGCACCATCTACCCGGACAGAATCGAGTCTGAGGGTGGCATCAAGGCTCACCACAATGTGGGGGGCTTGCCCCGTTGCATGGAATTCAAGACCATAATCGAGCCCCTGCGCGACCTGTACAAGGACGAGGTTCGTGTAGTAGCGAGGGCTCTGGGCCTCCCCCCGGAGATCAGCGAGAGGATGCCCTATCCGGGGCCTGGTTTGGCGGTACGGATCGTTGGCGAGGTCACATCCGAGAAGCTGGATGTTGTGCGCAAAGCCAATGCCATTGTGGAGGAAGAGGTCGAGAAATTCAGCCCCTGGCAGGCCTTCGCTGCGCTCCTCGGCAAAGCCACAGGTGTGAAAGGCGACGTCCGGATCTACGGCTGGGTGGTGGCAGTTCGTTCCGTCTCCTCCCGAGATGCCATGACGGCGGAAGCGATGGAGCTTCCCTGGGAGACTCTGAAGCGCATCTCCAGCCGCATCACTGGCGAGATTCCAACCGTTGCCAGGGTGGTCTACGACCTGACTCCCAAGCCGCCGGGGACAATCGAGTTCGAGTGAAGCACTCTTGATGGCTCGGTGCACTCTGTGAGCGATCAACCACAAAACTCTTTTTGCAGGCTATCCACAAATATCGATCGATCAGTAGGCATAGCTGTCATGCTTCTCTGCCAGATCCTGCGGACCTTCACAAATGCCTATTACACTGGGAACTCAAGAACTTAGAGATCCTCTTGAGATCTGCATCCGGACGATCCGTGCGCCTTCAACGCAGTCCTCAGGCGATTTGCCGCCCGTGATCACAAGTTTGCCTGAGCCGAATATGAGTACTACTACCTTGGGCTGCTTGATCCTGTAAATTAGCCCCGGAAACTGCTCCGGCTCGTATTCTATGTTCTCCAGGCCCAGGGCGATGGCGTTCATGTTCAAACGGGTCTTCAGGTCGGCAGAAGCCACAACATTCTGAACATGGATCTCAGGCTCCATATTGATATTCTCGAAACCTATAGACTTGAGCGTCTTGGCCAAGTTGGTTACTACCGTGCGAACATCCTCGACGTTTTTGGACCCGGTGCATACCACTTTGCCGGAAGTGATTTCTGGCCACCCATAGCAAAGCTGTCGAAACACCTCCTGCTTTGCTCTGCTTATGCTCATTGGCTGACCATGGGGTATTAATAATCTCGAAAGAAAAGTCATTAACATGAAGACAATTATAATTCTTGTAAGCCTATTAGCAGCCGTTTCTCTGGCTGCTGCGTATACCCCGGAACAACAAGCCACAGTGGACGGAGTGCGCCTGTCCTTCCAACTCGGTCAATCATACGACAAAGCCGCCCAGGGTCAAGATGTCCCAGTATTCAATGCCCTGGTCGATAAGTGGAATGCATGGGTCGTCAAGAACTTTGGAAATGACACTACTTTGCTCATGGCAAAGATGACCGTACCAGTCAATTTGCAAAAGCCCTATATGGCTGCCGGAAACAATACAACAAGCAAGGGCATAACCCATGAGATAAATGGTGATGGGGTGAAATATACTACCAACGATGTCAACCTCATGTCGGACGCAGCCATAGCAAAGTATGCGACATCGACACAAGGAAAAACCCAGGGTGCAGATTTCCTTGGTGGAGTCTGAGCCGCAAGACAATGACCAATTTTTTTAAAGAAAATATTTATATGCGACTAATATATGTATACATCTTGAGGGATTATAATAAAACAGACTTTTATCAAAGTGCTGGACGAAAAGGATCTGGAATTCGTCGAAGCACTGCGAAGCTTGGATGTGCCAAGAAACGTAGCCATGTTGATCACCTTTCTGGCGAACGTGAGCGAAGCAAACTCCAGAGAAATCGAAACGGCAACACGCATGATGCAGCCAGAAGTGAGCATAGCCATGCGTGCATTACGCTCAAATAACTGGGTCGAGGAAGGCGATATCAACGCGGAGGGAAAAGGTCGGCCCATGAAGGTCTACATGCTCAGTGTAACCCTCAATATGATCATACAGCACTATGAAGAAGAGAGAAATCGCGAATCGGCCAGGGCAATGGAGGCCATCCAAAGACTTCGGGAACTGACAACTACTTGATCATAAGGTAACTTTCCGTCTCAACTATTTTCGCGCCCAGGCCCACTGCCTCCTCAACTGCTGCCAGGTCTTTCATCAGGAATATCCTCTCATTTGCGGTCTCCTTGAAGGCCACAGAGTTCTTCAGGATCGGGGCATATTTCGCTGATTTAGGGAGCGGGACCACGTAGCCTTTCAGATCCTTCATCAGGTCATAGTCGAAGCCGTTCCTCTCCAGGAGCTTTAGGGCATTGTTCCTTGCGCCGATGGACTTGAACTCGATAGCAGTGCCTTTGTTGTACCTAGACCATGGCATATTTGGGATCGCGTCTGATAGGCCTCATTATGAGCCTTGATTAGTAAGTCCATCCTGCAATTATCTATCAAGTTCTCAGTCCATTGCAAGAATTATAAATAGTAGTCCACAGTATTAGTGTATATGGATAGGCATACGATAAGGATCATGTTAGGAATTTTGTTACTTATACCCTTACTGTCTGCTACTTGCTCGGCAATCAGTCCCAGTCCAGCCAAACAAGTCCTCATCTTGGCCTCTTATCATCCTGGAATGAAATGGGAGGACTCGATTGATGGGGCGATAAAGCTACGTCTCGCAATCAGCATGCCATCCGCAATTGTCAACGTCGAATATATGGATACAAAAAGAATCGATCCCAACCAGACCCGCCTCGCAGAACTAAAATCGTTGTATGTTAAAACATATAAAAATGTGCATTTCGATCTGATTATCGCGACCAATACAGATGCCTTTAATTTCTTGCTTGATAATGGGGATGCTATCTTTCCAGGAACTCCTGTGGTCTTCTGCGGTGTTATCAACTTCAACGACAGAATGCTGGATGGAAAGCCGGGATTCACAGGCGTCGTGGAGACGTACGAGGTTCTTGACACTATCTCATTGATGCTCCATCTGCACCCCGGTGCTCGACACATTGCAATTATAAGCGATCAAACCGCCACGGGTAAGGCTAATCGAAAGGTCGTCGAACTCGCCGTCTCCAACTTCAAACAAAGCATCTCCTTTGAATTCCTGGACAATATGACAGCAAATGAACTTCGTGAACAGGTTGCCACCTTATCCAACGAGAGCCTCATTTTGCTTATGACCTTCAACCGAGATAGAACCGGGAAAACATTGACTGATGAGGATTCATCGGAGCTGATTCGAGGAGCTTGCTCAGTTCCAATTTACAGTGTATATGATTTCTATCTGGGATACGGTGTCGTAGGGGGAAAGATGATCAGTGGGACATCTCAAGGCGACCAGGCGGCTGATCTTGCTCTTCGAGTCCTCCGAGGCGAACCGGCAAATAAAATACCAGTGACCAAGAAAAGCGCTACTCGTAACATGTTCGATAAGTTTGAACTGAATCGTTTTGGTGTTCCCCTCATCAATCTGCCTCAAGATAGCGAAATTATCAACCAGCCATTCAGAGATCATGCCCATCTCATAGGTATGAACTTAAGCGGCCTGGACCTGTCAAGGACTAACCTGAGCAGATCGGATCTGCAAGAGGCAAATCTCAGCGGTGCAAATCTGTCGGAGGCTAACCTCGAAGATGCCTGGTTAAACCAAGCCACACTGGTTAAAGCCCGGCTGAATGGCACAAATTTGAAAGGAGCACACTTGAGTCATTCAGATCTTTCAGGTTCCGATCTCAACGATACCGATCTGACTGATGCCAAGCTGGATGAAACAGATCTAAGAGGCGCAACTCTAAATAACGCTAGGCTCTCCAAAGCCGACCTAACCCTTGCTAAAATGCCCGGTGCTAATCTAGATAGAACGATCTTGATTGGGTCCAGAATCAATTGGGCAGATCTGAGCGGGAGCCGTATCTATTACTGTCAATTCGCGAGATCTGACCTATTTGGTGCAAACCTGAGCAACTCCGACTTGACGGGCTCGGATTTTACTCGAGCGTACTTACCCCGAGCCAACCTTTCTGGAGCCGTGCTGAGAGATACCATATTGCAAAACGCAGACCTAACCAATGTCAATTTATCGGGAGCTCATTTCCATGGAACCAAACTAGATGATTTAAATGCGAATTATGCCGACTTTTCGGGTGCCGACCTCACAGGAGCCGTCTTGAGATCGATGAATCTGAAGGGGACAGTTATGCGCAAAACAGTGTTAAGATCAGCTGTCATAAGTGGATTGTTGTTGGACCATGCAGATCTATCCCAGGCCGATCTCAGAAATGCTACGATTAGCACAATCTACATGGATAATGTAAACCTTTCAGGGGCGGATCTGCGAGGAGCCAACCTGACCATGGCGGTTCTCAAGGATGTCAATCTTGGCGGCGCCAATCTTGAGGGCATCAAGTATGATAATGTTGCACTCCAATCTCTGGCTGTATCAAATCTCGATGGGGCTAAAATGAGTGTTGATCTGCAAAAGGATCTCAAAGAATTGCAGTCAGGTCGAAATGGATGAAATCTGTTGAGCATAAAAAATGAGTAATCTGGAGGGATAATGCTGAAGATTGAATCAATGCTATCCATAGCATTACTGACCATGTTTATTGCCCCTGCCATGGGTTATGAGCCAGCCCCATCGGTCGAGCATCTGGTTTACATAACTGAGCAATTTCCGCCTTTCAATTTCCAAGAAGAGGGAATACTTAAGGGTATATCTGTTGACCTGCTGGATAGGATGCTCAATCGCATGAACCTGGATCTAAATCGCAGCAGTATTAGATTATTGGCATGGGACGTAGGCTATCAGATTGCTTTAAAAAAGAATAATACAGTTCTCTTTTCAACCACTCGATTGCCCGAGAGAGAATCGTCCTTCAAATGGGTAGGTCCTATAAGTCCCATCAAAATCGTTCTATTTGCCATGAATGATACGGTGATAAATATAGGATCGCCGGAGGATCTGAAGAATTACAAGATTGCAGTCATCCATAATTCAGCTGAACAATTATTGGCTATTAAGGCTGGGTTGGATCCCAAGGATTTGGTCGTTGAAAATGATTCGAATATCATTATGAAACGACTAGAAGATGGAACTATCGACGCCTGGGCTTATGCGGATCTTCCTGGCATGTGGCTACTCGATAGATACGGCCTTAAAACGAGCCAATACCGGACGGTCTATGATTTAGGAGACGATTTTGAGCTCTACTACGCGTTCAATAAGGATACGCCGGACTCTTTAGTGCAGGCTTCCCAGCGTGCTTTGAATCAAACTAAGCAGGAAAAGGACCTCGACGGAATTGGCGATTACGAAAAGATCCTCTATAAGTATATACCCCCCAGATATAGCAAGCAAAACATTACGGATGAACAGGTCATCAGGTTGGCGAATTTCACATCATCACGTATCGAAAGCGATGCTCCTGATGCATTCAAGAAAATCTCCGCCGGAGAGCACCCGTTCAAGGACAAGGATAATCCCGCGCTCTACGTCTTTGTGTACGATACGGAGATAAATATGATAGCTCATGCCGATAATCCTCGATTAGTCGGTATGAATTTCATGGGCAAGGTGGATGTCAGCGGAAAGAAATTCAGAGACGATATTGTGGCAGGGGCGATAAAAAATAGGACCGGCTGGGTAGATTACATATACACAAATCCGGCTGAGAGCGGCCTCTATTATAAAACTACCTACTACACGCTAACCAGAGGCAGTGACGGAAAGCTGTACGTAGTATGCTGCGGCAAATATAAAGAATCACAATGATGACGGGGTGAAAGGGACCTTGAGCGAAAAAATACACTGCTACGATTCCATTCTTACCTGGCACATAGGACCTCCCCTATATTTGGTCGTAATCTTCGTTTTTCTGATATCCCTATACTTTTCTCCGTTATCCTCAGCCGTGACCGATAAATCAGGACTAATGACGCTGATCTCAGAAACGGAGGATTCCTACTTAAGCGTAAATGACCTGGCATTTATCTTGGCGACACACGATTTTGATGCTACCCCAAAAGGTGATTATGTTGAGGTCCGCCTTAACGACGTCGTCCTCAAGTTGGTGCCCAACGGCTCGCATCCGGGACTAGCTAATGTGACTATTATGTCTTGATGCCGGCATGGCAAAAGGACTGGACCTGCTACAACCAGTGAATCTCAAAGGGGTTTGGATGCAAGCACCCGTCAGCGCCCAAGGCTGCATCTCTAATAACAGATCTCGGACCCGGGCGAACCCCAGGGACTAATGCGGGCCATTGAAATGCCTGGAAGCATAGCAGTTCTGGATGATGCAGGGGCGCGCAGCGTGGCCATTGCAAAGGGAAGACACATTTTGGGCACGCCAGGATTACTTATGGACGCAAAACGTGCGGGCCTACCTAAATTGTCCTTCCAGTCAATACGCCCGTTGGCTGATCTGCCTTGAACAACAATCCGTTTCTTTTCTCCTTCATCGACTTCCCATTCGGTACTTGATATCGTATTTGTGATGAAGTCTAACTCATTATTATTAAAGCCATAACTCTTGCTTGAAAATTGTTCGAAGGATCTTCACTGTAATTTATCCACATCCCATCCAGCCCGGATCTCGGCCGTGCTCTGCCCTCGCCCCGCGCAGCCTGTTGCCGCTCCCGCAACCGGGCCCCGCATGCCCGCCAGCTCCCCCGTCCCTCTAGATCTGCGACGACGACAAGGGCGACGCTGAGCTTGAGGCTCAGAGCCCGGTGCTGCTTGATGTGCTTGTCCATGTTCCAAGAATTACCAATACAGCAAGTGGGCTTGCCGCACAACACCCTCTGCAGCACGTAGGAGCCGCAACCAGCAGGCTCGGCCTCCAGGACCTCGCCGCCCTTCTTCTCGCCCCGTTCCTGGGCATCGATCTGGGCTTCAAGCTGCTCAATCTCGGCATCGATCCAGGCCGCCGCTCCCGGAGCGCTTCCAGCCTCCTTTTGAGGCCCTCGGAGTTTAATTGAGTGAACACTAAGCGGGATAAATATCAGAGCTGATGGACTGATGCAAAGAGATATGGACAATTATTTCTTGTCCATAAATTGTCCATATTCGGGCAAGCCAACGTACACCACCTAAAAGCCGGTGTGCGCGGCCTTGGCTTCCACGCCCTCCAGCACCCCGTGTCGGCGGCAGAGGTCGGCGATGAGGCGGAGGATTGATTCGCGGTCCATCTGATTGTCCTATGAATAGTATCCGGACTAGACCAAGCTCATGAGCGGATATTTCTTTTCTGCGTCGTACTCCAGTTTGGCAACGACCACCTCGCCCTCATAATCTATCTGCACCTTCGCGATTATCATGCGTCCCTCCAGCTCGCCATATCCAAAGAAGTTTTCCTTCAGCATCTGCCGGTTTATGCGAACGCTAACCTCTTTCACGTAAGGCTGCAGGGAGATACTCGCTTGCATGGCCTCTTCCAGGCAGGCTGCTGTCTTGAGGCTTACAGGCGCTCCTACGAACTGATGGTAGAGCGCGCCAAGCTTGATGCCCGCCTCAAAGGCGGCTATCTCCTTTTTCGTAGGCGTGAGATCACCACCGGACTGGTCAGATAAAGTGTGATAAGCGCTATGACTACAAGAGTGGCATAAAGAATATCGTGCTGACGGAAAAGGAACAATCCCACCACAAGAAAGATGCCACCCAAGATAATCATGACGCGAAGATCTCTGATTTTGGGGTAGGAGATGCTGCTTGTCATGAGCAGTGCCAAAAACAGCATGAGGACAATGGTGAGTGTCGGCCTGCCCAAAAGAACGCTGGCGGAAAGAGCTATGCCGGCGGCCGGAATGGGAAGCCCCTCGAAGAACGAATCGCTTTTGCCGGAGACGACATTAAATCTGGCCAGGCGCAGCGTCCCGCAGAGCAGGAAGAAAATGCCCACCGGCCAAATGTGGGGCGGAAGATTAAAGGCGGAGATGGCAAGAAAAACAGGCGCCGTGCCAAAGGAGATTAGGTCCGCTAAAGAGTCCAGGTTGGCGCCCAGGGGACCTAATCTCCTTT
>Ga0209777_10002764_pt1 | contig 22581 bp, 19 predicted proteins | sample FrelakmetHBP12HB_FD_187147 | JGI IMG/M metagenome (GOLD analysis project Ga0209777, IMG submission 187147) | Freshwater lake sediment microbial communities from the University of Notre Dame, USA, for methane emissions studies -HBP12 HB (SPAdes)... | ecosystem: Environmental > Aquatic >...
CACTTTTGAGCACTGTTTTGCTGAAACTTGATAGTGTTTTGCTCTTTTTTCACCTTTTTTGCGCTCTGGTCATATACATCCTTTGATGGGTTCCAAAAACACTTACAGCGTTACTTTTTTCACAGCGGTTCCGCTCGGCCTCGGATGTTGCAAAAAAACAACACTTTCCGGCGGGGGCGGTCGGGAACCGCAGACGGCCCGCGCCCCCAAACCCCATTTCCCCTAATTCCTACTTGCCCTTATGCCCGATATGGGTATACTGTAGTGGAGGAGGCAAGCATGACTACGAAGACCGTTGATGCCCGCGGCCGTCTTACGCTCGGCCCGAAGTACGCCAACAGCCTGGTCATTGTGCGGGAGCGCGATGACGGCGGGCTGGAGATCGTGCCTGCCGAGGCGGTCCCGGCGCGCGAGGCATGGCTTTACAAGAATCCCAAGGCCCTGAAAGCCGTTCGGGAGGGTATTGAGGACGCCCGTGCCGGCCGCTTTGCCGAGACCCCAGACCTCAAGGCCGATAGCAATCCGGACCAAGCCGAGGACGGCCGCTGATGTTCACCCTGCGGCTGACGGTGACGGCCCGCCGGCAGTATGATGAACTCCAAGCCGCGGCGCTCAAGACGGCGGAAACGCGCACCGAGACGGGCGCCCAAAAATCATCGCGGCAGGAAGGGCTTTTCAGGCAGGTCAAGAAGACGCTCTTGCTCCTCGCCAACGATCCCAGACACCCCGGCCTGCAAACCCATCCGTACCATTCCCTGGAAAACCCTTTCGACCCCAAGGCCAAGGTGTTCGAGGCCTACGCCCAACAACACACGCCGGGAGCATACCGAATCTTCTGGTGTTACGGACGCGAGAAGAACGAGATCACCGTTCTGGCCATTACGCCGCACCCGTGAGACGGGCCTTCGTGCGGGCGGTGCGGAGCCGCGCGACCATCCAGCCCCGGAAGGGGCGGCAGAGTGGGCGCCTCCCGCGAAAAAGTTTCTTTCGCCCCTCTATGAAGCCGGGGCTGCACAGAAAGGAGAGAGGAATCGCGGCCGTTTCGCGTACCCAGGACTCACGTCCTGGGCTACCATCTTTGCGCCCCGGCCGGGGCTGAAACAACGTACGCCGCGCGGCTTGGAACTCTCGCATGCAAGATCACCTGACTCGCCTGCAAGCCCCCCGCAGTCCAGACCCAAGACCGAGCGGGGAGGTAGGGTGTATGTCACGGAACCTCATTCCCAGTCCCATCGGGGCATCTTGCGTGTCACAAGCAATGCAACGCATTTGGCATATCTCTGAACTTGTCACCTTGCAGCAGCAATGGCAACGTTCTTAGAGCATTGACATTATTTTGGAATTCGGTATCATGCCAGAACTGGCCTTCACCTCAGCAAGAGAGGAGCTTGGCAATGAGCACTTCAGTTTCCGACTTTCCGGGCGCGCGATTCTACAAAACCGATCTTCACGTCCATTCTCCCGCATCGAAAGGCTGCTGGAAAGGAGAACCCGGTGAGAAAGGACTGAGGCTTCTCTTTGAAAAATTGAAACACGAGAGAATTGAAGTGGTAGCAATCACCGACCACAACAGCGTCAGCAATATCGAGGCAGCTAAGGCACTTGGCCTAGAGCTCGGAATTCGAGTTTTCCCAGGCGTAGAAATTAGCACTCGCGAAGGCCACGTCTTGGCCATTTTTGACCCTAGCAAGCCCACCTCAAGTATTGACGACTGGCTGACACAACTTGGGCTCACACAAGAATGTAGAGGGATAGCGGAAAAACAGGCCAAGGACACGGACGGCGAGGCACTCTCAATCACCGCTGTGTTTGGACTAATCGAACGAGCAGGCGGGGTGGCAATTGCACCCCACCCCAACTCGCAAGGCACGGGATTCATGGAAGTGATGAAACAGAAAGGCACGGCCAGAAAAGAAGCCTACCACTCGCCTTATCTGAGAGGACTTGAAGTCGGCGAAGACAAAGAGAAGGTTCTCAGATTCGCGTCAGGCAAAGTGTCGCCCGATTACACCAAGACATACGGCTGTGTGGCAAATTCTGATGCTCACTCTCCAGACGAGATCGGCAGGGTGTTTTCGTACATTAAGCTTGGTGACTTTGGAGTAGGAGCCATCAAGCAAGCGTTCTACGACCCTGCAATGAGAATACGCTTTGCCGACCAGTGGCCATTGCCCCAACACTCGGGGATCGAGAGTCTTGAGGTAAGCCAAGGCTTTTTTTCAAATACCGTCTTTAGATTTCATCCTGACATGAACTGCTTGGTTGGCGGAAAAGCCGTCGGCAAGTCCCTGCTGGTTGAGTTTATCAAGTTTGCTCTGGGTACAACTTCGCCAATCAACTCGGTGAATCAAGAATCAGAGGCAAAACTCAAAGCCATGACATGCCTCGGCGAAGGCGGAACGGTCACTCTGCATGTAGCCTCGAAAACGGGCGATAGATACCGTATTGAGCGAACTCTAAGCGACCTGGATACCGGGCCACAAGTTTATTACGCCGGGACACAAACCAAAGCCGCTCATGCCATAGAAGAAGTGTTCGAAGCTAAGGTCTACAGTCAGAATGAGATAATCGAACTCGGCAAGGAACTTCCGGCCCTGTTGGATTGGATGGACGGGTTCACGGACCTTTCCGAGGACTGGGACAAAATCGCCGATCTCAAAACAAAGATAAAGTCTCTTCTGGCCAAGTTAGACGACGCTCACGCCTTGGCTTCCCGACTCCCAGAACTAAGAAAGAGAAAGAAGGATCTTGAGGAGAAAAAGAAACTACTGGAAGGCAAGGTCAAGGAAAGTATTCTGAAGGATTTCCCCAAGTGGCAAAAAGAGGAACGGGAAATTCGGTCATTGCAAAAGGGCATTGGCAATCTTAAGAATGATATACTAGAAAAAGTGGAAACTGTGGACTTAGACGAGTACATTCCTGATCCTGAGAAAGGAACTCCCAATTATGCCGATCTCTTGAGGCACAAACTATTGCTTAGCGAGTTGGCAAAGAGCCTACAAGAACTGGCAGGCAACCTCCGAAAGGCCATAGACGAAAAACAGAGAGCATTTCAGGCCTTCGTATTGGAATGGCGCAAACTCTTCCAATCAGCGGAGAAGAAGTACGACGAGATAATCAAGGCGGCGGGTGTCAAGAGCGCCCCTGCCCTAGTTGCCGAACTAGACCGGGTAATTGAGGCTATCGAGGAAACCGACAAGGGCCTCAAGAAAAGCGAAGCCGCCGCAAAGACTGAGGCGGCGTTGCAGGACACCCTTCGCTCTACCATGATGCCAGACTACAACAAGCATTTTGCCGGAATATTTAAGAAGCGACTCAACAAGGCCGAGCAAATCACAAAGGCTCTATGCGAATACGTAAGGATTCAGGTCCGACAGATGGATAACCGCAAGGAGTTCAGCGAAGACCTTACTTCAATGGCGAAAGGTAGTGGACTCCGCAAAGCAGAGTTGGACCAAGTCTGCAATAGCATCACACCGTTGGAGTTGGCAGTCTTGCTCGTGGACAAGGATAGCGCAAGATTGGCGAATCTCACGGGAATGAAAGAAGACCGAGCCGCTACTCTGATTAACCACGCCTGGACCCAATGCCTCACAGAGGAAGAAGGAGAGCGCCCTTCCCGCATCTACGAGATAATGCTCACAGAGCTGAAGGACTCCGTGCTTGTCGAACTCAAGGTCGACGGGGAATCTTACAAACCAATGCAGGAGCTGTCTGGCGGCTCAAAATGCACGGCAATACTGTCTGTTGCGCTCATTGAGGGCGAATGTCCTTTGATAATCGACCAGCCCGAGGACGCACTTGACAACCCTTTCATTTTCAAGCAAATCGTGAGTACCGTCAGAAGGACTAAATCGAATCGCCAGTACATTTTGACTACTCACAATCCCAACATAGCTGTTGCCAGCGATGCCGACCTCATATACTGCCTCAAGGCATCGGCAAGCCTAGGCGAGATCGACAGAAGTGGCTCTATTGACGAGATTTCAACCAGAGATAAAATTGTCGCCAATCTTGAGGGCGGTGCCGACGCCTTTCATCTTCGCACTCAAAAGTATGACATACCCGTGAACGATCCCAATCAGGTTGTGGCGGGTCCGCAATTCTCGGCATAACCTAATCCACGTTGTGGGTATCCTCTTCTTTTCGCCCCGAAGGGGCGAAGCAGACTGGCGAACCGGCGAAACTTCTGCGAATGCTCTGCGTCCACGGTATGCAAGTTCGACGAACGGTAGGTGCTGGACTGATCCGCCGCGCGTCCCGACGATTCCGCCGCCCCGTTGGGGCGAAAACGGCGAGCAGGAGTTCAAAGTTCAAGGTTGAAAGTTCAAAGTGCAAGGTCCAAAGCCTGCCCGCCTCTGGCGGGTTTCAAGTTCCGCATGAATGCCAGGCCCCACGGTCGAGACACGTAACCCCGACCTTACGGTCGGGGCTCGAAGCGACGGCCGGTGCTCCACCCGCGGCTACACGCCGCCGCCCCGTTGGGGCTAGTATTAGAAGTTCCGGTGACACACAACTTAATTGCCTTGACGTGATTGGCAACTTTCGGCAAGTTGCGGCAAGTTCGGTAAGTTCCGGCAGGCCTGGCACGAAACCGGGGGCGGCTCCGTGCGCTGGGCCTTGACAGGGTCGCGCCTTCACCTAGACTGTGGCGGCTTCGCGGAGGATGCCGGATGGACTTGCTGCGCGTGAACTGGCTGGGGAGGCTCCTGAAGTCGGTGTGGTTGCCCTTCGCGGTCCAGGTTGCGATGCTGGGGGCCTTCGCGCTGCTGGTTTGGGGCGGACTGGGCGTTGGCGACGACGAGGGCGCCGGCATCGCGCGGTACACAAACCTTGCGAACCTGCTGGTCTGGTGCTGCTGGTTTCCGCTCGTGATCGTCGGGGCCGTTGTGCTGGGGCGCGTGTGGTGCGCGGTCTGCCCGATGGAACTGGCCACGACGGTCGCCTCGCGGATCGGCCTGCGGCGGCCCGTTCCGGCCTTTCTGAAGAGCGGCTGGGCCATCACGATCCTTTACGGCGCGGCTGCCCTCGTGGGCGTGTACACGCTGGGCGTCCATCGCGTGCCGCATCGGATGGCCCTGTACCTCGTGATGCTGCTGGCGCTGGCCCTCGTGGTGGGCCTGCTCTTCGAGAGGCGGGCGTTCTGCTCGTACGTCTGTCCCGTGGGGCACCTGCTGGGCCTGTACGCCCACTGCTCGGTCTTGAAGTGGCGCGCGGCGGACGTGTCGGTCTGTAGCGCGTGCCCGGGCAAAGACTGCGTGGCGAAGAGCCGCCGCCTCGGCATCCTGCGGCGCTCGTGTACGAGCGGCCTCTTTCCGCCGGCCATCCGGGACAACCGCGACTGCCTCCTGTGCGCGCAGTGCCTGAAGGTCTGCCCCCAGGACAACCTGCGCCTCGCGGTAGGGGCGCCGTGGTCCGACCTCCGTCAGCCGCTCGGCCTGACCGGGGCGCAACTGGCGTTCCTGGCGATCGTCAGCGGCTTCGTCGTCTTCGAGGTCCTCTCGGAATGGGACCCGTCGGCGGCGGCCCTTGAGTGGTTGCCGTACCGTGTTGCGGATGCGCTCGGCCTGGCCGGACTGACGGCCGATCTGGCCGCCGCGGGGGTGATGTTCCTGCTTCTGCCGGCGGCCCTGTTCATGGCCGTCGCGGTAAGCGCGCGGCTGGCAACCCGTACGCCCGTGGCGGAGGGCGCCAAAGCGTTCGCGCTGCTCCTCTTGCCGACCGTGAGCGGCGCCCAGGTCATCAAGGCGATCCTGAAGACGACCGGGCACCTGCCGTACTGGAAGGTCGCCCTGGCGGACCCGGTGGGCGTTGAGAGTGCCCGCGCCATTCAGGCAGGGACGCTGGCCTTCGATCCCGCGCTTGCGGGATGGATGACCGCCGTCGTCACGGTCGCCGCGGCGCTAATCCTGGCGGTCGCGCTCGTTGTGACGGTTCGGCTCGCCCATACCTCGCCCTGGATTACACGCCTGCCGCGCGCCGCGCGGCTGGTGCTGGTGGCGGGGGCGGCGGCGTACTGGGCGGTCTACGCCGTCACGATTGCCCTGTGGCGGTTCTAGCACTACATCGCACGTGGCCTATTTTGCCATTACTTCGTTGGTGTGAACAAGATCCGCGTTCAAACGCATGGCTTCGCCGGGCTTGAGCGACAACGCTACCGTCCTCTCTCCGTAGCGCACCTTGCAGGAACCTCCGCTAGTGTTGCGGATTTCCGCCGACTGAAGTTTTCCGCTCTTCCATTGGACGCTCACCTCAAATCCGCCGCGTGCCCGCAGACCCTTGACCGAGCCGTCGCTCCAACCGGTGGGCAAGGCGGGCAGCAGGCTGATCTCGCCGGCGTGGCTCTGAAGGAGCGCCTCGGCCACGCCCGCCGTGAAGCCGAAACTTGCATCGGACTGGTTGGCGCCGCTGTTATGAAGGTTGTTCGCCAGCGAATTGCCGACGAAGCGCTTCACGCAGTCGGCCACCTTGTCGCCGCGCTCCAGGCGCGCCCACACGGAGATGTCCCAGGCCAGGGGCCAGCCGCCGCGGGTGCGGCGGGCTTCCATCCACTTCAGGATGGCGGCCGCCAGTTCGGGCGTGCCGCGCAGCGTGATGGAACTGCCGGGGTAGAACGTGAAGTTGGGCGAGCAATTGTGCCCCTGGTTGCCGGGCGTCCAGTCCTCGATCCACTCCTGAAGGCCGCCCGCGCGGTTGATCTGGTAGGGAGGAATCCTCTTGAGGGCAGCCTCCAGCTTGCCGCGGAATTCCTCGTCAACGCCCAGGACCTTGCTCGCCTCGATGCAGTGCGGGAACAGTTCGCGGATGATGCCGACGTCCATCGTCGGCGACGGGGAAAGGAAGGCCAGCTTACCCTCGCCGTCGAGGTAGCCGTGCTCCGGCGACATCGAGAACGGCGTCACCAGCCAATGATGCTTGGGTTCCTCGACCATTACTTCCACGAGGAACTGGGCCGCGCCCTTCAGGATCGGGTAGTATTCCTTGAGAAACTCCTTGTCGCCTGTAAACGCATAGTGTTCCCACAGGTGCTGGCAGAGCCAGGCCCCGCCCACGGGCCACATGCCGAACTTGGCCGCATCGACAGGGGCGGTCCCTCGCCACAGGTCGATATTATGATGGGTCACCCAGCCGCCCACGCCGTAGCAAGTCCTGGCCGTCTTGGCGCCGGTGACCGCGATGTCCTTGAGCATGTCGAACAGGGGCTGGTGGCACTCGGACAGGTTGCAGACCTCGGCCGGCCAGTAGTTCATCTCGGTGTTGATGTTGATGGTGTACTTGCTGCCCCAGGGCGGCGCGACCGATTCGTTCCAGATACCCTGGAGGTTGGCGGGCTGCCCGCCCGCGCGGCTGCTGGAGGCCAGGATGTAGCGGCCGAACTGGAAACACAGGGCCTCCAGGTTCGGATCGTCGGCGCCGGCTCGCACCGCCTTGAGACGCTCGTCAGTGGGCTTATCGTTGGCAGGCGGGTCGCCGACCGCCAGGTGCACGCGGCCCATCAGCAGGCGGAAGTCCTCTTCGTGCCGGCGGCGCAGCGTGGGGTAATCCTTGCCTTGGGCGCCGGCCAGGGCCTTCTCGCACCGGGCCGCGGGGTCGGCGGAGATGTCGTGGTAGTTCACGTAACTGGTGGCCGCCGCCAGGACGAGTGTCACGGCGTCGGCCCCCTCGACGCGCAGGCTGTCTTCAGCGGCCGCGGATTTTCCGCCGTCGGGCAGCGCCAGCAGGGCGGCTTGGAACCGCAGGCCCTTGCCCTCGACCGGTGCGATCAGACCGTTCTTGACGGCACCCGGACCCTTCCAGGTCCCGTCCATCACCAGTTTGCCGGCCTTGGCGGTCACTGCATCCAGGTACGGGCTCTTCAGTTGCGCCCGAACCGATACGCGACCGGGCTTGTCGGCGGTGATACGCACAACCATCACGCGATCCGGGTAGGAGATAAAGACCTCGCGCGTGAGAACCACATCACCCGCGCGGTAACTGACCTTCGCCACGCCGGTCTCCATGTCGAGTTCGCGGCGGTACTCGTCGGCCTTCTCGACGCCCTCGAAGGAGAGCACGAGATCGCCCAGCGTCGAATAGGCCTGCTGGTTCGCCGGAACGCCGAAGAAGTGTTCATCGGCCATCTTCTCGGCTTCCTGGAACTTCCCGGCAAAGACCAGGTCGCGGATCTGCGGCAAATGCTTCAGGGCCTCGGGGTTGTCGTAGTCATGGGGGCGGCCGGTCCAGAAACTGGATTCGTTCAGGGCAATGCGCTCCTGTTGCGTGCCGCCAAAGACCATCGCCCCCATCAGGCCGTTGCCGAGAGGCATGGCCTCCAGCCACTTTTCTCCCGGTTGGCGATACCACAGCACCATCTCCCCCCGCAGTCTTGCGGATTCGCGCTGCGCCGAATCTGCCGCCATCACGGCGGAGACCTGGAGCAGCAACAGGCACGCCCACGCGAAACAGGACGTTCTCATTGTTCAGTCCTCTTCCTTGTCTTGTGGCTACTTGGATTCCATGACGTATTTATGACCAGCGACCGTGGAAAACACCAGGCATTCCCCGTTGCTCTTGTCGATCTCAACCGCCACGGGTTCCGCCTTCCCGACCTCGCGCACGACCACCGGTTTTCCCGGCCAGGGGTTCATCAACCGGCACTGGTTGTCGCGCCGCGGCTGGACCTCGACGTAGTACACGCCGTCCGAGTTTCGGGCGGCGGAGACCAGAAAGCCGCCGCGCGCCTGGAAGTTGCGGAAGGCCACTTCCTTCATCGACGGCGCCGCGGGGAACAGGTGGATCCGTCCACTGCGACTGTTGAGGAGCGCCTCAGCGTCGCGACCGGCGCGGCGACGCGCGCCGTCGGCCGGTCCTTCCGGCGCGCCCAGCAGTAGCAACGTCTCCGAGGTGCTTCCGGACCGCAGCGTCCGCACCGAGAGGATCATTCTGTCCCTCTGGTCCTGGGGAGAATCGAGATTGATTTCATCGGCCAGGAGGGTCGGATACGCAGCGGCATCTCCAAAGTGATCGCCGGGCAGGTGCCTCGGCTCCACGTCGGGCATTCCGGCGAAGATGACGCCCTCGGGTTTCTTCCAGGTCGGATAGGGCGCGATCTGCCGCGCAACCTCGCGCCACTGCTGTCGCAGCTCGGCATCGATGCCGAGGATATCCGCGGCGTCGGCTGCGCGCGACAAGCCCCAGCGGAACATGCACAGGGAACTGATCACGTCCTTGTTGCGGGAGAACTCCGGGTAAATGCCCCAGCGTTCCTCTTCCATGGACGGGATGACGTGGTAATAGCCGTCCGCGCCCTTCTTGGCGTAGGCCGCATAGAAGAGGGCCATTTCCTTGAGGAGTGGATAGCATTCCTTTCGCAGATACTCCACGTCGCCGCCGTAGTCCCATTCATCCCACACGGGGCGGAGGACCTGCGCCATCGTGCCCATGCACAGTTCGAGGGTGATCGTGGTGTGGACGTACCTATCCGGCTTGACGGGCGGCAGGTAGCCGTGCGTGATGAACATGCCGGGCATGCCGAACATGTCGTGGGCGTTCTGCCGGGCGCCGGGCAGCCAGTGCCACGCCAGTTGCTTCCACATGTCCACGCTATCGCCCCAGTTATGGACGAAACGCGAGGTATAGAAGATCTCGTTGTAGCAGGGCGCGCTGTCCCACTCCTGGAAGTCCCGTTCCGGCGAGGCATACGAGGCGCTGCACTCGAACCGGCGCATGTCCGTCTTGGTCCCGCCGCCGTGTGCGCAGGTCCAGCTCCGGTAGAGGCCGCGAATATCGTCGCTGACCTCGCGGCCGGCGGACCCGTGGAACACGCGCCCGTTTTCGCGGGTGTCATAAAAGCGGTTCAACCACTGGGAGTTTTCCCGCAGCACACCCTCGAAACCACCCTTCTGGGCTTCCTCCAGACGTTTCCTGGCCAGGGCCGGCAGGTCCTTGCCGTCCGTCGAGGTGACGACGGTCGCCAGCGCCTCGAACTTCCCATTGGCGCCCGGCGTGAAGGTCGCTGTTGCGGCGGCGCCCGGCGCCTCCGCGATGGCCGGCCGCTTCGCACCTTTCCATTCCCCATTCAAGGGCTGATTCGGCGGCGGGGTGCCCAGGCCGGTCTTGCCTTCGGCCGTTCCCAGTTGCACGTCCGCCGGCCCGGCCACCACGCCCATCAGCACGTATTCGAAGCCTTCGGGGAACGTCTTCTCCGGCGGCATCTTCTGTCGAATCCAGAAGTAGCGTCCGTCCTTGCCGCTGGTGGGAGGATCGATGGGGCCGTTGAAGGCCTTGTCGGCTTCGGCTTCCGGCTTGGTGTAGCTCCTGCCGTCAGGCGTCATGTAGGTCAGGTGGGAGGTGTCCTGGTGCCGATAGAGCCGGAGCCAGATGGGCGTGTCGATGCCCGCGAGGTCGCCTCGCATGGCGTAGACGTTGCTGGTCATTCCAAGAACGTACTCGATGCCGGCCCTGGCATTGCCGTGGGTCGCCTGCAACCTGACAAGACCGTTGGCGCAGCTCTGCGTAAGCGACGGCGCCTCGGCGCCCGCCAGCGCATCAATTCCCAGGATGATCTGGCCGACCGGCTTCAGGCACGGGAACGCATAGCGCATCGGGTTACGATAGGGATCGCAGGATCCGCCCTGTTTCCGCAGCCATCCCAGGTCCGCCGGACGCAACGAATTGCCCTTGACGCCCACGTAGTCTTTGTTGACCGGCGCAAAGGCGCCCTCGGTGATGTCCTGCAGGGTCGGCGCCGGGAATTCGTGGAGGCGACGGTCCCACACGTCGTTCTTGTTCAGGCTGATCGTGATGCGATCCGGGGGACCCCAGATTGTGGTCCGCATCTTCAGGTTGTTGATGCTCATGGCCGGGCCGCCGGGATAGGCGGAGAAGTCCGGCTGGGGATTGCTGCGATTCAGCGTGCTTTCCAGTTGCACCGACTGGGCCGCCTCGCGCAACGACATTTCTCGCTGCCATGGAAGCGCCTGGGGCCCTGCTGCCGAGGCCGGAAGAGCCCCGCCCAAGGCAAAGGCCGCCAGCCAGACCACTCTGATCCGAGTTGTCATGAGCGCCTCCCTGATTGGCTTTTCTTTTCGCCGCCCCGCGCAGGGCGAAACATCCTTGGCCCAGCGGGTCATCAAGGGGGCCTTGGCGGGCTGTCAATCTGCGCGCACCAGGCTGGGAATCACCAACCCCAGTGCCCCGCACAACCCAACGATCCACGCCGAACGCACCATGGGAACCCGTGGTTTCATGGAATGCGATTATAGACACGTACCCAAACGGGTTCACGAGAAACCCGGTCACACTCTCTGAGGACTTCGCGGCGGCTCTCGTCCTGGTTGTTCTGCATGATGGCCTTGGCCTCGGCCGTCGCCTATGGGCCATCGAGATCAAGCTAACCTCCAGCCCTTCCCCATCGGACCTGACGCGGCTTAATACCGCTGCGGACCTCATCAGTGCCGACAGGCGGATTCTCGTGTCTCGAACAACCGAGATCGTCAGCGAGGGGCGCCAGGCCTCGTGCAACCTACCGACCTCGACGCCGGTGCGTCAGGGCGTTCTGCTGCAACACTCCCATGATATCGGTCACGAGGTCCTCGATGGAGGCATGCGTGTGGGGCGCCGGTACGTGGGGGCGTTTTACAATGACGACCTCGCATCGTTCCTGTCGGGCCGCCTCAAGTTTGGCGGGAACGCCGCCGGCCTCTCCGCTGTCCTTGGTTACGAGGACGCCAATACTGCACCGGCGTATGTGGGCGCGGTTTTGCTCGACCGAGAACGGCCCTTTCGCGGAGATAATGGATTCTTTCTCGATCCCGGCGCGGAGGCACGCCCTGATCGACTCGGCCCGCGGCAGGATACGAGGGACCAGGGGAATGCCGGTCCGGGAAGACTCGTTTGCGTAGGGGACGAGGTTGTTGGCGCCGGTTGTCAACAGTACGGGTCGGCCGAACGAGAAGGCCAGGCGGGCTGCCGCCTCGTGGTCGGGGGCCATGTGAATGCCTTCGCCATGGAAGTCAACGCCGCCGGGCCTGACGTAACCGAAATAGGCGATATGCAGTCGCTCGGCCACATGGACGGCTGTCGATCGCACAACGGCGGCGTAGGGGTGCGTGGCATCCACGATGGCACGAATCTTCCGCTCTCGCACAAGGGCCGCCATGGCCGTCTCATCCAACCGCCCTGCGCGGCGCTCGATGTTTGGATTACTGCCTATCTCCAGCAACTCGTCCGTGGCGGTCGAGACCAGGACGCTCACCCCAGCCGAGGCAAGCCGGGTCGCGATGGCCTTTGTTTCGCTGGTGCCGCCCAGAAGGAGAATCATATCGTGTAGCCTCGCGACGTGACGAACCAGCCGTCGATCACGCGCGACAGACGGCTCCCAACGATGACGACGGTCCGCATGTCGACCGGTTCCTCGAGCACCTTTGCCAGGGTCGTCAGCGAGAGCCGTTCCTCCTGCGTGCCCACAGCCGTGGCGATACCCACGGGCGTCTCGGGGGGCCGGTACCCGCGCAGGATCTCGACGGCCTCCTCAAACTGCCTGACCCGCTTGGTGCTCTTCGGGTTATAGAGAGCCACCACGAGGTCGGCGGCGGCTACCGCCTCGAGCCGGGCGCGGATCGTTTCCCACGGAATCAGGAGGTCGCTGAGGCTGATCACCGCGAAGTCGAGCATGAGGGGGGCGCCAAGCCGCGCGGCGGCGGCGGTGGCGGCCGTCACGCCGGGGATGATCTCGATTGCGACGCCGGCGCCCTCGGCATGCGCAAGCTCGATCGCCAGGCCCGCCATTCCGTAGACGCCTGCGTCGCCGGAGGAAACGAGCGATACGATCTCACCGGCCTTGGCGCGGTCGAGGGCCGCCCGGCACCGCTCCACCTCCGCCCTCATGCCGGAGGAGACGAGCTCCTTGCCGGCCACAAGGTCGGCGACATAGCCCAGGTACCGGTCGTAACCCACGACGACCTGGCTCTCGGCGATGGCCGCCTCGGCGCGACGGGTGCGGTCGCCGGCCCCGCCGGGGCCTATTCCGACCACGTACAGCTTTCCACGGCCAGCGCCACGGTCACGTTTTCGTACTTCTGTTTTGCGAGTAATAGTCGCGTTCTCCTTCCGGCCAGCAGGGCCGCCGGCTCTGCTACGGCGGGCAGGTCCACCTTCTCCCGCACAAAGTCCGAGCGCTCGAAGTCCAGGGAGCTCGAGCGGATCTCCTCCGACGACACCAGCCTCAACGGGATACCCAGCTCGCGCGAGGCCCCCAGAAGGCCGGCTTCGTCGCGCTTGATGTCCGCGGAGGCGAGCAGTCGGACCTCTTCGAGGGCGACGCCTGCCGTCGCAAGGGCCTGCCGGACGGCCTCGATGATGGCGGCCGCCGTCGTGCCGCGGCGGCAACCGACGCCGACGATGATCCTCTTCGCAGCCTCTGTCGTCGTCGTGATCACGGGCTCCGCGGCAAGGAGGTTCGCCACGGTCATGGCAAGTTCGTTGGCCCCGCCCTCGTGGCCGCTGAGAAGGCTCACTGCCCAGCGCCCGCCGACGTCCACCACGACAACCGCCGGATCCGTCCGCTTGTCCTTGAGGCACGGGGCGATGGCCCGCACCACGAGGCCCGTCGGCGCGATGAAGACAATCCCTCGGCACCGGGGGAAAAGGTCCCGCGTCAGATCGGCGATTCGCTCGAACCGCTGCGCCTCCGGAAACTCGCCCACCTCCTTGTGCAGGTAGACCTCGCTCCCGGCCAGACGCGCGCGGAGGGCCATGACGACGCGCGCCCCTTGGCTGCTCAGGCTGACGAGGGCAATTGTCACCGTGGCCGGCCCTCCCGGTACCCATGGCTGAAGTCGGCTCCATAGAGCTTGGACGCTTGCGGCAACGGCCGGGCCAGGGCGCGTCCGACGAGGATCATCGCGGTCTTCAGGATGCCCGCCTCCTTCATGGCCGCCGCCATCGTCTCCAGCGTCCCGCGGACGATCACCTGGTCGGGCCACGAGGCATGGAAGACCGCGGCCGCCGGGCAGTCCTTGCCGTAGTGCGGCGTCAACACTTCGACCACCTCCGCGACCTTGTCGGCCGAGAGGAAGAGGCACAGGGTCGCGCGACTGGCGGCCAGCCTCGACAGGTCCTCGCCGGGCGGCATGGGCGTGCGGCCGGCCGTCCGCGTGAGGATGACGGTCTGCGCGACCTCGGGCCCGGTGAGTTCCGCCTTCAGGGCCGCCGCGGCTGCCTGGAACGCGCTGATGCCCGGCACAACTTCGTACTCGATGCCCATCCGGTCGAGCGCGTCCATCTGCTCGCCAATTGCGCCGTAGATCGATGGTTCGCCCGTGTGCAGGCGGACCACGTCCAGACCCTCGCGGCTGGCCTGCTCAAAGACGGCGACGATCTCCCGAAGGTTCATCCGCGCCGAGTCGTGCCGCAGAGCATCGGGAGGCAGCAACTCGAGAATCTGCGGGTTGACGAGCGAACCCGCATAAATGCAGCAGCGGGCCGACCGCAACAGCCGGTCTGCCTTGACCGTAAGGAACTGCGGATCGCCCGGGCCTGCGCCAACGAAGTATACCTTCATCGCTGCGGCTCCTGCGGGCCGCCGGGAGCGGCGCCCTTCGTCGCTCCCCGGCCGGCCTGAATGATGAGGATCGACAGGTACCCGATTTCCTCGGGCGCACCGCGCAACCGGCGCAGGTCCGTCTCGATCCGCTGCCGGCGCATCCCCGCGTGCGAGACAAACACCGCGTGATCCGCCAGGCCGCGCGCCTCCAGTTCCGCCAGCACCTTCTCGAGCCGCTTGCCGACCTTCATGAGCACGACCGTTCCGCCCGAGTCCAGCGCCCAGCCGAGCACGTCCATGTCGTCGGACGCGGGCACGATCGTGACGATCTGCTTCCCCTCGCCGACGGGGAAGCCCGTCAGGGCGGCCGCGGCGCTGAAGGCGGTGATGCCCGGCACGGTCTGGACCTTCACCTCGGGGCAGAGTTCCCGCAACTCGCGCAGGAGGTAGATGTAGGTGGAGTACAGGAGCGCATCGCCCAGCGTCAGGAAACAGGCGTCCTCGCCCGAGCGGAGGATCGCGAGCACCTCCTCGGCCGCCTGGCGATGCGACTGGCTGAGCAGGCGGCGGTCCGAGGTCATCAGGAACGTCGTCTCGTGGATCACCGCGTCGGGCCGCAGGTACGGGCGCGCGATCTCCAGGGCCACGCTCTCGGCCGCCTCGCGCGACCTGGGCACGCAGACGTGCCGGCACGACGCAAGGAGGCGGGCGGCCTTGACGGTCATCCACTCAGGGTCGCCCGGCCCTACGCCGATTCCGTAAAGGGTTCCCAGGGTCACAGGGCTGGCGCCCTCCTCACAAGCAGCACGATCGCGAGCGATGAAGCGCCGCACGAGGCGATCTCGTGTGCCTCCACCCGGCGGATGCGCTCGCCGGGAAGCGTCAGGTCCTCGCAAACAAACGCGGCGTGCGTCTCGGCCAGCAGTTTCGCGGCCGCGGAACACCACTGGAGCGCCTCTCGCGTGCCGGCCAGGATGGCGATCTTCTCCGCTTGCGCCAGTTCGGCGGGCTGCACCGCCGGCGTGCGCCCGTGGGCGCTCAGGATCCGCGCGTCGGCCCAGTCCAGGCCCAGCCGCGCAAAGGCCACCTGTATGGCGCTGACCGCCGGGATGATCTCGCAGGCCGCCGTCCCGAAATGGCGAACGATTGGCTGGGCCAGGCTGAAGAGGCCCGGGTCGCCGCTCACGAGCACGGCCACGCGTCTCGCCTGCCCCAGAAGTTCCGCCACGCGCGCGAGCGCACGCTCCGTATCGGTCGGCAAATCGGCCTTCTGGCCCGCGCACTCCGGAAAGAGCGCCAGGAGCCTCGCGGACCCCAGGAGCACGTCGGCCTCCCGTGCCGCGCGCCGGGCCGCCGGCGTAACGTACTCCTCGGCGCCGGGGCCGCAACCGACGATCCGTATCTGCTTTGCGTTCACCGCCATGGCGAGAGATCTCCGTCGCTACCCAGTGCCTCGCCGGCCATGTTGCTCAGAAACGCCGCCACGGGAATGCCGCCGGCTTTCCGCGAGACGGCCGCCCCGATCCGTGCCGCGAGTGCATCGGCGACGCGCGCCCGATCCGGGGGCTCGAACGCCGAAAATACGCCCTCGACGGTCGGCCTCAGCGGGGCGGGCTGTCCCAGACAAGCGCGACATACGCCATCGATAATGCCGCTCGCACTCCGAGACCGCGCCGAGTGCGTGTCCCAGTCGCCCGCCGCCAGCTTGGCCAGCTTGCCGGGATGCCCGGCCACAAGTATCGCGGCGAAGGGATACGCATGGAGGATATCCAGTACGTAGCCCCACTCGTTGCCGACCTCGATCAGTTGCACGTCCCCGAGCGTGAAGTGCGACCGGGCCGCCTTGGCGCCGATGTGGCCCGGCACAAGCACCGGCCGGCGCACGCCGCACGCGGCCGCCACGTCGAGGGAGCACTTGAGGCTGTCCTCGACGGCCTTTCTCAGGTACGGCCGCACGATACCCGTCGTGCCCAGGATCGACAGGCCGCCGACGATGCCAAGCCGCGGGTTAAACGTCCGGGCTGCAATCACGCGACCGCCGGGGATCGCCACCTCCACGGCCAGCGGCCGCGAAGTCACCTCGCCGATGGCCGCCGCAATCATCCGCCGGGGTACAGGGTTGATCGCGGGCCGGCCCGGCGGCACCTGGAGCCCCGGCTTGGTGACGGTCCCCACGCCTTCGCCGCCGAAGAACTCCGTCTCGCTCCCCGAGGCCGGCCAGACCGTCACGACGACGTCCATGCCGTCCGTAACATCGGGATCGTCGCCAGCGTCCTTGCGTACGGCGGCAACCGCGCGGTCTGCGCCGCCGGCAAGCCTTGCATAGCGGATCGGGACCTCGATGGCCTGCCCATCCGGCAGTGTGAGTTCGACCCGCTCCGGCGCAGCCTGGCCGACGAGTACCCTGGCCGCGGCTTTGGCCGCCGCGGCGGCGCAGGTGCCTGTCGTGATGCCGGTGCGGAGGGTCGTCATGTCTCGTGGTGCTCCGTCATCTCCGGCGTGACCTTGTTGCCGAGCATCTCCAAAAACTGCTGCCGCGCCTCGCCCACGGTAAGCGGCAGCCTGTCCACCGGCAGACCGTCGCCGGTCTCGAGCATGTGGAAGAGCTGCGACACGAGCGGCAACCGCAGGCCGGCCCTCGCCACGAGTTCGGGATCGCCGAGGATCTCCGGCAGGCCGCCTTCCTTCAACACCCGGCCCTTGGCGAGCACGTAAAGCCGCGTAGCCAAGAGGGGCAGCAGGTCCACCGAATGCGTGGCCATGAGGATCGTGATCCCCTGCTGACGATTGAGCCGCCGCAGGAGCTCAACCATGTGTCTCTCGCAGTTGGGGTCGAGGCCGGCCGTCGGTTCGTCCAGCAGGAGGATCGACGGCCGCATCGCCAGCACCCCCGCCACGCACACGCGTTTCTGCTCGCCGAAACTCAGGTGATGGATGGGGCGGCGGGCGAGGTGCGAAGCCTCCGTCGCGGCCAGCGATTCCTCGACGCGCGTCCGGACCTCGTCGGCCGGAAGGTCCAGGTTCCTCGGACCGAACGCCACATCCTCCTCCACGGTCGGCGCCCAGAGCTGGTCGTTGGGGTTCTGAAACACCATGCCGATCTGCTGATACAGCTCAGCGGCCCCGAACTGGCGGATGTCCCGGCCGTCCAGACGCACACTGCCGGCCTGCGGCGCCAGCAGGCGCAACAGGACCTTCAGGAGCGTCGTCTTGCCGGAGCCGTTAGGCCCCAGCAGTCCGATGAACTCGCCCGGCGCGGCTGTGAAGTCGAGCTCGTCCAGGGCCTGCGTCTTCCCCGGATACGAGAACGAGATTCCTTGAGCCTGGATGCCGGGCACGCGGGGGCTCATATCGGCACGCTCCGGCCTAGCAGGAAACCTGCGATCAGGACGGCCAGCCCTGCCGCGAGCGTGAAAGCGTCGGCCAGTCGCAGCGGCCTGGGCGCGGCCATCGGCAGCGCGCCGTGGTACCCACGGGCCTCCATTGCCTCATGAGTGCGGTCCGCCTGGTCGAGCGACCGAAGGATCGCCACGCCCATCAGGCTGCTCGCCGACGTCAGCGCCCGGCGGAAGCCCGTGTAGCCCAGCCGCACCCGCTGCGCGCTTTGGACATCGACCACTTGCTCCAGCAAGGCGAAAATGTAGCGGTACATGAGCATCGCCAGTTCGACGAGGCTATCCGGCAGATGCGCCCACCGCAAGGCCCCGAAGACCTTGTACGCAGGCGTCACCGAGCCCAACAGGATCAGGACCGACACCGAGCCCATGACCCGGCTTCCGATCACGAGGCCCTGGAAGACGCCTTCACGCGAGAGCACAAACTGCCATGCCCCCATAGGCGCCCGCACGAGCGGCGTGCCCCCGGTGAGGAGTGCCTTCAGAATGCACATCACTGCGGCGATGCCGAGCGGACCCGCCACGCGCCACGCGAGCAGTCGCCCCGGCACGCGGATCGCCAGCGACACGCCTGCGCACGCGCCGAACATTACGAGGGGCATCAGAACGTTCCCCGACAGGAGCACGGCCGTAATGGCCGCCAGCGCCAGCGCCAGCTTGACCCGGGCGTCGGCGCGCGCCAGGACGTTGTCGCGGAAGGCGTACGTATCAGAGAAGATTTCAAGCGTCCGGTGCATGGTCCTTGCTTTCGGGCCGCCGCCCAAAGACGTCGTGCCAGTAGTAGCCCAGAAGGAATCCGCCGGCCGCCCCGCCCACAAGGAACACGAAGAGCAGGAGGTCGCCCTGGTCCGTGTTCAGGTAAGGCTCACGCGGGGGATGGCCGGCGTCCCTGGCGAACTTCTCCACCACATTCTCATCGACGCCCTTCCACGGTGTTCCCGTGTGGCGCGTGACCCAGTACGCACCGAGGGCCAACAGGGCCACGACGCCGGCGGCCAGCAGGAGGCTCTTGCGGTTCATCATCACACTTCCTCGAGCGAGATGGGGGCCGGCTCGAACAACTCGGGCCGGCGAGCCATGACGAACCTGTACGCCCCCGCCGACAGGAGGCCCTCCAGGATGCCCAGCGGCAACTGCGTCGGAACGAAGGCCGCCAGGATGGCCCAGAACATGGTCCAGAGGGAGCCGTCGCCGTGGAGCGCCGAGGAGAGAATGAGCGACGTCGCGGCGTACGTGGCCCAGTCGCTGACAAGGCCGGCCGCGAAAGCCCCGAGCACCGCGGACCCGCTAAGGCGACGGACCACGCGATAAGCGGCATAGCCCGCGAAGGCGCCCACGATGCCCATGGAGACAATGTTCGCCCCCAGTGTGGTCAGGCCTCCGTGGGCCATGAAAAGCGCCTGAAACACCAGCGCTATGCCGGCAATGACGACCGTTGCCGCGGGCCCGACGAGGATCGCCGCCAGGCCGGTCCCGCACGGGTGAGAGCAACTGCCTGCAACCGGCACTGGAATCGGCATGCACGAGATCAGGAACACGGCGGCGCCCACCATCGCCAGCATCGCCATGTACCGGCTATGGCGCGCGCGGCGGGTCTTGATCACATGGAGTCCGAAGGCCACAAACGGCGCCGCCACGGCAAACCAGAGCCCTACCCACGCCGGCGGCAGGATCCCCTCGGAAATGTGCATCGCCAGGGCCTGACCGGGCGTCAAAGCGATCACCGCCACCGCCGCCGCGGCGACCCCCGCGAGTTGCCTACGCATCGCTCGACTCCTTTCCCAGCATGGCCAGCGCGTTGACGACCGCGGCGGCAACCGGGCTTCCGCCGCGGGCGCTCGTGTTGGTGATGTGGCACAAGCCGCTCTCGATGAGGGCGAGCTTCGATTCCCGCGCCCCGACGAAGCCCACCGGCACGCCTACGACCAGTGCCGGCCTCGGGCCGCCGGCGGCCGCCATCTCCATGATCTTCCAGAGCGCGGTGGGCGCGTTGCCGACCGCGACGATCGCCCCGTCGAGCCGGTCCTTGAGCACTTCCATCGCGGCGGCGGCGCGGGTGCACTTCTGTTTCTCGGCCAGGTGCACCGTCTCGGGGGCGCTGATGGCACAGAGCACCTCGGCGCCGGCGTGCGTGATGCCCGCCTGGAGCATCCGGACATCGCAGATAACGGGCTTCCCCGCGCCGAGCGCTTCGAGTCCGCGACGGACGGCCTCCGGGTGGATTCGCAGGGACCTCGCGAACGATAAATCGGCCGTCGCGTGGATCACACGCCGCACGATGGCTCGCTCGGCCGGGTCGCGGGGCCCGCCCTGGCCCAGGTGCTTCTCGATGACCTCGTAGCTCCGCCGCTCGATGGCCTTGCCCTCGACAGGCAGTGCGTCATCCGAGGCGACGTACGGCAGCAACCGCTCGACCACCACGTCCTCGAGTCCGGCCTCGCCCTCCAGCGTAGGCAGCATCTCGAATCTCAGGCCAGGGTGCTTGGCGCGGCACGTTTCCACGAGCGCCGGGATGTCCCTCGAGACGTGCTGGCCGGCGTAGAGGAAGTAGGGCATAAGCACGATGTGCCGGAAGCCCTCGCCCGCCAGCCGCGCGACCTGGTCTTCGATGTTGGGCCGGGCCAGGGAGAAAAACGTCGGGAGAGCCGCCGCCCCCAGCCGGGTTGCGATACGGGCGACGGTTGCCACAAAGCCGTCGTTGGCCTCGCGCCGAGGGCTGCCGTGCCCGACGATCAGAATGCCCGGAGTGTTTCGGTTGTTCATCGCGACTGCCCCCAGTGCGCCACCAGCCGCCTCGCCGCCTCGGGACACGACCCGAAATGCAGGTGGACATAGCTGGCAATGATCGATCCCTTGCAGAAGCCCTCGCCCGCCTCTTCCGCGCCGCCGCGCCGGCGAGTGCGATACGCATGGCCCCAGCCCGAGGCGGCGGCCTCGTCGGCGCCGATGCGCGAGTAGTGGAACTCGTGCCCGCGCAATCGCAGCGGCTCGGCGCCGTCCCCGCTCTGCCAGGGCGAACCGGACACCGGCGTGACCTCGACGTATCCGAGCGACTGGAGTTTGTCGAGCATGACGGTCTCGACAGGCAGAACACCCGCCATCGGCATCCGCCGGCCCTCGAGGTCTGTGAGCGCCCGCCCCAGGTACATCAGCCCCCCGCACTCGGCGTACAGGCACCCGCCCGCGGCGGCAAACTGCCGGATGTCGTCGAGCATGCCGCCGTTGGCCGAGAGGGCCTCCGCATGTGCTTCGGGGTATCCCCCGCCCAGGTAAAGACTTTGAAGGCCCGTCGGAAGCCGCGTGTCCCGAAGCGGCGAGAACTCGACGACTTCCGCGCCGCACCGGCACAGGATTTCGAGATTGTCGGGATAGTAGAAATGGAACGCCTCGTCCCGGGCGACGCCGATCCGCACGGCCGACCTCGGCGTCTCCTGGGAAGCGGCGCGCGGCGGCTCATGCACGCCCTCGATCTCGCCGGCGGAGCGCGCGAGGCGGATGACGCTCTCAATATCCAGGTGCTTCTCACAGGCGTCGGCCAGTGCCTCGATCGTCCCCTGCGGCAAGACCTGCCTGTCGGCCGTCAAGAGGCCGAGGTGACGGCTTTGGAGCATCGGCAGCGCCCCGCGCGGCACGGCGCCCACCAGCGGCGGGAGGCCCGCGCTCCGGAGCGACTCGCCCAGGCCAATCCGGTGCTTCTCGCTCCCGGCCTGGTTGGCGATCACCCCCGCCAGGCGGAGCGAGGGCTCCAGGGTGGCGTAGCCTTTGACCATGGCAGCCAGGCTTCGGGCCACCCCGTGGACCCCCGCCACCAGCAGGACCGGCGCGCCAAGCCAGAGGGCGATCTCGGCCGTGGAGCCTTCCAGCGATGACGGCGACTCGCCGTCGAACAGGCCCATGACGCCCTCGATGACCGCGATGTCGGCGTCGGCCGTCGTCCGCGCGAAAAGTTGCTGCACGTAGGGCCGGCCGGTCATCCATCCGTCGAGGTTGTAGCATGTGCGGCCCGAGGCGATGGCCAGGTAGGTCGGGTCGAGGAAGTCCGGCCCGACCTTGAACGTCTGCACGCGGAGCCCGCGGCGGACGAGCACGCGGGTGAGGCCCAGCGAGAGCGAGGTCTTGCCTACGCCGCTGCCGGTGCCCGCCATGACCACCCGGGGGCAGAATCTCTTCGCGCTTCCGTGCACGCTCCTGGAGAGCCGGCTCATGTGGCAGCCCTCCACAGGGTCCATAAATGAACCGTAAAGACCCGTGTCGCAAGGCAGAGCGCCAGGAAAAGGGCCATCGTGGCGAACATCATGGCGTTGGCCTGAGGAATGTGCCGCGCGCAGAGAGGCGCCTCGGGGTCGCCCATGACGGGAACGTCCAGCGGCTCGCCGTCGTAGAAGTTACGCCCGCCGAGCTGCACACCCAGTGCCCCGGCCATGGCGGCCTCGGCGAGGCCGGCGTTAGGACTCTCGTGCTTTCCGCCGTCCCGCATGAGGATCCGGAGCGACTGGAGGGGCCGCTGGCGCAGGAGGAGCGCCGCAGCGCCCACCAGCGGCGCCGTGACCCGCGCGGGGATGAAGTTGGCCAGGTCGTCGATCCGCGCCGGCGCCCAGCCGAACTTGAGGTAACGCTCGTTCTTGTGGCCGAAGATGGAGTCCAGCGTGTTGAAGATCGGAA
>Ga0209777_10002765_pt1 | contig 22575 bp, 20 predicted proteins | sample FrelakmetHBP12HB_FD_187147 | JGI IMG/M metagenome (GOLD analysis project Ga0209777, IMG submission 187147) | Freshwater lake sediment microbial communities from the University of Notre Dame, USA, for methane emissions studies -HBP12 HB (SPAdes)... | ecosystem: Environmental > Aquatic >...
GGTCGCCCCTACAGGGTGTTATTAGGCAATTATTTCCTGAAGAAATTCGAGACAAAGAACCACACGTTAGCCGGTCGCTCTGCCAGACGGCGCATGAAGTACGGATACCAGTGCGTGCCATACGGAACGTAAATCCGAACAGGGTAGCCATCCTTGAAGTATTGCTCCTGTAAGTCGCGCCGGATACCAAACAGCATCTGGAACTCAATCGCTCGCTTTGGCAGGCCAACTTTCTCAGCATAAGTCCTGGCAAAGTCAAGGCGCTTTGGGTCGTGGGAACCGATAGCCGGGATGGGCGGGATGCGCCCGTCAGCGCTCAGGGTTGGGGAACCGGCAGCCTTGGCGGCATCAATCATGATCTGGGTCAGCAGGTCATAATTGGCATCCACATCTGCCTTCTTCGGAAAAGCCAATTCGGGCGGTTCTTTATAAGCACCCTTGACCAATCGAAAGCACGCTCCCGCCTCGAGCAGCTGGCGCGTATCTTTCTCAGTGCGATACAGATACGATTGGACAACCACTCCGGTGTTCTTGAAGCCTTTGTCACGCATTTCACGGTACATACGCAGGGTCTGATCCGTATAAGGTGTATCTTCCATGTCAATGCGGACAAAGTTCTTGTATTCTTTAGCACGGGTAAGGATTCGCTCCAGGTTTTGCGCACACAGGCTCTCATCGAGGTCTAAGCCGATTTGTGTCAATTTGACCGAGACATTGGCGCGTACGTCGCTGGCATTAATCTGGTCCAGCAATTCGATGATATCGTCAGCCGCCTTAACGGCTTCCGCGCGCGTCGAGGTGCTTTCTCCCAGGTGGTCTAGTGTGGCATTGATCCCTTTTACATTGAGTTCGCTAACGGCGTTGATTGCATCTCCGATTGTGTTCCCCGCAACAAACCGGCTGGCTGCCCGCCAGGCAAATTTCCAGCCAACGACCAACCTCTGCAACCAGGAAGCCTTGGAAAGGTAGATAAAAAAAGATCGGAGCATGTTTATCCTCGATTGTGGATTTTTGTACTATCACATTACGATTGTAGCACAACTGCCCACATCGAGTGTGTTATACTTTTTACCCGTAATGTATGATGAATATCACTAATCTGATTTTCTTGGAGGTATTGTGAGATTACGTGGTTCTTCCCTTTACCTGCGGGGAGTCTCCCTGGTTTTCATCCTCCTGACGGCTGTTGTGACAGTCATCCAGGTGGTGCAATACAGCGTTTCACGGGCCAATTACCCGCCTGATATGACCATCGGTAACGTTCCCGTCGGCGGACTGGACCCTCAGTCTGCCGCGCAAAGATTGTTACAGGTCTATTCCCTGCCAGTCGAAATACATTACGGCAATGCGGTAATTGACCTGGATCCCGGTCTGATTGGTTTTCAACTGGATACCGAGAGCATGCTGGCCGCCGCTGACTTGCAGCGCACCGGAGCATCCTTCTGGGGCGGATTCTGGGACTACTTGTGGAACCGCCGTTCCCCCCCCCGTCAAATTCCGCTGGTATCGTCCTATTCAGAAGCCCGCCTGCGCGCATATCTGCAAGGCGAAATTTCCGCTCGCTATGACCAGCCTCCCACACCTGCCCAGCCGATCCCAGGTACGGCCAATTTCACTCCAGGTACGCCTGGCCAAACCATGGACATAGACCGCGCCGTTGCACTGATAGAGAGCGCCCTGCAATCTCCGAATTCGCGTACGGTCGAACTCACTTTACAGAGTACTACTGCGGGCCGCCCGTCCCTTGATACACTGCAAATCCTGCTCAAACAACTGATCGACCAGAGCAGCTTCGGCGGCCTGGTAGACCTTTACTTCCTCAACCTCCAGACACAGGAAACCATCCACTTTGCCTATCAGGCTGGACAGGATATTTCGTTAAACCCCGATATTGCTTTTTCAGCTGACAGCACAATTAAAATCCCAATCATGGTTTCAGTGATCCGTCACTTCAATAGCCAGATTAGCACTGAAATTGATTCCCAACTGAAAGACATGATTGCCAGTTCCAGTAACGATGCAGCCGACAGTTTAATGGCCACCTTGGATACAATCCGTGGACCGCTGGTTGTCACCGAGGCGATGCAACAACTCGGTCTGGATAATACCTTTATCGCCATGTATTATGCGGAGGGTTCCATCCCATTGCAGCACTATCTCACACCTGCAAATTCCCGCCTGGACATCAATACCGACCCGGATACCTTCAATCAGACTACGCCCTCCGATATAGGCATGCTGCTCGAGGATATTTACCTGTGTGCCCAGAACGGCGGTGGTTCCCTGGTAGCGGCCTTCCCCGGGCAGATTACCCAGGCTGCCTGCCAGCAGATGATCCAATATCTGCAGGAAGATAAACTCGGTGCGTTGATCCAGGGAAGCCTCCCGGAGGGAACGATCATTGCCCACAAGCACGGCTGGGACAACTACGAGAACCAATTTAGTGATGCGGCTATTGTTTACACTCCCGGAGGAAATTACATTCTGACGATTTATTCGTATAATCCGGTTCAATTCATGTGGGATATAACAACACACATATATGGCGAACTCTCGCGGGCAGTTTATAACTACTTCAATCTGCCGTCGCAGTAAAGACCAACCCCGTCATCAAAAGGATGACGGGGCTTTTTTATTAAAGTTCTCTTCCTAAAAACAATGAAATTTTATAAAGACCCGTTATCGAACGAAAACTGTCTCTGTATGAAGGGTAATCAGTATATAATCAGACTATGAGCCAGACCTTGAGCCTCTACCGTCTCCAACAGGTCGATAACCAGATAGATCGCGCCCAAACCCGCCTGCAAGCCATTCAGAAATCGTTGGGTGATGATGCTGAACTACGCCTGGCCAATGAGCGTGCGGATTCAACGAAAGCCATCTGTCAGTCCGCCGATCGGTCTTTGAAACAAGCTGAGGCTGATGCAAAGAACCAGCGTATCAAAATCGAACAAACCGAGTCCAGCCTCTACGGCGGCAAGGGTCACAGCCCAAAAGAATTATTGGATTTACAGAACGATGTTGCTGCTCTCAAACGCTACTTGATCACACTGGAAGATATTCAACTGGAAGCCATGCTGGTCGCGGAAGAATCCATGACTGCCAACCAAACCACTCAAGCAGACTTGCTGGCTGCCCAAAACCATTCAGCAGAACAAAACCGGGGTCTGCACGAAGAGCAGAACATACTCCAAAGAGAACTGGAAAAGCTCCGGGCTGAACGAGCCGCAGTAGCCGGACCGATCCCGCCAAATGCGCTTGGCTTATATGATCAGCTTCGCCAGCAGCACCGCGGCATTGCAGTAGCCATCATCAGCGAAAACTCCTGCTCTGCCTGCGGCTCTGGTTTATCTGCAGCGCAAATGCAAGCCTCCCGCGCCTCCGGGCAAATGGCACTCTGCCCATCCTGTGGGCGGATCCTTTACGGAAGTTAACTCCTGTTACGGGTGATTTATGCGCTTCCGCTTCCCCAACATTGATGCTTTCTCCTTCTTGTTAGGCATTATTCTCGCATCCTTGTCGTGGTGGGTCCTCTCCATCCTTCGTCCCGCGTTACAACAAATGCGCGCAACAGCCCAGGCGAAACAGGCGAAAAGTAAAGAAAAGAAACATACGACCACCGGTGTTGAAGAACGTTATCGCCAGAGCGTTCTACGACAGGCACAAGGCCTGCATTTAGCTGCTCCGCTCTTTTCCCTGGATGAAATAATTGTACCGCCAACTCTCCTGGCACCACCGCCACGCGTCGAGCCGGGTGTGCCACTTTTGAGCGAAGACATCGTCGCCGCTACTATCCCCTATATCCCTACCTGGCCAGAACTGGCAGCCATCTATCAAGCTCCCACTCTAACTCTCGCCCAGGCGCTTTCGGGGCACTCTGATATCGTCCTAACAGGGCAAACTGGGATGGGAAAAACGGTAGCCCTGGCGTATCTGGCCTCCCGCATGGCGCGGCGGGACCCGGAACCGGGTCTGCCGCCGGACACAGTCCCGTTCCTCATCCACGTTGCCGACCTCGATTTGCTGGTCAAGATAGACGAGCCGCTTAACCCGGTTATTGATCTAATCGCCGAGAAAGCTCCCGTCCTTGACCTGACCCGTATCCCTGATTTCGTCCGTAAAACCTTCTTTGAAGGCCGGGCCCTGCTCCTGCTGGATGGGACAGATGAACTGACCCCGGATGGCCTGAAAAACGCGGTCGAATTCATCAAGGCTGTCAAGCGGGCTTACCCCAAAACCCGCATGGTCACAACTGCATCCAGCGAATTCCTGGACGGATTGGTAACGCTTAACTTCATCCCCTTTGCGCTGGCTGCCTGGAACGCTAAACAGCGCAGGAAATTCCTCGAAAAATGGGGCGACCTTTGGACAAACTTCGTGGCCGTCGAATCTTGGGTACAGACCAGCGAACAAGTGGACCCATTGCTGCTCAACGGCTGGCTGGACGGAGAAAACTGCAGCCTGACGCCACTGGAACTGACACTCAAGGCCTGGGGTGCATACGCAGGAGATATATGCGGACCTAGCCCTCTCGATGCAATTGAAACCCATTTGCACCGCCTGTCTCCAGGCAATGCCCCTCAGGAGGCTCTCGAAATGCTGGCGTTGCAAGTCAGCTTAAGCACTGAGCCAATCTTCGATCCGCGGAAAGCACGCGAGTGGATCAGATCATTTGAACCGCCCGAAATTGCTAATGCACCCGAAGTCGCCAATGAAACAAGCGGCAAGAAATCCGAAAAGGTACAAGCTTCCTCTCTCGGCCTGATCACAAAAATGGTGGAAAGTGGCCTGCTGACCCAGCACCGCAATAACAGGATGCGCTTTATCCACCCGGTTTTTGGCGGTTACCTGGCGGGTAAGGCTTTAATAAACTACAAATCAGAAGCACTTCTCGACCAGCCTCCCTGGATTGGTAAATTCCTGGCACTGCATTTCCTGGCTGCATTTGGCGATGCAACCCCGCTGGTCGACAAACTACTATCCGTGCTTGACCGCCCGCTCTCGCGCAACCTGCTGATGCCAGCCCGCTGGTTGCGGGATGCCCCTCGTCAGATGGCCTGGCGCGGGCAGGTGATGGCAAAGCTTGTCGAACTTCTCCGGCAAACCGGTCAGCCCCTCGGTCTGCGCGGACAGGCACTCTGCGCCTTCATCCTGAGCGGAGATCCGAGTGCGACTGTTTTATTACGGCAATTGCTCGAAGAACATGATACTGACCTCCTGCAATTGGCGGCTCTCGGGTCCGGGGCGCTGCAAGACATAAAAGCCATCGAATTGCTGTCTGATTTGCTGAGTACACAGAGTCCCAATGTCCGCCGCGCCGTCTGTCTGGCCCTGGTTAACATTGGAACGACCGCCGCCATGGATATAGTTGCCTCCGCTCTTCTGCATGGTGACGAAAATCTGCGCCGCGCTGCTGCTGAAGCGCTTGCCAACCATCCTGGTGAGGGACATGCCATGCTGAAAGAGGGTGCGGGAATGAAGGAGGATTTGTTGGTCCGGCGCTCTGTTGTCTTTGGCTTGGGCCGCATTCCGGAACCATGGGCAGAAGAATTGATTAACCATTTACAGACTGATGACGATCAATGGGCTGTTCGTAACGCTGCAATGGAAGTGAATGAAAACCGTCAGCGGCGAAACCCTCACATCCCGCAGCGTCTGCCGCCGCCGACCGAATCACCCTGGATCATCGCCTTCGCTGGAAAACAGGGGCTGGGTGTCTCGCCTGACAAACCGCCCACCGATTTGTTGCTGCTGGCGCTCAAGTCCGGCACGGAAGAAGAAAGACTGGCATCCCTCGCCTATCTGCGCATAATGCCGGTGGAGGGCGTCTTTGGCGTTCTTTATCAAGCCATGTATGGCGGCGAGCCGACCCTGCGTGAAGCCGTCTTTCAGACCTTTTCGGAGATGGCTGCGCGCGGCGTTGACGTTCCGGACCCAGTCCAATTCGGAGTAGGCTACTAATGCATATTTCAAAACCACGCTCGTCACCTTGAAAGCTTTGATATGAGCAATACGCCCATCCTGATTACCCTCGCTGTACTCGGTGGGACCGGTAAAGAAGGAAAAGGTCTCGCTTATCGTTGGGCAAAAGCCGGGTACCGTGTATTGATCGGTTCGCGCACAGCGAAAAAAGCCCAAGCGACCGCCGTCGAACTGACCAATTTACTTGGCGGCGAGGCCACCATCGAAGGGATCGCAAATCTAGCTGCCGCTCAACGCGCCGATATTGTTGCGCTGGCCGTCCCTTACGCCGCCCACCGTGAGACCCTCGAAGCGGTCAAGGAGGCATTGAAGGGTAAAATCCTGATTGATGTGACTGTGCCACTCATCCCGCCAAAAGTAACAAGAGTTCAGATGCCAACAGCCGGCAGCGCTGCGCAGGAAGCGCACGAAATCCTGGGCGAAGAAGTGCAAGTGACTTCTGCCTTCCAGAACATTTCACACGAACATCTCATGCATGATGGACCGGTCGAATGCGACATATTGGTGACCGGCACAAGCAGGGAAGCACGTGCTGAGACACTGAAACTGGTAGCGGCAGCCGGCCTCACCGGTTGGGATGCCGGTCCCATTGAGAATTCTGTCGTGGTCGAAGGCATGACGAGTGTGTTGATTGGAATTAATAGACAATATGGGAGCAAATCTGCCGGAATCCGTATAATAGGAGTTCGGGCACCAGCCCAGCAACCATGACATTGACTTTTACCCCCCTACCCCAAATGCCTCTGATCTATCCTGGTGATAAGCTGGCAGATATGCTACTGGCCTCCTTACAGACCGCCCGCATCACCCTGGAAGATGGCGATATTCTTGTTGTAGCGCAGAAAATTGTCAGTAAAGCTGAAGGCCGACTGGTCAATTTGGAAACCATCACTCCTTCGAAAGAAGCCATTGAATTGGCAAAGCGCAGCGAAAAAGACCCGCGCCTGGTCGAACTGATCCTGCGTGAGAGTAAAGAAGTCTTGCGCGTCCGACCGGGAACAATCATTGTGGAACACCGGCTTGGCTTTGTCTGCGCCAGTGCCGGGATTGACCACTCCAACGTTCGGGGTGAAGGTGGCAATTCCAAAGACTGGGTACTGCTCCTGCCCGAAGATCCCGACCGCTCTGCCCTCGAAATCCGGCTCAAAATAAAAGTCGCCACAGGCAACCGCATTGGCATGATGATTATCGACTCGCACGGTCGCGCCTGGAGGCTGGGAACGGTTGGCATTGCAATTGGCATTTCCGGTCTGCCCGGCCTAGTGGACGAGCGCGGCTGGCAGGATTTGTTTGGCTATCGGCTTAAGATCACCATGGTCGCCGCGGCGGACGAACTGGCAGCGGCCGCCTCTCTTGTCATGGGCGAGGCTGCCGAAGGGATTCCCGCTGTCCACGTGCGCGGTTTCCCCTTTCCCCTGCGTGAAAGCTCGTTAAAGGAATTGATCCGATCAAAAGAAAACGACCTGTTCCGATAAAAGGGAGCAGTAGATGAATGCGTATCCTTGATATGGATCCAGGCGATTTCTGGCAATATCTTGAACGGCTGATTGTTGGGAACCGGGTCATCATTGACCGCCCGAAAGGCTCGCATCATCCGCGTTTTCCGGATATCGTTTATCCACAGGACTACGGCTATCTGGACGGGACCACTTCAGGAGACGGCGGCAGGATTGACGTGTGGGCCGGTGCGTCCGGGACCCAAGAACTGTCAGCCGTTATTCTGACGGTTGACCTGCACAAACGCGATGCCGAAATCAAAATCCTGCTTGGTTGTTCCGAAAATGAGATACAAACCATTCTCGCGTTCCACAACAAAAATGATATGCGGGCGATACTTGTCCGCAAACATAAGGAGCAAAAATGAATAACATTCCTAAAACCCATCTAGATCTTCTGGCAAATGAGAAAAAAGCCTTTCTCTATCTGGCAACTTTGATGCCCGATGGTGCACCGCAAGTAACACCCGTCTGGTTCAACACCGATGGTGAGTATATCCTCATCAACTCAGCAAAAGGTCGCGTGAAGGACCGCAATATGCGTAACCGCCCGCAGGTGGCGCTGTGCATCCAGGACCCGTCCAATCCCTACCGCTACTTGCAAATCCATGGCATGGTGGCCGAATTTACCACCGACGGTGCAGATGATCACATCGACGCGCTGACACTCAAGTATCGGGGTGTCCCCAAGTATCCAAATCGCCAGGAAGGCGAACAGCGAGTCAAGTACAAAATCCGAATTGAAAAAGTAGACGCACACGGATGAAAATTGTTGCTCTTGCCGGCGGTGTCGGCGGGGCGAAACTAGCCGACGGCCTCGCTCAACTTCTTTTACCTGAAAACCTGACGATTATCGTCAATACCGGGGACGATTTTGAACATCTCGGTCTTTATATCTCCCCGGATTTAGATACAGTCTGCTACACGCTGGCCGGATTGGCCAACTCAGAAACCGGCTGGGGCCGCCGCGAGGAAACCTTCCACGTACTGGAGAACCTCCAAAAACTCGGCAGTCCAGGCTGGTTCCGCTTGGGCGATCGGGATCTGGCAACTCACATTGAACGCACCCGGCGCATGCAGGAAGGTCAGCCGCTCAGTCTAATCACGCGCACCTTCTGCCGCGCCTGGGGCATAGACTATTCCATATTACCGATGAGCGATCAGCCTGTGTGCACGATGGTGGAAACCACGGAAGATGGCGAACTTTCTTTTCAGGAATACTTCGTCCACAGGAAATGCGAGCCAAAGGTGAAAGGATTCCGCTTCGCCGGGATCGAAAACGCCCGGCCAGCTCCAGGAGTTCTGGAAGCGATTGAGCAGGCTGAGGCAGTCGTGATCTGCCCATCCAATCCATGGGTTAGCATTGACCCGATATTAGCGGTAGCAGGCCTCCGGTCTGCTCTTGCTGCGAAACCTGTCGTCGCTGTCTCCCCCATTATCGGCGGGCAGACGGTCAAGGGTCCGGCCGCGAAAATGTACAGCGAGCTAGGCGTCTTGCCCTCGGCACTGGCGGTTGCCCATCATTATAGTAAAATCCTGTCCGGTTTTATTCTGGATGGAGTGGATACAAATCTGGCGCAAAATATTGCAATTCCCACATCGATTACAAACACCTTGATGAAAAACAAAGATGACCGGCGACGTTTGGCTCAAGATGTGCTAAACTTGATTCAAAACTTATGACTATTTGGGCCATCGTCCCTGTAAAACCATTGCGGCGCGGCAAATCACGTCTGGCTGGTATGCTGACAGAAGATCAGCGCACCCGCTTGAATCGTTACCTGCTCGAGCATGTTCTGACCACGCTCAAAGGGATACTGGAAATCGAGCATACGCTGGTTGTTAGCCGGGACCCAGCGGCGCTGGCTTTGACGCGCGAGATGGGCGGGCGTACCGTACTGGAGGATGGCGCACCGCAGTTCAATACCGCCATCCAGCGTGCCACGATCGTCGCCAGAACACAAGGCGCGCATGCGGTACTCGTCTTGCCCGCTGACCTGCCGCTGGTTACTCCGGCTGACGTGAAAGCCCTGCTGAAACGCGGCAAGAAACCGCCGGTGGTGGTCATTGCCCCGGACCGGCGACAGGATGGTACGAATGGGTTGTTTGTCAATCCTGCCGGGCTGATAGAATACGGCTACGGACCTGGCTCATTCCAGTGTCACAGTGAACGTGCGATTGAGGCCGGAGCAAGGTTGGAAGTCATCAACTCCCCCAATATCGCACTCGATCTGGATTTGCCTGAGGACCTGGAAGCGCTGGGCGGGATGGAGAACCTTGGGCTGGTCTGATAGAACTTAATAACGTATTACCCCGGTACACCACAACCAGGCGTATTCCTTGCTTTATACAGGGTACTGCGTGGATATTTCCCACATCTTGTCCTCTCGTGTTCAGAAATCTATCCAAGTAGCAGTAAAATACTATAATAAAGACAGATTGTCAGACATTTAAAAATCAAGAGCTGAATTCCCCATAATAACCAATTCAGAGGTGATCCATGGAAAATGCAAAGGTTAACCCACCCGTCATGACACCAGCGCAACTACAGACGGAATTACTTCGCTGCGAGTATTGTGAAGAAAAACCCTGTAAAGAGGCCTGTCCCGCCCATTGCTCGCCGGCTGATTTCATAATGGCAGCACGGGTCGGGAATGCCTCGGATATCCGCCGCTCTGCGGCAGAGATCATGCATGCCAATCCGCTTGGCGGAGTCTGCGGGATGGTCTGTCCGGACACTCTGTGCATGGCAGCCTGCACACGCAAGAAATTCGATGGACCAATTAATATCCCGCTCGTCCAGGCGACCATTGTTGAAATGGCAAAGAACCTGAGAGGCATCCCGGAATTCTCCAAACCGAAACTGGATGGGAAGAAAGTGGCAGTCATTGGCGGCGGACCGGCCGGACTGGGAGCGGCAGCCACATTGGCCCAGATAGGCTATGAAGTGGAGATCCTGGAGGCCGCTGAACGACTCGGCGGAATGGTAAACCTGATCCCCGACCACCGCCTGGAAAAGCATATCGTCGAGACGGATATCCAGTTTATTCTGACATTGGGGAATATCAAAGCCAAAACAGGAACCAATGTTGACGATCCAAAAGCAATGTTCAGAAAAGGATATGCTGCAGTTTGCGTCACGACCGGCCTGTGGAAACCAATTGAACTCGGCATTGAAAATGAAGACCTGGCGGTCAGGATGGTTGATCTGCTTGCGCATCCATCCGCGCACCAATTCGATGGACATGTAGCGGTCATCGGCGGCGGGGCGACGGCTGTAGACTGCGCCATCACGGCCAGGCAACGCGGCGCAAAGCATGTCGAGCTATTCATGCTGGAAAAACTTTCGGAGATGCCGCTGACTGCAAAGGAACACCAGGAACTGTTGGACTTCGATATCGAGGTCAACGGCCGCATCCGCCTCAGCAAGATTGTCAAGGACGGGAAGAAAATCTCAGGAGTAGAGACCCTCAAAGTGGAACTCCCCGAAGGGAAAACCTTCAGCCCGGCGGAGGTCCACAACGTGCCAGGATCGGAGAGCACGCGAACAGGCTTCAGTGCGGTTATTGTTGCCATCGGGATGCGATCCGCACTGCCGCGCGAGCAGGCTGACGGCCTTTTCTATGCCGGCGACATACTGACCGGCCCAAAGACGGTCGTACAGGCTGTTGCCTCCGGAAAGAACGCAGCGCTCGAGATCGATGCCTATCTCAAGAACGAGAAGAAACCAGTCATCGAGAAACCGACCAAGTCCTATCATGTTCTGCCTGGCTACAACCCGGTACCCGTCTCCCTGGCAACCGATTTCTTCGGCCGGCGGATTATTTCCCCTTACCTCATCTCCGCCTCCCCGTCCACCGACGGGCTGGAGCAAATGAACGAGGCCTACGAAGTAGGCTGGGCAGGCGGGGTAATGAAGACCGCCTTCGACAACGTCCCAATCCACATCCCGGGCGAGTACATGTTCACCTTCAACCCGTTGACATACGGCAACTCCGATAATGTCTCCGGCCACCCGCTTGACCGCGTCTGCCGCGAGGTGGAGCAACTGGTCAGGGAGTGGCCCGACCATCTGACGATGGCCTCGACCGGCGGTCCGGTGACTGGTCATGACGAGAGCGACGCGGCCGGCTGGCAATCCAACACGAAGAAGCTTGAAGCAGCCGGCGCGATGGGCATCGAATACTCGCTCTCCTGCCCGCAAGGTGGCGACGGGACCGAGGGCGCCATCGTCTCGCAGAACGCGGCCCTGACAGCCAGGATCATCGACTGGATCATGCAGGTCGGAGAACCGGACATTCCCAAACTATTCAAGTTGTCCGCTGCCGTGACCTCCATCGTGCCCATCCTGCGTGCCATCCGCAAAGTGCTCGACAAGTACCCGAACAAGAAGGCTGGCATCACGCTGGCAAATTCCTTCCCCACCCTGGCATTCCGCCCCGCTGAAGGCCATCCGTGGGATGAGGGCGTCATCGTCGGGATGAGCGGTGAGGGCGTTACGCCCATCTCCTACCTGATATTGGCACAGGCCGCCCCAGAAGGTATCGAAATTTCAGGAAATGGCGGTCCAATGAATTATAAAGCGGCCATGGACTTCCTGGCGCTGGGTGTCAAGACCGTCCAGTTCTGCACCATCGTTATGAAGCAGGGATACGGCATCATCCGCGACCTGGAATCGGGCACCTCCTTCCTTATGCAGGAACGCGGCATCCGTTCGATGAAAGAATTGATCGGCATCGCCCAGCCGCACCCCATCACCGATTTCATGGCGCTCACACCTGTCAAGAAGATCTCGGACGCCAGCCCGCTCTTCTGCGTTTCCTGCGGCAATTGCGCCCGCTGCCCGTACCTGGCAATCACTCTGGATGAAAAAGGCCTGCCGCATACCGACCCGGCGCGCTGCATTGGCTGTTCGATCTGCGCCAAGAAATGTTTCACCGGTGCCATCAGCATGCGCGTCCGCAGCACTGAGGAACTCTCTGTTTTGATAGTACACTAGGAGACGATCCATGACCACTCGTTTCGAGAACGGGATTGTTGTCACGCTGGAAGAAAAGAACAGCGTCCTTTGGAACGCGACGGTGGTGACCGATGGGGAGCTGGTCACCGCAGTGGGCGATTCAGCCGAAATGAAACGCCACTTCCCGGAGGCTGAATCCGTCGACTGCTCCGGGCAGGTCGTGCTCCCAGGATTTATCTGTACCCACCACCATTTCTATTCGACCATGGCGCGCGGCATGTCCATCCCCGGGGAGCCGGCAGCCAACTTCGTCCAGATCCTTGAGAGGCTGTGGTGGAAAGTGGATCGGGCGCTGACGGAGGAAGATATACTCATTTCCGCACAACTGCCCCTGATCGACTGCATCCGCAACGGAACGACGACAGTCATCGACCACCACGCCTCCCCATCCATGCGGGATGGCTCACTGGATCTGATTGAAAAAGCCGTCCGCCAGGCCGGCCTCCGCGCCTCATTATGTTACGAGGTTTCCGACCGGAACAGCCCCGGAGGTGGAGTGGAAGAAAATGAACGCTTCATCAAGAAGGTCGGTAAAGGCGACGGCCAGATCGCTGCCATGATGGGCCTACACGCCTCATTCACCCTCTCGGATGCAACCCTTGAGCTCTGTGTCGCCATCGCCAGGGATGCTGGTGTGGGTTGCCACATTCATGTTTCTGAGGATGCCGCTGACCGTGAGGACTCGCTCTCCAAATACAACATGCCACCCGTCAAGCGCCTGGACAAGCTGGGGATCACCGGGGAAAAATCCATTTTTGTCCACTGCGTTCACATCGACGATTCCGAGATGGAAATCCTCGCCGCGACGAAGACGGCGGTTGTCCACAATCCCGAGTCGAACATGAACAACGCTGTCGGGGTCGCACCGGTGCTCAATTTATTGAAAAAAGGCATACTGGTTGGCCTCGGCACCGATGGCATGGGATCTGATATGCTCGCCCAGATGCGCTGTGCCTACTTGCTTCAACGCCTGGCAAACCAAGACCCGCGCGTGGCGTTCCTGGAATCGCCCCAACTCCTGCTCCAGAACAATGCCCAGATCGCTGAGCGCCAGTTTGGTCTGCGTCTGGGAGGAATAGCCAAAGGCTGTCCCGCCGACCTTGCCATCCTCGACTACCAACCTCCCACCCCGTTTGACGAGACTAACTTCCTGGGGCATCTCATCTTCGGCTTGGTGGACGCGACGATCGACACGACAGTCTGCAAGGGAAAGATCCTGATGAAGGGCAAAAAAATACTGAGCATGGACGAAGAACATTTAGCTGCCCGCTCGCGTGAACTTGCTCCGAAGATGTGGAAGCGATTGCAAGAACTCAAATAACATCAATCCTCCCACGGGCTTGTCCTGAGTGAAACGAAGGGTCGAAATCCGCGTGAAGATGACAAATTCTTATTGCTAGAAGGATGGATGGTTATGGAACGCGTTGCACTTTACTTACAAGATTCGCACGATCTGCGTGACGGGCTGGACTGCGTTCGCTATGCTGAGAGCCAGCGCTTCGAGGCTGTCTGGCAAGCGGAATCGCGGCTGGTACGTGATGCCATTGTCCCAATGTCTGCCTACGCCGCAGTGACCGATCGCATCAAGGTCGGCTCGGCAGTTATCAATAACTGGACGCGCAACATCGGCCTGCTGGCGGCAACCTTCCTGACGTTGGACGACCTGGCTCCAGACCGCATCATCTGCGGAATCGGCGCTTGGTGGGACCCACTGGCGAAGAACGTCGGCATCGACCGCAAGAAACCCCTGACGGCGATGAAGGAAACTGTAACAGTCCTGCGCCGCCTGTTAAATATGGAGCGAGTCACTTTCGAAGGGGAATTTATCCACGTCAATGACATCGAACTGGATGTGGTCCACGGCCGCCGTGAGCCGCGTCACATCCCGATCATGATCGGCGCCACCGGCGACCAGATGATGGAACTGGCTGGCGAAATAGCAGACGGGGTGGTGTTGAACTATTGCGCTTCGCCAGAACACAATGACCGTGCCCTCGACCTCCTGGAAAAAGGTGCGCGCAAGTCGGGGCGAAATCTGGAAGACTTTGAGCGGCCGCAATTGATCGTCTGCTCAGTGGATCACGACCACGACGGGGCGATCGAAGCCAGTAAAAGTCTTCTCTGCCAGTATCTCGCCCAGCAGCCGCACATCGCACGAGGGAGTGGCGTTTCCCAGGATGTTGTAACAGAGATCCAATCCATCTTGGGCTGGCCGGCCACCAAGGAACAGATCGACAAAGCCAAGCACCTGGTCCCGGATGAACTGGTCCTGAGCATTACCGCTTCAGGGACGCCGGACGAGGCGCGCGGTAAAGTACAGGAGTACATCAAGCGCGGCGCTACCTGCCCCATTCTCTACTCAGCTGGAGGAAACATGAAACTGCTTATTGATACATTCGCTCCCGGAACTTGAGTTTCACGGGTTATAATTCATAAAAATATCCAGCACGAGGCCATGTGCTTCGTTACCCAAGCCCGACTGGGAAATTGTCAATAGAATGATTACCGACTCGTGACTCAAATAGGATAAATCTATGCCAAGAGATCCTAATCTGAAAAACGATAGTAATCCAGTGAATCAACTACGCGTGGAATACGAACGTCAAAATGCACTCTTTGACGCCCAGTTGCCCATCGCCCAGCGTTTCCTCGAAGCGCAGGCGCGTCAGATTGCGGATGCTTATGTCGAACGGGCACAGCGGGTCCACTTCACCCTCCCTGACCGTGTCATTTCAACCAAAGGCACTGAGCCAATTGCCGTTCCGCAGGCGGTTCGCGAACAACGCGTGGGCGGTTTCAGCACTCGGATGGCCGGTCGGGATGTCCATGATACGCTGCGGCAGCGGTTGACCGAATTGGAACAATCCAACGACCAGGCGATTGTGATCGCCGCGAGTCTAATCCGCTTTGCATCTGCAACTTACATGGTTCGCAATATGCTTCCATCCGGCAGAATCGTCACATACAAACCAGCCGAGGAAGACGATATACCTTCCATCCCGGTCACTGATGGGACAGAGCCGGAATCAGCAATTACTGCCTCCACAGACGCGATCGCAGAAGAAGGGAATGGTGAGGATGGCCGCGGCAATCTCCAGGTCCCGTATGTACCTGCAGCACGGCGCTTCTACCTGCCGCAATGGGTGGCGTTCGGCGACAAAGGTGAGTTACTGGTCAACACAAACAAGGAAGCCGAAGCACACATTACTTCGATGCAGCATTTCTTAACCGTCCTATTTGCAGCCCGTTCGTTGGCACCTTACATGGTCGTTGACGATGAGTTTGGAAAGAAACGCTATGGAATGCTCGGTCAACTGGTTAACCAGGGAAGAGCGCTAGCGAATCATCTTACAAATGAGATTATTACCCTCATAAAAAAGCGGGCAGCTGAACAGAGCCTCAACCGCGGATTGAGCCTGAGCCTGCCATACTTTGATGACCAGGATCTCCGCATCGAGACATACAATTTTGTCGTCATCCCCGCTGGGCGGATCATGTTTGTGCCTGCCTTTTTAGTGCGCGCCGCGCTTGAGGAACAGGCCAAGATCGCCCAGGATACGCGCTTTAGTTCGTCCACTCGTAAGCATTTGCTGCTTGAGCTTCAGATGCTTGGAAATGCTTTCGAAACTCTTGGCGATTAAGAAGAATATATTCCACGAGGGACGAGTGCTGGAAGTTCGCCTCCTATTTTCTTAGCTATGAGTTCAGCACCCATCCACAGCTTGCGCGTCCCAGAAGTGTTCCAATCGTTGGAGACTTCCTCAAACGGCCTGCCCACATTCGAGGCAGAGTCGCGATTATCATTATATGGGGACAATGTTCTTTCTGAACAACCACGCCAGCCAAAATGGCAGAGATTCTTCCATCAAGTCCGCCACCCTTTCATTGTTCTGATGTTCCTGGCGGTGCTGATCAGTCTCTGGCAAAAGGACTGGACTCTGGCTCTTATCATCCTGCTCCTGACCATTGCCAGTAGCGCTTTTTCCTACTGGCGCGAGCATCGCGCCGAACAAGCCATTGAAAAGTTGCGTCACATGCTTCCGGCTTATGCTCATGTCACCCGCAATGGGACGGAAGCCCATATCCCGGCCAGTGAGGTCGTTCCAGGTGATGTACTGATCTTGGCCGAGGGCGATAACGTCGCCGCGGACGCACGTGTCATAGAAGAATATGGGCTGCGGGTCAATAATGCTTCACTGACTGGCGAGGCTGTTGCAGCTCGAAAAACAGCCGAAGCTTCTATCCTTCCAAATATCAGTGACCTTGAACGCCCCAACCTGATTTTCGCCGGGACGTCTGTTGCATCCGGCACCGGCAAGGCCGTGGTCTATGCCACTGGTATGTTAACCCAGTTTGGCCGCATCGCCCATCTGACACAGACAGTTCAGGAAGAGCCTTCCAGGTTTCAGAATGAGTTGGAACGTCTGGGAAAGATTCTTACCTGGTTAGCATTGATAATCGGCGGTATCGTCTGGGCGCTTGCTAATTATGAGCCTAATGTCAGCAGCCACTTCACCAACCCGCTGTTGCTCGCCCTAGGAACCATTGTTGCTATAACACCGGAAGGTCTGCCGGCCACGCTGACACTTTCTCTCGCGATTGCCGTCCAACGGCTGACCGGACGGGGTGTATTAGCCAAACGGTTAAACGTTGTCGAAACATTAGGCAATGTCTCGGTCATCTGTACCGACAAGAGTGGAACGCTGACCCAAAACCAGATGACCGTGCGTGAAGTCTGGGTGGCGCGCCGCAAACTCCAGGTCACGGGAGTAGGCTATGAGCCCAAAGGCCAATTCATACCCTCACCGGTGGGTAGTTCCTTCGAAAAAGACCTGCTTGCCCTGCTGGAAGCGGCCCTATGCTGTAACAATGCCCGTGTCAACCCGCCAACGCCTGAACATCCCCACTGGACAAGCCTGGGTGACCAAACCGAAGCGGCGCTCAAGGTTGCCGCCTTGAAATATAAATTGAATGAAGAAGTTATCACCAAGCTCTTACCGCGCATTCACGAAATCCCGTTTGATGCCCGGCGAAAGCGAATGACTACCATTCATCGAGAGATTGGTCGGGAAATTGCCTTGTCAAAAGGCGCCCCGCGCGAAGTATTGCAACTCTGCTCGCACATTCAGATTGACGGGGAAATTCGGTCGCTTGACGGAACGGTCCGGGCCGAGATCCTGGCTGCCAACGACGACTATGCCCGCCGCGCCTTGCGCGTTCTGGCTTTCGCCCGCCGAGATCTGCCTCCGCGTTCCGGGGCGTACACCGCTGAATCAGTAGAACGCGACCTGACCTTCCTCGGCCTTATGGCCATGATGGACCCTCCCCGCCCTGAGGTGGAAAGAGCCATCCAGATTTTCCGCCAGGCAGGGATCCGGATTGTGATGATCACTGGCGATTATGGTCTTACCGCCGAATCGCTGGCGCGACGTGTCGGCATGGTTACCACACCCAACCCGGTTATCTTGACCGGCGCTGAACTGGACGCGTTGAGCGAGCCGGCCTTGCAACAACTCTTGGGCAAAGAAATCATCTTCGCCCGCATGGCTCCCGATCACAAGCTTCGGCTTGTTTCGGCTTACCAGGCGCGCGGCGAAGTGGTGGCCGTAACTGGTGATGGAGTCAACGATGCCCCTGCACTACGCAAAGCCGATGTGGGTATCGCTATGGGTGTTATCGGAACAGATGTAGCGAAAGAGGCGGCTGATATCATTTTAACAAACGACAATTTCGGTTCCATTGTTGCAGCCATCGAAGAAGGGCGGGCGATTTATGACAATATCCGCAAGTTCATCACATACATATTTGCCAGTAATATCCCGGAGTTATTGCCTTTCCTATTGACCGGAGCTATTGGCATCCCGCCCGCGCTGACTGTGCGTCAGATATTGGCAATTGACTTGGGTACCGACATTCTCCCCGCCCTGGCGTTGGGGAGTGAAGAACCCGAACCCGGGATCATGACTTATCCACCCCGCTCGCCCTCCCAGCTATTATTGGATCGTAGCCTTCTGATGCGCTCATTCCTCTGGCTGGGGCTGCTCGAAGCCGGGTTATGCTACCTGGGTTTCCTATCCACCTATCTATTATCCGGTAATGCCAGCATCCTCAATCTAACTTTCTTGAACGCAATCCACTGGCCCCATCTCCTGGTTATATCCGGCGATGTCGATGCAGTCGCCAGGACCGTCTTCCTGGCAGGTGTGGTTACCGTTCAGGTTGGCAACGCCTTCGCCTGCCGTACATCCAAAGCTCACAACACTCAGATGGGCTGGGGGAGCAATAAAACTCTTCTGGGTGGAATCGCACTATCACTGCTCCTGATTGCCGGACTGGTCTACGTTCTGCCATTGGCGGAAGCATTTGATAACCAAATATTCCCCTTCATCTTATGGCCACCGCTTTTGCTTTATGCATTGGTGCTTTATACTATGGAATGGCTCCGTAAAGGATTGGTCCGCTGGACAGAAAAGAATAAAGAAGAACGTCCTTCCGATTCCAATGAAAGGAGGCAAAAAGTATGAAAGTCATTGTCATGGGCTGTGGACGGATTGGCTCGCAGGTCAGCCAACTCCTATCCGACCAGGGACACGAGGTGATTGTCATTGACCACGATGCCAATTCTGATGGACGGCTCGGTCCCAATTTCAAAGGGAGAATCATCAAAGGCCTCGGCTTTGACCGCAATATCCTGATGCAGGCCGGTATTGAACAGGCAGAGGCATTTGTAGCAGCCAGCCAGTCGGATAATGCCAATATCGTGGCAGCGCGCATCGCCCGCAACCTCTTCCACGTACCTCGCGTGGTAGCTCGTCTCTATGACCCGCGCCGGGCGGAAATCTACCAGCGCCTGGGACTGACTACCATCTCCTCAACGAACTGGGGGGCGGAACGCATTTTCCAGGTGTTGACTCACGCCAACATTGACGTGTGGAATACCTTTGGGAACGGGGAAGTTGCTCTTGTCCACGTGGAGCTGCCACCACAATTAACCGGGCGAAACGTGATGCAGCTAAACGTACCCGGCGAGGTAATGGTTGTCTCGATCACTCGCAACGACCATGCCTTCATCCCTGCTTCTGGAACGGAATTCCATGAAGGTGATCTGGTCAATCTGGTCGTTCTTTCCTCTGCGATGGACCGTTTGGAAGAGTTGTTGGGAATGGAAGGGAGGTAGAAATGTTTGTCATTATCGTCGGCGGTGGGAATATCGGTTCTCACCTGGCAAAAATGCTGTTAGAAGGCGGCCACACAGTTAAAGTCATCGAAGAGCGCCCGGCATTGCTTGAAAAACTCCCTAAAGAACTCCCGGCTGAAGTAATCGTCGCGGGAGATGGCAGTTCTCCTCTCACGCTTGAAAATGCCGGCATTCATAAAGCCAACGTGCTGGCAGCCGTAACCGGGTTAGATGAGACCAATCTGGTTGTCACTTCCCTGGGACGCTTCGAGTTTAACGTGCCGCGCGTCATCGCCCGCGTCAACAATCCTAAAAACGCCTGGCTTTTTAATCAGGAGATGGGCGTGGACGTAGCCCTGAATCAGGCTGATATTCTGGCCCGCTTGGTAGCCGAAGAGATGTCTCTGGGCGACATGATGACCCTGCTCAAATTGCGAAAAGGCGAATTCTCGTTAATCGAAGAGAAGGTCCATCCGCTATCCCCCAGCGCAAACAAAAGCTTGCGGGAAATCGAACTGCCAAACGAATCTGTCGTCGTCGCCATCATCCGTAAAAATCAGTTGCTTATCCCCCATGGCGATACCGTCTTGCTGCCCGCGGACGAGGTACTTGCACTCGTCCACGCTTCGCAACTGAAACTACTGGCCGCTCTGCTCGGCCCGAAGGAGCGAATAACTCGCAATGGATAAACAGGCTAACTCACGTCTCTGCTTTGTGTGCGGGCGTGAAAATCCGGTCGGGTTGCAATTAAATTTTTACGAGACCGGGTCCGGCGAAGTGACTGTTGACTTCACCCCGCTTGAAAATTACCAGGGTTACCCCGGTGTCCTGCATGGCGGAATTGTTGCATCTGTCCTCGACGAGGCAGCTGGTCGCGCCCACATGGGCAATTTCCCGCCCCGCTTTATGTTCACAGCCAAACTGGAAATAAAATATCGTAAGAACATCCCAATCGGAAAGCCGCTGAGGATCATTGGTAAATCCGGAAAAGACCGCGGCCGCATGGCTGAGGGCTGGAGTGGCATTTACAATCAGGAGGGCGAACTGCTGGCCGAAGCCAGTGCGCTGCTGGTGGATGTGCCCAACCCTCCAGACCCGTCCAAATTGGCAGAATGGGGTTGGAAGGTGTATCCCGATTAACCTGAAGACCTGGTTTCAGTCAGAAACCAGGTCTCTTCTTAATTGTCAGACATCTTCCCCATGCAGACTCCAGAATGGGTATAATAAAGGTGTAATACATTCGGAGAAAAATCAATGATCACAGAATACCACCGTCCTAAAACCCTGGAAGAAGCCTTGAAATTGCTATCTTTGCCAAATACACGCCCACTCGGTGGTGGGACTGTGTTGACACATCCAGGTGATGAATCCTTCGCTGTGATTGACCTGCAGGCTCTAAGCCTCGATAAAGTACATAAGTCTGGCAACCATCTCGAAATAGGTGCGACCGTTACGTTGCAGACTTTGCTCGAATCGGCGCATTCACCCGCAGCGCTGAAAACCGCCATCGAACTGGAAGCCCCGCTCAACCTGCGAACCATGGGAACTGTGGCGGGTGCATTGGTAACATGTCACGGTCGTTCGCCTTTCGCGGTGGTGATGCTGGCATTGGATGCGAGGCTGACCATGGTAGGCGAACAATCAATAGTCTACAGTCTCGGAGATCTCCTTCCAGTACGCCAGCAACTTCTCAAAGGCAAACTCATTACCAAGATCGAAATTCCCCTGCAAACCAAGATATCCTTTGAGACCGTCGCCCGCAGCCCTGCCGACAAACCCATCGTCTGCACCGCTCTGGCGCAGTGGCCCTCCAGCCGGACGCGGTTGGTCATCGGCGGGTGGGGAATAGCCCCCGTGCTGGCGATGGACGGAAATGAAGCCTCAGGCATTGAGTTTTCTGCTCGTAACGCCGCCCACGATGCAACAGATCAATGGGCTTCTGCGGAATATCGAAGCGAAGTCGCGGGGGTATTGGCAAAGAGATGTTTGGAAGAGATTCATGATAAAACTAAGGACTAATGAATCCAAAACCGGGTGATATTCTTTCTTATTTGGAAATGTACCAAGCAGAAGGCGTAAGCCTCCAACGTGGAAGAAATTTTTGTCTCAAACCAAATTACTCTATTCATTATGAAACTTCTAAGAAATATTCCTTTTGACACTATCCTCCCCGGTAACTGCATCCAAGTTCTCGCACAGCTCCCCGAGGCCTCGGTGGACTTGGTCTTTGCCGACCCGCCCTACAACCTGCAACTCTCGCAGGGACTCTGGCGTCCCAACCATACGCATGTCGCGGCGGTGGAGGACGGTTGGGATAAGTTTGCCGGTTTTGAAGAATATGACCAGTTTACGCGTCTCTGGCTCTCCGCCTGCCGCCGTGTCTTGAAAGACACTGGCACCCTCTGGGTCATCGGGACATATCACAACATCTTCCGCGTTGGAGCGATTATACAGGAACTGGGTTTTTGGATTTTGAATGATGTGATCTGGCTCAAGACTAATCCAATGCCTAATTTCCGCGGCGTACGCTTCACTAACGCCCACGAGACACTCATCTGGGCTCAGAAAAACAAAGGTGCCCAATACACATTCAACCATCACACCATGAAATCGCTGAACGATGATCTTCAAATGCGCTCAGATTGGACTTTACCGCTCTGCACCGGCCGGGAACGTTTGCACGCGGACGGTGCAAAGGTCCACTCCACGCAAAAGCCGGAAGCCCTGCTCTACCGCGTCCTGCTAGCTAGCACCAACCCTGGCGACATTGTTTTAGATCCCTTCTTCGGCTCCGGGACGACTGGCGCGGTCGCGAAGAAACTGGGTAGGCATTTCATCGGTATCGAACGCGATGAAAGCTACATAATAACCTCACAGGAACGCATTTCTTCTGTCGAACC
>Ga0209777_10002766_pt1 | contig 22569 bp, 24 predicted proteins | sample FrelakmetHBP12HB_FD_187147 | JGI IMG/M metagenome (GOLD analysis project Ga0209777, IMG submission 187147) | Freshwater lake sediment microbial communities from the University of Notre Dame, USA, for methane emissions studies -HBP12 HB (SPAdes)... | ecosystem: Environmental > Aquatic >...
AAGTACAAACATGGGAGGGGCTGAGTATGGAAACGAATGTTCAGACAAAGACAGGCACCCCCCCAGATCACAAATACCTGGTATTTCAACTAAATCAGGATACCCGATATTTTGAAATGACACAAGGGGAAATGGGTTTCACTAAGGTCCCCAACGAACTCAAATTAGAGGAAACCCAAAAAAAAGGAATCATACATTCTGATTTTCTTATCAGGTCCCGGATCAAAGACGGGAAATACTTCTTCTTCACCGGGTTACTAAAGACAAATTTTGATTATTGGTATTTCGGAGATTTTTTTGAGATCAGGAACGGAATAAAACGAAATTCCTTTATCCTGTTTCACTTTTCCCAGGATCAGGCCCGGTTTGAAATGTTCTTTTTCAATCACTTCAAACTATATCCCGACCGTCGAGGTCACTTTATCCGGGATTTTATAACTCACTTGAAACGATAAACGGGGCGAATACCCGACCCCGTTTAAAATTGTTCAAACCTTTTGACAGGCAAGTCAAAAAGGAACCGCAAAGATACAACAAACGGGGCCGGGGTGCAATCGAAAAGTAAATTCCTGGCAAATGATAGACTTTATAAAACTCAAAATTAACAGGCCCAACATAATAGGCATACGGAATAACAACCTATTAGCCTGGAACCAAACAACGAATGAAGGCACCGGAGAGGTAAAAAAACTAATCGCTGAATATTGCGAGATGCAATTTACCATCACAGCTAACAAGTACCTGGAAATATCAGGGAGCCTTCATAAGTATTGGAACGCGACCCAGGGAAACCTTTTACCCGATGGACGGTCACATAATTACAATGATTTTAATTACCCCGATCTATCCCAGGCCGTTCAGTCGTTATGCCTGTCCTTTGAACTAGACCCTGAACAATGCAAGTTTGAAAACATCGAATACGGGGTAAATATCAGTTGTCCAGTTGAGGTAAACAAGGTAGTTGAGGCTGCAATTAATCATCAGGGGAAACACTTTTCGTATGAAAGGAATAGCAAGAAAAGTATCACAAAATGTACTCATCAGCGATATGTTATAAAGATTTACAATAAGGGGTTACATTTTGAACAACCTGAAAAAATACTACGTTTTGAATTGCGGGTTTTGAAAATGGAACAGCTGAAAGGGACCGGATTGAATACCCTAGCCGGCATAACCAAACCTGAAATATTAACGGCCCTGGGTAAAGAATTGCGGGAAAACTTCGCTGAAATACTGTTTTATGGTTTGGATATTAACCTGAACAATCTAAATACAAGGGACAGGCTAGTATTAAGTGAGGGCAGAAACGCGCTGTATTGGTACGACCTGAAAAAAGGAAACAGGAACACTTACAACAAAACCCGCCAACGTTTCATAACATTAGTACAAAAACATTCATCCTTTAACATTTCGGAAATAATAGGCAAAAGGATTATTGAAAAATGGATTGAATTATTAGGGGCAAAAAGGAAAACAGTACACAATTTAACCGGGGGTCAAACATTACCCAATTTAACCGGGGGGGGTACGCAATCTAATCTGTACAGTATGGGGGTAAATTGTTCCCTTCAGGAAAATGAGGTTACAGAATCTTTAGAACAAAAGAAGGTTATTTCAGTCAGAGAATGGAAACCTGATTACCGGGTCCCGGTTTACGATTCAAAAACAGGATCATTGATTGAGTTTTTAGACTTGACAAACGGAAAAAGAATAAAGACAGCCTGAAACAAACAGATATGCAGGGGCCTGGAAATCTTGCAGGAAGTGAAATAAAACAGCGTTGGTTTCATCGTATTTTCATGATTACCAAAATCAAAAGGTTTTTAAGGAAAAAACGTAAAAAATACGTAAAATCTTAAAAAAAAGTGTGAAAAAAGTGTGAACTCTTAAATTTCAGAAATTGAAAAAATAAGTAAAAAATAAGTAAATGATTCGATAAAACAGGTGAAAAATAGGTAACTCTGAAAAACTGTGACCTTCAATAAATTCCGTAAATGTGCAATAAGTATAAAGGATTAGGTGACATCATTACGCGCGTGAAGGAAGACTTTTCTTAGGTCACTACGCGCGCGCGTGAGGGGACCAATCAAAATAATGTCAGGAAGACTTTAGTATAATCATAACGCGCGCGATGAAGACTTTTCCTTAGTCATTACGCGCGTATTAGGGTCTACATTCAAACAGTACATATTTCAGCAATTGAGTACCGATTACCCGTATATCTAAAACCCCGGATCAATGCCAGGGTAGGGAGAATCGGGGCCGGGAAACGTGCCGTTATGTCAGTTGATTTACCTAGCATTTCAGATATACAACCTTTTTCAAACCCGTATCAATAAAAGGCGGTAGGGTAGGGGAGAGGGTAAACACATAACAAAATCAGGGGGTTTTCATGTAGTCATACTTTCTACTTAACATAATAATACTTATAAGACGAGATACCCGCCTTAAAAAACCTGTACGAAAATACTGAAAATCCGGGGTACCTGTTATGTTTCAAAACAAAGAGGGGACACCCTGAATATCCTGACAGTATGGCACCTATTTAAACCGGAAAAAGAACCTTTGATTCTATGCGACCAGGCATAGATGAGAGATTTTAGAACAAGTTAACAGGTACAATAATACCTAAATATGTACTGTCATGAATCATACTTCACAAGATTACCCAGGCGAAGAAAAAAACCAAATGATTCATATTATTTCCAACATGATTATAACGCCAGAAACGATGAGAAAATTAAAAATCTTATCAGGGTTCACAAAATGTTAGGATATGGTATTTTCTGGTCAATCGTCGAGGATCTTTATAATAATGGAAACAAAATGCAAATAAATTATAAAGGAATGGCGAAGGATTATCATACCAAACCTGAAATAATTCAGAGCATAATTGATAATTTTAATTTATTTGTGAAGGATAATGAAAATTTTGGTTCAAAAAGTATAGAGAAACGAATAAATGAAAGAGATGTTAAAAGTAAAAAAGCCACAATATCAGCATTTTACAGGTGGGGGAAGGATGCGGACGCATTGCGAGAAGAATTATATCGCAATGCGAGAAGAATTAGATCGCAATGCTATAAATAAAGGAAAGGAAATAATAGGAAAGGATAGTAAAGAAAATAAAGAAGACGATTCGTATCGTTTTAACATTTCAGATTCAATTTTAAGAATTAATGAAATACCTTCATGGAAAGAACAAATTCAAAGAGTATTTAAAATTTCAGTTGATCAAACAGAAAACTATTTAACTATTTTTTTTGATGAACTTTTACTTAAAGGTGAAACCGTCCGGACCGGAAATATTCACCAAAACAGGGGTTTACCGTCCCCCCTACCGTCCCCCGGTAAAAGACAAACCCCCGTAAACATCACATTTACAGGGGTTTTACATTGATTGTTTGTTGTCCGACTAGGAATCGAACCTAGACTCTTCTGCTCCAGAGGCAGACGTGTTGCCAGTTACACCATCGGACAATGCGGCTGCAAAATTACTATACTTGCGGCAAATTTCAAATTTATTTGGTTTTTTCTTTTTTAGACCAGCTGTCTTTTAACGGCACGACGCAGTTAAAAACAAGCTTATCGGGGGTTGAATCATAATCGACACTGTAATACCCTAAACGTTCAAACTGGTATTTTTGGCCTGGTATTGCATTCCTGACCGAAGGTTCTATAAATCCTGTCTTTATTTCCAGGGAATCAGGGTTGAGGAAGTCTTTATATGTTTTTCCTTCTTCTGCATTATCGGGGCTTTCAACCATAAAAAGACGGTCGTACATCCTGATTTCTGCTGTTATTGCATGTTTCACTGAAACCCAGTGAAGGGTTCCTTTGACCTTTCTGTTGCTTTCGGGCATCCCACTTTTTGTAGCGGGGTCATATGAGCAATGAACCTCCAGGATCCTGCCACTTACAGGATCTTTCGTAACCGACTCACATTTAATGATATATGCTGATCGCAGCCTAACTTCCCTTCCCGGGGCCAGCCTGAAAAATTTGCCCGGAGGATTTTCCATGAAGTCTTCATGTTCAATATACAGTTCTTTCGAGAAAGGGACTTTTCTGCTTCCTGCTGAAGGGTCTTCAGGATTGTTCACTGCCGCCATTTCTTCAACCAGCTCATCAGGATAATTATCAAGTACGATTTTCAGGGGATTTATTATTCCCATGATACGCATTGCCCTTTTATTCAGGTCTTCCCTGATACAAAATTCCAAAAGGCTTATATCAATAACATTATCTCTTTTCGCGACTCCGATCAGATCAGCGAAATTTCTAATTGATTCGGGAGTATAGCCCCTTCTCCTGAGGCCGCAAATAGTCGGCATACGGGGATCATCCCATCCTCTCACCTTCTTTTCCTGGACGAGTTCCAAAAGCTTCCTTTTACTCATTACAGTATAGCTCAGGTTCAGCCTGGCAAATTCTATCTGTCGGGGGGCATAGATCCCGATCTCCTGTATCAGCCAGTCATATAAGGGCCTGTGAACCTCAAATTCAAGAGTGCATATCGAGTGTGTTATTTTTTCAATGGAATCAGATTGCCCATGGGCGAAATCATACATGGGATATATACACCATTTGTCTCCTGTGCGGTGGTGAGAGGTATGAAGGATCCTGTAAATCACGGGATCTCTCATATGCATGTTTGGTGATGCCATATCGACTTTGGCTCTCAGCACTTTGGCGCCATCAGGGAATTCACCTGCACGCATGCGGGTAAAAAGATCAAGGTTCTCCTCAATTGTCCTGTTCCGGTATGGATTTTCCCTGCCCGGCCGGGTAGGGGTTCCCCTGCTTTCGCTCATCTCTTCGGCGCTCATGTCACATACATAAGCTTTCCCTTTGCGGATCAGGATTACAGCAAACTCATAAAGCTGCTCAAAATAATCCGAAGCATAGAATTCCCTGTCCTCCCAGTCAAAACCCAGCCATTTAACATCCTCTTTTATCGAGTCAACATATTCAATGTCCTCTTTAACCGGGTTGGTGTCATCAAAGCGTAAATTAGTCTTCCCATTGTATTTTTTAGCCAGGCCAAAATTAAGACAGATCGATTTTGCGTGACCTATATGAAGATACCCGTTTGGCTCCGGCGGAAAGCGGGTATGCACCCTGCATTCATTCTTGCCCATGCGCAGATCCTCTTCGATGATTTCCTCAATAAAATTAAGTGACCTGACTGTATTGTCCTCTTTGCTTGTACTCTCTTCCATCATATTGTAAAATTATTCAATCTGCTGCCTGAAAACAGCCTGCAAAGCTACTTAAAATTAGGGAAACAGGGCCGGATTGAACGGATTTTAATAATTTAGCATGCTCTCTGAAAAGGATAAAATCAACAAAACATTATGGGAAAGATCAGTTTGGATGGGATTGAATTTTTTGCATATCACGGTTGCTATAAGGAAGAACAACTGACAGGGTCAAAATTTGTCGTTGATTTGTGTGTTGAGTCTGATACTTCTTCAGCCGAACAAAGTGACCTGCTGCATGATACTGTTAATTATGTAGCGCTTTATAATTGTGTAAAAACTGAAATGGAGCAGAAATCCCACCTGCTGGAACATCTGGCCATGCGAATCATAAGATCAGTCATTGATCAATTTCCTTCTGTTACAGACATAGAGCTTAAGGTTTCGAAGCTTAATCCGCCGGTAGGAGGGAAGGTGAAGCAGGTCAGTTTCATCACCTCCTGGAACCGCAAATAAAAAAGGCTTTACCCTGTTCAATATGTGAAATACGAATTCATTCATAAATCGTACTTCGTAAATCGTAAATCTTTTTTACCTTTGCACTCCCTAAATAACAGGGTATCGTGGCCGAGTGGCTAGGCAGAGGTCTGCAAAACCTCGTACAGCGGTTCGACTCCGCTCGATACCTCAGGATTAAAAGGCTGTTCCGGAAAAAGGTTCAGCCTTTTTAATTATCCCGGGGATATAACAAGTATTCGCTGATGAGAACGAGCAAAAGGGTGAAAGCGCCACTCAGGACCATCCTGAAAAAGGTCGTAAAAAACTCAGTAAACCGGAAGGTTTCGAGATAAAAAAGCACTCCATGATGGATCAGTATAAGGCTGATTGAATAATACAGGAACCATTTGAGGCCTTGGTTTTTCAGGGATGGGCTGTCGCCGATCAGCGAATCCGGACCGGAGGAGATCCATCGGATGATATGCGGACGTGCAAAAGCCATGGCCAGGCAGGCCGAAATATTCAATCCAAGTGTATTGGTAAAAATATCAATTCCTGCACCCAACAAAAATGAGAGAACTAACAATAATCCGCCCGGAGTCTCATATGGGAGCAGGAGAATAAAATAAATATAAAAATAAGGATTTATTAAGCCTCCCAGATATATATTATTCAGGATCAGCACCTGGAGCAGGATAAGCACAAAAAACCTCAAAACGTTATATAAAACCACTTTTGATGTTGTCATTCTGCTTTTTCTTACTGGCTTTTAAATGATGCTTTAATATCTTCTTTTTCTTTTCTCATCAGATCAACAACGACTTCCACATAGCCCAGGCTGTTAAAGTCAGTAGAAAACTGTACAACACCGTAATTGAAGTTTTCATCGGGGGAAACTGTGAAATCACTGATTGTTCCTATCAATATGCCTTCGGGAAAAATATCTGAATTTCCGCTTGTTATAATAGTATCATTTTTCCTGATCTCAACATGTTTAGGGATCTCTTTTACGATTCCATTCCTGTAATTTCCACCTAACCATTCCACGTTTACAAGCTGGTTGTTCTTTTTGAATTTTCCCGATATTTTGCTGTCTTTGTTCAGCATCGACATGATCCAGCTGAAATGTGGCGAGACGCTGACAACCTGGCCAACAATGCGGTTTCCTATAATCACCCCCATATGGTTCTTCACTCCCTGAAGGCTTCCTTTGCTGATCATCAGAAAATTGTTTCTTTTGTTCGTAGAGTTGCTTATGACCTTTGCGCTGATGTACCGGTATTGAAGCTGATACACCGTATCATTCCGGTAGAAAGAGTAAGCATCTGACTTATAATAGGCATCGGGAAGGCGTGAATGAAGTTTGGCCATCTCCTCAACCAGGGTCTGGTTGGTCTTTCGGAGTGAAAAGTATTCGGAGATGTTTCTGAATGTTGTGTTTATAATGCCGGTAAGCGTGCTCGAAATATTGTATATCGCTGTATCCTGGAATTCATTGAAATTAAAAAACAGAACCAGCGATACTGTTTCCAGCAAAAGAAATACTAAAATGAAATAGTGTTTGCGGAGAAATACATATAAATTCCGCATATACCGGATTTACTTGATCAGGAATGTGAATTTGTCGAAATTTTTAAGAGCAATCCCTGTTCCCCTGGCTACGGCGCGAAGGGGATCTTCCGCAACATGTACCTTCAATTTTGTTTTCAGGTGAATACGTTTATCAAGTCCTCGGAGCAAAGCGCCGCCTCCGGTAAGATAAATGCCGGTTTCAAAAATATCGGAAGCAAGTTCAGGGGGCGTCATTTCAAGAGCATTAAGAACAGCAGCCTCAATTTTGGCAACAGATTTATCAAGGGCATGTGCTATTTCGGCATAGTTAACAATAACTTCCTTTGGAATGCCTGTAAGCAGATCACGGCCGTGTACCGCGTAATCGGGAGGTGGATTATCAATATCAACCATTGCTGCTCCAACTTCAATTTTAATCCTTTCGGCAGTCCGCTCACCGATATTGATATTATGCTGCTTACGCATGTATTCCTCGATATCGGAGTTGAATTCATCTCCTGCTATCCGGATTGATTTGTTATTCACTATGCCGCCTAAGGCAATGACCGCAATTTCACTGGTTCCGCCTCCGATATCAATGACCATGTTCCCGACAGGTTCAAGCACGTCAATGCCGATACCGATGGCTGCAGCCATTGGTTCATGGATAAGTCTTACCTCTTTGGCCCCGGCCTGTTCTGCTGAATCTTTCACTGCCCTCTCTTCAACTTCAGTGATGCCGGAAGGAATACAAATGACCATTTTCATGGCCGGCGGGAACCATGATTTTCCAATCTCGATCATTTTTATCATTTCCCTTATCATATGCTCGGCGGCATGAAAGTCGGCTATCACCCCCCCACGTAACGGGCGGATGGTTTTTATGTTCTCATGGGTCTTCCCATGCATCATTTGGGCTTTCTTGCCAACAGCAATGATTTTTCCTGAACTTCTTTCAATGGCGACAATAGATGGTTCATCAACCACTACTTTGTCGTTATAAATTATAATCGTATTGGCTGTACCCAGGTCAATAGCAATTTCCTTTGTAAATAATCCCATAGTTCTTTAATGTTTAAAGTGGCGAATACCGGTAAATACCATGGCCATGTCATGTTCATCGCAAAATTTCACCGATTCGGTATCGCGTATTGAACCACCGGGTTGAATTACAGCAATGATTCCAGCTTTGTGTGCAATCTCGACAGAATCAGAAAAAGGGAAAAAGGCATCCGATGCCATAACAGCGCCTTTCGGGTCAAATCCAAACGTCTCTGCCTTTAAAATGGCTTGTTTCATTGCATCAACACGAGATGTTTGTCCCATTCCGCAACCGATTAGTTGTTTGTTCTTAGAGATAACTATAGTATTAGATTTCAAATGTTTAACAATTTTATTTGCAAAAAGCAATTCCGAGGTTTCCGCAGCAGAAGGTTTCTTTTTCGTTACACATTGAAAATCTGCTTCCGTTTCGGTATTAAGATCCCTGTCCTGCTCCAGAATTCCGTTCAGGACTGATTTAAACTGCCTGGAACTGAATGATAACGGATTTTGACGTAAAATTATTCTATTTTTCTTTGATTTTAAGACATCAAGGGCATTCTTTTCATATTCAGGCGCCAGGAGGATCTCAAAAAACAGTTTATTAAGCTCTTCGGCTGTTTCCATATCTATCTTCCTGTTGGCAATCACCACACCTCCGTAAGCGGAAATGCTGTCGCATGCCAGGGCATCAAGATACGCTTCTTTTATTGCACTCCTGCATGCAAGTCCGCAAGGGTTGGTATGCTTTATAATTGCAACTGATGGTTCCGAAAATTCTGCACTAAGGTTGATGGCAGAATCGATATCCACAAGATTGTTGTATGAAATCTCTTTCCCGTGTAATTGTTCAAAATTTTCGTGCAAGTGGCCATAAAAAGAACCTTTCTGATGAGGATTCTCGCCATATCTCATTGGAGTTGAGATCATCTGGCTCTGCTTGAATGCAGCAATGTTTTCCCTGCGGTTGAAATAATTGAAGATCTGGGTGTCGTAATGCGAGGACACATTGAAGGCCTGGGCGGCGAAATACCTCCTGTCATCAACATTGGTAAAACCGTTTTTCTCTTCAAGGAGTTTCATCAGGGGTTTGTAATAGCCGGCAGCAGGGATAACAACCACGTGGCGGTAGTTTTTTGCAGCTGCCCTGATAAGCGAAATACCGCCGATGTCAATCTTTTCTATGATCTCTTCCTCGTTATCCGTGCCGGCTACGGTCTTTTCAAAAGGATAAAGGTCGACAATCACCAGATCAATTGAAGGAATATCATAATGTTCAACATCCTTCACATCCGAGAGGGAGTCCCTTCTCCAAAGAATTCCTCCGAAAACCTTTGGGTGAAGGGTCTTCACACGGCCGCCAAGGATAGAAGGATAAGTCGTCACCTCTTCAATGGAGGTAGCCGGAATGCCCTTGCCCTTAAGGAAATCATAGGTTCCGCCGGTAGAATAAATACTCACATTATGGGCTTTCAGCGTTTTCGCGATCTCTTCAATCCCTTCCTTCGAATAGACTGAGATCAATGCAGAGGTAATTTTAATTTGATCGATCATAAGGATATCTGTAACTCCAAAAGGATTTTTTCGTCTAAAACCAGTATGCTCAATTTCCTGCAATGATATTAAAAATCGGGGAATTTAACAATAAAGAGAGCTTAGATTTTAAAGGATTTACGTAACTTTACTGCAGTGAAACAATTTCAGGCATATCTTATTTTCCTCAGGCTATTCAGGGAAAGTTATCTTTTTGCCATTCAGGCAATTGTGGTCAATAAAGTAAGAACCATCCTTTCTTTGCTGGGCATCACGATTGGTATTTTCTGTGTTATTTCCGTTTTCACTGTATTCGATTCGATGGAAGCTGCCATCCGAAAAAGCATTGCTTCTCTCGGCAGCAATGTGCTTTATGTCCAGAAATGGCCATGGTCGATGGGTTCGGATTACCCATGGTGGAAATACTACCAGCGTCCCGAAGCGACTCTTAACGATTTGCGCGAAATTGAAAGGAGGAGCAGCCTTGCTGAAAATTCTGCGTTTTTCTCCCAGGTCAATAAAACAGTTAAATACCGGAGTAACTATGTTGAAAACGTCGGAATCCTTGGCGTTTCCACTGATTTTGACAAGGTCTGGAAATTTGAAATTGCCAGCGGCCGGTATTTTTCAGCCAACGAAGATGCCAGTGGCCGTCCTATTGCGATAATCGGCGCCGACATAGCCACGGGTCTATTTCCCAACCAGGATGCTATTGGGCAGAAGATCAAGATTTTTGGCAGAAATATCGAGATCGTGGGTGTAATGAAAAAAGAAGGTGAGGATTTTTTCGGCAACAGCAACGATAAGACTGTTTACCTGCCTGTCAATTATTTTAAAACACTTGTTGACCTCAAAGAAATGGGCACCACTATCGCTGTAAAAGCCAAGCCCCTGGCATCAAATGCCGAACTTAAGGATGAGCTTACCGGGATCATGCGCTCCATCAGGAAAATCAAACCTTCGGCCGAAGATAACTTTGCGATCAATGAAACGGATATCATTGCAAAAGGATTCGACAGCCTTTTCAGAGTGATTGCTTTGGTGGGCTGGATCATAGGCGGGTTCTCCCTGCTGGTTGGAGGATTTGGCATCGCCAATATTATGTTCGTTTCGGTTAAAGAAAGAACCAATATTATAGGCATACAAAAAGCCCTGGGTGCGAAAAACTATTTTATCCTCCTGCAATTCCTGTTCGAAGCCATCTTTTTATCAATAATAGGAGGGGTCGTAGGCTTGCTCATCATCCTGATCATGACCCTGATAGTATCCAGCCTGACAAGTTTTCACCTCATACTGACCCAGGGAAATATTTTCCTGGGAGTAGGTGTTTCAGCATTAATCGGATTGATATCCGGGATTATCCCTGCTTTTTCAGCGTCGAAGCTTGACCCGGTGGAAGCAATGAGGACAAGTATGTGATTTTGTCAGAAAGGCCAGAACTGGTTGTCGTTCCAGATTTTTTCCTTCAGTTCGTTGTCAATGTCATTCAGCACTTTCAGGTGCCCTTTTTCCCAATCGGCAAGCCATTGGTATAAGGCTTTTTCATTGGGATCGGCTGTTAAGCCTGCCTGTTTTGTATAAACATCGATCGCCCTGTTTTCAAAATCAACGGCGGCAGAAATAGCAGCAGCCTCAAACCCTGCTGAAGAGATCTTTTTCTTCATGTCTTCACTCAGGATCAGGTTTACAAACTCTTCATTTTCAAGGTCTGACAACTTCAAATGGGCAAACTTATGCTCCTTCTCATAATGTACAAACTGGTCTGAAAGAAACTTTATATGTTTTGTTTCTTCATCGGCCATAACGTGAAAAATATGACTGATGTCAGGATCACTTGAATTTTCAGCCACTTTTGCATAAAATGCATACCCTCTTTTTTCCATGAGGATTGCCATTTTCAGGATGTCGATCGCTTTATTGGTTTCCATATAAAAATTTATTTGCAACATAATTCCATTAATACTCCTTTTGTTGACTTCGGATGAAGGAACCCTATGGTCAGTCCTTCTGCCCCCTGGCGCGACTGTTTGTCGATAAGCTCAATTCCTGCCTCTTTTGCCTCATTCAGCGCGATGTCCGTATTCTCGACTGCGAAGGCAAGATGATGGATCCCTTCGCCTTTTTTCTCAAGAAATTTGCCAATCGGGCCTTCCGGATCAGTGCTTTCTAGCAACTCTATCTTCGTCTGACCGATCATGAAAAAGGCCGTCCTCACTTTCTGGTCTTTAACTTCTTCTATTGAATAGCATTTTGTTCCCAGAATTTTTTCATAAAACGGAATGCACTCATCAAGGTTTTTTACCGCTATTCCAATATGCTCAATATGAGTTGGTTTCATAAACAATTAGAATTCATTTTTGTTAATCTATTAACAAGATACCGCAAAAATACAGGGATTTTTGGAATTCCCAATGGCCGTTTTGTCTTTATCTCCGTTTCTTTACCTCTTATTTCTTCTTCTCCGGAATGTCATAAAAGTAGTTCGGCCGGTAATTCGGGGGACTGTAAATATGAATGGAGGCGGCCCGTTTTTCGGAATGATTGAAAATTGCATGCAATATGATATTTCCCTGTTTGTAGGCGATACCCCCGGTAGGAAGGATGCTGCTGCTCAATAATTCCGGTTTTCCGGATAATTCATAAACATTCTCGGTAACTTCGCTTTGAAGTATCCTTACGAGGCAACCGTTTACAGGGTGATCATGAACAGGGCAGCCCTGGTGAACCTCCCAGCAAAGGACAAGCATTTCAAGCTGGTCGTTGATCTTCACAAGGTTCCGGGCATAGTGATCAGCATTGTACTTTTCATATTGTTTCCAATCTTCTCCGTTATAAGCGGATAATATCGTTCCAAGGTCTTTCAGTTTTTGCCCGCTTCTGAGACTTGCATCCAGGGCATTAAATAATTCTTCCAGATTGTTCATATATTTCAGTTTTTCAAGACAAAAGTACCCAGCCCGGTTGATAAATAATGTGTTTTATTATTTCCCGGAAGATGAAACTTTGCAGGCCTTCATTCAGAAGTCCTAAGTATCAACCTTATAAAAAAACCTTCGCAAACTGTTTATTTTCATAAGTTTGCGAAGGTTTTGGTGGAGTATAGGGGAGTCGAACCCCTGACCTTTAGACTGCCAGTCTAACGCTCTAGCCAACTGAGCTAATACCCCTTGGGGCTGCAAAAATAAAAATTTTTTACTTTGCAGCTACATTATAACACAACATCCTCGCATGAAACGCATATTTGCTGCAATAAAAATCGACCCTGGTGAGAAATTCATGAAATCATTCAGGGAGATCAGGTCGGCACTGAATTCCGAGAATATTAAATGGGTTGAAGAGCATAATATCCATATAACTGTTAAATTTTTCGGAGAAACCAGCGAAAGCCTTTTACCTGGCATTTCGCTTTCACTTGGTAATATTGCCCGAAACAGGGGGTTTCTCAATTTCCGCCTGTCAGGGCTCGGCATCTTTGGAAGCCGTTATCAGCCCAGGGTGGTCTGGTCAGGGATTGATCCCTCTGAGCCATTGGCCGGTTTTATGAAAACCATACAAAAAGAAATGGAGCAGTTTGGTTTTGAATCCGGCCGTCAGAATACAGTACCTCACCTTACCCTGGGAAGGATAAAATTTCTTAAAGACAAGCCATTGTTTCAAAAAGTTATAGATGCGAACCGCGAGCTTCATTCAGGCATAATACAAACTGAAGAATGCATCTTATATGAAAGTATACTGCAGAAGGAGGGGCCCCGCTATATAGTGCTCGGGAAGTTTCCATTCGGGAAATAAAAATGGCCGGTTATTCACAGCCGGCCATAAAAACCTGATGAAAAAAAATCACTGGTTATTTTCGGTTTTGATTTTCCCTTTAAACCGGTTTGCAATAATATAGAATATCATTAATGCTACGCCGCCGAACAGGCAAATCATTGAAAAAAAGGCAGCTTCTTCTTCCATGCTGGTTGAGGTTGAAATGATTTTTCCTGCAATAATGCCAAGGCCGATACCTATAAAGATCATTCCCCATTTGAGTGATCCGAGGATATTGCCCTTTGTTTCAAGGCTGGAAGCATTACCCCCTGTTTTGATCAGTGTTATCCGTTCTTTGTGCCGGAGTGCGATGTAAACAATACCGAAGATCGCGGCAAAAACTGTGATCGGTACAATAACTTCTGCGTTCATATCCGTTTGTGTTTAGGGTTTTTGTGTATTCAACCTTTATGACGCAGATGTTTATCATAGGTTACAGCAGAAGATCATAGAACCATCAGTTTTGCGGTAAACGAAACGTCCTCATTAAACATTTTCAAATATATCATTCCGTGCGGGAATCTCCTCGCGTCAATCTCAAAGAAATGCCCCTGTCCTGGAACAGCAAGGAGGGTATGATAAACTATTTCCCCGAGTTGATTAACGATTATGACTTCATAATGGTTCTCATGGCCTTTGCTGTGGATCAATATTTTTTCGGAAACCGGATTTGGGGCAATCGTTATTTCAGAACCGGTATTAAATGCGTCAAGACCGCTGCAGGTTCTTGTAACGATTTGTTCACTTGATTCCAGGCCGTTACCGCAGTCATTAATGCCGAAAACCGTAATGGGCCCGGATGTGGCATTCATTCCAAAATCCACAGTAATACTATTAGTAAGTTCTCCGGAAACAATGAATGCTCCCTGGGGCAATGTCCAGCCATAGGTTGTTGCAAACTTTAAAGGCGTGATAAAATAGTTATACCCTCCTTTCCCGATGCATACCGTATCCGGTCCGTCAATGGCATCTGCGCTGGCAGGAAGCGAATCCAGTACAACGGTTTTTGTAATTGACGGTCCGGCCCCGCATGAATTTTCAGCCCCGACACCGATATTTCCGTCCCTCATACCCCATTTTATCCTGACCGAGGTGGTCCCTTCACCGCTGAGAATGACTGCATCTCCCGGAATGATCCAGTTGTAATTCACTGCATAAGGAACAGGATCTGTAAAATAATATCCGGTATCATAAGGGCATATATGGGAAGGTCCATCGATTTCTTGAGGGACAGAAGGAACAGGTGTAACGTTGACAGCAAGTACACCAGGGACACCGGCTCCGCAATTATTCGTAATGATTACAGACACTGTACCGGAAACACTTCCCCATTCAAGATGAATGGCAGGGGTATTCTGTCCTGATTTTATTATCGCTCCTGACGGCACTGTCCATGAATATGATGTAGCCCCTTCGACCGGGTTGATATAATAATCACAAATAGTATCGGCGCAAACATTAGCCGGGCCGTAAATTTGAGAAGGAGGCAGGGGGTTGGTTTGCACGTAAACCATTATGCTGTCCGTGGATGAATTTAACCATTGGTCCTGAACCACAACATGATACATCGTATTTACAAGAGGCGTCGCAACAGGATTGGAGATGGCGGGATTCGACAGAGTGGCCGCGGGAGACCATAAATAGGTATACGAACCAGGCCCACCCTGAATGATTACTAAAAGCTGTGAATGCTGTCCCTGGCAAATGGTATCCGGATAAGCATATGCCTTTGCAGTGAACAGCAATTGTTCAGTATGCCCGGCCAGCGAAAGCGATAAACCCAAAATAAACAATTGAAGTACCGAATATTTCCTTAACAAAGTGTCTGACTGGTTTTTATTTCCGTTTATACAAAATTACAAAAAACACCCTGGTTTCTAATAGGTTTTGTATATTCGGGGTCCCTTCTTGTTTCCCAGGAACAGGAATAGGGGTAAAATTTAAAGATGATTTGTAACCTGAACCAGGCTTAAACGTCTAAATTCCACATGAAATACCAGGACGACAATTTCTACATTGAGAAGGTCTTGAATGGTGATTCTTCTGCCTACGCTGCCCTGGTTGCAAAACACAAGAACCTGGTATTTTCGATCGCTCTTAAAATTCTGAATAACCGCGAGGATGCTGAAGAGGTCGCACAGGATGCGTTCGTTAAAGCATATCAATCGTTAAAGTCCTTTGAAAATAAATCAAAGTTTTCTACCTGGCTTTACCGCATTGTTTATAACGCAGCCGTTTCTCACACAAGAAAGAGAATCCTGGAAACTATTCCTATGGATAATTACGTGATCTATAATTATTCTGAGGAATCCGTAAGGCCTGGAATTGAAGAGGTTGATGAAAATGAACAGCAGGCGTTGCTTTTAAAAGCAACAAAAAACCTGTCGGATGAGGATAATCTGCTGATCACTTTGTTTTACCATGGCAACAACTCTATTGAGGACATCAGCAGCATCACGGGTTTATCAGCTTCAAACGTCAAAGTACGGCTGCACCGGATCAGGAAAAAACTGTATAATGACATGAATGCGATGATGGCGCAACGACTGAATTGACACTGCTTTTAATACAACGGATATGGATACGGATGAAATGTTAAACGATGATTTCCTGGCAGGCCTTCTGCGGAAGATGCCGCTGGAAAGCCCTTCTGATGGGTTTATAAATAAAGTCATGACCGGGCTTGAACCCCTTCCTTCAACGATGACCCATAAACGGACTTTCTTTGAGTGGCTCAAATCCCTGATTCCATATCTTGGCGTTGGGTTAATAATAGCGTTGATCCTGTATTCTTCAGATATCCCGAATCTGAATTTCATCTATGGGAAAGAATATTTTTCAGGGATGCTTGTCAAGGCTTTTCATCCGTTCTGGATTTCCATGAAAGTTCTTTTATCATCCAGGCTGATCACATATTTCCTTCTTATAAGTGTTTCAGCGGGTTTCCTTTTCATTATCGATAAATTGTTTTCCCGCAGGTTTGCTTTATGAATTCACAGTTTCAATGATCCCCGGGCAAATACTGAACGCACTTTCTGCCTGCTTTAGAAAACATCAGGATTCTGATTTACAAATTCTTTCTGCAAAACCCCTTCAGGGAGGATCTATCAACGAGGTTTACTGTCTTAAAACAACGGCCGGCAGTTTCTGTCTTAAATACAACCTCAGTGATGCTTTTCCAAAAATGTTTGAAACTGAAGCCGGCGGCCTGAAACTTCTTTCAATGGCCGGAACCCTGAGGGTTCCTGGCGTTATCGCTTATGATCGTCTTCCTGATCACTCTTTTATTCTTATGGAATACATTCAACCGGCACCTCAGATAAAAGATTTCTTTCAGGATTTTGGCAGAAATCTTGCCCGCCTCCATAAACAAAAAGGTGAATTATACGGTTTGGATTACAATAACTATATGGGATCATTGGCCCAGAATAATTGCTATCATTCCGTCTGGGTGGATTTTTTCGTTGAAGAAAGGCTCGACAAGCAGGTGAAGCTGGCTTTGCGTAAAGGGTTATTGGACCCTTCTGTTGAAAATCTTTTCGAAAAATTATATGTAAAACTGGACGACCTGCTGCCTGAAGAGCCGCCCTGTCTCGTACATGGCGACCTGTGGAGCGGAAATTTCATTGTGTCGGAAGATGGAAAGGCATGCCTTATTGATCCTGCGGTTTATTATGGAAATCGTGAAGTGGACCTTGCCATGTCGACTTTATTCGGGGGTTTTAGCCCTGAATTTTATGCTTCTTATGAAGAGGAGTATCCCCTTATAAAAGGATGGAGAAACAGGCTCGACCTGTATAAACTCTATCCCCTGCTTATCCATCTTAATCTTTTCGGGAGCAGTTACCTGGGATCAATCTTACAAATTCTGCGAAGATTCTGATCTTTCCTTCCAGAGTTCCCTGAAACTTTTCGGTGCAACTTTCGGAAGGGTTCTCCCTAGCCCCCAGAGTTTCTTGCCAAACCTGTTTATCATGCGGTTTTTCAGCCTGCTTCCGGGTTTATCAAGCATCCAGCGTCTCATCATGACCATTTTCCAGCCCTTGTTCGCCTGACGCCAGAAAAACGAAATATATTTTTTTGAAACAGCCTCATTGCGGTTATGCAACAATAATTCATGCAGGGGGATTTTCACCGGGCATACTTCTGTGCATTTTCCACAAAGGCTGGAAGCAAAACTCAGATGATGATACTCCTTGAATCCATTGAAGTGAGGAGATATTACGGAACCTATGGGGCCTGAATATACTGTACCGTAAGTATACCCTCCGATACTTTTATAAACCGGGCATCCGTTCAGGCATGCCCCGCAACGGATACATGATAAGGCTTTTCTTTGTTCTTTAAATTTCAGGAGATCTGTACGATGGTTGTCAAGCAAAATCACGTACATTTCTTCCGGCCCGTCAACTTCCCATTCTGTTTTGGGGCCAAGCAGGATATTGTTATACACTGTAATATGCTGGCCAGTACCGTGATGAGCAAGAAGCGGAAGGAACAAATCAAGGTCCTCAAGGGAAGGAATGATCTTTTCGATTCCAACAATAGCAATATGTATCCGGGGAAAGGCAATCGATAGAAGGCCGTTCCCTTCGTTTTCGGTAAGCACAACGGCCCCCATGTCGGCTATAAGAAAATTTCCCCCTGTAATTCCGACATCGGCCCTGATAAATTCCTTGCGGAGTTTGTCCCGAACAAACAACGTTATCTCTTCGGGCCTGCTGTTCTCTGGAAGGCCAAATTTCTCATGAAAGAGCCTGGCTACATCTTCCTTTGATTTGTGCATGGCCGGAGTAACAATATGATACGGCTTCTCTCCGGCTACCTGAACAATGAACTCCCCAAGATCAGTTTCAAATACTTCTCGTTTGTTTTTTTCAAGCACTTCGTTGATCTCTATCTCTTCTGAAATCATCGATTTCTGCTTCACAATGATCTGTGCTTTCGCTTTTTTAATAATATTAAGGATCTCTTTCTGGGCTTCCTTTTCACTCGTAGCCCATATAACCTTACCCCCCATGCGTTCGAAATTGTTTTCAAACTCAACCAGGTATTTGTCGAGATTATTAATCACCTTATATTTTATATTAGCAGCCCTTCTTTTAGCCAGTTCAAGATTCTTAAACTGGCTTAAACCCCGGGTTACCGCGGCATCATATCTGCCAATATTGAAATTCAGCCTTCGTTTTTGTTCCTTGTCAAAAGCCCGCCTGCCGGCGTCTTCAAGAAACCTGTGATGTGCATGATTCATGCCTGGAGTTTATATGATTCGGGATATTTTTTCAACTCTTCTTAAATGCCTTCCCCCTTCAAAATCAGTGTTCAGAAATGTCTTCAAAAAACTCAGCGCCTGTTCCTTGCTAATAAACCGTGCAGGTAGGGCTATAATATTGGCGTCGTTATGCTGACGCGACAACCTTGTGATTTCTTCATTCCAGCAAACCGCGGCGCGAACCTTTCTGTACTTGTTGGCAACCATCGCAACGCCGTTACCGCTTCCGCAAAGAATTATACCTTTATCAAATTCTTTATTGTTAACAGCATTGGCCAGAAGATGTATGGGATCAGGATAGTCTATGCTCTCTTCTGAATAGGCGCCAAAATCTGTAATTATATATTGTTGAGACTGAAGATATTCCTTTAAACACTCCTTAAATTTGTAGCCCGCGTGATCAGAACCAATTGCAATCTTTTTTAAAGAATCAAGCATTGTTAATATTGTTTGTTTACAAAAGTAATCATAATGAAATCAAAATGAACCGAAAGCATAAAATGAGCATAAATATCTGCCTTAAAATCAATTTCTTAAAATTTACACATGCTGTTGTTAACAACCTATTAATTTTGTTGTAAACTTTTTGAAAAAAAACGGTGTTTTCCCTTTTCAGCATGTTTAATTTAAAAAATGAAAAGTTAGCAGGAAATTATTACATTGTGTCAACATGAAAATGGCTATGAGGCAACAGGTTGTTATCCACAACCATTGAAATTGACAATTGTTAAGAAATAATATATATTACTGTATGACAATAAATTAAATTTACGAATAATGAATCCGGACTGTTAACTTAAAGTTGATTTTTTAAAATCCAAATTTTAAGTCATTATTTAATCAACCGTTTCAACAGCTATTATAAATAACAATAAAAAGAATATTTATTATTATTATTATGAAATACCCTTACGAACAATATTCATACAAACCATGAATGATAATTATGGGTATTCCATGTGACCATTAAAAAATTTTAACACATGAAAACTATTTCAAATCAGGATATCGCCGGCAAGATACTTAAACTTAAAAAAGATAAGAATGCAATAATTCTTGCTCATTATTACCAGGTTCCTGAAATACAGGATATTGCAGATTTTATTGGCGACAGCCTTCAACTTTCACAAAACGCCAGGAGTACAGATGCTGAGATCATTGTATTTGCAGGTGTTCATTTTATGGCCGAAACTGCTAAAATATTAAGTCCGCATAAAAGAGTACTTTTGCCAGATCTTGAAGCAGGTTGTTCATTAGCCGATTCCTGTCCTCCTGAAGCATTTAAAAAATTTATTGAACAGCATCCGGAACATGCTGTTATATCGTATATCAACTGTTCGGCAGAAATAAAAGCCTTATCGGATGTAATTTGCACCTCAAGTAATGCCGTAAAAATCGTTGAATCATTTCCCAGGGAGCAAAAAATAATTTTTGCTCCCGATAAAAATCTTGGAGGGTATATTAACCAGATCACCGGCAGGAATATGGTTTTATGGAACGGAAGCTGTGAAGTTCACGATATAATCAAAGTCGAAGAGGTCATCAGATTGAAAAAGGAACATCCGGATGCAAAACTCATTGCCCATCCCGAATGCAGGAATGTAATTCTTCAGTTAGCCGATTTCATTGGTTCTACAACAGCTTTGTTGAACTATTCGATTAAAGATCCATCCGGCAAATTTATCGTTGCAACTGAAAGCGGAATTCTTCACCAGATGAAAAAGTCATCTCCCGATAAGGAATTCATAATCGTTCCCATGAATGAGAAATGTTCCTGTAATGATTGTCCTTATATGAAGCTTAATACGCTCGAAAAGCTGTATCTTAGCATGAAGAATGAAAAACCGGAAATTTTACTGTCTGCCGAACTGATTGAAGCAGCCGGATCTCCGATTAGGAAAATGCTGGAACTTTCTTCATAATCAAAAGGATGAGCCGACTTCTATACATTTTTACAGTTTTGCTGTTATTGTTTTCTGTTACACCGGGTTCACAGGTTTCAGCTCAGAAGAACGATACGATACTTAAAAACGGTTACCAGAAATTCACCTATCCGAACGGCAAACTTTCCAGTGAAGGGACGATCAGGGAAGGCAAACCCGATGGATACTGGAAATCGTACTATGAAAACGGGAAGATAAAATCCGAAGGAAACAGAAAAAATTTTGAACTTGACTCTCTGTGGACGTTTTATAATGAAGACGGAAAACTCATCCTCGAAATAACATATAAAAAGGGAAAGAAAAACGGTATCAGGACCAGCTACCTTGACAAGGAGACGATCAAGGAAAATTATAAAAATGACATTAAAGACGGGTATACCAGGTATTTTTACACTAACGGGAAGTTAAAACTCGAAGTACCTTATGTGAAGGGCGTGGAACAGGGATATGGAAAGGAATATGCCACCGATGGTACCATCATTACCCTGACGGAATACAAAAAAGGATTTATTGTTGACCGGCTAAGGATCAACCGCAAGGATAAAGACGGACTCAAACAGGGAAAATGGTTTCTGTTTTATGAAAACGGGAACATCAAACAGGAAGGGGCCTACAGGGAAGATTTAAAAGACGGGTATTTTAAGGATTACACCGAAACCGGTGACCTCCTGAAGATCAGTAAATACGTAATGGGGGATCTTCAGCCCGATGCTGAAGAAATAGCAAAACTGCAGGTAAGGAATGAGTATTATCCAGACGGGAAATTGAAAATATCGGCCATGTATCGTAATGAGATACCGGAGGGAATGAGACGGGAATTTAAACCCGACGAGACTCTTGAAAAATCGGTCATGTACCATAACGGGATTATTACCGGGGAAGGAAACATGCTTGATGACGGTAATAAAGACGGGCATTGGAAAGAATTTTTCACCGATGGTTCACTGAAAGCTGAGGGTAATTATGAAGATGGAAAACCCACAGGAGAGTGGAAATACTTTCATTTAAACGGAAAGACAGAGCAGGCCGGCAGGTTCAACAAGCAGGGAAAACCTGATGGAAAATGGAAGTGGTTTTATGATGACGGGAAACTGTTAAGGGAAGAAAATTACCGGAACGGATTAAGGGATGGACTGCTGAGCGAATACGACGAAGATGGGACCCTGATCCAGGAAGGTGATTTTGTGAACGGGGAAGAAGACGGTCCATGGTTTTATCTGACAGGTAACGATTTTGTGAAAGGAAATTACCGGGATGGATTACGTGCTGGCATATGGTCTACCTATTCGCTGCTGAAGAACGGCGGCAAGACAGATTCCCTGCTGATGTTCAGAGGAAATTACATAGATGACCTGCCCGATGGAAAGCATATCTGGTACTGGGATAACGGAAAGGTTCACGACGAAGGGCTTTTTGTGATGGGAAGAAAGGAAGGGGACTGGATGATCAATAATTCCGACGGCACCCTGTTCCTTGTGATTACATATAAAAACGGAGTTGAGATCCGCTTTGACGGTGTCAAAATAAAACCCCCGTTTGAAAAAGAAGAATAAACATTCAGGCCGGCGGATTTGCCGGTAATTTTATAGAGAATAAGATGGAAAAGAGAAGACCAGGACAGGGGGGCAGGGGTAAACCTGCTGAATCGCGCAGGTCAAAACCAGAAGATACTGGAAGGTCCGGGAGGCCGGAAAGACGAAGCAAACCGCCAACAAAATCC
>Ga0209777_10002767_pt1 | contig 22566 bp, 23 predicted proteins | sample FrelakmetHBP12HB_FD_187147 | JGI IMG/M metagenome (GOLD analysis project Ga0209777, IMG submission 187147) | Freshwater lake sediment microbial communities from the University of Notre Dame, USA, for methane emissions studies -HBP12 HB (SPAdes)... | ecosystem: Environmental > Aquatic >...
GTTCTCGATCCAGTTATCCGCCCAGTAAGAGGCTGAAACATCAACAAAGACATTCCCGGTGCCGGCAGGAGAGGTGTAAGCGGAGCCGTGAATCCCTTTTTCAAGGAACTTTGCCATCTGGGCGCGCGTGACCGACTGATCCGGGCAGTAGAGGAGTGGATTGGTGCTGCAGCCGCTGGTGATGCCGGCAGCGTAGAGACGTTCGACCCACGAATAATACCATTGGTCGCCAGGAACATCTGCAAAAGTACTGTGCGTGTTCCGCAGCACCGAGACGGTGTTGCTATTCAGATTCGGCCCCGCCAGGTCGGGCTTGCCGTCCCCATCCAGGTCGCCGATCGCAATGCTGTATGGACCGCCTCCCATGCTGAAATCCACTTTAGTGGCAAACGCGACGCTCCCGCTCGTGCTGGTGTTCCGCAGCACCGAGACGGTGTTGCTACTATAATTCGCCACCGCCAGGTCGGGCTGGCTGTCCCCATCCAGGTCGCCGATCGCAACGTCGTACGGATAGTGTCCCGTGGCGAAAGCCACTCTGGCGGCAAAAGAGGGGTTCCCGATCGTGCTGGTGTTCCGCAGCACCGAAACGGTGTCGTTACCATCATTCACCACCGCCAGGTCGGGCTTGCCGTCCCCATCCAGGTCGCCGATTGCAACGATATATGGATTGGTTCCCGTGCTGAAATCCGATTTGGCGGCAAACGCGACGCTCCCGCTCGTGCTGGTGTTCCGCAGCACCGAGACGGTATTGCTACTATAATTCGCCACCGCCAGGTCGGGCTTGCCATCCCCATCCAGGTCGCCGATCGCAACACTGATTGGAAGGCTTCCCGTGACGAAATCCACTTTGGTGGCAAACGCGACGCTCCTGCTCGTGCTGGTGTTCCGCAGCACCGAAACGGTGTCGTTATCATCATTCGCCACCGCCAGGTCAGGCTTGCCGTCCCCATCCAGGTCGCCGATCGCAACACTGGTTGGACCGCCTCCCATGCTGAAATCCACTTTGGCGGCAAACGAGACATTCCCGCTCGTGCTGGTATTCCGCAGCACCGAGACGGCGTTGCTACTATAATTCACCACTGCCAGGTCGGGCTTGCCGTCCCCATCCAGGTCGCCGATCGCAACACTGACTGGATGGCTTCCCGTGCCGAAATCCACTTTGGCGGCAAAAGAGAGACTCCCGCTCATGCTGGTGTTCCGCAGCACCGAGACAGTGTTGCTAAAAGTATTCGCCACAGCCAGGTCGGGCTTTCCGTCCCCATCCAGATCGCCAATCGCAATGGCTTCTGGAGTGGTTCCAGTACTGAAGTCCACTTTGGGGGCAAACGAGGTGGCGTCAATGGCCGCCTGCACCCCCCGGCCCGGAAAGGACGCCATCCCGGCCACCAATGCAAGGACCAGGAAAACACGGAAAATAATCCCACGATCGAAAGTTGGATGTTTCATTCTGCCCTCCCGAAATAGTAATCCCGTCGGACGGATACGCCCGACGGGAACAGTGATGTCAGAAAAAGCTAACGGCTATGATGAGATCGACAGGCAGTATTCGGCTGTACGATGATTGTGAATGCAGTTACATTGTACAGTCAACTAGACAAGATTACAAGTGTTTTTTCGATTTGCTCTTGAATTTAAGAAAGAAGCCCGGCTTCTGGTGAGAAACCCGGCTTTTCCATTAGTGTTGAATTAGAGCGTTCCCTTGTACATCCCGCCATCCACTGTCAACATCACGCCGGTAATGTAACTGGCGGCAGGCGAGACCAGGAACACGGCCGCGTTGGCGAACTCTGCGGGTGTGCCCATGCGTCCCAGCGGGCTGTCCTTGGACTGTTTGTCGATCTCTGCCTCGACCGTGGTGCCGTTCTGTTTGGCCCGGAAGGCCATCAACTCCACCACGCGCTCGGTGTTGGTCCAGCCAGGCAGGATGGAGTTGAAACGGATGCCGTCCCGGCCCAGTTCGAGCGCCAGGGACTTGGTCAGCCCGACGGTAGCAGCCCGGATGCTGTTGGATAGAACCAGGTTCGGAATCGGCTGTTTGACCGAGTACGAGGTGACGGTCAGTACGCTGGCGGCTTTCGACTGGCGCAGGTACGGCAGGGCGGCCTTGATGAGGCGCACGTGGCTCATCAGCGACAGGTCAATCGCCTTCTGCCAGGCGGCTTCGTCGAACGATTCGAACATCCCCGAGGGCGGACCTCCGGCGTTGGTGACGAGGATATCCAGGCCGCCAAGCATTTTATTCGCGGTGCCGACAAGTTGTTCGGGGAAAGCCGGGTCGGTCACATCGCCAGGGATGGGATAGCCAAGGACGTTCGTCTCTTTGTAGATCTTGTGGGCGGCCTCCGTAAGGCTCAGTTCATCCCGGCTGCTGATCGCCACGCGGCAGCCTTCGCGGGCCAGGCCGAGAGCGACGGCATACCCCAGTCCGCGGCTGGAACCGGTGACGAGGGCGCGTTTACCTTTGAGATGCAAGTCCATATTTCCTCCGTTGGTATGCACAGTGTGCATACCGGGCAGGGACATACCCCGAAGGGGGGCATAGCCCCGCCCCTACTTGCCTGCCTTCAATAAAACCGACAGAAGGATGGCATAGATCATGTCCGCAATCGGGGTGGGAACGCCCAAGGTGCGCCCCTTGCGCCCGATGACCCCGATCAGGGATTCCAATTCAAATTGGCTGCCCCTTTCCACGTCCCGCTGCATGGAGGGCTTGATATGCGGGTTGGATTGGTCGATGAAGGCAAGCGTTTGCTGCACGACATCAGCGTCCAGCGCAATCCCCCCGAGGCGGGCCAGCGCCTCCACCTCGCGCATAAGCCCCGCCAGCAAGGCTCGCGTCTCAGGCACGCGGCAGAAATCGCCGAGCTCAAGCCGGGTCAGCGCGCCGACCCCACTGACGGCTGCAATAAAGACGAATTTCGTCCACAAGACCTTCGAGATATTTTCACTGACTTCAATCGTGACACCGGTGGGGCTGAAGAGGCCGGCAATTGCCTGAACCCGCGGCGTGACGCTCCCGTCCAGTTCCCCGATCACCACCCGGCGGAACTGGGAGACCTGCCGGATAACACCCGGCCCTTCGACGGCGGACGAGAGCCAGGTGGCCCCACCCAGGAGATGCGACATGCCGATCGCAGCGCCGATGCGATCGGCGGCGTCGATCCCGTTCTGCAGGCTGACGACCACGGTCTGCGGGCCGACCAGCGGCTGCATGGCCTGAACAGCCGCGTCGGTGGAATAGGTCTTGGTACAGACGAGTACCAGGTCCACGGGACCAACTTCGGAGGACATGTCTGTTGCCCGGGCAGGCCGGATGGTGAAATCGCCGTGGAGGCTGTGCACCTGCAGCCCGTCCCTGCGGATGGCCTCCAGGTGGAGGCGGCGGGCGAGGAAGGTGACCTCCTGTCCGTGCCGGGCAAGCAGCCCGCCGTAATACCCGCCGACCCCGCCCGTTCCCATAATGGCAATCTTCATCAGTTCATTGCCTCCGCAGAAAAACTCCTCATTTTCTGTGTACTAAAAGACATCCATTTTCGTATCCAGCACATCCCCATCCGGCCAGTTGGCCTCCACCCACTTCCGGACCGTCTCCAGTGCAGATTGCAGGTGCGCAGCGTCGTTCCCGACCATCCCGCAGGCGATGACCGCTTCCTGCCACATATCCTGCAAGCCCATCTCAGCCGCTGAGACATTGAACTGACGGTGCAGACGCGCCTGAAGCGGCTTGAGCCGCCCGCGCTTTTCTTTGAGCGAGGCACAGGCGGGGAGGTGAAGGTGGAAGGTGAGGGTGGCAATCATATTCAATTCTTGAGTTCGTCCAGAGCAGCCTTCATTTTGAGCGCAGCCTGAGAAAAATCGTTTTCCGCTTGTGCCTGCATGGCTTCCAACCGGAAATTTCTTGCCATTTCCGGTTCGAACAATTGGCGGGTAAGTCGGCGGTATTCGGAAATCATCTGGCATAGCTCCCATTTGTCGGCATGGCCAAGCAGAAAAATGACCCGGTTTTCATTTTCCAATTGGGTCGTACAGCCAGGGCACGAAACGTGGGCGAAGAAGCGGCTTTCGCTTTGCAACTGCCAGACGCTGGGCGGGAGATGACCGATTGCCAGGAAACAAACCTTTCCGAGTGGAGCCAGATTCATTCCTTGAATTCGAAATTCGTCCTCAAGGGATAGATTTGCTGGACAGGCGCCGATGATCTCAACGGGCTTAATGTAAATTGTAATCATGATTCCCCTGCCGACAACTTTACGATGACATTTCCGCCCTCCCCCGTGCCCGGGTCCTGGCAGGAGATGTAGAGCGGCTTGTTTTCCAGACGCAACCGCCCGGTATTCATGATAATGGACGAGCAAAGGAAAGTGCACGACCGCTGATGATGCTGCGAAATGACGTTCAAATCCGTGATCGTAAAAACATCACCTTCCTGGAAAGAAGCGTTACACATTCCTGAAACCTTAACAATCTCGGCTTTTATTTTCATGGCATTATCTATTCCGAATTGGCGAGATAGGAGAGGTGCGGGATAAAGAAAGGACGCTGAACATTTACGATTTACGAAACCCGAATTACGATTTACAATGCTTTCACTTATGAACACCGAAACCGCTTACAACCAGGCTCTCGACTACCTCTATTCTTTCGTAGATTATAGCCTGAAAAAATCCTCCGAACTCGCCAAGGCCGATTTCAACCTAGACCGGATGCGGGCATTGATGGCTTTGCTGGACAACCCGGAGAAGAAGTATCCCAGCCTCCACGTAGCCGGGACGAAAGGTAAAGGTTCCACCTCTGCACTGATGGCTTCAGTGCTGACCGCGGCCGGGTACAAGACCGGGCTATATAGTTCGCCGCACTTACAGGATTTTGTGGAGCGCATCCAAATTGACGGCAGGCCAGTCTCCCATGCCCAACTGGTCGAACTGGTCGAGCAAGTCAAGCCGCATGTAGCGGCTGTCCCAAAGTTAACCACTTTCGAAATTACGACCGCCATCGGCTTTCTCCATTTTGCCCAACAAAACGTGGAGGCAGCGGTCATCGAGGTGGGGCTGGGCGGGCGGCTGGACGCGACCAACGTGATCACGCCGCGGGTCTCGGTCATCACCTCGCTTTCCTACGATCACATGGCTGTGCTCGGCAATACGCTGACATTGATCGCCGGCGAAAAAGCTGGCATCATCAAACCTGGCATCCCGGTCGTATCTTCTTCGCAGATGGAAGAGGCGCGGGTTGTGCTGGAAAGGGTGGCAAAAGAACGCCATGCCCCGCTGACACTCGTCGGGCGGGAGGTGCTGTTTACGCCCGGTGAACATTCATTGGATGGACAGACGTTTTCAATAAGCAGAAAACAGAAAGCAGAAAACAGCCAGGAATCGGTTATACTTCGCGTCCCTTTGTTGGGGCAACACCAGCTTGTCAACGCGGCAACGGCGTATGCGGCGCTCAAGGCCAGCGGACTGGATGCCAGCGAGGCAGCCATCCGCAAAGGCTTTGCCGAGGTGTCCTGGCCGTGCCGGTTCGAGATCGTGCGCCGAGAGCCGCCCGTCATCCTGGACTCAGCCCATAACCAGGACTCGTTCGAAAAGCTGGCCCAGACCCTGGAAGACTATTTCCCCGGCCGGCTGGTGCTCCTGATCTTTGGCTCGTCCGAGGACAAAGACGTGGCCGGGATGCTGACTGCGCTGAAAGGGCGGCTGAAACTTGTCCTTGCCACCAAAGCCGTCCACCCGCGCGCCATCGAGCCGGAGAAAATCGTCGAAATGGCGAGCAGGCTCGGGGTGCAGATGGAAGCGGTTGCACCCGTGGAGGCGGCCCTGGCCCGGGCGCTGGAACTGACGGCGGGCAGCGGAGAAATCATCTTATCGGCAGGCAGCATGTTCGTCACTGCTGAAGTGAAAACTGCATGGCAGAATTACGTTGGCACATTGGCGGGTTAGCACGCTGGCACGCTCAACGTACAATGTTTACACGAGGAACCATGAACCAAAACGACTGGTCTTTTCAGGAAGAAGATGCCTTCAACGTGGCGCTCAGCCAGCGCACCGACGAACTTTATCGCGTTTCCAATGCCGCTCTGGACGGGGATGGCTGTATCGAGGCACTGGTGCTGCCTCTGCGGGACATCGTCGTTTTTCCGCACATGGTCACACCGGTATTCGTGGCGCGCGAGGCCAGCCTGCTGGCAATCCAGGAAGCCCGCGAGCGCGACCAGACCATCATCGGCTTGACCCAGCGTGACTCGGATCTGGAAGACCCCGGGCCGCAGGATTTCCTGTCCATCGGCGTGGAAATGGCCGTAGGGCGGCTGCTTTCGATGCCGGATGGCTCATCCTCGGCGCTTGTACAGGGACGGCGGCGGGTGGAGGTGGTGGAGTTTACCCGGCTGACGCCGGTGCTCAAGGTGCGGGCGCGGGTGATAGACGAACCGGCTACAGCCGATAAAACCACCCAGGCGCTGATGCGCAATGCCCTGGACCTGTTCGATCGCTGCGTCCAACTTGACCGGGCCATCCCCGAAGAAGCCCACCTCTTTGCCATGAACATCTCCGAGCCTGGCTGGCTGGCGGATATGATCGCCACGGCAGTCTCCATAAACCTGACCGAACGCCAGCAACTGCTCCTTATAAAAGACCCACGCCAGCGTCTCCAAAGGATCAACAAATTGCTGGCCCAGGAATTGGATGTGCTCGAACTTGAAGATGAAATCCACAGCCGTGTGCAGGATGAGGTGGATAAGAGCCAACGCGAGTTTTACCTGCGCGAGCAGATGAGGCAGATCCAGACCGAACTGGGCGAAGGTGACATTTTCACGCGCGACCTGAACGACTTGAAAAAGAAAATCGAGGCGGCTTTGCTTCCGGAGGAGGCCCGCGCCACCGCCCTCAAGGAACTCGAACGCCTGAACCAGATGCCGCCCATGGCCCCCGAAGTTGGCATCATCCGTACCTACCTGGACTGGATCCTTGACCTGCCGTGGAAGGAATCCACCGAAGACAACCTGGATGTAAAACATGCCGGCCGCATCCTGGAACGCGACCACTATGGCCTTAAGAAGGCCAAAGACCGCATCCTGGAATACATCGCCGTGCGCTCGCTCAAACCCAAGAAGGAGCGCCAGCCCATCCTGTGTTTCGTTGGCCCGCCCGGGACCGGCAAGACCTCCCTCGGCCAGTCCATTGCCGAATCACTGGGACGCAAGTTCGTGCGCGTCTCGCTCGGAGGCGTGCGGGACGAGGCGGAGATCCGCGGCCACCGCCGGACGTACATCGGTGCGCTGCCCGGCCGCATCCTGCAGACGATGAAGCGGGCCGGGACTGCGAACCCACTTTTCATGCTCGACGAGATCGATAAACTCGGGCAGGATTTCCGCGGCGACCCATCGTCGGCCTTGCTGGAAGTGCTCGACCCCGAACAGAACCACGCCTTCAGCGACCACTATCTCGAACTGGATTTCGACCTCTCCAAGGTCATGTTCATCACCACTGCCAACACGCTGATGACCATCCCGCCCGCCCTACTGGACCGGTTGGAGGTGATCGAGTTCCCCGGTTACATCGAGGAAGAGAAGCTCATCATCGCCGACCGGTTCCTGATCCCGCGCCAGTTGGAAGAAAGCGGCATCGAAAACATCGGCCTTAACTTCACCACCGAAGCGCTCCAGCGCATCATCCGCGAGTATACCTACGAAGCGGGCGTGCGCAACCTGGAGCGCGAGATCGGACGCATCTGCCGGAAGGTGGCGCGCTGGAAAGCCGAAGAGAAGCGTACTCCTGTAACCATTGCACCGGACCTGATCGAGAAGTTTCTCGGCCCGCAGCAGTTCTTCCAGACCGAGGCCGAGCGCAAGGACGAGGTGGGTGTGGCCACCGGCCTGGCCTGGACCGAGAACGGCGGCGAGATCATATCCATCGAAGTGGCCGTCCTGGATGGCAAGGGCAACCTGCAGATGACCGGCCAGATCGGGGATGTGATGCAGGAATCGGGTCAGGCCGCGCTGACGTACGTCAAATCGCGGGCGGCCCGGCTGGGAATCGACTTCGAAGTGTTCGAACGCATGGACATCCACGTGCACATGCCGGAGGGGGCCATCCCGAAGGACGGCCCGTCGGCGGGCATCACCCTGGCGACGGCACTCATCTCCGCGCTGACCGGCAGGCCGGTTCACAAGGAAGTCGGCATGACCGGAGAGATCACCCTGCGCGGGCGTGTACTGCCCATCGGGGGGCTGCGTGAAAAGACGCTGGCTGCCCACCGCGCCGGGTTGAAGGTGGTGCTTGTCCCGGAGAAAAACATGAAAGACCTGGTGGATGTGCCCAAGAAAGTGCGCGAGGATCTGAAGATCATCCCCATCCAGCACATGGACCAGGTGCTCGAAATTGCCCTGGCTGCGGAAGCGACCCTTGAGCCACCCCGCCCGCGGCGGAGGCAGGAAGAGCCGGTTGAACCGGAAGAATAGGTACCTAAGGAAATGGGTATTCAGGTAACAGGCTTAATCCCTGAAATCCGATCACCTCTTTTTCCTGCATCATCGAGGACTCTCAATGTCCCAACCTCTTCAAGATAAGGTCGTCCTTATCACCGGCGCATCGTCCGGTTTTGGCGCGGAGGCGGCCAGGCTATTTGCCAAAGAAGGCGGCATCGTCATCCTGGCCGCCCGGCGCATGGACCGTCTCACCGGCCTGGCCGAAGAGATCCATCTCGCCGGCGGGCAGGCCATGGCCATCCCGCTCGACGTGGCCGAGCAATCCCAGATCGATAATGCCGTCCAGACCGTGCTCGAAACCTTCGGCCGCATTGACATCCTTTTAAACAATGCCGGGCTGGGCCGCCTGGACTGGCTCGAAACGCTCGACCCTGCCGCCGACATTGACATGCAGATTGATGTCAACTTGCGTGGGGTGCTCCAACTTACGCGGGCGGTCCTGCCATCCATGCTGGCCCGCCGCGCCGGGCATATCATCAATATGTCCTCGGTGGCAGGTCTGATCGCCGCCCCGATGTACAGCATCTATGCCGCCACCAAGTACGGGATGCGCGGATTTACCGATGCCCTGCGGCGTGAAGTGGCCCCCTTCGGCATTCATGTCTCCGGTATTTACCCCGGCCCGGCAACCACCGAGTTCGGCCGGCAGTCCGGCGACAATCCTATCAAACGGAATATCAAGGTGCCGCGCTGGATCTATATGACCTCCGAATACGTTGCCAACCGGACCGTTGGCCTGGCGCGCCACCCCCGCCGGACGCTGATTATCCCCTGGTGGTTCCGTCCCGTCATCGGGTTCGATACACTCTTCCCCGGCCTAGTGGATTGGTTCTTGAATGCCGCGTTCGTGAAGAAACTGCACCGACTGACCGAGGACAATTGACCATACGATGAAAATGGTCGTAATGTTGTATCCGAATGCAGACACTTGTTTAGATCTTCTCCGTAGCTTGTCAGGACATTTGGATTACGAAATTCAGACGGAGGTTTCCTGCAATGGCCGTAGATAAAGAGATGAAACAACGCCGTCAATATGATTTTGCGATGGTTTTCTTCATATTATTTATTACAGCGCTGGGGGCTTTTCTACGCATTTCCCAAGTTGCACAGGTTAATTTTCCAATAAACGATGGCGGCATGTTTTATAGCATGACCTCTGATCTCCTGAAAAATGGTTTTCAAATTCCAGCCTATGCCACTTATAACAACCTTGGAATCGCCTTCGCGTACCCTCCGCTCGCCTTCTACCTGGCTGGCTTACTTTCCTTTTTGTTTAAATGGCCTCTCATTGAAATATTTCATTTCTTGCCAGCCATCATCTCAACGCTGACCATCCCTGCATTTTATTTTCTGGCAAATGATATTTTGAATAAAAAAGGACAAACAGCCCTTGCCAGCATGGTTTTTGCCTTGATGCCGGCTGATTTCGAATGGTTGATCATGGGGGGTGGAATATCGCGTTCTTTGGGTTTGTTGTTTTCCATTCTCACCCTCTGGGCTGCCTACCGTCTCTACCGTCAACTCAAAATCAAATATATCCTTGCAACTGCTGCTCTTGGATCTCTGGCTGTTTTGAGCCACCCTGAAGCTGCGATCCACACAGCGGCAATCGCCCTGATCTTTTTCCTTTTCTTTGGGAGAAATAAAAAAGGTCTGGTTTTTTCAATGGTCACAGCGATTCTGATTTTTGCGATCACTGCACCATGGTGGTTCAGGATCGTTTCGTTACATGGCTTGGGACCTTTCCTGGCAGCCAGCCGTACTGGTGGGTATAGTCTGGATGGTTTCCTCTCGTTCGTGCAACTTAATATAACCAATGAAATTTTCCTGACTTTCATGGGTTGTTTTGCGATACTCGGCCTTTTTATTGAACTGGCAAGGAAAAAATTTTTTATACCGGCCTGGATGATGATCGTCATCCTTTCGGAACCACGCAGTGCTCCGCTATACATCACACCATGCCTGGCGATGTTCGCGGGCGTGGCCCTGAATGATTTGATCCTTCCGGGAATTAATTACTTCGAACTCGGCCAAAATTTTCTTCAGGCAGAATTAAAAAAATCCTGGGCAGAATTCCTTCTGGTTGGACGGATTGCAAAAATCTTTTTTGTTGGTCTGCTCGCTTATTTTATGATGTCGGCATTTGCGCTTACATATACGGATAGTCGTTCCCTGGTTCTCAGTGAGAGCGATTTGAAAGCGTTCGATTGGATCGAGGCAAATATCCCCTCCGGAAATTATTTTGCCGTGATGACCGGGGATTCACCACTGGTAGATCCCACCGCGGAATGGTTCCCAGCACTAACAGGTCAAATCAGTATAGGGACAGTTCAAGGAAATGAATGGGATCCAACCCGGGACTTTAATTCCGTATTGAATGAATCAAAGGACTTACAACTGTGCATTTTTCAGACGTCGAGTTGTGTTAGCGCCTGGGCGAATCGGACCGGACATCGATTTGATTTTATTTACTTCAGCAAGATCCGAATCGAGAATCAAGTTGGCGGGATCCAAATAAACATCCCTTTGGAACAATCGCTGATTGATTCTGGACAATATGAGATAATCTATGATACAGATGGTGTATCTATCTTAAGGGCAGTTCAATAATTTTCTCGCGGGAAAAAAGCGACTGAAGTCGCTATTACAAGCCTTATCCATAATTTTGCCTTATGGATTCTGGCAATGAGAGGAGCCCATGATTGAACCAAATCGCCTAGCCAAGCTCTCTGCATCTCTCCGGGCCCTTCGAACTGGCTCAGGGCAGGCCTCCGGCCTGGATGCCCTGGTATTGAATGCCGGCCCCAGCCTGGTCTATCTGACCGGGCTGCAGTTCCATCTCTCGGAACGCCCGGTGGTTGCCCTCTTCACCGCCGACCAACAACCGGTCATCATCCTACCGGAACTGGAAATGCTCAAGGTGACCGGCCTGCCGTACGAGATCAAGGCATTCCCCTACGGCGAAAACCCAGCCGATTGGGAGGGCGTCTTCCACAAAGCAGTCACCGCATTGAAACTGGATGGCAAGCGCATCGGAGTGGAACCACGGCAGATGCGTCTCCTGGAGTTCCGCCAGGTCAAATCCGGCGCGCCCGCAGCGGACTTCCCGGATGCCTCCGACCTGGTCAACAGTCTCCGGGTCCGGAAGGATGCGGACGAAATTGCTGCCATGAGGAAGGCTGTCAAGGTGGCGCAGTCTGCGCTGGAAGCGGTAATCCCGCTCATCAAGGTTGGCATGACCGAAAAGGAACTGGCGTCGGAACTGGTCGTTCAGTTGCTGCGAAGCGGGTCGCAGTCCGAGATGCCGTTTGCACCGATCGTCTCCGGCGGACCGAACAGCGCTAATCCGCATGCCAGCCCATCCGACCGGAAGATCCGCCGCGGCGACCTGCTGGTGGTGGACTGGGGCGCAGCGGTGGACGGCTACATCTCCGACCTGACGCGCACCTTCGCAGTGGGGGAGGTGGATAACGAGTATCGCAAGATCCACCAGATCGTGCTGGAAGCCAACGCAGCCGGGCGGGCAGCGGGCAAGCCGGGTGCGCCCTGCGCGGCAGTGGATAAGGCGGCGCGGGATGTGATCGAGAAGGGCGGTTACGGGGCCTATTTCACCCACCGGACGGGGCATGGCATTGGTATGGAAGGACATGAGGAACCCTATATGCGCGGCGACAATATGCAAATGCTGGAGCCGGGCATGGCCTACACGGTGGAACCGGGGATCTACCTGCCGGAGCGCAATGGTGTGCGGATCGAAGATAACGTGGTGATCACTAATAATGGCATGGAATGCTTGAGCGACACGCCGCGTGAGTTACGGATGGTTGGGTAAATTTTATTGGGACTTCCTTATGGCTGAAATCTTTTGCGAGCAGAAATGAAATTAATAGCTCTTGAACGCGAAATCCCCGGCGCAAGCGCCGAAGAATTCCAGCCTCTGCTTGTTGACGAAGCCCGCCGTGTCTGGGAACTTCAGCAATCCGGTGCGGTTCGCGAGATCTATTTCCACGCCGAGCAGCACACTGCCGTCATTGTGCTGGAATGCGCCCATAGAGAAGAGGCCCGCTCTCTACTTGCCACGCTTCCGCTGGTGCATGCCGGGCTGATTGGCTTTGAGCTGATCCCCCTGGCGGCGTACGATGGCTTTGCCCGCTTGTTTGCCGGGCCAGTGGATGGAGTTCAAACTGATGGTTGAGACATTTGGAATTATCATGGCAATCATCATGGTGGGGTCCGCCGTCTGGTTCATGGTGAGTATTCGCCGCATATCCGGGAAAAAGAAAATAAAGGATACATCCCAGATGCGCCGTGAACGAGCCGTATGGGCCTGGGCGCGGGTCGTCACCTCCACCCACGGAGAGGTGGGGCTGGGCGACATGGTGCGTGTCACCTTGGAGTTGGAAATCCACATGCCCGGCACGCCGATGTTTACTGCCACGACCACCTGGCTGGTGGAAAAGGAAGCATTGGAATACGTGGAAACTGGAAAAGAAATTCCGCTGAAGGTGGACCCACAGGACCAGAAATACATCTACCCGAACGGCTCGTGGGCCAAGGAAGTGGCATAGACATGCAACTTGCCCATTTCAAACTGGAACGCTGCTTCTTCCTCGCCTGCGTTATCCTGGCGGCTGCCTGCGGACCAGCGAGCCCGGTTCCCACCAGTACCACGACGGTCGTAATTCCCAGCGCGACGCCACCGCCGACAGTCCCGTTCCTGCCGACCTCAACTTCCGAACCCACCATCACCGCGATGATGAGAGCCTTTACACCGGTGGCAACGAACACCCCCTGGATTTTCCAATCAGGGTTGAGCATTGAAGAACATCCGCTGGCAAAACCGCCGGAGATCGAGCCGCTGGTCATCTATCCGCTGGAGGCCTTGACCCAGGCGGAAGTATTGGACAAGCATATGGACGAATGGGGGAAAACGCTCCCGCCTAATGAGTATTACAGCGTGGGGTGGGGGGACCTGTGGTTCGTGCGGGGGAATAATAAACTGGAAGCGGTCTGGGGGCCAACAGAAAATGGAAAAGTGACCGCTCAGGTGACTCGCAATGGAATTGTTGTTTTTTCAACGCCCATCAACCCGCCCGAAACGACGTCTCCCTTCAGGGTATTGACTGTTTATGATAACCATTGGGTATTCGAAATTGCTCAAGAAAAAAACCCGTTACCACCCAACACCCAACTCGTGGACTCATTTTTCGCGGGCGAAATATTTGTGGACGGCCAATCGCTTAACGATCTCCATGGTTATGACGAATCTTATGGCTTCCAGACCATTCACGGAAGGCCGTTCTATTTCTACAAGCGGGATGGTAAAACCGGGGTTTCGTATGATGGGCAGGAGATCGCGCTTGGCTACGACGGCGTGTGGCACTACGGCTGTTGCAGCGGGGGCGCCCTCAACCCCCGCATGGCACAAAAAATCATCGGCTTTTTCGCCTGGCGCGGGGACCAGTGGTACTACACCGAGATCGGCGTCTTCAGCCAGCCGTAAAGGAACTGACCATGCAAATCACCCCCTTCAAACTGGAACGTTACTTCGCCCGTTACGAGTTCAATGTAAAGTACTTGCTGTGCAGTTCCGACTGTGAATCGCTTTCGGTAAGCGACCTGCTGGCTTTGGAACCTGAGGCGGACGAAGGCCTGAAACGCCACTGGCTGGGTTATACCGAGTCGTCCGGTGCGCCATCGCTGCGGCGGGAAATCAGCCGCATCTACACCGGCATCCAGGCGGAGCAGGTACTGGTCCACAGCGGCGCGGAGGAAGCGATCTTCCTGTTCATGCATGCCGTGCTGCAACCCGGTGACCACGTTGTCGTCCACTGGCCGTGCTACCAGTCGCTGTATGAGATCGCCAGGAGCATTGGCTGTGAAGTGACCTTCTGGGAAGCGCGCCTGCAAAACCAGTGGGCGCTGGACCTGGACGAACTCAAGCGCAGCCTGCGCCTCAATACACGCGCCGTCATTGTCAACACACCGCACAACCCGACCGGCTACCTGATGCCACAGGCCGATTACCGGGCGCTCAATACCCTGGCGCAGGAACGCGGCATCATCCTCTTCTCTGACGAAGTCTATCGCGAGCTGGAATATGACCCGGCGGACCGGCTCCCCACGGCCTGTGAACTCAGCCCGAGTGCGGTCTCGCTGGGGGTGATGTCCAAAGCCTACGGGCTGGCCGGATTGCGCATAGGATGGATAGCCACGCACAACGTGCAGGTGTCTGCCCGCATGGCTGCCCTCAAGGATTACACCACCATTTGCTGCAGCGCTCCCAGTGAATACCTGGCTGAACTGGCCCTGCGGCATCGCGGCCAAATTGCCGGGCGGAATTTGAAGATCATCCATGATAACTTGTCCCTGCTGGATGCGTTCTTCGCGGCACGTGCAGACCGTTTCGAGTGGGTGCGCCCGCGGGCCGGACCGATCGCCTTCCCGCGCCTCATCGGCCAGGAGGTTGAGCAGTTCTGCCATCAACTAGCGACCAGTGCGGGCGTTCTGCTCCTGCCGGGAACGATGTACGACCATCCGGGCAATCATTTCCGGCTGGGCTTTGCCCGCAAGAATATGCCGAAAGCCCTGGCACAACTGGAACAGTTTCTCGAACAAAGCACAACAACAGGAAGTTTGCCATGATGACCTACTGCCAGTATCTACGCGAGCACCCGGAAGACACCCTCAACAAAAATTACCACGACACCGAATACGGTTTCCCGCTGATGGATGACTCTGCTCTCCTGGAGCGCCTGGTGCTTGAAATCAACCAGGCAGGGTTGTCGTGGATCACCATCCTGAAGAAACAGGCCAGTTTCCGCCGGGCCTACGACGGCTTTGAGGTGGACAAAGTCGCGGCCTATGCCGATGCAGACATCGCCCGCCTGCTGGCCGATGCCGGGATTATCCGCAACCGGCTTAAGGTGCGGGCTGCCATTGAAAATGCGCGCCGCATCCAGGCTCTGCGGGCGGAGTTTGGTTCCTTCAAGGGATGGCTGGCGGCGCACCACCCGCTCAACCTGGAGGAGTGGACGAAACTGTTCAAGAAGACCTTCGTCTTCACCGGCGGGGAGATTGTCAAGGAATTTCTTCTATCCACAGGCTACCTGCCCGGTGCGCACGACCCCGATTGCCCGGTCTACTGGCAGATTGCAAAATTGCAGCCGGCCTGGACACGGGGACTCAGGAAAGCAGCCCTGGTCCCTCACGAAGACGAACCGACCCCTGAAACCGGCTGAAGCCACCGGCTCCGCATTGTTCTGACGGGGATATAAATTACCCACCCTATCCTTCACATTCGCGATCATTCCCGAGGCTGGAATTTCTCAAATCATTCCAACTGCTGAACCGTTCCTCTTCCCCGGCAGGCAAAGACCACCGGGCTGCCTGCTGATCCATGGATTCACCAGTACGCCGAAGGAAATGCGCCAGATGGGGGAATACCTGAACCGGCAAGGCTTCAACGCCCTCGGCCTACGCGTGGCGGGCCATGCCACCTGCCCGGCAGACCTGGCCCGCACGCGTCTTGCAGACTGGCTGGCCTGCGTGGAAGACGGCTACCACCTGCCACGCGGCCTGACAGAAACTGTCTTCCTGCTCGGGTTGTCCATGGGTGGGAATCTTTCACTGGTGATGTCCACCCGGTTGGAGGTGGCGGGGGTATTGGCCATGTCCACTCCCTATCCCCGGAGGCGCGAATTGATGCTGCGGTTTGCCAGTCCCATAAGCCTGATCTGGCGTTCCCTGCCAAAGGTTGAAGACGAGCGGGGTTCCGGTGGCTGGTTTGGGGATGCCTGGAAGGAACACATCGCCTATCCTGATTATCCCCTGCGAGCGGTCGGTGAAATGAGCAAGCTGCTGGCGCACATGTGCGAAGACCTGCCGCGGGTAAAGACCCCGGTGTTGCTCATCCAGTCTTTAGAAGATCACCCTTTCATCCGTGAAAGCATGCCGAAAATCCATGCCCGGCTCGACAGCGAACACAAACAGATGCTGTGGATCGAAGGCAGCGGCCATACGCTTACGGAAGAACCGCAGCGCGAGGTGGTCTTCAAGGCCGCTGCCAATTTTATTCTGAAGGCAAGCCAGGCGGGGTTATAATTTACCTACACCATCCTTCACTGTTCACTCTTTTCCGAGGCCCTTATGCCCCAAATCATTCCCACTGCTGAACCGTTCTTCTTCCCAGGTAAAGGAGCCAATGACAAAATTGGCTGCCTGGTCACACACGGGTTCACCGGCGCACCCAAGGAAATGCGCTGGCTGGGCGAGTATCTGAATAAACAAGGCTACACCGTCTGCGGCATTCGCCTGGCCGGACATGCCACCAAACCCGAGGATATGATCCGCTCGCGCTGGCAGGACTGGCTGCTCACTGTTGAGGATGGTTACAACCTGCTGCGTTCCTGCACCGACCAGGTCTTCTTGCTTGGGCTTTCGATGGGTGGAGTGCTGTCGCTGACCATGGCGAGCAGGGTTCCGGTGCGGGGCGTGGTCGCCATGTCCACGCCGTTTATGATGCCGACGGACATCCCCATGCCTGTCATCAAGCTACTCAGCAGTTTCGTGCCTTATCTGTCCAAGAGCAAAAACCCGGACGACGGTTGGTTCGATAAAGAGGCATTTCGTCAGCATGTCTCTTATCCCAAGAACCCTGTGCGTTCCGGTGCGGAATTAAAACTGTTGTTTGCGGAAATGCACGCCGCACTGCCAAAGATCAGCGTACCGGTGTTGTTGATACACTCCCACGATGACAATTATGTCATCCGCGACAGCATGGAAAGAATCCATGCCGCTCTCGGCAGCACCGACAAACAGATGCTGTGGGTCGAAGGCGGCGGGCACGTCATCACCGAGGAGCCGACGCGCGATGTGGTCTTTAAAGCTGCGGCTGATTTCATCAAACGGGTTGCCTCTAGATGAGCGTTGACCTGATCCTGCTGTTTGCTTCCCTCTTCACCTGGGGGATAGGCGAGGGAATGTTCATCTATTTTCAGCCCATCTACCTGCAACAACTGGGTGCGAGTACGATGACCATTGCCACGGTGATCAGCGCCTTCGGACTGGCGATGATGCTGGCGCATATCCCGGCCGGTTACCTGGCTGACCGCATCGGACGGAAACCGGTCGTCATTGCTGCCTGGACCGCCGGCCTGCTGGCCACCGGGGTGATGGCCCTGGCTAGTACCCTACCCGTTTTCGTGATCGGTGTGTTGCTTTACGGGTTGACCGCTTTCGTCAATGCGCCGTTGAATTCTTACGTGACAGCAGCGCGTGGAAAACTTTCCCCGGTGCGCGCCATGACCTTGATGTCGGCCTCTTACAACCTCGGCGCGGTGCTCGGACCGATCTCCGGCGGCTGGCTCGGCGAGCGCTTCGGCCTGCGGATCGTCTACCTGGTCGCGGCCTGCATCTTCATCGTCTCGACCATTATCCTGCTCTTCATCCATTCCCAGCCGCGCGACGAACATGACCCTGCCGCGCCCCCGGCCAAAATTTGGACGAACACGCGCTTTATCACGTTAGTGGGGATCGTCTTCCTGGTAATGTTCGTCATGTACCTGCCCCAGCCGCTGACACCCAAATTCCTGCAAAACGAGCGCGGGCTGTCATTGGAATCCATCGGTTTGCTCGGCTCAGTGGGCAACTTAGGAAACGCCGCGCTGAATCTGTTCCTGGGGCAGTTTGCCGCCCGCACCGGATTCCTGCTGGCGCAGGTTTCGGTGGCTGGTTTCAGTCTGTTGCTATGGAAGGGGATGGGCATACCCTGGTATGCCCTGGGCTACTTTCTGTTGGGCGGTTACCGCGCCACCCGTTCGTTCATCTACGCTCAAGCGCGTCCGCTGGTCCACCCGGCGCAGATGGGACTGGCCTACGGAATAGCCGAAACCTTCAACGCGCTATCCATGACACTGGCTCCGCTGCTGGCAGGCGTTTTATACACCCATGCGCCGGTTGTAGTGTACCCGGTCAGCCTGGGGTTGGTGGGAGTCACCTTGCTGGTGAGCGCCATTTTTGCGCCGCGCCCGCCCGTTGAAGAACCGGCCGCAGCTAACCAATCCCTGGAACTTTAACCATGCTTGAAATCATTGCCCTCGTTTTAGGCCCTGTTTCAACGAACTGTTACCTGATCGCCGACCCCGACTCCGATGAAGCTGCAGTGATTGACCCAGCCTGGGATGGACACGTAATCCTTGCCGAGGCGCAGAAACGCGGCTGGCGGATCGGTCAACTCTGGTACACCCACGCCCACTTCGACCATATTGGCGGCGCGGCCGAGATCGCCGAGGCACTGAGTCCGCTGCCGATCATTGCCCTTCATCCGCTCGACCATGATCTGTGGCAAAAGCAGGGCGGTGCGCTGCTTTTTGGAATGCGTATTGATCCCGGCCCGGAGCCGACGGTTGACCTCGTTCACGGCCAGAGCTTGCATCTGGGCAGCATTACCTTCGAAGTTCGCCACACTCCGGGACACACGCTGGGCCATTGCGTGTTTTATTGTGCGCAAGCAAGTGTGCTCTTCAGCGGCGACCTTATCTTCCGGGGCGGCGTCGGCCGGACGGATCTACCCGGAGGCAATTGGGATGCGCTGGTGGAGAGCATCCGGGAGCAAGTATATACTTTGCCGGAGGAGACGCGGATTTTGTCGGGGCATGGGGAGGAGACGACCGTGGGGGTGGAGAAGGGCGAAAATCCGTTCGTGCGTGCCTGAGGGGAATGAGCACAAAGCGTGTCGCCCTGACGAAGGAACAGGGCAGTTGCAGTTGGCTTTTCCTTCTCTATTTTAAACTATCCCCAGCACAGCCTGGAAAATCAAAAGGGCGACCATTCCAACAATGATTGTAAGCAGGACGTTCCTGGTGCGCCAGGCCACCAGCACAGCCAGCGCGCCGGCGTAGAGCTGCGGGTTTCGTAGAGAGAGGTCCAGAACGGTGTTACGGGAGGCGAGTTCGGGCAGGATGATGGCCGAGAGCACCGCCACCGGGACAAAACGCAAGCCGCGCCGGAACCAAGCGGGGATCTTGAGGCGGTCGAGCAGGAGGATGAACGAGAGACGGGTGCCAAACGTTAACAGACCGGCGAGCAGGATGACCAGCCAGAGGCTCATTTCGGCCTTCCTTCCACCAGCAGGCCGGCGAGGATGCCGAGGAAAGCGGCGACAAGCAGCCCGGTCTTGAATGAGAAACTAAAAGTCAGCAAACTGACCAGGGCGGCTGTGAGGGCAGCCACGACGCCGGCCTTGTCCCTGATCGCTGGAACAACCAGAGCGATGAAGGTCAGCGGGAGGACAAAACCTAGAGGCCAGGCCTGGGGGAGTTGCGCGCCAATGAAGATACCAATCGCCGTGCTGACCTGCCAGGTTGTCCAAAGGGTCAATCCGGCGCCGAGGAAGTACCAGTGCTTGTGAGCCAGGTCGCCTTCCTGGTTGTAGTGGGTGATGGTGACGGCATAGGCTTCATCAGTCAGGAGGTAGGCGAGCAGGAACTTCCAGCCTGGGGCGAGGTGACGCACGTGCGGCGCGACGGAGGCACTGTAGAGTGCGTGGCGCAGGTTAACGACAAAGACGACCAGCAGGATCACCACACCAGAGGTCCCCGCACCGATCATCTGGGCTGCGATGAACTGGGAGGCACCAGCGAAAATAATGGATGACATGGCCTGGGCAAGCGGGACAGCGATATGGGCATCAATCGCCAGCGCGCCGAAGATCAGGCCGAAGGGCGCCACGCCGAGCAAGATGGGCGCTTCATCACGGACGCCGAGCCAGAATTCTCGCCCGGGGGTGGTGGGTAATGTGGGTTCGTTCATAATTTCAGGAGCAATCCTGTTTGCCTGCTCCTGATCTTATCTACTTTGCATATTCCGTTGCCCGCGTCTCGCGGATGACCGTCACCCGGATCTGGCCGGGGTACTGCATGGTCTCCTCGATCTTTTTGGCGATATCGCGCGCCAGGCGGGCTGCTTCCAGGTCGTCGATCTCTTCGGGACGGACGATGATGCGCACTTCACGTCCGGCCTGGATGGCGTAAGCCTGCGAGACGCCTTTGAAGGCGGTGACCATATCCTCCAAGGTGCGGATGCGTTTGATGTAGGCTTCCAAGTCCTCGCGGCGTGCGCCGGGACGGGCGCCGGAAATCGCATCGGCAGATTCGGTAATGATGGCTTCCACGCTCTCCTGCTCCACCTCGTGGTGATGAGAAGCAATGGCATTGACCACACCCGGATTCACGCCGTAGCGTTTGGCAAACTCTGCGCCCAGAAGGGCATGGGTGCCTTCCTGGTTGTGATCCATGGCCTTGCCCAGGTCATGCAGGAAACCAGCTTGGCGGCAAACGTCCTCGTTGGCGCCCAGTTCGGCGGCCAGGATGCCGGAAAGTTTCGCCACTTCCACAGCGTGAGCCAGTTGGTTTTGCCCGTAGGAGGTGCGGAACTTGAGCCGGCCCATCATGTGCATCACTTCCGGGTGCAGACCGGTGACACCGGCATCAAAGGCAGCTTGTTCGCCGGCCTCGATGATGATTTCGTCCACGGCTTTTTGCTCTTCCTCCAGCACCTTTTCGATGTGCGCCGGGTGGATGCGGCCATCCAGAATCAGACGTGCCAGGGCGCGGCGGGCCACTTCACGGCGCACCGGCTCGAAGCACGAGATAGTTACGGCCTCGGGAGTATCGTCCACGATGACATCCACTCCGGCGGCTTGCTCGAAAGCGCGGATATTGCGTCCGTTGCGACCCACGATGCGGCCCTTCATTTCCTCGTTGGGCAGCGGCACGAGCGAAGTGGTAAACTCAGCCACCTGTTCCGTGGCAACGCGCTGGATGGAATCGGCGATGAGCTTCCGGGCGCGCTTGTCGCCCTCCTCGCGTGCTTCCGACTCAATCTGTCGGATGATGCGGGCCATATCATTGCGGGCATCCTTCTCCACCTCGGCGAGCAGGATTGTGCGGGCTTCATCCAAGTTCATCTGGGCCACGCGCTGGAGTTCCACCATTTCCTGCTCGTGCATCTTTTCGATTTCGTTGGCGCGGCGGTCCACGGTACTCTGGTGCTTGTTGACCGTCTGCTCGCGCTGCTCCAGACGTTCCACACGGCCGTCGAGCTCAGCGCGGCGTTTTTGCAAACGCTCGTCTTCCCGGTTTAGTTCGGTGCGCAGGCGGGTGATTTCGTCTTCAGCAGCCTGGGAGATTTTCAGGGCATTATCGCGTGCCTGGAGTTCGATGGTACGCGCCTGTTCGCGCGTATCCTGCAGGAATTTCTCCTCCTTGTCGCGCTGGCTGCGCTGGGCCTTTTCAGTTTGGGCCCGGCTGATGAAGAAGCCGATGGCAAGACCCAGGAGCAGAGTCAATGCGGCAATCACAATTACAACAATTGTTCCCATGTTCAATCCTTATCTTCAAGAGTTCCCCCGCCATCCGCCGTCCGGGTTTCCTTCCAGACTTCAGAGACGACCGGGGACAGGGTGGTATACGAGAAGCCGCGGCGGGCGAGAAACCCGTATAACTTCCGGCGGAACTCAAGCCATTCCAGACCTGTTAACCGCCGGGCGTATTTCCGGGCGGCCTCGAAGGCCAGGGCTTCCTCGTCCACCTGTTCATCCAGCACAAGCTGGACAATTTCGTTGTTGAGACCTTTGCGCTGCAACTCCATCCGCAGTGCCGACTTGCTGCGCGGCTGGAAGGTGTTACGGTTTTCGACCCAGGCCCGGGCGAATTCTAGGTCATTGATCAACCCGGCGCGCTGGAGGCGGTTCACCGTCTCTTCAATGAGAGATTCGTGGGTACCACGTTTTGCAAGGTTCTGACGTACTTCCGCCGAGGAGCGCGGACGATAGCTCAGGAAATGCAGGGCTTTCTGGTAGGCCATTTCGTTTGCGTCTTCGGTCTGCAGGGAGGCGATCTTCTCTCCGCTCAATTCCTGCCCAACCTTCAGCCAGGCGGCTGTGATACAGGCCAGCCCGAAGGCGAACTCCCCGTCCAGGTAGATATTTACCCGCTGGGGGTTCTTTTGCTGGGGTTCGATCGCCGAGATTTTGCTCATTCCACTTTATCTTCCTCCCCGGCTGGCGGAAAAGGGCAGGGGTG
>Ga0209777_10002768_pt1 | contig 22561 bp, 27 predicted proteins | sample FrelakmetHBP12HB_FD_187147 | JGI IMG/M metagenome (GOLD analysis project Ga0209777, IMG submission 187147) | Freshwater lake sediment microbial communities from the University of Notre Dame, USA, for methane emissions studies -HBP12 HB (SPAdes)... | ecosystem: Environmental > Aquatic >...
GACGATTGGGGCTCAATATAGTAATAATCATTTTTAACGATGGTGGTTACAACCTGATTAAGTGGAAAAGTATGCAAAAATTCAAGAAATTTTACGCCGTGAATTTCGATAATCCGGATTTTGTCAAGCTGGCCGAGAGTTTTGGTGTCGAGGGAATTAGAATAAAATCATCCGATTCGATGGAACAGGTTCTCACTTCAGCATTTTCAAAGAAAGTGCCAGTAATAATAGACGTACCAATTGACTACTCTTCAAACGAGTTACTTAGGAGTATTTTATGACTCTGGAGAACAAGTGGGTACAAATTGCAATATCTTGCACCTACCAAATAGTGCGGCATAAATAATCGAGTTCATAACTATTCGGCAAAATAAAATTGATATAGAACAGAATCCTATCATAATATGAGTTTGTATCCACTCCGATGTTTATACAATGGTAAAAACCTCAGGGCACCTGTTTTCCGAGAAACCCTAAAACAAGTTTACAGATGGGCAACTATATTTTACTGCCCTTTGTATTCGCTATTTTGCTATTTTGAATTAAAGTGTTAGAATAAACATCCATCAGATAACAATATCGAACATTCGATGGAGTGGGTAATGGCGTCTTTTGCACAAACTACGGTGGTTTTAGTTATTGCTTATCTGTTAGGGTCTATTCCGACAGCGCTGGTAATCTCAAGGCGTATTCTCCATGTAGACATTCGCTGTGTTGGGGATGGGAATATGGGTGCTCGGAATACATTTCATGAGATAGGTCCTAAATTTGGAGTGTTCGTTGCCATCATCGATTTTTCAAAAGGGGCAGTTTCTGTTCTGCTGGCTTATGCATTTGGTTTGAGCCTGGGTTGGCAGTTTATGGTTGGCATCTGTGCAATTCTGGGTCACGATTTTCCCGTTTTTGCTCATTTTAATGGTGGACAGGGGACGGCAACTTCTCTTGGAACCATGCTTGTATTGTTTACTTTCCCGACCCTTATCGGTTTATCTGCATACGGCATAATTTACGTCATTATCAAGAATTCTAACAAAAGCTTAGGCGCCGGTGGGGCAATTATCGCCTTGGTATTGTGCCTTTCCCGCCAATGGGTGTTATTGGCATATGCCGTACCTGTCTTTATTTTTATCCCCGTCAAATTACTCATCGATAGTCCCCGTCGGCGAGCAATCCTCCAGGTAAAAAGTATTAAAAATTGAAGTTTGCAGGTTTTAGCAGCCTTCATGATTGTCTCGGCTCAACTTAAGTGGATAATCGTTTGTTTAAACGCAGGTAACGGTTTCGACTGCGACTTTGCGCTTGATATTGCGGAAACTTAACGATACCCTTTGAATATTTTTTCTTTTCTAATTTTACACAGTACCTTATAATTAAACTTATGTCATAAATACGAGGAGTTTTCTCTATGGCGTTCTATGTATTCTCTATAGGTAGCGGATTGGTTGTGCTAGGGTTCAGCTTTGGAGTGATTTCTGCTACCAGCGGCCTCACTAAAATCAACGGTGCTAAAGCGAAGACAAAAATACTCTTCATCGGAGCAACTAGTATCACTGCCGGATTAGTTGTGGCCCTCATGAGTTATCGAGGAATGGGTACGAGTGAAAAAGATACTATGGTCACCACGGGTTTAAATATTACCGCGATCGGAGTCTCAACTCTAATACAGTACGCAAATAACTCCCGGACTCAAAAAGTATTACGATATGTAACCTGGGGTATTACCGTAGTTGGCTTTCTAATGTGCATGACCTATGAATTGTTTTTGATCTAGCCCGTTCCGTGTACTATTCTGTAGAACGGGTGTAAAGGATCGAACAGTTTGTATATCGCTGGACAATAATCCCGAAGTAATGTTAAATAATATCACGCAGCAGTTTACCAATTAACAAAGAACTAAAGGAGTAGAAAAATGGACAAGAAGATGGTTAACACTTCGGGCGCCATTGGGGGTGTTATATGGTTCATCGGGTGGTTGTTTACCATCGGCTTCGCCCAGCTGGTTTGGTGGAAGATAATACTCGGGCTCGTTGTCTGGCCTTTGTTCTTAGGGCAAGCAGTCAGGTGATTGTGCGATCAAAATCTAATGGCTGACCCGGATGGTGTGAAAGTACCCGGAGGCGAACGTTTCCCGCCGAGGAGCGCCGATGTAGCGGCAACAACGTGTATCCCATCATCCAATGTGCGTATTTCGTCGATCGTATCTATCAGACCTAATTCATCGTTGAAAGTGCTATAGTTTTTCAGTTTGTAATATCTGTCATCTGGTAGCCAACCAAAAGTAATAAAGTATGATAAACTGTATTCCAAAAATACCAGTTGATACCGTTATTTTTAGGCAGGAGCTTACAATGGAAATTAATTATGCCGCTGGGGGCGTTGCATGAACTTGCTTCTCGAAGGTGTTAAGGTGATTGAGGTAAGCACGATGGCGGCAGTGCCAATGGCTGCACGTCTGCTTGGTGATTGGGGCGCTGATGTAATAAAAATTGAAAACCCGAAAACAGGCGATCCCTGGCGGACCTGGGTGAAAACCCCTAAAGGAGATGTATTACCACCCAAGTTGAATGCCTATTATTGGGATAATTATAACCGCAATAAAAAAAGTGTGGCACTTGAAGTCAAAGAACAAAAGGGTAGAGAAATTTTGTTTAAAATGATCGAAAAGGCGGATGTATTCCTGACTAATATGCGGCCGTTCGAAATATCTAGATACCATTTGGATTATAGTACCCTCAGCAGATTGAATAAACGTCTCATATACGGCTCCTTCACTGGTTTTGGTCGGGAAGGACCGGATAAAGATAAACCCGGGCATGATACGGTAGGGTTTTGGTCGAGGTCCGGTTTTATATACCAGCTACAACAGGGAGATGCGCCGCCACCCGCACCGGGTTTCCGCACTGTTGCTGCCGGGGACAAGTTAACTGCTATGTTCCTGGCATGTGGGGTTATCCTGGCTTTACGCGATCGGGATAGGACGGGTGAGGGTCAGGAAGTGGACGTTTCCTTGCTGCACACAGGTATTTATGCGTTGTGTAATGTCGCGATGTCCCTGGGGCCAATCGACGAAGTCTTTGGACAAGATGACGTGGTAACACGCAAGGAAAGAGAAGAAGTTTCACCATTGATGATAAACTATAAAACAGCCGACAAACGCTGGCTACAACTCAGTCTCGTACCGGTAGAAACTTACTGGTCGAGATTCTGTAAAGCGATATCATATCCGGAATTGGAGCATGATCCCCGCTTTGCAACGACAGAAGCTCGAGTCGATAACTTCAATTTACTGCGTGAAATAATCGAAGAGGTGATTAAAAAAAAGCCACTTGCGGAGTGGAAAATTATATTTAATGCGGCCAATCTCAACTGGTCACCGATAATGAAACCGAGAGAGGTTACACAAGACCCGCAGGCAAGAGCATCTGGTGTGTTTACAGGTTATGATCATCCTGTCTTCGGGAAAATTGAGGGTATCGCAAATCCAATAAAAATGAGCAAAACTCCATCCAGCATCCGGCAACCCGGACCGGAATTCGGACAGCATACGGAAGAAGTACTTCTTGAATATGGTTTATCATGGGATGATATCCAACGTCTTAAAACCGAAGGCCTGATTAACTAATACTCTTGTCACCGGATTATTTACCAAGTACTCAGAGAATTGATATGGGAGATGGAAATCCGTCTCAAGATTTTGTCAGCAGCAATGCCTTAAATACAGTAATAGACCTCGGGTCAAAATCGGACTAATATAGTACGAAATATACCCTGATGTTGCGGGTGTTTGCGATATAATCACCTTGTGTGTTGGGGCTTTGGGTTTTTAGATTTATTACATAATGGCTATCGCAGATCTTAGTGAGAGCTAAACCGTACAGTTATGGGCGGAGAAATCTGATCTTAAAAATCGATAAAATAATTAGATCCAAAAGAAGAACATTATACCTTGAAGTGGATACCGATGCCAGGTTGACGGTAAGGGCTCCCATACGCTGCTCTAATATTACGATACAAAATGCCGTCGAAAAGCATGAAGTTTGGATAATAAAAAGACAAGAATACGCCCGTGAGCACTATAAACTGACCTGCGGTAAAGACTTTGTTGAAGGTGAGATGTTTCTATATCTCGGTAAGCCATACCCGCTGACCTATGCGGATGAGACCGACGTTCCTTTAACATTTGATGGGCAACAATTCATTATAGGTTTTAATTTTAGAACAGAAGCCAGGGATATATTTGAAAAGTGGTATAGGAGTGAAGTCCGGAAGATAATCGAGAAGAGGCTATCTCATTTTTCCCAAATCACGGGATTAAATTACCGAAGTATCAGGATCACAGGCGCTAAACGGCGCTGGGGTTCTTGCAGTTACTACGACGATTTGAATTTCACCTGGAGATTAGTCTTGGCTCCGTTAGAGGTCATTGATTCTGTGGTAGTTCACGAGTTAGTACATGTGAAAATCAAAGGGCATCGCAACGGCTTTTGGGAGAAAGTGAAGACTTTCCTGCCCGATATAGAGTCCCGCCGGAAATGGTTGAAAGAAAATCAGAATCTACAATCTCTTTAATCTTTTCTTCGATACACCTTTTTCTGGCAAAATAGTAACCTCAGTTGACATATTATTTCAAGAAGGTATAATGTTCGTACACCAGAATGCTAATATTACCCATCCAGCTAATCGAATGTAAACAGGAGAAACCTTCATGTGTTTTTCAGCGGAAGCTAGTTTTACGGGAAGCGCAATAATATCAATGATTGGCGTCGCTAATATTGTGAAGGTTAAAAAACCCGCACAGATGCTTTTAGCCGGCATACCGTTCATTTTCGGTATCCAGCAGTTCTCCGAGGGAGTTGTTTGGGTTACTCTGAAGTCCGGTGGACATGCATGGTTGCTGAATGAAGCTGTTCACCTCTTTTTAATAACGGCATTGGTTATCTGGCCAATGATGATACCCTTGGCGATGTGGTTAATGGAGAAAGCTGAAAAAAGAAAACGGATACTCGTCGGATTAATGATCACAGGCGGTATACTTTCAATATTTTATTCCTTCTGTCTCGTCTCATATGACGTTACATCTCAAATCCAAAGTTTTCATATACAATATATTTATTATTTTCCTTCCCCGTTGGCGACGATTGCCTCAGGTTTCTACTTGGTATCGACGGTTTTACCTCTTTTCGTTTCGTCTATCAAGCGGTTGTGGTTGATGGGAGCTCTGATTACGGTATCGTATTTTGCCTCGGCTATATTCTATTCCCAATATTTGACATCAGTCTGGTGTTTTTTTGCGGCGGTAATAAGCGTCGTGATATTTTGGATATTGAACGAATCTGAACCTAAGGTAAGCCGGTCTTTAGTGAATTCACCGTGATGCTATATATTTATTTGGTAATTTAAACCGCCTAACCGGGGAGTACACAGATATGGTATGGCAAAAAGCCAACAAGGAACTTATCGCGCTACTTGAAGAGCAGATGCAAAATTACCGGTGCGACCGTCGGGTTATGTTCGGTTCTCCCACATTCTTTATCGAGGGTAATATGTTCGCCGGAGTCCATGAGAATACGATTATTTTGCGGCTATCCGAAGGCGATCTGCATGAAATCTTCATGAGGTTCGAAGAAATCAAACCCTTCGCACCGATGGGAGGTCATGTGATGAAAGCATATGCCGCTCTTCCTCTAAAAATAGCTCTTCAGAATGGGATACTTGACGAATGTTTACACAAATCTTATAAGTTTACTAGTTCGTTACCCATAAAAATTGCGAAAAAGTCTGCCAAGAAAAAAATAACGGATTGAACAAAAATGAAGAGAACATACGAAAATCAGCAAATAAGGGTTTTCTGGGATGCCGATAAATGTACTCACTCTACTAATTGTCTGCGCGGTCTACCAAGCGTCTTCAATCGACAAAAACGTCCGTGGGTGGATATCAATGGCGCGAAAGCTGAAGAAATACAAAAATGTATCGATAAATGCCCTTCAGGAGCTTTGAGCTACGAGATGCTTCGTGAAAGTTCGAATCCTAAGAACAACCGGTAAATTACCAGGCTAAATACAGCAGTAATAGACAAAATTCAACTTTCGCGATTTTATTGAACCTGCCTGAGGATTATTATTCTGTTCTGTTGTTTGTTTGGTGGGAATCTGGATAGACAAATTTTGTTCAATGCTCCGTTAGAATTTTAACTTTCTTCTCAAGAACCGCTGCACTGCTGATAAAAATGTTCGGTCGGGCAATAATTTCTAGTCCTGATTCTTGGGCAAAACTCAGGCTCTCGGTAAAATTAGAGTAACTCACATGTAACTTCGGTTCTACGATAAAGAATTTCCCCCCCGGTTTTAGGACCTCCGTAATCTGGTTAACAAATCGCTTACGGTTTCCCACCTCGTGTAGCATCCAGAAAGCCAAACAAACATCTACAGGGATATTTACCCCGATATCATCCGGTTTACTCAATTTTAGAGATATACGATCCTGTAAACCCGCTTTATGTGCCCGGCGATAAATAGCATCTAACATGTGTTGTTGAATATCTAGAGCGATTACTCGTCCAGACCTTCCCACCAACCTGGCTAAAGGAATTGTGGCATAACCCATTCCCGGGCCTACATCCAGAACAACGTATCCCTCTTTAACATATGGTGACAGGATTTTCACTGGATTTTGAAGGCTTCTTCTAATGAAATTATCAAAGGTAAAACAAAGCCACCAGGGGCATCTTTCTACCTGATTGGTTTCTGTCCGCTGACTCCGTTCTTGCATTAGCTCTCCAATTGTGCGACCCGTCCGATAAATAGAATAGTCCCGGTCGGAATATCACGGATAATGAAAATAAAAGGGTGATTGATTGTCATAATCGCATCAGGAACCAGTATGGAGGTAACACCGATCACGACGCCCGAAGCCGCCGCGGCTTCGGTTCCATCTTCGTCTACCTTAACGAAAGACTTGTGAATCACGTCCTGAATGAACAGGTCTTTTTTGCCATCAATTCCCGAGAAGTCGGCGTTACTGGTGAAAGCATCCGTCATCCCCATTGCCGATAGCACGGATTTAAGGCTGAGGTCGGATTCGATGTTGAATTTCGGTAAGGTTAATTCGATAGCCGCGGGGATCATACCCTTGAGAATACCGTTGAAACTATTTAAGTTTAAAGTACTTTCGAAGGTCCGGAACGCCTCGGACTTCGGCATAATGATGTCCATGGCAATCTGGTCTCCGTCATACGGTAATTCAATTGCCTGGTAATCAGCATTTTCACCATAGCTGAACCCCTCGGTTAGCTTCATTATCTGTACGCTCGCTGTGTTGCCGCTAAGATTATGGAATGTTCCACCGGTAGTCGCGCTCTTTTCGAACCGATTTTTCCATCCCGCGTTAAAATAGATGGCATTCGTTAACACAAGTCGTGTTTGGTTGTTGATTACACCTTGAGGTATAAGGTCTTTTATTTTGTTTGCTGTTTGGCTGGCGACCCAATCGTTAATTGCAACTCTGGATGCTTCCGGATTGTTAATATAATCGAGGGTTCTTAATCCGGCGCCATAGTTTTGTTTCAGCGTATCCAGATAACTGGAAAGGAACGGGTAGTTCTTTTGACCCCAGATAGCGTTCACGATGTTCAGTTTAAAAGGTTGCACATCAGTTGCAGTCTGTCCATTATTTCCGCGAGTTGCCAGATCAAGATCTAGTTTGTTAAAAGCGGGATGCAAGCGTGACTGAGGAAGGGTAAAGTTAAGAGCCTGCGCCATCTGCGTAGCCGTGGTGCCGGCCGCCCCGGCATAGCTCATCGCTAGGGCTTCGGAGATACTGTATGGCGAATAAAAAAGATTACGGCTATTACTAGTTAATAAAGATTGATAAATGTCAAAAGCGAAACCGATATTTCCATCGGTTAATGTCTGAGCGTCTACGGTGGTCACAGTAGGATTAGTTATGCGTGGTTTACTGGATTGCAATAAACTCGCACTAACCGAAGAACCGCTACAGGCGGCCATTATTAGAGTCAAAGCTACCAGGGGTATACTTATCAGTAATTTTTTCATGATTACCTCCTCCACAAGGATGCGGGGCTAACATATAATCCTAAGTATTATAACGTTCCGATTATGGAAAAGTTATGAAATATGAGCAGGAATCATTACAAAAACGTGACATTCGCGTCAGCATTTTTTCGGGTTTCTCAAACCTATTACGCGTAACTCGATCGCATTTTGATACCCCAGTGTTCGCCCTGATTGGTTATCACCCAAATGGACGGGAAGGTGCCTATTTTGCTACCGTCCAGGCGATAACGTGAAAACGTAACCATCAGGTGAACCTTGTTGTCATTACTTTGAATCACTACCCGAGAGTCCCAACAGCTATGATTCCAGCCATACACTTTCCGGAACCGGTCGAAAAAGTCAGGTGGAAGTGTATCGCCCGGTTTTTCTGCGATTACCAATTTGCCATCAACCCCGACACGAGCATGAGGAAAATTCAAAAAGGAGTCGGTTTTCTTCACATTACCCTCATTAAAGGCATCCTGGTATGCAATCGCGGTGTTGACAGCTTTTTCTTCAGCCTCGCTGTTGACCACAGTGATGATACGTATCCCAGTCGCGTTCGCAGTCGTCTTTTCTATTGTGGCTATGGCTTTAGGATAAAACAGATTCATAGTATTCTCCTTAACACCAAGTTTTGGACGGCTTTATTATACCCCAAACAAGTGATACAATATTTTGCATTATGGAGACTTGTGTAGTAGGAGGGTATTAGAATGGATAACATTGGCCTGGTTTTTGGATGGGGCTCACCTATCGGCACTGGTATTTTTCTGCTTTGTCTCGCCGGGATGATTTTTCTTCTAACCAAAGCCAGCAAGAACACCAAACAATAAGGTAAACTTATCCGTTGATGATTAGCGGTCTTTTACTTAGCGAATTGAAGGTTAGGTATCTTGTTGTATCAGGGTGGCGGATTAGGAGGCAGGTATTATGTCTGAAACAATTAAAATCTACGGTACGAAATGGTGTCCGGATTGTGCGCGTGCCAAGCAGATTTTTAGCAAACTGAATGTAACTTTCGAATGGATAGACATCGAGCATTCTAAGGATGCAGCAGATTACGTGCAAAAGTTGAACGGCGGCATGAAAAGCGTTCCGACGATCGTATTCCCGGACGGATCGGTGCTGGTTGAGCCTTCGAATGCCTCGCTGGAAAAGAAATTAACAAGGTAAAATCAAGTCTCGTCTTCGCGCTTTTTCCTGGTTTCTTTCCACTCGTGTTGGCAATTGTTGCATTTCCATTTTTTACCGGAGAAAAGGAATGCCGATACCCCTGATACCCGGGTACTCGAGCCGCATATTGGGCAACTAATGCTGGATTCAACTGCCTTTTCAACCTGCGGTTCATCTTCCAACTCGGGAATCGATTCTTGGGGGGCTTCCAATAATTCTTTGGCCCGTTCCAGGTCTTTTTCTTTAACCTTTAGAGTAACCGGGCTAATGGTGAATAGATTGATATCGTTATCCATGAGGCAGGGAATACCTTCGTTTTGAAGAATAGCGCGATTTAGTTGTGCCTCGAACGAGTTCTTGTAAATTGCCAGCGTGACCAGGTTTTCTGCCTTGTCAGGGTATTTAGGCTTCGTAACCGTCAGGGTGTCTACCAATTCAACCTGACAATGCACGCAGGTTGTTACTCCCTCGAGATATTCCAGACGACACTTTGGACAGAATGGCATATTTCCCTCTTAATCGACGATGACGCATTATATTACTTGCTCATCTTCAAGTCAACCGAATTTGAATATGAACTCGCGACGTGGTAAATTGTTGTTTACATCACTGCCGTTATGAAAAAGGAGATATTTATGGATTACAAAGCGATTATTTACGAACCGGGACCTGTTGCCCGTGTAAAGCTAAACCGTCCCAACAAACTCAATGCTCAGACTTGGACAATGCTGGTGGAAATGGATGATGCTTTTAATCGAGCCATCAAAGACCCTAATGTGTGCGTGATCATTCTTTCCGGCGAGGGACGTGCATTTTCGGCTGGACATGATCTGGATTCACCGGAGCAAGTTGAGGATAGAAAACAGCGCACTGCCGGTTTGTCCGGTTTCAATTCTACCCAGCATAGCAAGGATGTCTATGTGGATATGCACCTCCGCTGGCGCGATTTACCCAAGCCGATGATTGCCATGGTGCACGGATACTGCGTCTTTGGTGGTTGGATGATCGCCGCGGCTATGGACTTTATTTTTGCCTCCGAAGATGCCATGTTCATCCCCACTTACGGAGACTATTTCACCACCTCCTACGATGTTGGAGTACGCAAAGCTAAAGAGATCCTCTTCGAGAATACGTACATGACTGCTCGGGAGGCGATGAAGTGGGGTTTTGTAAACCGTGTTTATCCTGCCGCCGACCTCGAGAAAGAGACCTTAAAATATGCCGGTCGGGTAGTTCAATCCGGGCAATTCTACAACCGTACGGTAAAAAACTCGATTAACCAGTCGCAGGATATGGCGGGGTTCTCTACTTTTACCCGGGGAGTGGGGGATTATTTTATCCGCACCGATCCGACACCGCGACCCCAGGTGCAAAGTGTCGATCCTACCCAGGGACGATTCCGCAGCCTCTCCGCCCGTGCGCAACAGTACCTCAAAGAGGACTACGGCAAACCCAGCCCGATGTTATAGAGGTTCATTTCTAAATGTAAAACAATAGTAAAAGGGGGAGCAATGATGCTCCCCCTTCTTTTGGGAGTATAATGTCGATATGGCAGTATTAAAAGAAGATACCTATTACCAGCAGACCTTCTCCAAACTTTCTCTAGCCGGTGAAATTATTAATGTGAAAACATACGAAGAATGCGTTTTTGAAAACTGTCGCTTGATCGACAGTACTTTTGACAAAACAAGGTTTCTCAATTGCCGCTTCAACGGTTGTGTGGTGAGCGCGGTTAAGTTGATAGGGTGCCGGGTTATACAACCGGTATTTCAAAAATCTAAAGTCATTGGCATCGACTGGACTAGGGTCACTTTGCTAAAAGAACCGGAATTTAACACTTGCCAGATTGACTATTCCAACTTCAGGATGCTCAAAATACCCAAAACAAAGATTATTAATTGTGAGGCGAAGGAGTGCGAATTTGCCGAGACCGATTTCACCGGAGCGGTTTTTACCGGGACTAATTTCGAAAAAAGTAAATTTTTCAAGACCAACCTTTCGGGGGCGGATTTACGGGGCGCAAAAAACTATAATATCGATATTGCCAACAATATCATAAAGAAAGCTAAATTCTCTTACCCGGAGGCAATTTCTTTATTGAGCAATCTTGACATAATCATCGAGTAAATTTTGACATTTGTCGAGTTGCTCGCCATCAGTTATAATTATGCCCGCTGGTAATGGAGGTAAACATGGAATTTTACGATGTGATTAACACGAGACGGTCAGTCCGTAGTTTCTCCGGACCTGCGCCTGAGAAAACTGTGCGGAAAATAATATTGACCGGCACCAAAGCAGCTAATGCGTCCAATGCTCAGCCGTGGGAGTTCATCGTCGTTACCGATCCAGATAGTATTAAACAACTTTCGGATTTGAAATATCAGTGTAACATGATGATTCACGGGCGTGGCGTAGCAGCAAAACAAAAATCTCTATATGCCAATACGAACGTCGTTGCTGTCTGTAATAAAAAACGAACTGCTTTCGATTGGAGTTGCTGGATGGCAGTGCAAAATATGGCCCTGGCGGCAACTGCCGAAGGTTATGGGATTATACCTTCTACATTATGGAGTGAGCCCAAAAAGGCCGCTGAAAAATTGTTGGGGTTACCGGATGATTACGAATTAACCGTCATCGTGCTCATCGGGAAACAGAAGGCCAAACCGCCCAAGATCGAGCGGCGCCCGGACTTCAGCTGGTTACACTTTAACAAATTCGGCAATAAAACCTAATCCAAACCGAATCGATGAGAAAAGGGGAGCTTGTGAGCTCCCCTTTTTTAAACCTTTGGTTTTTTGATCGATTGTTTCCGTTTTAAGCGTGTGCCATGAGTGCGCCGTCGACGTACATAAACTGCCCGGTCGTAAAGCTGGTAGCGTCCGAAGCTAGATACACCACTACCGGCGCAATGTCATCCGGTAAGCCGTAATGTTTGGCTGGAATGTATCTCGCCAGAGGGTCGGCTTCATTGAAGGCTTCTTTTTTATCTTCCTTGAACCATCCGGTACCAATAGCATTAACGGTAATGCCTTCGAGAGCCCACTCCAACGATAACGCGCGGGTCAATTGCAACACCCCGCCCATTGCTACACAATACGCGCTACTGTTGGGCATACCGCGTTCTGCCAGGCAGGAGACGAGGTTAATAATGCGTCCGTGTTTCTGAGCGAGCATTATGGGACCGACAGCTTTGCAGGTATTCATCGCTGCCACTAGATTGCCAGTCATGACTGCTTGCCATTCATTCTCGGAGGTGTCAAGGAACGGTTTGCCAAGCCGGATATCGGCAACATTAACCAAAATATCGATTTTACCGGATTGACTATGAACTTTCTCAACTGCGGTTTTTACCTGGGCTGCACTTGTAACATCAGCGACCGCTGCTAATGCGGTCCTACCGGTTTGCTTAACTTCATTTAATGCAGCGTCCATACGCGTGGATTTCTTACCGATAATGGCCACATCCGCTCCAGCTTTTGCCAGGGCGGCGGCGATATATTTACTCCAGAAGGGGCTTTCCCCGGCGACGATAGCCTGTTTACCGTTGAGTTCAAATCTTTTAGCTGTCATAGTAGTTCTTTCTCCAGTTCGATAATCGGGGCATAACCCGTTGTAGCAAGACTACCCGCCAATCCACCGCCATCGGAAATAAAGACCGCGCCTGTAATGTAATTGGATGCATCGGATGCTAGGAACAGACCCAGCGAGCCGATATCATCCGGTACACCCTGGCTGCCTACGGGAACGAAGAGTCTGCGTCCGGTTTCATTGCGGCGCGCCAGCATCATCGCCTTTTGTTCGGCGGGTTGCAGGTCAGCAGTGTCGACGAACCCGGGCACCAGAACATTAGCCTGTACGTTGAAAGGCGCCCAGCTTAAAGCCAGAGCCCGGGTTAAACCCAGGATTCCCGATTTAGCGGTTGGGTACATAACACTATTACGCATTCCCCGAAAACCAAGACCGGCACCGACGTTGATGATCTTGCCGCTTTTACGTTCGACGAAATATTTACCGATGGCGCGGGAACAATAAAAGGCGCTGGCCAGGTTGACATCAATACCCTCGTGCCATTGTGCGTCAGTTATGTCCCAGATCTCCGCCGGCAACTCCTTGCGCACGATACCGGCGTTGTTAATGAGAATATCGACGCGTCCCATTTCCTTGAGCGCGGTGGCAATGAGCCGGTTGCATTGGGCGGAGACGGTAACATCGGTGGAGACTGCTAATCCGCGGGTGCCAATCTGACGTATCTCCGCGGCTGTTTCTTCAATCGGTCCGATTCTTCTGGCGGCAACCACGATGTCACAGCCTTCTTCAGCGAGTGCGCGTGCCATGGCTCTTCCAAGCCCGGTGCCGCCGCCGGTAATCACGGCTACTTTGCCTTGTAAAGTATTATTTCCTGACGCCATAAAATTTCTCCTCGAATATAATAAGTAAGCTCAATGATAACACAGAAAAACGCTAGAGGTGAAATAAAAACCTCTCTACCCAAATCTCACATTCTATGTTAAAATCCTGCTGACCATTGGCGACGAATATAAGATGCGGAGGCTAATATGACTAGTGACGTGCGTTATCGGATTGTACGAACACTGCGCTGTAAGAACCAGAATATCCCCGGGACCCTCGGAAAATTGACGACAGCTATCGGACAGGCGGGTGTAGAAATCGGGAACATCTCCACGGTGCATTTAGGGCACCATTTTACGATCCGCGATATCGATGTCCTGGTTTCCAGCGAGAATGCTCTGCAGGATTTAATCGACCGTGTAGCAGAATTACAGGATGTAACGATCTTACAAGTGCGTGATGAGGTGCTGGAACTACACAAGGGCGGTAAAATCAAGATGCTCAGTAACACGCCTATTAATACGCTCGACAAATTACGCAAGGTCTATACTCCCGGTGTCGCCGAGGTCTGCCGTATGATTGTCGAGCATCCGGAGATAAAAGATAGCTATACCACCATTCCATATACGGTGGCAATTGTCACCGATGGCACCGCGATCCTGGGGCTTGGTAACATCGGTCCGGTGGCTGGCATGCCGGTAATGGAAGGCAAAGCTGCTCTACTGCAACAATTAACCGGGATCAGCGGTATACCCATACTGCTTGATACAACTGACGTTGATACTGCTGTTAACACTATAAAGCATATTGCACCTACCTTTGGGGCGATTCACCTGGAAGATTTTGCTTCGCCGCACTGTTTTGAGATATTGGAACGCTTAGAGAAAGAACTCACCATACCGGTAATGCAAGACGATCAGCAGGGCACAGCGGTGGTTTTACTGGCAGCTCTGTTAAATGCCTGCAAACGCACGGGAAAGAACTTGAATCAACAAATTATTGGCTGTATCGGTCTGGGAGCTGCAGGATTAACCATCGCCCGGTTTATCAAACAATATACGGGTAGGGCAGCGCTGGGCACAGCCCGCACGGAGGCTTCGATCCAGCGGCATGTGAAGAGCGGCGGTATTGCCGCCACCTTCGATGAAATCATGCAGAAGGCTGATATTGTAATTGCGACCACAGGGGTTAGCGGATTAATCGCACCTTCAAAAGTGAAGAAGGGGCAAATTATCTTTGCGCTCTCCAATCCTTACCCCGAAATATCACCGGATGATGCACTAGCCGCCGGAGCCCTTTTAGCGGCTGATGGTCGGACGGTTAATAACCTACTGGGATATCCCGGTATCTGGCGCGGTACACTCGATGCCAAGGCTAAACGCATCAATTTTGACATGTATAAAGCCGCGATTCATGCAATTGCTGGGGCGACTACTGAAGGGGAGTTAGTGCCCAACTCTCTCGAACCCAAAGTGCATCTGATGGTAGCCCATAGCGTGGCCAAAGCTGCCGTGGAGTCCGGGATGGCACAAAGAAAACTGGACGACGATTATTTTGAATCTACCCGTTTAGAGCCCCCGGCGGAAGTCTAGAATTATTGCCAGACCATGGTCAGTAATTGACACCGCCACCAAGAGCGATGAGTGGTACAAGAATTACTAAAACCTATACACTCAGTGCGTAGTTAAGATAAATCCGGGCTGCCTCAATCACTTGAAGGAACGGTACCGATTCTTCCGGGGTATGGGCTTCTTCTAACCGGCCGGGTCCCAGCACGATCGGGTCAACGCCGGCAGTCCAAAGAATGTTCCCGTCCGATTGGCTACGGAAATCCTGAGGTTCCCACGGTAATGACATTGCGTCATAAACCGCATGCAATTTCTGTACCAGTGGACGCTCGTCCGAAATCCGGTAACCCGAGAAGGTGCTCTCGAAGCGTAACTCCGCATTCATCCCGATTATTTCTTTGTGAGAGAGCGAAACCAGTTTTTCCAACTCGGTTTTGATCACGCCGATGTGTGAGTTGGGAGGCAAATGTATATCCAGGAAAGCTTCACAGGCATCCGGCACCACGAATCCGCCCGGAAATCCGGATAATTCCCGCAGGTTGTAAACCAATCCGTGTTTATTGTTGGCGGCATAATCTGTAAAGCGTAATAAAAGCTTGAGCATCGTTTCAATGGCGTTCTGACCGTGTTCTGGCATGGAAGAATGAGCGCGCTTGCCCTGAGTACGTAGTATAACCTCCAAATAGCTGTAATGGCCCAGGCATGGTGCCAGATTAGTAGGTTCTCCGATGAGCGCCCAGGGAAACCCGTATTCTTTAATAAGTTCTCTGGCTCCGGCATTATCTTCCTCTTCTCCCACTATCAAGGCTAATCCAACAGGTTTTTGGACACCTGCTTCGTGTAGAGCCATGAATGCTTCGATCATCGCCGCGCAGCCGGCTTTCATATCCGCCGCGCCTAATCCGTAAACGATACCGCTCTCTTCGTAATGCCCGAAATCTTCGAGATCATACGCGGTGACGGTATCGGTGTGGCCGATAAAGCATATATCCGCGTCGAAACCATTATCGGGAAAGACGATCAGGTTATAGCGGTTTTCATCCACTTCCTGCCGTCTGACTACCATGCCCTGCTTCGTAAGGTAGCCTTCGATGTACTCCACAATCTCTTCTTCTTTACCGGAGGGACTGTAGATATCTATCATTTCCTTGAGCAGGTTTTTTAATCTTTCCGGTTTGATCTCCGGTATTTTCGGCACCGTCATTAAAATTTCCCCAGTAACCTTTTATTTGCTTTCCGCCCGATGGTTTTCTTCTCCCGTTTGACATGTTCCTGTTTGCCCCGTTGTAGCGTTTTGGTTAACCAGATGTGTTCGGCGCTGGTAGTGAAATCAAGCGAATTGAAGAACCCGATGGCTTGATTGTTCTCCGCATCGGTATCGGCTATTACCATCCGCACTCCATCTTCGACAAAAATGTCTTCGATTTTGTTATAGAGGCGATGTCCCAGATTAGTGCGCTGATAATCTACAGCTACACCTATCCAACTCACGTAACCGTACTTTTTCCAGGCAGTGCCTTCTTTTTCGATGATATTCGCCAGGATGAACCCCACAATTTTACCTTCCGACTCAGCCACAAGGCAGTATTCGGGATCGTTGGTAAAATAATCGGTTACTTCATAAGGGTCCCAGGTGCGATAAAGAATGGGGAAATCTTCACTGGTGAACAATGCTTCCCCAAGGTGGTACACCGAAGGGACATCATCGATCCCCATTTCCCTTATATCAACTTCCGGTTTTCGTTTATCGGTTTCGTCCAATGACATAATACTCCTTTGTTTTGCCGTGCGATAGACAGAAAGGTAATGAAAAACTATGGTTAGGCTACTTGATGACCCCGACAAGTTCCAATCCACGGATAATCATGTTCACAGAAATAGCCGCAAGCAGCAGGTTGAAAATCTGGGAAAATGCCCGCAAACCGCCCTTCCCCAGAAAGCCGGCGATTCGGTTGCTAGCAATAAATGCCACCCATGAAATTACCAGATTTAAAGCCAGAGAAATCATGATGATATACAGTGGATATTCTGTCGCCAGTAACAACAGCGTGGTAATCGTAGCCGGGCCTACCACCAATGGTGTTCCAATAGGAACCACGGCCATCATTTCTTCTTTAACGGCATCGAATGAACGTCCACTAAGTATATAGCGAAGGGATAAGATCAACAGAATAATACCGCCGGATATCGTGAGCGCACCCACGGGAATACCCATGGCTCTCAGGATCAACTGCCCAAAGAACAAAAAAACCACACCCACAGCAGTGGCGGTAGCAATACCGATGTTTATCATGCGCGATCGCTGTTTTCTGGTTAAGCCTTCGCTGAGGCTGATTATAATAGGGAGATTCCCGAGTGTATCGATCACGATAAACAACGGTATAAAAGTTAGTGTGAAATCATTAAAAAAAGTGCTCATTTTACGTTATCGGGCGTGAATCACGACTCCTGATCCACACGCTTGATATAAATCACCTCATCATCGTTTGTGGCATAAAAATCCGGGACTCGTGCAATCTCCTTGTACTTCAGGTTCAGGTAGAACTGTCTGGTCTTATTATAGTTCGGTTTGGATGAGGTCTCAACAACCACCAGACGTCCGCCCAAGGTTTTAATCCGTGATTCGGTGTCCTGCATCAAAGCTCGTCCGATGCCCTTTCCTTGCCGGGTTCCATCTACTGCAATCCAGTAAATATCCCACGTGCTCTCGGTGAGGGCCGTTTGCCCATAACACACATAACCGACCACATGATGATCAATCTCAGCAACCATGATATGGTAACCGGATTCATGGGAACTCTCCACATAGGCATCTATTAATTCCTCCGCGACCACCATCTCAAAAGGCAGAAACTCAGGTGTGTTCTGCAGTATACGAATTACCGGCGGCTTGTCCTCCGGGCGTAATGGGCGAATGATTATTTGACTCATTTATTAGCTCCCAGGCAAATTGAATAATTTTCCCGATAAACTCAGTATAACTCATTCCTGCTGCAGCGGACTGCCGGGCGGCGCCCGTACCGGGAGATATATCCGGATTGGGGTTAACCTCGATAATATGTATTTTGCCGTCGTAGTCCATGCGCATATCCACCCTTGCATAAGCGCGGCAACCGAAAAGACGGAATACCTTGAGAACCACAGTTGCAATGGTACGCCTTTGAGTGGGAGTTATGTTTGCGGGACAGACAGCTTTGGTAGCGTGAAAGTAGGGGCTGTCTTCATTCCACTTCGCATCGTAAGTCAATACCTTAGGTAAATTATCGGGCAGGTGAAATTCCATTTCGGATATCGGTAAAACCACCGGGCGGCGATTACCGAACCCGGACGCATTGAATTCTCTTCCATCCACAAATTCTTCTACCAGAGCGTCACCGCCATATGCAACACTGATTTTCTCCACCTGTCTTTTCAAAGCTACGAAATCATTGACTACACTTTCGGCGGAAAGGCCGTGAGACGCATCTTCAGCTCTCGGTTTGACAATACAAGGATAGATCAAACGGAATTCGCCCATAGTTTTCGGATCAAGTACCTGAAAATCAGGCGTGCGGATACCTGCAGATTTCAGTAAAGCTTTAGCGCGAGCTTTATCCAGAGCCAACATCAAGACCGAACTGGGGCAGCCGGTGTAAGGTATTCTCAATTGATCGGCATATTCCGGTACCAGCGCTTCGGTTTCCGGTTTACCGTCAAAGCCTTCGAACAGATTGAATATTAAATCGGCGTGTAATTCTGCCAGTTTAGTTTTAATTTCTTCGGCAGGCGGGAGCAAAGGTAACATCAGAATCTCATGTTTCAACTCTTTAATGGCCGTTTCAACGGCTTTGACTGCGTCCAACACCCCGTTGACGGCGCCTTCCTCACCCATAGCGGAGTAACGGCTGACTTCCGGTTTATTATAAACAATAACTATACGGGCGCACATAAATGGCATCTCTCCAGCGCAGCATTCAAAACGGCAACGATCAACGATTCATGTGTCCAACCCAGTTTCTGTGCCATGATTACCAGGTCACTGTAATCACCCAGACCGGGCAGGGGGTTTATCTCAAGCATATAAGGTATGCCGTTTTTGCTTACTCTGAAATCGATGCGGGCAAAATCCCTGCACCCCAAAAATTTAAAGGTCTTGAGACTGGCTTTCTCGATGCGATCGAGAATAGATTTTTTAATCCGCACCGGAGCTTCATAATCAACCAGATTTTTCCAATCTCTTTTAACTTCAACCGTATAGACAAATCTTTCAGTCTGTTTTCGCGGGAGAATACGCATCATGCCGATAACTTTAGTCGGGTTATTCCCTACCATACCAACCGTGATCTCATCTCCTTCGATAAACTGTTCTACCATCACCGGCTGCCTATAAACGGTAAGCATTTCTGAAATGCTCACCGCTGCCTGGCTCGGCAAATTTAAAAGTGAGGTCGCATGGACGCCTTTACTGGAACCTTCGAAGGCCGGCTTGGCAATTGCGGGGAAGGGGAACTTTAGCCAATCGGTTTGAGCCAGTTCCTGCAGGTTGTTAATTGTCACCCATTTGGGTGTAACCACGACTTCAAGCGCAGCCAGTTTCTTGGTGAGCGGTTTATCCAGGGCGACTGCCAGACACAGAGGATCGGAACCGGTATAGGGGATATCGAGCATTTCTAGTATCGAGGGGATCTGGGCTTCCCGACTACGGTACGTCCCTCGCCCCTCCGATATATTGAAAACGATATCTACTTTTTCACGAAGAATATTCTTTAGAAATTCGGTACCGCCGCCCAGTTTTAAGGTGGAATGGCCGGCAGATTCGATAGCTTTTCTGATGTACTCTATCGTTAATGGAGAGTCATACTCTTCCAACGCATCATCCGGCGCGGAGTTTTTTAGGGTAACCGATTGTTTAAGGTCGTAAGCTAATCCGACCCGCATCTTTTGCCCCTACTCTAACTCCGACTTTTACAGGCTGTTTTTGAGGCATGGCTTCTCCCGCGGCATCGATAATATCTTTCATTTCCAGTTGTTCCGCTCCAGGATTGCGGTAGCGGAAAATATGTCCGGAATAATTACGGATAATCATCTCTGCGCCAGTTTTTGCCAGCACATAATCAGGTTGTAACGGTACTTTACCGCCGCCTTCCGGCAGGTCGATAACAAAATGGGGGATCGCCAACCCGGAAGTATAGCCGCGTAAGCCCTGAATAATCTTAAGACCAGTCTCTACTGGTGTGCGCAGATGTTCGGTTCCCTGCACCTCATCGCACTGGAAGAGGTAGTAAGGGCGTACTTTTATTTTTAATAATCCCTGGCACAATTTTTTCTGTGTTTCCACATCGTCGTTTATACCACGCATCAAGACACACTGGTTGTTTACCGGTACACCGGCGCGCAACAACATATCACAGGCTTTTGCTGATTCCGGTGTTATTTCCCGATAATGATTAAAGTGTGTATTTAGCCAGATAGGTCCATATTTAGACAGCATGTTACAAAGCTCTTCATCGATACGCTGCGGCAATACTACCGGGAAGCGTGTGCCGATACGTATGATGTCTACATGTTTAATCTGGCGGATGCGTGAAATAATACTTTCCAGACGCTCCGTAGACAGAGTCAGCGGGTCGCCGCCGGAGATGATAACATCACGGACTTCGGTGTGTCGGCGTATATAATCCAACATCGGTTCGATCTGTTCGTTGGTACGTACCCAGCCGCCATGATGCCATTCACGCTTACGGGTACAGTGACGACAGAACATGGGACAAATATCAGTTAAAACCATTAATACACGGTCGGGATAACGGTGAACCAGACCGGGCACAACGGAATCTCGTTTTTCTTCCAGAGGGTCTTCCGAACCGAGGGTTCCCATCGTTATTTCTTCAATACACGGGATAGACTGTTTACGCACAGGATCATGCCGGTTATCGAGATCAATCAGGGAAAGATAATAGGGCGTGATTGAAATGGGGTATTTGGCAGTGACCATTCTAATCTGTGCTTGTTCCTCGGCGGAAAGAGAAATGAAACGTGCTAAATCATCTACAGATGTGATCCTATTGCGGAAATGCCATTTCCAGTCGTTCCAGTCTGAAGCCGGAACGTGATTGTAAAGTCCATTATTGCCATGGGCAAAGTTTTTACCGGGAGGCTCTTCGTCAGTCGTCTCACCGGTTGTTAAGTTGCTACTTGGAGGTTCATCTACCTCTTCGGAGATGATGGTACTGTTGACCATTGCCGATTTCGTCACCTAATTTTTACTCCTTTTATTTGGTTTCAGGATTAAGGGATAACTTGTTATGTTATCGGCTAAATATATCCTTATTTATTGTATATATCATCTGTGAGTTGGGATGTCAAGGGGTTACCACGTTTGCCCCAAAAAATATTTTTTCCTAGTCCGAAAGTCCGATCGTTTATTTACCTTTGCGGTTTTTAAATCTGCCCACATTTTTGGTGATTTTGCGCCCGAGGGACTTTAATTTTGATGGGTTGACATCGTCCAGAAAGAGGTCACTTGTACTATAAGAAGGGACCTGACGCACTTCTTTGAGTTGCATGACAAACAGCAGGACAATTATCATGCGCACGATACCGGATAGTGTGAATATGGAGAGGTAGCTGCTGCCGTTGATTTGCGGTAACAACGGCAGAACCAGTCCACCTGCCAAAGATCCGGCACTAAAACCCAAGAAGCTAAACGCATTATATATTGCAATATAACGGGTGCGATTATCCTGCGGCGAAGCGTCGTAAATAAAAAGACTGCTGGCCAGTTGAAAGCCAGCCCAAACAAATCCGGAGAAGATTTGTGCAATGATAAGCCAAACCAGGTTTTGACTGACCACCCAAGCCACTGGCACAAAGGGCACCAAAAAAGAAGTAACCCTCAATATTCGGATGTTTCCAGCTTTATCCGTGCGTCTTCCCCACCACGACATGAACGCAATAGTTGCAAGCCCCGAAGCCGAGTTGATGATGCTGTATATCACGTAATTAAACTTAAGTTCTTTTAACATGAACGGTGAGAAAAAAGGCCCGGAAAGCATCACCGAGAAATTAAAAAAGCCACAATAAATGATAAATTTACCCACGTTCGTTGAGGTTAAAGTTTTACTTATATCCCATATGCTGGTGCGTCCTTTTTTGACGATGTTTTTGAACGTTGGTTCCACCATTTGAGATAGAAAATAAAGCGAACCGAAACGCGCACACATGGCTCCAATAAAAATTACGGCAAAAGCCATGTGGGGATTACCGGTAAGCACCTGGAGAATCCCCGCCGCAACGTAAGAAAACACTCCCGACACCAGTCCGGAAATACGGTTCCGGTTACCGAAATACTTTCCTCTGATGTCCTCCGATACAAGGTCGGCCATCATGCTGCCCCATGCCGGTTGCGAAGTAGCATCAAAAATAGTGCTGATG
>Ga0209777_10002769_pt1 | contig 22555 bp, 19 predicted proteins | sample FrelakmetHBP12HB_FD_187147 | JGI IMG/M metagenome (GOLD analysis project Ga0209777, IMG submission 187147) | Freshwater lake sediment microbial communities from the University of Notre Dame, USA, for methane emissions studies -HBP12 HB (SPAdes)... | ecosystem: Environmental > Aquatic >...
AAGATTGCTGTCGCCTCCACCCTTGTCGATATTATCTATAAGGTGTTGACAACAAAGAAACCCTACATATCAACTGCTTGTTAAATCTTTGAGGCTTATGCATGTATGAGATGGTGAGAGTCGGCTGCCCTCCTCTCTCGTGGGCTGTGTACCCTGTAAAAAAGAGTGGGCAGCTAATGACTCACCATAGTGGGCTAATCCACCCCTTTGATGGGTGAGATCTGTACCCGTATAGAAGAGTGTCGTCAAACGACCTCACCATCAATAAACATTAAATGAGAGGTGATTGATAAAGATAATGAAAACAACACGAGAATCCTGAGAAAGGTTTCTTCCCCAGAATCTCAAGAATTATCATAGAAGAGGGAATATCCAATGTTCTTTTGAAATAATTCTTTTAATATGTACTTGCCTTTTTTTCACAACGTATCAATCAACTTACATAAAGCCATAAATGTAATTCTCTATAAGCATTTTTGATTACCAAATCTATACTATCTTTGTAATCTTTTTCGGCACTATGATTTTCTGTTGGTGTTGTAAAGAGTAAAAAAACAAGTTTAAAATGTCCACTTTTATTAATTGTAAAAGTGTAAGTATACTCCCATTTTTTTATTTGAGTTTTTTCGTTGGTAATCGGGGTAAAATCAAGGTTTACAACTGTTTTATCCATGAACCACGCGTGGTTATATATAGTATCATTTTTTTGTGTTGATTCATTAAAGATGATCGATTCATTGATAAGCCATACTTCAATGGTATAATTCATTATTTTATATTCATGGTTTATAAGTCCAAGAATAATACTTGTATTTCCTCCTACTATAATATCTCGTGGGTAATTTGTTGAATTTCCATTCGCTGTAAGAATGTAAAACTCTGTAAATGACTCTCCGGTTGTGGGTGTGACGATTATATAGATAATTGAGGCTCCGGCTATGAATATTGAGAGAGCTAAAATGATTGTTAGGATGTTATCAATGGTGCCACTAGATTTGAAATGAGATGTATCTAAAGAAATAATAAAACGTTGATCCGGGTTGGTTCTTTTCCATCGGTAGAGTGCGATTACCCCCAGGCTTACTGTAAAGAAAAACAACGAGAGAAGGATTGGTTCAAGCTGTATTCCCCATGGCGTATAGTTCAGCATCAATCCAAGAAGCGAAGTGATGGCGATAGAGAAGCCCAAGCTCAGCCCAATTCGCTCTATCTCATTGATTCCCTTCTCTCCTTTTTTCGTTGGAAATAGTGCGAAGATGAGAGTATATCCAGGGATAAAGAGGATGAAGGGCAACCCAAGAATTGTGCGTATAGCAGTATCCATTGAGAGCAATGTAACAGGAGGTAAAATTATAGCCCATATTATACACAAAACGATATCGATTGGATATTTGGTAAATGAAATCCTCATACCTCTCCTTTACATCCTTGACATACTTATTATCTTTATTATTAATATCACCACGACGATCATTAAAAAGATAAAAATTGCGAAATGCAATCTATTTTTCTGAACCAAAGAAATAACCTTTGATATAAATTCATATATTACAAGCAATCCTATTAACACCAAAAAAAATAGTAGCTCAACAGTCACATTTGTTATTACTATGATAACGTATACCACCATGGTCCATATAATTATAATGGACAGTATTGGTAACTCCTTCGAATGGTTCGCTTTTTTCTCCTCTGTTTTTAGAACAATCAGAAAGAATCCTATTATTGTTAGTACAGCACCAATTTTTTCGGTGTTAAAAATGGAAATGCTCAGAAGAAAAATACCAAGAGTGATTAATATTATTCCAATATAGTTACGATGATAGATTTTTAAGTTATAGCTATAAATTTGGTTACGTAATTTTTTCAATAATATAACTCCTTTAATTCGATATTAAGACGTTAAGTTAAATTGTTTTAAATCTCTTTCTCCACTAGATAGATATTGGAAAATTCAAACTATAAAAAATACAATCTTAAAAAATAATTCTTCTTATCTCGTTTTTTGCCTTTTTATAGTTACGACTGGGAATACTACGCGATCTGAAGTGATAACGTGAGACTCGTAGACGAAAAACCCAAACAATAAAAAAATGAAAAAATTTTTATGTAAGCATATCAATTGTTTTAAATACAATTTCCAATATCTAGAAATCGGATAATATAATGAGATAATAAAATCCTTTGGAAAGAATTATGAATGTTATCGATGGTAAATAATAATGAACCCATTAAAAGAAAAAGTAGAAACTGTAATAAGAGAATACAAGAGGGATATTATAGCAATGAATATCTTAGATGAAGGCGCTTTTTCGCCAGAGCAATCATATTTGTATTTAGAATCATTCGATAATTTGAAACATAGTGTTATTAGTGCCTTATCAAATGAACATTTAAAAGATTTAATAGAAGTCTTTAAGGAATAATATTCAAGGAAACTATATGAAAATTGCACTTGTATGTAATTTGGGCGGTCATCTTACACAAATGTTTTTTTTATTAGAAGCTTTTGAGAATCATGAGATTTTTTTTGTTACTAATGATGATCCTAGAATAAGACAGGTCAAATATAAGAAATTTTTATTAGAATATATTAATTTAAATCCATGGAAAATGATAAAAGCTTTTATCAGAACTTTTGAAATTTTAATAAAAGAGAAACCAGATATTGTTATAAGTACCGGTGCAGAAATCGCAATTCCTTTTTTTGTTTTAGCTAGAATGATGGGAATAAAAACTATTTATATAGAAAGTTGGAGTAGGGTGAAAAACAAGTCAAAAACTGGAAGAATTCTTTACTATATTGCCGATGTTTTTTTAGTTCAATGGATAGATCTTTTAAAAAAATATGGGAAAAAAGCCCGATACGAAGGAGGCGTAGTCTGAAAAAATGATCCTTGTTACAGTAGGTACTACTCCTCTTGGTTTTGAGCGCCTAGTTAAAAAGATGGATGAAATCGCTGGTAGATTAAATGAAGAAGTGATTATGCAGATAGGAGGTACAAAATATATACCAAAAAATGCTAGATGGTATACTTATATCGATAATGAGAAAATGTCAGAATTTTACAATGAAGCCAATATTATCATTGCACACGATGGAGCAGGAACTTTATTAATGACATTAATCTTGAATAAACCAACTATTGTTGTTCCCAGATTAAAAAAATATTATGAGTGTGATTATGAAAATAAATTTGATCTTGCTGAAGCATTAAAGGATATGAATAGAGTTATCGTAGTTTATGATATCGAAAAACTTGAAGAAAGCATTGAAGGCGCAAAATCCTTGAAATATGGAAAATTTACTCAAAATAAAAAACTAATCTCATTTTTGAAAGATTACATTAAAGAGTTAGACGAGGGCATTAAAAGTGGCATCTAATGATATTAACATCTTAGTGATTGCTCCACATTATTGTTGGTTCATTAAACATAATGTCGAAGCCGTAAGTAAATATGTAAATAAAATCAATGTTCTCGTGCATCACAATTATCTTGCCGAAATTTCCAAATATATTCCTTTCGGCGGTTATGTTGAAGTTGTTAGACAGTTTTATTTAAAAGATAAACTGATAGATGCGAAAGGAAAACCAGATAATGTTAATGTCCATTTATTATCCTCGTTATATTTGATTCCTGATGGAAGAAATAAAAGATTAAGTGATAAGATAGCAAGACAATATATGAGTTATATAAAAAAACATAGAATCGAGTTTGACATAATACATGCACATTTCATATATCCTCAAGGGGATGTTGCAGTAAAATTGGGGAGAAAATTTAACATTCCAGTAATAATAACTGCTCATGGTTATGATGTTTATGATATGCCCTTTAGAGATGATAAATGGAATAAAAAAATTAAATGGATTTTGAATAACTCCGATCAGGTTATAACCGTTAGTGAGATCAACAGAAGGATATTAGTAGATAAACTTCAGATTGGGGGAGAGAAAGTCACCGTTATTCCAAATGGTTTTGATCCAGGTAAATTTAAACCAATGTCAAAAAAAGACGCACGAGAAAAACTCAATTTACCCAAAGATAAAAAAATTATTTTAAATGTTGCAAATCTATACACAATCAAAGGACAAAATTTTTTAATCAACTCTATAAAAAGTATAATAAAAGATCGTCAAGATATTTTTTGTGCAATAGTCGGTGGTGGAGGTTTAAGGAAAAAATTAGAACAACTAGTTAGAGAATTAGAGTTAGAAGACTATGTGAAACTATTCGGTGTAAAACCGTATATTGAACTTCCACTATGGATGAATGCAGCTGATATATTCGTTCTTTCAAGTATAAATGAAGGAAATCCTAGTGTGATGTTTGAAGCTTTAGGTGCTGGATTGCCCTTTATTGGAACTAAAGTTGGTGGAATCCCGGATGTAATAATTTCTGAAGATTATGGTTTACTAGTTGAACCTTCAAACCCAACAGATTTAGCCGAAAAAATTATCATTGCATTGAATAAAAAATGGGAAAAAGAATTAATACGAAAATACGCTCAACAATTTTCTTGGGATAATATATCGAGACAAACATTGAATATTTATCAAATAGTTAGAAATAATCACACGACGAATCAAAATGTGAACGGCTGATATAAATGAAAAAATTAGAAATAATCAATAATAGTGGAATGTCATTATGAACAAGGGTTTTTTAACTCTTATCAAACTACCTGACTTATTATTATCCCATGTTTATTTAAGATTCTTTCATGAAAAAAATGCTTTAATCGTATTTACCTTTCATATAATTTTTAGGAATGATGATGAAACTAGTTTAAATCTTGTGAATCCTCAGCTTGGAATCACCGTTGACCAGTTTAGTCAATTTTTAGAATATTTTTTAAATTATGATTATTCTTTTATTACTCCGAATGATGTTATAAAAGGACTAAATCCTAAAAAAAAATATATTATGGTGACCTTTGATGATGGATATTTCAATAATATACATATTCTACCTGTTCTAAAGAAATATAAAATTCCCGCTATCTTTTTTATTTCTACTAATAATATAATAAAAAATAAATGTTTTTGGTGGGATGTCCTATATAGACAACGAATAAAGACTGGTTTATCTATTAGAGAAATAAGGCACGAGGGTAGCCAATTAAAAGCTAAAAAAAATCAAGAAATAGAACAATATTTAATGACTAGATTTGGGGAAAAAGCATTTCATCCCATAAGTGATATCGACAGGCCGTTTACTCCAATAGAATTAAAAACTTTTTCTAGAGAAAAATATGTGTTTATTGGAAATCATACTAGTGATCATGCGATTCTAACGAATTATAATTTAGATGAAATAAAATCTCAGATGTCAGATGCTCAGAATTACATTTATGATATTACTGGAATTTCTCCCATTATTATCTCTTTCCCGGATGGTAAATATTCTGATGATGCTATTAATGTTTCAAAAGAACTTGGATTCCAACTTGGGGTCACAGGTGATTATAAAAAAAACTACCTACCTATTAATGGTGATAAGAATAACTATATGCGTTTAGGAAGATTTGACATGGGAAGAAGTAACGAAATACTTCAGCTATATGCATTATTCCGGTCAGATACTCCCTTAATTTATAAACAAATTGATAATTTTTTAAAAAAGAGATTTGTTAATAAGTAGCAAAATTTTAACAATGGTTAGACCAATATTATAAAAAATATTTGAAATTTTTAATATTAATTAAAGAAGAACTATGTTACAGATGATTCTTGATTTCTAATAAAAATTTATAAGAATATTTAAACAAATCACTCGGATAGGAGGAGATAAACAAATAATAATTTTTCTTATTTGTGATAAGACTCAATCGTGTATAAACTGAAAGTAAATGTTTATTTTCTTTAAAATTCTAGGTAGAATATCTTTTTAATTCTTATTCAAAGAGTAATTAATAGGACAAAAAATTTAAAACATTAGTGTGTTATCTGAATGAAATCGATTATAGGATTCATATGAGACAGAAAATAAAAATCTGTATTCTATCGGAACTTGCGTATTCTTTATTAGCTGGAAAGGGTATCCGAGGTGGTGCTGAATTACAGATGACTATTCTAGCCAAAGAATTAGTAAAAAGATCATATGATGTTTCTTTTGTCACGTTTGATAAATCCATGAACTCTTATGAGATAATAGAAGGGATAAAAGTATACAATCCGTTTGATAGTCAAGATAGTGGTTATACCTATCTAAATCCAAAAAACCTATATAAATTATTAAAAATACTGAAGAAAATCAACGCAGATATTTATATTCAGCGGGGAACAACACCTCTAACTGGAGTGGTATCTTTTTTTGCCAAGTTAAATAACAAAGTATTTCTATATTCTGTTTCTTCTGATAATGTTATTAATATTTATCTGTCTTTGAAGTCTTTAAAAGATTTAAAAAAAATATTTTTTTGGTTTGGCGTAAAAAATTGCAACCTGGTCTTATGTCAAACACAGTACCAGAAAGATATACTAAAGCGGGTACTGGATAAGGACGGAAAAATAATCAAAAATTTCTACCCTTTCACAACAATTGAGCAAAAACAAAAAGATTCTTCAGTAGCGAAAATTCTATGGGTTGGATTGATAAGAAAAGAGAAGAGACCAGAGTTATTTTTAAAATTAGCAAAATTATTTCCTGAACATAGTTTTACGATGATCGGGGGTTCTTCTTCACATAATCTAGAATATTATGATAAAATTAAAAAGTCCGCAAAAATGATAAATAATTTGATTTTTATCGAATACGTTCCACATGATCAGATTCATTGTTATTATGAAAAGTCTCACTTACTTGTCAATACATCAGCAAACGAGGGTTTTCCTAATACTTTTCTAGAGGCTTGGGGAAATGCAAATCCCGTTGTATCTTTAAATTTTGATCCAGATGAAATAATCTGCAAATATAAGTTAGGTTTTCATTCAATGACTTTTGATGATCTAGTGAAAGATATACGTCTATTATTAAATAATGAGGAATTGAGAATAACTATGGGAATCAATGCTAAGAATTACGTTCTAAAGAATCATAATATAAATAACATAATGGATGAATATGAAAGATTAATTAATAATATTTTTGATATAAAGAAGATATAGTTTGACTGGAGAAAAAGGAAATTAAAAATGGATAGAAAAATTTGTTTCGTAGCGTTAGATAGTCTCCCATTACTTACTTCAAGTGAGAATCTAAAATATGTAGGTGGATCAGAATTAAAACAAGTACTCATCGGAAGAGAATTAGCTAAACGCGGTTTTCCAATAAGTTTTATAACATATGACGAAAATAGCGAAAAAAAAAAAGCAGATGAAATTACCATAATTAAATCCTTTTCCCCATCTAAAAATTTTTCGACACTTAAAAATGCATTAATGTTTTGGAAATCATTAAAAAAAGCAAATGCAGACATATATTTTCAAGGCAGTGGACCCGTGGGAATTATTCCGCTTTTTTGTATTATTCATGGAAAAAAATATGTCAAATATTTAGTAAGTGATTCAGACCTACTTTTTGAGCGCTTCCATAGTGCGCATCCAATATTATTAAAAATTACTGTATATATCGATATTAAACTCGCACATAGAATTATAGTTCAAAACTTATTTCAAAAAGAATTAATAGAGAAAAAATTTAAAAAAAAGTGTGTTTTAATTAAGAATCCTACGATCATTCCAGATAGTAATAATTTTAAAAATAAGGAGAATAAAAATAATATTTTATGGGTTGGTACTATTAGACCAGTAAAACAACCAAATATTTTTTTAAAAATTGCACAATCATTACCACAATTTAGATTTATAATGATCGGTGGAGAAAGCAAAGGAGAAAAAAAGTTATTTAATGAGATAGAGAAAGAAGCAAATACTATCTCAAATCTTGAATTTTTAGGTTTCGTCCCACATCATAAGATTCAAAAATATTATGAAGAATCATCACTTTTTATAAATACCTCCCAGATTGAAGGTTTTCCTAATACATTTCTAGAGGCTTGGATAAATAGTACACCTGTAGTAAGTCTGATTGTTGATCCTGATGAAATAATCTGTAATAAGAAACTTGGATTGCATTCAAAAACGTTTCAACAATTAATTCTCGATATAAAAACTATAATGTTAAATGATAGCCTACGAAAAGAGATGGGTATGAATGGAAAAAAATATGTTGAACAGAATCATGATTTGAAAAAGATAGCTAATCAATTTGAAGAATTAATATCATCGTTTGAAAATTAATTATAATCAAATCCCTCTTGGAATGTGTATTTTGTTGAATTAAAACAAGACCTGAACTAATGGCGAGATAGTAAAGTTTTATAGATAGGAATTTATTACTAAACGTTAAAAAAAAAAAAAAAAAAAAAAAGACTATAATAGTCAACGATCTCGAAAGAAAGAATATGACTGAGAAAAAATATGGGTTATAATATTTTTTTGGGGCGTCATTCTATTTTTTATTAATTTACAATATATTGAGGGCTTTGAAAAAACCCCTCTGCAGAAACCTATAGCTGACCCTTATCCATTCCTTTCGTATAAGGGTGATGAGAGTGAGTTTAGATTGTTTTATTCTCGAACAGCAATATCAGAAAGTAAAGGGCCTTGGAAACCATTTGGAGCTGATGAAACATCAGATTGAATGGAAAACGTTCATCCTATTGATGAAGAGTGTATTCCATGAAAATAAGATCACAGGAGGATTCCCGCATACCGCAGAGATCTGGATAAAAGATATTTTGGTAAACAGCTCACTGCATCCAGTGTTGTCGATAAAACGATAAAGCGAGCTGCCTGAGGACAAAAATTGAATGGTGGAGAACAGAAGAGAAACAAGACAATTAGTATAGTACAAGTACCAAGTGAACGACCATTCAGTGTCATCAAACTAGTGTCCTTAAGAGACCGAATACAGATGAAAACACTTGAACGGGTACGGGTTAAAAAGATATGTTCGAGTGTTTCGCTTACGATTTGTATCAGCTAGTCACATTGAATCGTAAGCGATTAGCAGTAGCTATATAGACAATCAGAAAATCTGATGGAAAAACAATAAAAATTAGGTAAAAGTATTAGCGAAAACAGTAATTTCAGACAGTGCTCATGACAAAAAACAGTAAATGCTAAATATCCCAGAGGTTATTTAAAGTTCTTAATATACTATGCTGTATTAATTATTGAATTCAAACCGGAGGTTTAAACTTAACAATGAATAAGAAAGAAGGTTTATTCTTTATTTTTTTTTTAATATCTGGACTTTTTATGGTTTTTTTAATATTTTACCCTGAAACGTATCATAAAAAAATTATTATCATAGGCGCTATTATTGCCTTTACTATAAATTTAATATTGTTTTCTTTCGAGAGATATAGAGACTACGATAAAATAAAAAAATTTTTAATAAGGATAAATTTTCTTGAAGCGCTCTTAATATCTATTCTTATTATATCACTATCTACTATTGGTGGAATTATTGTATACGATAACTATTTCGCACCTAAAGCTGAATGGTCAATTGGTATTTATCATTCAGAGTCATATGAACCAATAAATTTTTCAGGTGAACATTTTAATAATCCTGTCTTAACTAGGGTTCAGATCTCAGATATTAAAGCAGGATTTGTTGCAGATCCTTTTCTCATCTATGAAAATAATACTTTTTATATGTTTTTTGAGGCATTCAATACGATTACCGCGCAAGGTGATATTGGACTAGCAGAAAGTAACGATAGTATTAATTGGTCGTATAAAAAAATCGTTCTTGATGAACCTTTTCATTTATCATATCCTTGCGTTTTTAAATATAATAATGACTATTATATGATTCCAGAAACTAAGGCGGTAAAGGCTATTAGGTTATACAAAGCTAATAATTTTCCATATAACTGGTCATTTGTAAAAACTATTGTTAGCGGAAGAAATTTTGTTGATAATACGATTTTCTATTTCAACTCTACTTGGTGGCTTTTTACTGAAACAGATAATAGTGATGTTTTACGATTATATTATTCTGATTCATTGTTAGGTTTGTGGATAGAACATCCTCTTAGTCCAATAATCTCGGGAGATTTAAACATAACTAGACCCGGAGGAAACGTCATAATATTTAATAATCGAATTTTTAGATTCGCACAAGATGATTATCCATATTACGGTAATCAGGTTTGGGCGTTTGAAATAACTAATTTAACTAAACAAGATTATAAAGAAAAGAGAATTGATGACAAACCATTTTTAAAAGGGTATGATAATTGGAATAAACAAGGAATCCACCAAATATCAATTTGTAAAATTGCTAATAATAACTGGATTGCTGCTATTGATGGAAAAGGATTTCCCTAAATATTATACTATGCATAATAAAAAATTGAGAGTTTTGAAAAATACCTCTGTAAAAGATATTAAAAAAAAAAACCCAGAAATAGGACATAGTATGTCGCTAAATAACATGGATAAAGAAAAAGAATATAGCTGAGAATCTGTTATAGAATCTTTAGAAAAAATACACATTAATATTTTAGCAACTTCAAAAGGAAAAATATGATTAATAAAAAGATTTCGATCATAGTATTCTTCTTGAGTGTTATCCTATTTTGTTTAAATCTGCAATATAATTATTCGGATAATCTTAAGCAAACGGTTTTTTGGATATCTATAGCGTTTATGCTTGGGATAGTGCTTTACCAAATTTTTTACCTAAAAAACTATCAATTTGTTCTTTTTGAAATTATTATCTTTTATTTTTTATTACATCTAGTATATCAAATAGGTTACTACGGATTACGTGATAGTGATTCTTTTAGGGATTATGATTTCCTTAAAACAATTTTAATCAATCATCATATCATAATAGAACCTATTGATATTGATGTATCTGGTTGGCCATTGATACATCTTTGGGCATCTTTTATTACCATTATTACAAAGATAGAGCCTCTTATAATAGCAAAAATTCTCCCATCTTTTATCGAATCAATTATTGCAATTCCCATCTATTTGCTTATATCTAATCTTTATAAAAACAAAAAAGCAGCCTTATTAGCTTGTTTGTTATTTGGTACTATTCCTCAATTTGTGAGTTTTGAAGCAGCATTCGTAAGAGAAAGCTATGCCCTTTATTTTTTTATTTTCTTTTTATATATATTATATACTGCCAAACAAAGAGATGATTATCATTTATTGACATTATCAATTATCTTAATTCCCATAGTCGTGCTCGCTCATCATTTTACCTCTTTTATGCTTATTATTTTCCTACTTATTTTTATTATTTCTTCTAAAATGATTCCCCATTTATTTAGGATAAAAACAATAACCTATCCTTTTAGGGAAGAAACAAATCATAATTTTAATAAAATAAATATTTATTCTTTTTTTATAATATTACTGATAGTCGCATTATTATATTGGTGCTATTATACACCCAATATAATTAAAAGTTTTTTTACAATCTATTATGAAACAACCGGGGAAAAAGAATTCATTAGTTATGGACAACAAATTGGTTTAGGTCAAACGATTGTCACGCTACGAGGTAATATACAATATTACGGCTTTTTTTTCTTCCAAGGAATTTTGTCTTTAATCTTATTAATAGCAATATTATTGAAAAAACTTACACATATTATTGAAGATTTTTCCTTTACGATTTATTTATACTTTTGCCTGTTTTTAGGTAGTTTATCACTTTATGTTCTGGGTTCTTTAATTTATCCTGACAGATTTTTACCATTTGGTTGGATCGTAGGAGCGATTCCTCTTACCATTCTTCTCTTTAAATTAAAAAATATTCATTTAAAAAAATTGATTCTTGTAATTATAGTTTCTTTTATAATTTTTAATATCTACACAATTAATCCTAATTATTATACAGGAAAAGCAGCTATACGCGGAGATTTAGCGACAGAAAAGGAATATGCTATAGCGGAAACAATTAATATCTCTACTGTCCCTAAAATAATTAAGATCTCTAAAACACTTTATGTCTCTACTAGACCATATTATGGATATCTAGGTGTATCAAATGCTATTTATGATATTCAAGGAATGGAACGTAGATTTGGGGGAGAAACGGACCCGATTAAAACTACTAATTTTTTTAATGATTCTAATTTTGCAATTATTAACAAAGGTATGTATCTGCAGGATCTAGATACTGTAAAAATAAAATCACCAATTGTATATGATAGAATTATAACAGTATTGTCGTATAAAAATTTCTATAATATCAATAAAATTTGCGATCTTGACGATGTCTTTATTCTAACATGGAAAAAATAATGTATATGACCATAGGGGCTACGCCCCAATAACCTCTTCCGCAAAGATTCCAGACTGGTTTTCATTTTCGAAAACAGCAAAAGCCAAATTTAAGCAGGTCTTTATAAGTTCTCGATATTGAATTTTTGAGTTTTTTTCTGTATTAATATCGTCAAATGATTCACTAAATAACCTGAGTTTCGCACTTAAATAAATATTAAGTGCCTTCAGTGGTTGTATTTTTTGATCAAAAAAATGTAAACAGCACTGAAGACACCATACACGATAAAGCCAAACCAAAATAAGACCTTTCCGATTGGTTCCATGCAAACTGTCAAACATGTTTTTGAAGAACTACATCTCCCACCACTCCTTGATGACCTTAAACGCTGTGGTCATCAGCTCAGTGGACTGGTCACCGGTCTTGTCTCCTACAAATTGACAGAAGATCTTTCTGTGAACAGAGGTCATCAATGGATAACCACCAATCCATTGCTCCTGGAACACCTCCAGTTATCAGATTTTGGAGATGATGCACTGTACCGCTGTCTTGAAAAAATAGGGGAGAACCGACATCTCCTCCTTACTCACCTACTGCACATCCTGAAAAACCATCACGATATGGGATTCGATATGGTCGTCATGGATTGGACCAGTATTCATTTTGAAGCCAATCCATCGGAGCTTATCAAATATGGATACAGTCGTGATCATCGACCAGACCGGGCGCGGGTCATCATTGGCCTGGCACAGGATCAACGATCACAGCTCCCGGTTGGACTCAGCATGCAACCCGGGAACATCAATGATCAAACCCATTTCCAAATAACCTATCGTCAGATTAAACTAGGGTTACGAACAGGAAGCGTCCTGGTTTTTGATGCTGGTGCAACCGGCAGCATCAGCCTGGACCTTCTCGTATCAGATAAGATGAAGTATCTTTCCCGCATGAAACTCAATACAAGTGATATCAAACAACATCTGGACACATTTCACAAGGATGAATGGACACCAATCATGACAGGAAACCCAGATGAACAGGTGTACGGCAAGAAACTGGTGTTTCCCAGTCGAACCAAATACCTGTATTTCTCCCAGAAGTTGTACGATGATATCCTATTAAACAGACAAAAACACTTGGAACAGGAATATGAAGTTCATAGGATGATTTCTGATACTCGTTTCGGGATTTAGCCCTAAATGTGAGAAAATATTTAAATGTTACTAAAAGATAAATAACTACTTGAAACGATAGGAAAAAATTGGAGAAAATATATTGAAGAGAGCTATGATATTTATAAGATTACAAAAAAATATGAAAATTTGATAGATACTTAATAAAAAATTACTGACGAGAATTTTGATGATAAAAATACCAAAAAGTGAAAAGAGGACGCTTCAGCAACTCCGAGAACATTATGAATTTGAAAAGCAGTTAGCGGATAAATTGCGTAATGCCAGCAAAGAAGAGAGACATTTTTTATATACTACGGTTTACGATGAACTTTTTCGTTTTTTTAAAAAAAATCCACATTTAAAATGGGAAATAACTCCTGAACAAGAAACCAAAAAGATAAATGCACAAATAAATTTTCTCAAAAGATTTTTAACAAATAAATCTGTATTTCTTGAGATAGGACCTGGAGATTGTAAATTATCATTTGAGGTAGCTAAATATGTTAAAAAAGTATATGCAATAGATGTATGCACGGAAATCACTAAAATTTTTAGTCCCCCAAAGAACTTTGAATTTATTATTTCTGAGGGTTCTAATATTCCTGTTTTAGAAAATAGTATTAACATCGCTTATAGTAATCAATTAATGGAACATTTACATCCTGATGATGCTTTAGATCAACTGCGCAATATATACAAAGCTTTGATTCCCGGAGGTATTTATATTTGTATCACACCTAATGAGTTAGTTGGACCGAGCGATATTTCTAAATATTTTGATAAAGTCGCAACAGGATTTCATTTAAAAGAATATACTATCGAAGAACTACATACTCTTTTTCGTAAAGTTGGCTTCTCAAAAATTCACTTTTATATATGTGTCAAAGGATGTTATTTAAAATTCCCCATATCTCTAATTGAATCATTTGAAAAATTTCTTAAAATGTTACCTTTATCATTTAGAAAAAAAATCACAAATATTTTCTTATTTCAAGCTTTATTAGCTATAAGAATTATAGGAAAAAAATAAAATCAGCATCTAGACCTCCTCCGATAAAAATAGGGAAAAAATTATTATCGGAAATATTCTGACATTTATTCTAAGATGTGTAATATTGAGTCGTAGCGATGTTAAGTTTAAAGTTTTCATCTAAAAAAAGGACCAGCAATAATCGAAGATGAAGAATTTGCGGGTGTAAATTCTGTTATTTTACTTGGTTTAAAATTGGTAAAAATGCAATTATCGATGCTGGATGAGTAATCACAATAGAGGTGCCTCCAAACCCTATTATAGCAGGAAATCCAGAAAAAGTATTAAAATACACAGATAAGCCACCATGGAACATATAATTAAATAGTGAAATAGGATTATTACGCCATTCCTCTCGTTTACATATTATCTTTTTTATTATATACTAACGACTTAGTATACAAATATTTACCACTTGGAACCTTTGGAATTTCATCAACGAAATCCCACAGTATCTGACAATTAGTTCCCATATTTACTCTTATTTTTTGTTCAATTTCATTCTTTTCAGATTCGGGTAAACCTTTATCTATAACCGTGAGAATTCGTATCTTCTCATAATCTTCTTGAATTACCTGAAATTTTTTGATATAACCTTTATTTAGTAAAACACCTATAAGATGGACAAAAAAATAACCTATTACAATAGATCCATCTCTTTTAATAAATTGTTCTTCAAGTCGACCTGAAATCTTTTTAATGCAAGGTAAAAAATTACCACAATTACACTTTTTAGGTCCAAGTACAGCCATATCTCCTATCTCATATCTAATTAAAGGCATTGAATAATTATGAAGATTCGTCACAATTATTCGCCCGGCTTGATCTTCAAAAATAGGATTATTCTCTCGATCTATTATTTCAAGATAATTATTGAAAGAAAAAATATGGATAAGACCATCCTTGCACTCTCCTGCAAGCGTAGCTGTTTCTCTAGAACCATAAAAATCATACAATTTTGTTCCAAATACAGATTCTATTTTCTCTCTCATATCACTAGTTAAGGTTTCTGCAGAGCTAACGAGCTTTTTTGGCGTATGAATATTCAAAAAATTTTTTTCGGAAAGTTTAGCTAATTCATATAACGAACCTGCGTACCCTCTTATTAAATCTGGTTTATATGTATTAATGGACTTAATATAAGATTTCATATCAATTTCTGTCATTTTAAAACTATTTAAAATTAGAGTGTTTGTAAACCAATTAATCATTTTATTTTTGAAACCAATGCTACCCGTAAATAAATCCTGTGGAGCTCCCCAAAGGAATATCTTTTTAACATTACTTTCATCAATATCAAGCATATCTTGATAATAATATTTATTTGAAGCTGTATACCATTTTTTATAAGTATGATCTTGTATAAACATTGTTGGTTCTCCTGTAGAACCGCCAGAAAAATTATGATACCATTTACGGTTCATGTAATCCTTTGATATCAATTCTTTCTGATGCTTCTGTAAGAGTTCTTTTGTTAGTATTGGTATTTCATTAAATCTTGACAAATTTACTTTTTCATTATTAACTATACCAATTTTATCAAAAATATTCTGATAATAGGGAACATTTTTATATGAATGAAAAATTAAATTTTTGAGATATCTCTCTTGAAATTTTACCAAATCATTCGCATTATTTATTTGTTTAATTTCTTGATACTCTTTTTTCACATCATTTCCTCTTAATTGTGTTATAAGATTTCTAATGCTCTTTTTCATTTATTTCACCAACTTTATCAGCATATAATTTATTTTCTTATGCGATCGTATGTTACAACTATTTTTTCGTAAAAATTTTTTAATCCAAGCGTTTCGAAAATTGTTCCTAATTCTTTTTTTGAAAAACCTTTTTGTATAAGTAGTAAACAGAAATAGATAACAATCCCAATTATTATTGATAATATGATTTGCAATAAACTATTTGGATTAATTAGCCAAATCCCGAGAATCATACCAATCGATGCAAATATACTTTTAACAATAAATTTAAAATTTAGATCAAACTTAAATAGACGACGGGATGAATATCCTATTATGATTAGGATTAAAAAATATGCTATTAACGTGGTTATTGCAGCAGCTATAACTCCATATACAGGAACTAGTATTATATTTAATATAAAATTTATTCCTGCACCGCATATAAATGCAATAACAAATATCTTACGACGTTTAAATATATATATAACAATCGCAAAAATCTGTTCCATCCCCCAAAAAACAATACCGGCTACAACAAAAGGTATGATATATGTACCATCGGAAACGAATTTTGATGTAGTCATGACTAGTAATAATGGTTTCGCTAGGATAGACAAACCAAAAGCAGCGGGAATTGAAATCATCGCTAGATATTTCCAGGAATATGTTAAATACATTTTTACTTTGTCAACTTTACCATTATCATATAAATTATATATGGTAGGACCTAACACGAAAACAAGATACCTACTTAGAACTAAAGGAATTGTTCCAATTCCATACGCTGCGGAATAAATACCGACTTTTCCTGCACCCAGAAAAAATCCAATAACGTAACGGTCATTGATATCACAAATATATGCCGCAGATAACATCGGAATTAATGGTAAGCCAAATAAAAGATATGGTTTAAGTAATAAAAAATTTGGCTTAGAAATTCCTGCATAAGAGAAAATAAAATATAGTATAATTATTAGAGATATTATTGATGCAATAATAAGTGATATTATAGCACCGATTACACCAAATCCAGATAAAATAAAAAAATATATTAATCCAATTTCTAAAGTGGTTTTTATAATTAGCACTGTAGCGTATTTTTTTATCATACCAAATACTCGAAAAGAACTTAAAATAATTGTATTCATTGAATCTAAAAGTATAAATGGTGCTGCTATCTTAATTATATAAGCAGCTGAGGGATCTTTTAAAATAATATTTGCTAAAAAATCTGATGAGAAAAAAAAGATGATAGCTGCGATGGTCCCAGAAAATAAAACAGCGATTGTTACGGTAATGACTCCTTGAATAATTTTTTCTTTCGATTGTGGAGCGAGAAATCTTAAAACTGCGTCTTGTAAACCAAGTAAAATAAAAGGTTGTAATATAGTAATGGAAATTAATATTAATGAATATACACCATAATCTGATGTACTAAGAGCTTTAGTTAAAATAGGTAAGAGAAATAATCCTTTCATGTTGACATAAGTCTGAGAAAAACCGACCAATCCGATTCTTTTTAATAATAATATATTGTCTTCAGACATTTGTTTTACACCGCCAAAGGGGCGATTTAAATTATTTCTAAACCTAAATTACGTTGTTTTACTTAAACGTTTCATCCTTCATATACACATACCAAGTGGATATGTAATTTTCATCTAATCAAACAGATTTCTCTCTGAATTTGAAATATAGATATCAACACGCATTATATGATAAATGACATTTTTCGTTAAGAGTATAATCATATATCTTTTAAAGGGGATGCTAGTTATAGTATTGTATATTGAAGAAAGTTATGAAAAGAAAATATTTAGAGCAGACAGGTCTTATTATGAAAATCATCTTTTTATTAAAAAATTTTCTAATAAGGTGATCAAATGAATGTCTTAAAGATTACTAAAAAAGCTGTAAAAAATATTTTAGCTCGAATAGAAATTAATGGATATGATCAATATACAATTGAAGAATATTTTAGGAAAAAAGGATATAATGTAGGAAAGAATAATAGAATAAATGTAAGTGATTTAGGTAGTGAACCCTATTTAGTTAAAATTGGCAATCATTGTGGAATTGCAAATGGTGTAAGATTTATTAATCATGATGGTGGTTGTTTTATTTTTCGAGATCAAATCCCAGATTTGAATGTATTTGGAAAAATTGAAATCAAAGATAATTGTATGATTGGGGTTAACAGTATTATATTACCAAACGTAACGATAGGACCAAATTCCGTAGTAGGTGCCGGTTCTGTTGTTACTAAAGACGTACCACCAAATACCGTGGTTGCTGGAGTGCCGGCAAAAGTTATATGCTCTATTTCCGAATATAAAGAAAAATGTGTTAGAAGATGGAAGGAGCTCAATTTAAAAGGGCCTCGTCACACATGGGAAAAACAATTGATTAAACATTTTGGACTTAATGAAAAAAAATAGTAACATAAATCACTCAAGAACTAGCTGACATTATTGAAATCAAGACCAGCAAATAAACTTTCAGGAGATGCTCTCTTTTTACAACCGGATGCAGACTATTTACAGTGAGATATTTTGGACATAGGCTAAGCCTCATTTGGATAATAGTCTGGAAGGATTTTCAGCCCTATAATATGAGACAGTGGTTGCTGTTGTAAAATTCACTAGAATAAAGATCAAGATAGGGTCTACGAATCTTTTAATCAGATTAGAACCAATAAAAACCGATCCATCTGTGACAGTAACGTTTTTTTCTCCTATATTTATCTACATTTTCTTAGATTGTTTTATTAAGTTTAATTGAAAGAGGGAATAAAGGTGTAAATAAATATCTTTGGCATAGATTTCATAGAATTTTTTAATGTTTGTTTTATTCTAATTCTTCTAGTAAAACTTCCAATGGTTCATTATTAATACATAATCGTTTCCAAATAGCATAATTAAGCATATTCCAATAGGTCATTGCTTTTTTTAATTCAGTTGACTGCATCTTACGAATCTCTTTTTCATCAAAAACTTTCGAGGCTAAAGGAATAAGTGGTTCAAAGACCCCTCCTTTTTTCCCCCAACGATCAGGATGAATCCCAAAAGCCTTCTTAGGACGATTAATAATAAATTCAGGAATATGGCCACGACGTGCAATCTCATTTTTTAATCTATTCGGTGGTCTCCTTAATTTTATCTTCCAAGGTATCAAAAAAACATAATTTAAAACATTTAAATCATAAAAAGGATCATAAAGTATTTTTTTATTTCCTTCCCCTAACTTATGCCATATTGGTAAAGTACTATCTTCATCACCTAATAATGAATACAGAGACCAGACATCATAAACCGACCTATTTTCAAATTTCTCAATGAAATTATATCTATTTTTTATAATATTTCGATGTGTAACATTAAAATAACTACAACCCCATTCCACACTCCCAAAATCATGCCAAGACCAAAGAGGATTTTTTGGATCATATAACGGATAATTCGAAGTAGTTTCATTCAAAATTTGTTTAAATTTCTGAATCTTTGAAAATCCTTTTTCAATTCCATAAAAATTGGATATTTTTAAAAACATATCTTTCAGTGGATTTCTTGAGAGTAATTTCGTTATCTTTTTTTCCCTCCAGTAAAGATAAGGAGTCACGTTTCCAAAACAAAAACCTGCACCTTGTCCATGCACTATAAATTTTTTCTCTTTTGGGATTGCATTTTTAAATAATAAATGAAAAAGTGGTGTTTGTAAGTGATGAAGAGGTTCTTCGGTAAGTTTTATTGCTTCTAAAAAACCAGCGAGATATTCTTGTGTTGAAGGTTCATAATAATGATGATCCATTCCAAGCGCTTCAGCTGCAGATAAAGCATACCTTTTTTCAAAATTTAACGCTGGATCTTCAAATGGATATCCAGAAGAATAAGAAGTATTTATTCCGAATTTTTTTTTGCATATGCTTGAAGTTACCGATGAATCTTTACCCCCGCTCAGTAGTACGGATATTTCAGCCCTGACTGGTGTTAATTTTTCGATTGATTCAGAGAGAGAATCATACATTATTTTTGAACTTTTTTTTATAGACTTTATTTTTTCGTTTGGTTCAGGAGCATTATAATGATCGATAGATTGAAATTTACATTTTCCATCAACGATACTAATATGTAATCGACCCCCAGTAAACAAGTGGTTTATGTTTTTATACAATGAATTGGGCGGCATTACATAACGATAGATAAAAAACTCTGGTAAAACATCAGTATTTTCTTTTATTGGAACACCTGCAGTTCGTAGCAAAGAAACATGTGTAGAACAGAAAAAATCACCACGAGGACTTATATGATAATAAATAGACCGACCCGAGATAGTAGACTTAAAAACAGTAAGTTTTTTTTCCGTGGAATGATAGCTCACTTGCGAAAAAATAATGCTTCGAAAATAAGGAGTGTTGATAAGCGGGGATTCAACCACAGAGAACCCGTCGGGTTCCGAGATAAAGTTTGATAAGAATTTATCTGTAATAATAGTTACCTTTGATGAATGAAGATTAAATTCCTCGACCTTGCCAGACTGAAAATTTTGAGCAACTCCATCCTTTGTTATTGCAACTAGGAACATTTTTCAGCCAACTATACTAAACAAATTTTTGTTATAAAAACTTATTGAAAAGAAATGCTTTGTGTAATAATTCTCACCTCGGGTAAAGAACCATATTTCATAGGATTGTCCTCAGTCACATCTCCATCTGTCTAAATCGTTCTCTAATACTGAATAGATGTTCACCTAATCGTCGTTTCAACCCTGAAAAAACCATCTCTACCACACACCTCATCCGATACTACACTTGTTCGTCCCAGTGTATATAATCTCGTTATTGAGTAAGGACAACCTGATGACGATTGTAACACCATCGTGTTTTAGTCGTAGCATTGCTGCGGAAAGAAATGCTTTGCGTTACTCCTACGCCAGTAATCACATTGAAGCATTCTCTGATGTTATAACCACTAGTCACCGCTCACTTTGTTCACTATAGACTGGCGGAATTCTTTCTTCAAACTCAAGGGATTTTCTAACATCCTAGCAGCAACTGCCGTAGTAGCGGAAACGCATGCGGGAATCGCTCCATAAGTCTCTCAATCAGTTCTAAGAACAGCGAAGGAATATATGCCGTTCCCTTTGGCATAGTCACTACAAGTTGTCCCCAGCTGCTCAATGAACCATGGGAATCTTTCGCTTGGCATTTAATGACCAATGTGCCTGTGTTCAAAAATGAATGGCTAGCAACAACCAATTGGCCGGAATGATAGGGACCAATCCATTCTGTAACAGGAGACCCATCACCCCAATCAATCCGGTAATAGACATCATCTCCATTTGGGTCGACTGCGACAAAATTATAGATATATGATACTCCTGCTTTTCCACTCGCTGGACCATCAATGATTGGTGGATTAGGCTGTTGACTTGCGATTGTAGTAAATGTGTACCACTTTCTCGTATAGAAATCGCCACTAGTCGGATCAGTCGCATTCACCCACACCGTATACGTCTTTGAATATGCAAGACCAGAAACAGATAATGATTTTGTCCCATTCGACGCACCAGTCCCACTAGTTGTCCATCCATTGCTACATTGGATCCACCAATTAAAGCTATCACCCTCAGGATCATTGATCGGGATACTCCAAGTGAGACTTAGTGGATTATTAGTTGAACTATTGCCTGGGGTGGGTGTCCCAAAGACCAGTGGAAGAGCTGGTGGGATTGCCGTATAATACTCATACGCACCTATATCATATCCCAATCCCTGTGGTCTTACGTTCCCATCATAATCTGTTAATACTGTATATGTTGATGATGCTGCGTCTATCGCGGGTGATGTTTGACTTAAATGAAAATCATAGGTTGCAATGCTGATAAACTCAGGGTTCGCTCGTACTGCTGATGCCTCGAACTTGTTTGTTCCATCATTAAAATAAGTATTTGATGCTTTACTTGTATGATAATAGAGATTATTTGCACGAATCAACTCTGAACTAGTACTGGAAAGATACACAGACTCCAATTGATAACTTGTAGTACCACTAGAAACTAAAATATTATTTGCTATAATCAGATCATGTGTTGTTGCTACAGTACATGTTAAATAAATTGGACGACCTACACCGTTTCTACAATAGATTGTATTGTGTTTTATCGTTATATTATTATAATGAATTGGGGCTGCAGTAGTATCCAGAGCATGATTAAAAAGTTTTATACCATTTGCTTCTTCACCTCTATCACATGTGATATTAATGATATTGTTATAGATATTTACATTATGAGTATAATCTCCGGAGGTTTCACCAGATAAAACTATACCGAGTATACTTCTACCTGTTGGTGCTGTACCCCAGATGACATTGTTATAAATATCA
>Ga0209777_10002770_pt1 | contig 22554 bp, 19 predicted proteins | sample FrelakmetHBP12HB_FD_187147 | JGI IMG/M metagenome (GOLD analysis project Ga0209777, IMG submission 187147) | Freshwater lake sediment microbial communities from the University of Notre Dame, USA, for methane emissions studies -HBP12 HB (SPAdes)... | ecosystem: Environmental > Aquatic >...
AGGTTTTGCCGAAGCATGGCTTCGACGAGCAAAGGCTGGAGCATGGCTCCAGCACTCCAAGGTCATCTTCTCATTTCTCGATAACTCAAGAATTTGGGACGCTCTCAATATATCGCTTTATGTATAAATAATATTACAATTATTTGTAGGGGCCGACCTGTGTGTCGGTCCTACGGACGGACACGTTGGTCCGCCCCTACAAATAGGCATTACAATGTTAAATTAAAGTAGATATTTTTCAATAGGTACCGCGCGTTTTTTTTCACCTCATGCGGAGGAAATTATCGAGGAGTTTGGTTCCCCCCGAGGTTAGAAACGATTCGGGGTGAAACTGCACGCCTTCGAGCTTAAGGCTGCGGTGGCGTATGCCCATGACAACCCCCTGCGATGTTCGGGCGCTGACCTCGATCTCGGGCGCTAGCTTATCCTCCGGCAACACCAGCGAATGATAGCGCATCGCCTCGAATGGATTGGCCAGGTTAGAAAAAACCCCTTTCCCGTCGTGGCGCACCATCGAGGTCTTCCCGTGCATGATGACCCCGGCCCTTTCGACGCGCGTCCCGAAAGCCTCGCCTATGCACTGATGGCCGAGACAAACACCGAGGAGCGGCTTATGGCCAAATCGCCGGATAACCTCCACGCTAAGCCCCGCGTCCGCCGGCCCCCCCGGGCCGGGACTGATGACGATGCAGTCTGGGTCCATGCGCTTTATATCCGCAATGGTCACCGCATCGTTGCGCCGAACCTCAACATCGGCCCCCAACGCGCCCAGCGCCTGCACCAGGTTATAAGTAAACGAATCGTAGTTGTCTATTATGAGAACCTTTTCAACGGACATACTGATATTTCATTTTGTGAGTTTAAGCCCATAGGGAATGGGTTGCCCATCGAAATAAAGCGCCCCGCGTTCATCTGCGGCATACCTGCCCCGCGCGATATATTCGATGGTTCGGGGAAAGATGATCCAATCGCCTCCCTGCTTCAGCATGTCCTGATTCGAGTCCGCGACATCGTGTTGCGTTTTGGAGTCGCTCATGTCCGCTCCGGGTGGAATCTCAACCGGAACCGGCGCGCTGATCATGAGCAATCTCCCGCCGTCAACCTCCGGCTCTATGATGTGGGTCGAGCTGGCAACGGTTTTTTCTCCGGCCAGGATGGCATCGAGGACGGCGTGATCGCCCGTGAAGCGGCGCCTGCCTCTCTCATCGAGTACGGAGAGGTCGGCGGGGTGCACATTTATGCCGAGGAACGCCTTTATAAGGACTTCGGTGGCGACCGCCATGTAGCCGCCATAAACCGCGACCTTGACGCCAAAAGGCGACAGTGCGCGAACCGTCTCGGCGTCAAAATCCCTTCTCAGCGCAAGATCGGTCCGGGGCGCGCCGCGCTTTGCATACCACGCCCTCATATCGCGGATAACCACCGGAACATCAAAATCCCTTCCAATCTCCGGCGCCTTGCTGCGGATGTCGTTCGAAAAAATCACCGCTATGCGATATGGGCTTTTCCCCTCGCTCTTTTCTATATCGAGCTGCCACTCGATAATGCGGCGCAGGTTCGTCCCCGACCCGCTCATCAGACCCGCGACGAGCAACGGCCCATCATCGGGATTATGTAAAGGCTTTAAAGACATTCTTTTTGTGAAACCCCCGATTACTTGAAGTAACCCACCGCGTTCCTGAATATCTTCATCCCATCCCCTTCTTCGGGAAGCGGTTTGCCTTCGCGTCTCAGCTTTTCTTTTATCGCGGTCCACCGCGGATGATTCGTGAATTCCATGTGCCGCTCGGGGTGTGGCATCATGCCGAAAATGCGGCCCGTGTCATCTGAAACGCCGGCGATGTCGTTGAGGGAGCCGTTGGGATTCTCGGGGAACGACCGGTTTGCGGGGTCTCCGTTCGGCAAGGTGTATCTCAGGGCCACCTGGCCGTTTTTTTCGATCCGGTCAATTGTCGCATCATCAGCGAAAAATTTCCCCTCCCCATGCGCCACCGGCAGGTAAATCAAGTCAATGCCGCGCGTAAATATGCACTTGTCCGAGAAGGCGCGCAGCGTCACCCAGCGATCCTCGTACCGGTAGGAATCGTTATTGGTCAGCGTCACGCGCTGCTCCAGCCTTGTCGCCGGGACATCGGAAATAAGCCCCAGATTGACCATTACCTGGAAACCGTTGCAGATGCCGATTATCAGTTTTTTATCCTCGATGAATTTCTTGAGCGGGTCTGCGAGGTTGGTGTACACCTTGTTGGCCAGGACCTTTCCCGACCGTATGTCGTCGCCGTAGCTGAAGCCGCCTGGGAAGGCAAGTATCTGGTAATCGCTCATCCGGCGATGGCCATCAATGAGGTCGTTGACGTGGACGCGCTCGGCGGAGGCCCCCGCGCGCTCGAACGCCGTTTCGGTCTCCCAGTCACAGTTTATGCCGAATCCGGTCAGCGCCAGTGTTTTCGGTTTCGCCATCCGTCTCACCAGTCCATGGTTTTTTTATAAGCCGCAAGCATATCCGCGATCCTGACGGAGGCCTCGCCTCTCGCGCCTTTTATCACGAGTGCGTCGCCCCCGGTGACTTGCCCGATCTTTGCGTAGGGCAGCCCCGCGAATAGCGCCTCGAATTTCCGGGAATTGTCACGCGCCACAGACACCACGACGCGCCCCGTGCTCTCCGAAAACAGGATAAAGTCGTCCCGCTCGAGGTTGTCTTCCCGCGGCGCGGCCTTGAGATCAATTTCAGCGCCAAGCCTCCCGGCCATAACCATGCGCGCAACCGCAACGCCCAGCCCGCCAAGCCCCGCGCAAGCGCTCGCCGAAACGAGTCCCCCCCTTATGGCCTTCGCAAGCGCAGCGTAAACCTTCGCCGACGTCCCGGCGTCCACCGTCGGCGCATTCTTCCCAATCCAGCGCTCGCCCCGCTCATCCTCACCGCGCATGGCCCAATATTCGGAAGCGCCCATCTCCGCGCGGGTCATCCCGAGGACATAGATCGCGTCTCCCGGGAACTTGAGGTCTGGCGTCACACAAATTGTTACATCTTCAACAATGCCAATGCCCGATATCAGGAGCGTTGGCGGGATCGAAATCTTCATCGGCTTCCCCTCGCCGTCGAACCCCTTGAAATCGTTGAACATCGAGTCCTTGCCGGAGATAAACGGGGTGTTGTAAGCCAGCGCAAAATCGTAACACGCCGCCGCCGCGCGCTTGAGCTGGCCAAGCCGTTCCGGCTCGTCGGACGAGCACCAGCAGAAATTATCGAGCAGCGCAATGCGGTTCGGGTCGGCCCCGACCGTCACCAGGGATCGCACCGCATGATCAATCGCCGCGGCGGCCATCAAGTACGGATCAATGTCGCCGTATTGAGGGAACAGAGCGCTCGTAAGGGCCACGCCGCGTTTTGAGGAAAGCAGCGGTTTAATGACCACCGCGTCCGTGTGCACGTCCTGCCCCGCGCCGGCCAGCGGCTTGATTACCGACCCGCCCTGCACCTCGTGATCGAACTGCCTGACCACATACTCCGCCGAGCAGATATTCAGGCGCGCCAGCATTTTCAGGAGGGGTTCCCTCAAGTTGGCGGGCGGCGCGAGATCTGGCGCGGGGTGATCGGGCGGCGTCCATTTGCTCGCAAGCTCCTTCCGCGGCAGGCCATCGTGTAAAAATTCGAGGTCCACGTCCATGACGCGCTTGCCCTGGAAATCCACGACGCACCGGGCGGAATCGGTAAATTCGCCGATGACCGTCGCCTCGACTCCTCGACGCCGCATCAGCTCCAGAAATTTATCCACCTTTTCGGGGGGAACGGCATAAGTCATTCGCTCTTGCGATTCGCTGATCCATATTTCATTTGGGGGGAGGCCGGGGTATTTCAGCGGGACCTTTTCAAGGTCAACCCGCGCTCCGCTGCATTCCCGGGCCATTTCTCCGACCGAGCAGCTCAATCCGCCCGCGCCGTTGTCGGTCACCGAGTTGTAAAGGTCAAGCTCACAGGCTTCCAGTTGTGCGTCGCCGAGTTTTTTCTGGGTTATCGGGTCTCCGATCTGCACCGCGCCCGCCGGGCTGCCCTCATGCATGCCCTCTGACGAGAATGTGGCGCCGTGTATGCCGTCCTTGCCGACCCGCCCGCCCGCCATGATTATCAGGTCTCCGGCCCGCGCGCGCTTCAGGTGAGAGGGCGCGCCGTTCATTTCTTTCGCCATCAAGCCCACCGTGCCGACGAACACCAGCGGCTTGCCCATATAGCGCGGGTCGAACCTCAAAAAGCCCCACGCAGTCGGTATGCCGGACTTGTTGCCCCCATGCTCGACCCCGCGTCTTACGCCCTCGAAAATTGCTTTTGGATGAAGGATGGGGTCTTGCTTGCCGGGACGGCGATACATAAGCTCGCCGCGAAAATACGGATCGCCGAAGCAGAACCCGTAGACATTGATGGACAGCTTGGCGCCCTTGCCGGTGCCGAGCGGATCGCGGTTCACACCGACGATGCCGGTAATGGCCCCGCCATAAGGATCGAGGGCGGAGGGGCTGTTGTGGGTCTCGACCTTGTAGCAGATATTATGATCTTCCGTGAATCGGATAACACCGGAGTTGTCCGTGAACACCGAGACGCACCAGTCGCCCTTGCCGCGAGAGGCGCGGATTTTCTCCGTCGCCGCCTGTATATAGGCTTTGTAAAGCCCCTTTTCGACGTCATCGAGCGCGGCGGCGAAAATGGTGTGCTTGCAATGCTCCGACCACGTCTGGGCGAGGCTCTCCAGCTCGATGTCGGTGGGGGGCCGGCCCTCCTCCCTGAAATAATCGCGGATGACGCAAAGAGATTTCAGGTCAAGGGCCAGAGGCCCGCGACGAATCTCCCGCCCGTTTTCTATCCGGTCGAGAATCCCGCCGCGGCCGAGCCTCGTCAGCTCATCATCCGGGACATCCAGATCAACGGTCGAGACGCCGGGACTGGGAGGCAGATGCACCTTCGGCACGCTCACGCCCATGCCGTCGTCCCGGTCGTATTCCGCGCGGGTCTTGACCTTGACGCGCTCGATCAGCGGGTTGAAGAGGCTGTTCGCCGCGCGCTGAACGTCGGATGAAGACAAGGCGCCGGAGAGGAGGTATATCTTGGAGGTATACACTCCCTCTCCCTCCGAGAATTCCACCTTCAACAGGTCAGAGATGGCCTCGGCGGAGGTATGGCCGACATTGTCGGTCACTCCCGGCAAGAATCCCACCTCGATAGCGTTATCGAATTCCCGTTTCAGGTTCCCAACAATGGATTCCTGGGTGAGAGGATCGGTGAAAAGCCTCGCGCGGCAACGCTCGATGTCTCCGGCGGAGAGGTCCTTATCCACGGTGTAAACCTCGACCACGCGGACATCGGTAAGGGAAATCCCGAGGTCTTCCTTTATGCGCTCCTTAACCCGCAAACCCTGCGCATCCACAAGGTCTCGACGGGTGGCCACTTCAATCCGTACTGTCATAACATTACCGGGTGGCGTACACTTTATCTTGCGTTGCCTTTTTGTAAATACACGCTAAAAGCATCAAGACTGATTTTACCTCAGTATCTCAAGGAGTAGACAAAGTTATATGATAGATTTCAAGGGGAACCGCTCCGGATGCTCGATGGATTCGATTCCCAAATCCACATCCAGGTCGGGCCAATAAAAGTGGCCTTGAGATGGCTGTTCAACATTAAGAATTTTGCTTATTGTCGCGTCCTTGAACCATGGGAATTCCTCATATGGCAAGAACAATTCCCTCTCTCCGGCCAGAAGCCATATCCCATGACTGGAAACATGCGTTATTTCAGTCGGCAAAGTATCTTTTCCATGCGTCTTTAAGCTCATCGCAGCGTCTCCCGATTATCCCTTCAATTTGTTTCAATTGCGACGGGGATAACTTACTGTTGCTTGCGTGCTCTATTTCGGGTTCCAGCCAGAACTTTGCTTCTCCATCACCGCAATGCACATGAACATGCATCCTCGGTTCCTCACGAGAAAAAAAGAAAAAGCGATACCCTTTTTCCCTGAATATAGTTGGACTCACGGCAGCGGCGAAACCTTGCGTATTTGACTTGTTTGCCTGGAGGATAAAGCAATCGGGCCAATCACCTCAATTATTACCTACTTTAGTTGAAAATTTATATGTAGTCAAACAGGGGAAAATGGTTGAAGCCGCTCATAAAAAAACCTGCCCGCCAGTCAGGGCAGCGCATACCTTAGCGTGTGCCGTCCCGAATAGCGCTAACTCAATGCTTTCTTCCCCGACAAATAAACTGCGTTAATTGAAAAACACTATTGTATTGCACACCTTAAAAATCCGCTGTCACCGTGCCGGATTTCAGACCCGCAAGGTGGCAGGTGTCATTAACCAGGAACATTGTCGCCCTGCCGTCCCTGATGAGAAAAAGGTTCATGCAGGCCGTGTCCTGCTGAATATTCCAGAATTTGTCGGGACCAAGCCCCATCAGGCCGAGCACAAGCAGCTTGCAGACCACGCGATGGCTCACCACCATTCCGGTATCGTCCGGGTGGCGCTCCGCTATCTCGTGAATGGCCTTTATCGCCCGATCCTTAACATCATCGAGTGTTTCCCCGCCCGGAATGACGAGCTTCTCAGGCCGCTCGACCCACGCGCGGAACCGCTCGGGGTCTTCCTTTTCGACCTCGGCAAGCCGCTTCCCTTCCCACGGGCCGAAGTTCATATCAATGATACCATCTGAGCGAATGACTTCAAGAGAAGCGCGTTTTGCGACCGGGGTCGCGGTCTGGACCGCGCGGCTGAGCGGGCTTGCGTAAACGAACCCGATACCGGCGTTCTTCAATGCCTCTCCCACCGCCTCTGCTTCCCTGAGACCCTGCTCGTTCAACGGGACGTCCACCCGGCCGCGGAATACCTTCTCCTTGTTCCATGCGGTCTGCCCGTGCCTCACTATGTAAATCTTCGCCACGATCTGAAAAGCGAGTTTGATCTTAGACCGCTATTTATAATTCGTCAATCGGCGTATTCCCGAAATTGACTTGGTTAAAAGAATGTAGTAAACTGGGATTCAGGGGAAACAAGAATGGGCATGACAAACGTGGAAATAGAGGTTGGCAATCCATCCAATCTGGAAGTGACCGAGAAAGTCGAATTTTTAGTGGATTCGGGCGCCTTTTATTCTTTAGTGCCGACTGCTGTGCTTGAGAAGCTCGGCATAAAACCCGTTGCCGAAGAAATATATAGGCTCGCAAATGGCGAAAAAATTAAAAGAAAAAGAGGTATGGCATTCTTCAGATACGAAGGAAGGATAGGCAGCGCAGACGTAATCTTTGGAGAACCTGGCGATTACTCGCTACTCGGCGTTATGACCCTTGAAGCGCTTGGCCTGGCGCTCGACCCCCTCAAACGCGAACTTAAAACAATCCCCATGTTACTGGCGTTTCTATAAGCGGCTTTTCTGATTGAAAAACAGTGAAAATAGGGGACTCCTGTGTCGTACCTCGACCACAAGTGCCCTGGCCGTACGGCTGGGTTGCGCAAGCAACAAGAAGGAATCGAAATACTTTGGGTTTTAGATCAAAATTTAGGATTATATTACCCCCTCTTGTCCTTCGGACCCGGACGGAAAACCGTCCGGGCCACCCGCGTTTACTTCGATATATTCGACAACAGATGACGGATGCGGGACAGGCTCTCCATACTCTTTCAACCCTTCAATGTGAAACTCGATTGCTTCCTTTATAAGAGCAACCACCTCGTCCCGCGTCTCCCCTGCCGCCATGCAGCCGGGAAGATCGGGCACGTGCGCCCCATAACCCCTCTCACCTTTCTCAATAACAACCATGTATTTCATTACTGTCGCCTTTGTATCAGGTTTGCATGTTTCAAAATGGCCGCCAGAGTACCCGTTGGCACATCCGCGCCAGGCTTGCCCGCTACAGTTATTATACCATCTTTGATCGAATGCCTAAACTGACGGTGACTGCCTCGCATTCGTACTTGTCTCCAGCCATCTTCCTCTAGCAATTTAATCAACTCCCTTACTTTCATTTCCTTGATTTCCAAGATAAAAATACAGCAAAATCTGGTAATCTGTCAATACATAAAAGCAAAATTCCTCCATCTCAACTTATCATTCATCACATCAGTATCACGGCTGCCAGCGCTTGACGTAAATCTCAAATTTTCAGGGCTCAGACACATCGGTATTTTGCGGGTCATTGGGGGCGATGACGGAGGAAATTTCCCGCCAGATCAGTTCGTAAACCTTGATGTTCTGCTGCGCTCCCCGAAGCTGAACGTAGCCGAGGTCCAGGGTTGGGAATTTCGAGCCGAGCGCTTTTCGGGTGTTTTCGCCGATGAGCACCTGGTTCGGCTGGGCAAGCTCCTGGATGCGGGCGGCGGTGTTCACAGGCTCACCGATGACGGTGTATTCGAGCATGTTGGTGGAGCCGATATTCCCCGCAATGACTTCGCCGGTGTTTATGCCGATACGCACCTTGAACCACTTGGCGGGATCAATGGTTTTCAGCAACCTGTACAGCGAGCGTATCATGTCGGCGGCGCAGGTGACGGCGCGCTCCTCGTCGTTGCCATAGGAAAACGGCGCCCCCCAAAGCGCCAATATGGCGTCCCCCATGAATTTGTTGACGCTCCCCATGTGCCTGAAAATCACCGTTGTCATTTCGTCGAAGAAGTGGCTGAGGAGGTTGGCCGTCTCGGCGGGCCGGAGGCGCCTTGCGAGTGTGGAGAATTCCACAATATCGCAAAAGAGGATCGTGACCTGGCGCTCCTGGGCCATCATATCCTCCCGCTGTTTATCGAACGGCTGCTTGAGGAGCAGGTCAACCATGTCGGGGGAATGATACCTTTCGAGCTGGTGACGAAGTAGCGCCTCGCTTTTCGATTTCTCCTCAAGCTCATGGTGCCGGATGCCGAGCGCCACATGATGCGCAATCGCCGTGACGAGGTCCATATCCTGCTCGGTGAACGCGCGGGACTTGGCGCAATTGTCAACGTATAATACCCCTCGGGTGTGGTCGGCCTCCCACAACGGGACGCAAAGGACGCTACGGATGTTGTACCCGGCTATGCTATCGCCAGTGGCGAAGCGGGGGTCGAGATGCGCGTCGGAGGTCAGGACGCTCAAGCCCTCGCTGATTACGCGCGAGGTGATAGTCGAGCTTATCGGAACCTCCGACTCTAATTTTCCATCCATCGAGCGCTGAATGTGGGGTCGAAGCTGGCCGCGCTCATCGAGAAGAATCGCGCCCCGACCGGCCCCCAGCGAGGCCAGGGTCAGGTCGAGGGTCGTTTTGAGAAATTCATCGAGGGAGTCGCTCGTGTTGAGCGCCCGCGCAACCTGGAACAGCAGGTACATGCGCTCCGGCGCGCTCGCATAAGCAGGCGGCGTGCCCTCTTTCTTTATTGAGGCAAGCTCTTCCAGATTGAGGTCCCGAACCTTTTTTACAATGTCCTCCTTGGCGAACGGCACGGGCGCAGGGGTCTTTTCCTCGGGGACCACATCCTCCTGCCAGACAAGGTTACAGCGCCCGATCCGCACGCGGTCCCCGTGCTTCAGCCGCCAGTTCTGCGCCTTCTCTCCGTTGACATAAGTGCCGTTGAGGCTGTCGAGGTCCACCAGACGATGATGATCCTCCTCGCGGCGCACCTCGGCGTGCCACCGGCTGACCTGGCTTTCCTTCAGCGGAAGGTCGTTGTCAGGGTGTCGGCCTATACGGAAAACCTTGCCGATCTCGAAGGTGTAGGTTTCCGTGCCATCAGTGAGAATCAGACGAGGCATCTCATGTACATTATATCATCACTCTATCTTAACCTTCAAGCCACTGCTATTTCAGCCGGTAATTTTTGCTTTTAAATTTTCGATTTTAGATTTGAAGATCAAGTCGCCCATCGCTCATAGCCTGTTGATAAGCCCTGCGACGTAGGCGGCGCCGAAGCCGTTGTCAATATTAACGACCGCGACGTTGGCGGCGCAGGAATTCAGCATGCCGAGCAAGGCGGTGACGCCTCCGAAACTGGCGCCATAGCCTACGCTGGTGGGCACTGCGATAACCGGACGGGCAACCAGCCCTCCAACGACGCTCGCTAAAGCCCCCTCCATGCCCGCCACAACTATCAATACCCTGGCCGTCCTTATCAGCTTTGAGTTCCCCAAAAGGCGATGTATGCCCGCGACCCCGACATCGTAAAGTCGCTCGACCCTGTTGCCCATCAGCTCCGCCGTCACGGCGGCCTCCTCGGCCACTGGGATGTCCGAGGTGCCTGCGCTTATAACGAGGATGAGGCCCTTGCCGCGCCGCGCAATCCTGCCCTTTTTATAAACAAGTGTCCTTGAAACGCGGTCGTACTTGCCCCCGGGCCGCAGTTTGAGCGCCTCGGCCGCTTTCTGCTCATCAACGCGGGTGGCAAGGATTGGCCCGGCGTGCTTGCTCTGCGCCCCGATTATCGCCGCAAGCTGCTCCGCGGTTTTCCCCTCCCCGAGAATCACCTCGGGGAAACCCTGTCGCAAAGCGCGGTGGGTGTCCACTTTCGCCACATGGCAATCCACATAAGGAGGCATGGAAATGGCCTCGACAGCCTCCGCAATACTCACATCGCCTCTCACCACGCCGTTTAACAATTTTTTTAAACCGTCAGCGTCCATCTTATCCTCCGTGGCGCTTGAGACCGGGTATTCGACATAATTGGTGGGTTAATTGAAATTTCCCCCTCGACCCCGCCCCCTCTCCCATAGGAAAATGGGGCGGGTCTGAGGGGACAACCAAGTATATCGTACATCCCTTTGAGACCTATCTGTTGACAACCATAACAATTTATGAAATTATTAGCGCTTGATTTTCGTGTAAATAGATGGTACATTAAAAAAAATTAAAAAGGAGGCTTTGTATGTCTTTTTCTTATTTCCGGAAATACTATGGGGGGATATTGCTTCTGGCGATATTCCTGGGCATAAGTGTTATTGCTTGCGGTCCCAAGCAGACCCCCCAGCAACAGGCGGAAAGCTCGTACAACAAGGGTACCCAATTGTGGGATCAGGGCAAGTGGGTTGACGCCATAAACGCATGGAAACAAGCCACGCAATTAAACCCGAATTATTACGATGCCTGGTTCCAGCTTGGTCTTGGCTATAAGAAAATCGGCGACAAGTTAATGAGCGGCAATCAGAAGGATGACGCCGTCAAGGCCTATGTGTTGTCTGCCCAGTACTACCAGAAAGCCATACAGATCAACCCCAACGATCCCAGTTCACACAACAACCTCGCCAACGTCTTCTTCGCCATCCAGAAATACGACGAAGCGATCGAAGAATACCATAAAGCCATTACGCTCAAACCCTATGAGCCGGACTACCACTACAACCTCGCCAATACCTACAGCAAAAAAGGCATGGCAAAACAGGCCATCGAACACTACGAAGAAGCCATACGCATAGACCCAAACTACTTCGACGCCTATTTCAACATCGCAAACCTCTATGAAAAATTAAACGACACCCAGAACGCTATCCGCTATTATCAGGAATACATAAACCGCGAGAACCGGCCAAGCGAGGCGGAATGGGTTAACCGCGCCAAACAGAAAGTCCAACAGCTAAGAGGCGGCGGCGGAATCTACTGAGCGAACGCGCTTCAAAGTAATTTAAAATAAGCGGGGTCGCACTCCGGCCCCGCTTTATTGCACCTCGTCGGCTACTCATCCTCGATCATGTTCTTCCTGCTCAGCCAGCCGTCAACGCTTATTGGCCCCGGCCCGTACGCGGCCACGTAAAGAAGCCCTCCCATAATGGCAAGGTTCTTCATGAACATGATCGAATTCACGGGAATCGAAAAGTCAATGTGAAAAAACAATGTGACGGGAATCATATACAGTAGCAACCCAAGCGATACCCACAGTACCTGATAGCCAGCTACAATCATAAGTCCGCCACCTATCTCGACAACTATGGCCCCAACAAGCGCCTGGAGGAGATAGGGTATGTGATGCGCCGCCATGTACCCCCTTGCCGCGTCGGGATTGACCAACTTCTGGAAACCAGCCACTACAAATATCACCATGAGCAGCACTCGCCCCGCAAGAGGAAAATACTTCTGAACCTTCTCCATCTTCCCCAATCCTCCGTTCCACCGGGTCTTTCCCTTACTATCGGGCAGACACTTAAATCTGCCCCTGTGGTTGAGAAATACAGGTTAAATCTAGTAATATACACCCCTTCCCCACAAATCAAGATATTTATATAATCTCTATAATGCAAATTGCGTCCCGGGCCTCCGGCCAGAACGCCGTGCAAAGCGCCCGACTAGTACATATTTACATCAACCTGTGCAACCATTTTGTGATTTATCTTCTTCGTTTGTTTTTTTCACAAAATATGGTTATAATTGCATATTCTTAAATGAGAAGTGAACAAGTTTTAAAGATTGGGCTTCCAAAAGGCAGCTTGCAGGAGTCTACGATAGGGTTGTTTAAGAAGGCGGGCTACCAGGTGACAATTGGCGCCCGTTCCTATTTCCCGGAGATAGATTCGCCCGATATGACGGCGATGCTGGTGCGCGCCCAGGAGATGGCCCGCTATGTGGGCGATGGGGTCCTGGACTGCGGGCTTACGGGCCGGGACTGGAGGATGGAGAGCGGCGCGAAGGTGGTGGATGTTGCGGAATTGATCTATGCGAAGGCAGGTTTGCGCCCTGTAAAATGGGTTCTTGCCGTGCCAGAAGCTTCAAAAATCAACTCGCTTAAAAGCCTGAAAGGCAAGCGTATAGCGACCGAATTGGTCGGGGTGACCCGAAAATGGCTCAAGAAAAAGGGCATCGAGGCTCGAGTGGAGTTCAGTTGGGGGGCTACGGAGGTGAAGCCGCCGGTGCTCGCCGATGCTATAGTCGAGCTGACCGAAACAGGCTCCAGCCTTCGCGCAAACCGGCTGCGCATAATCGCCACTGTCCTCGAAAGCGTTACGCTTCTCATCGCCAGCAGGCAGGCGTGGGCCGACCCGTGGAGGCGCACCCGCATCGAAAACCTCGCCATGCTGCTGACCGGCGCCATCAATGCCGAGCGCCTGGCGGGGGTTAAAATGAACGTCCCTCGCTCAAGCATGAAAAAAGTGCTCGCGCTCCTCGAAGCGCTGCACTCCCCAACCGTCGCGCCTCACTCAGACCCCGAATGGTTCTCCGTCGAGGTCGTCACGGAAGAAATTCGAGTGCGCGATTTGATACCGGAACTCAAAAGGGCCGGGGCTTCCGGCATTGTGGAATATCCGCTCAACAAGGTGATCCTATAGAAGGCTTTAGGCCTTAGGTACAATGCCTGTGAGGAAAGAATATGGACAATAAATGCCCGCGGATAACCGATCCGTCGCAGTGCGTCAAATGCCGCTCCATGGCGCAGGAACTCCTGACCAGGGGGAACTTGAGCGGGGAAGAACGGGAAAAGGTGAAAACGCTTTTGCGCCAGCTTAGAGACAATAGGCCAATTGATGACGAAAGCAGGGACTTTCTCAACGATTTGGCGGTAAGATACCTTGAATGAAAGTGAAAGGAGAATCATGAAACGTAAATTAGCCGCCCTCTCGATCGCGCTGGTCCTCATCTTGACGGTTTCAGCTTGCAAGAAAGGTGGAGCAAAACCGGGCGAGATGTCCGCCTCCACTGTGCTGGCCAAGGTCGGAAAAACGGAAATCACCGCCGGGCAGGTGAACGCAATCCTCGATACCCAAAAAGCTCACATGACTGAGCAGGGGCAACCGATGAACGAGGATATGACCAATATGCTGCGAAAAAAAATCCTGGATTACCTCGTTAACATCGAGGTGATTGAAATAGAGTCCCAGAAGATGGGGATAACCATTTCCCCGGAAGAGATCGGCCAGGCGTTCAACGACGAGATGCAGCGACTCGGCGGGCCGGACCAAATGAATTCTAAACTCCAGCAGCGCGGCATGACACCGGAAATACTGAAAGACCGCATACGCCAGTTCCTCGTCATGCGAAAACTGCACGATAAGGTTTCGGAAAGTATCAAAACGGTCACCGCCGAGGAAGCACAGGCATACTACGAACAAAACAAACAGCGATTCGACTCCCCCGAGACCGTCCACGCTCTCCATATCCTGATCAAGGTCGAAGAAAACGCTCCGGCCGACCAGGTCAAGGCGGCGGAAGCGAAGATAAACGATATTCTCAAGAAGGCTAAAAAAGCGGGCGCAGACTTCGGCGCTCTGGCTAAGGAATTTTCCGAAGACGAAAGCGTCAAGGTGAACGGCGGAGACCTGGGCACATTCCCGAAGGGGAAAATGGTTCCGGCCTTTGAAGAAGCCGCGTTTTCTCTCCCCGTCGGCAAGATTTCAGACCCCGTTCGCTCTTCCTTCGGCTTCCACATAATCAAGGTCGTCGCACATAATAAAGCGGGTATGAAAACCTTCGACGAGGTGAAGGATAATCTCATCCAGATGCTTACCTCACAGAAAAAAGAAGAGGCCTTTGAGAAGTTCCTGGATGACGCGCGCGCGAGAACCGAGGTAACCTACCCCAACCCGTTGCCAGAAGTCTCGGCGCCGGCAATGATGCCCGGAACCATGCCTCCTCCGGGCCACGGACAGATGCCTCCGCCGGGCCACGGGCAGATGCCTCCGCCCGGACAAGGCGGGGCGCGCCCGCAAGGTGGCCAGCAACCGCCGCCCCCAGGCGCAACTCCTCCTCCTCCCCCTCCGCCACCTCCTCCCGGGGGAAATCAGAACCAGTAACCTGAATATGCGCGACGCAACAAGTTGATGCGCACACCCCTCATCCCCATCCCTCTCCCACTGGGAGAGGGATGGGGGGTGAGAGTGTCTTTCTTTTTATTTATGCGCAAAAATTTATTGCGCCGTCTATCGCGGGGGCAGACCTGCGCGTCTGTCCCCGCACAGAACAAACCCGGTGTCACTTTTACTTTTTTTGCAAGGCGGCGATGTGCTCTTTGATGCGATCTATGTCTTCCGGCAGGGAGCCGCCTTTGCGGCCAAGCTCGAGACCCCGCTGGTAGGCGTCAATCGCGCCGGCCGGGTCGTAAATTTGCAACGCCATCCCCAGTCTCTCCCAGTATTTTATCTCGCCCGGCCCATAATCGGCCGCCCTCTTGTAGCGCCGCGCCGCCGTGGTGAAGTCCCTCCTCTTGTAGGAAATATCACCCAGCGTGTTCCAGGCGCTGGCCAGCGCGGGGCTTAAGCGCAAAACGCGAAGTAAAATCTCTTCCGCCTTGTCATATTCCGTCTTTGCGAGGTAGTAATCCGCCAATGCAGACAGCGCCGTGACGTTTTTCGGCTCTTGGGCGAGCACTTTCTGGGCAAGCGCCAACCCCTCTTCGGGTTTGCCCCCATTCACCAGAAGCCCCGCCAGCCACCCCTCCGCGTTTTCCGGCACGGGGCGAAAGTTGAGGGCAGGCTTCAACGCCTTGGTGGCAAGGTCAAGTCGGTTGATCATGTTGTAAAAATATGCCCAGCGCATCGCCCCATAAGGATATTCCTCCCTGCTCCACCAATGGAATTCCTTCGGCGCCTCACGGGTTTCAATACTGGGCGGCTCCTTAAGCAGGTTTATCTCATGGCGCCTGATAACCTCGTCATTACCCAAGCCCCTCGCCAGTAACAATATCCCCGTCCCGTCCGCCGCAACCGTTGCCCATCTCGAGGAACTGATGAATGCGTAAATGGTTGCCCAACTGCTCTGAGGGTAAGTGGTCAAAAGGACGCAACGAATGTCGTGCCGCGCCCTTACCGTTTCAAACACCTGTTCCGAGTGGAACGCGTTCTCCTCCTCAAGAAACACATCGTAGGGATAGGGATACATGCGACCGTCTATAAAGACCCTCTGCTTGGGATAAAGACGGAAAATGAGATACCCCCCTAATCCGTATGAATGTAACAATTGACCCTCGATGTGCTCCTTCTCCAGCAGATCAATCGCGCTTTTCGGGAACATCGCGTCCTGTAAGCCGAGGCCGGTCGCGCGGAACGAGTCGGTGGCAAGGTAAAGCCTGTTTGTGCCCGCAAACCAGATGAAAAACAGCCCCGTCGCAGTTATCAGGGCCGCCCCCGACTTGATTAATATTTCGCGAACCTTGCCCGAAACGGAGGGCTTGCCCGCCGCGATAACCCATGATATAAGCGGTATGGAGAGTGGCCCGAACAAGACGAGATTTCGGCGCCCGTAAAAGGTCGAGGCGGTAAAAAATGTGAACAATAATACATACTCTATCCGCACGCGCCCGCCCCCCCACAATGCCGCCGCCAGCCAGAAGGCCATAAGCGCTAACACACAGGGAACTATGCCCGCCGGCTCCTTCGGCTCCGCGAGAAGTGGCATCCATTCCATGATTACCTTCCCCAACTGCGGATTGGATGCAAACGCAAATGCGGAATAATAAATGCGATGACCGTAGGGATTCACAAGCGTCGCAAGAAATTGACAGCCAAGAAGCAGGATTAGCTTGCGGATGGGCGGAGCCGCGAGTCCGCTTTTTTTCAGGATTGAATCGAGCAGCGCCCCCGCCAAATAGGCGCCTGTAATGACAAACCCCAGGGGAAAAGCAGGGTGGCAATTCGCCCAAAGGGTGGTGAGTGGCAGGAGCCAGTAGACGCGCTTCCCTCCCTTAAGCCGGTGATCTTCGAGCAGCCACAGGGCCACGAGCGAAAAAATCGGGGTGAGAAGGGCGGGCCGCGGCATCATGGCGACTCGGGTCAGATAAATCGCCGGAAGCGAAACCGCAATCGCCGCTCCGAATCCTATATCCCTGCTTTGCGCCCCGGATCGTGAGATAGCCAACGCAATGCCAAAACAGCCCGTAACCAGCAACGCCCCAAGAACGCATATCCCTCCCGCGTTTCCGATCCAATAAGCCAGGTACAGAAGCGCCTGGGAGGGAAGATAGCCGTCAACCCACGGCCTGCCCGCCGCCGTAAATGAAAATATCTCGTTGCGGGGAATATAACCCCGCCGGACGAGCATCTCCCCGCACTTCAAATGCCACCAGACATCATAATCGTCTATCCGGACAAACGAAAGCACAAACGCCAGGACAAGCGCCACAAGCGCCGGCAAAACCTTATACCACGCGGGTTTCATCTTCCACATGAATCAATATTTCTGCGCTTTCTTCAATAATTTATCGCGCCATGAAACGATAAATTCCATCTGCGGACGATAATTCAGCGCCGGGCCGAGCGCCATTGCGGCCAGGTCCGGGCGGCCCGTTTTTTCGTAAAACATCGCCCATCGGATCGGCCCAAAAGGATACTCGGCCCTGTCGAAAAATCCCAATTCCCTCCCCGGCGGCTTCAAAGCAAGTGGCGGAGGAGACTTCTCAAGGTCAATCTGAAGGCGATTTATTATGTCGTCATTGCCGACCCCTCGAGCCAGAAACAGGACGCCGTAGCCATCTGCCTGCACGGTCGCCCAGTCGCGGGACCGAATAAATCCCCAGAGCGCGGGCCAGGCTTTCGGCGGGTAAATCGGGATAAGCACTCCGGTGATGCCGTAGCGGGCGCGGGTTTTTTGAAACGATCTGGCAAACCATTCCGGGTCATTCTCGATTTCAAACAGCTCGGAGGGATATGGATAAAAGCGCCCGTCCATGTAAACGCGATATTCGGGATACAATTTGAATATAAGGTACCCCCCCGCCTGATAATAATTTAACAAATTTCCGCGGGGCCGCTCATGTTCGACGAGGTCCGCCGCGCCCGCCGGGAACATGACCGTATGCGCGCCGACGCCCGCCGTGCGGGTCAGCTTCAGATAAAACGAAAAGCGGTTCGTGGCCACAAACCATGTCATGAAGAAGCCGGTGACGATAAAAACCGCCATGCCGGTTTTTATCCCCAATTCGCGCCATCTTTCCGCCGCGCCTCCGAATGGCCACGGGGCCGCCGCACTCGCCTCACCCACCGTCCACGCGATCAGCGGGATGGAAACAGGCCCGAACAGGATAAGGTTCCGGCGCCCCGTTATCGTGGAAACTGCCATAAAAATAAACATCAGGAGGAGCGCCAGCGGAGCGCGGCGACCGGCCCAGGCCACACAGGCCGCCCATGCCGCAACCACGATCAGAAAACAGGGGATTATCCCCGGAGGTTCTCCCGGCTCGCCGAACAGAGGCCTCCACTCAAGTATCACCCCTGTTACCTCCGGCCTTGTAAGGAATGCCGCAATGGAATAATAAATCCTGTAGCCATAGGGATTTACGAGCGTTGCAAGCAGTTGTCCCGCAAGAGCCAGCCACAAGTGTCGCGGCGCCGCCGCCGCCGTTTGCGCGCCCGTTTTCGCAAATCGGCCTCCAAAAACCGCCCCCACGATATATATCGCCGTGAATGCCGGCGCCATCACGAAACCGGGATGAGAGTTTGCCCACGCCGCGGTCAGCGGTATCAGCCAGTAGACTCTCCGGCCCCCGAGTTTCCGGTTGTCCTCCAACAGCCATAGCGCCGCCAGGGCGAAGAGAGGCGTAAGCGCCGAAGGGCGCGGAATCATCGCCACTCGCGCAAGTAAAACCGCCGGAAATGAAAGGGCCAGGGCGACATTATATCCGGGGCCGCTGCGGCGACATACTGCCAGCGCCAGCGCATAAGCCCCCGATGCCGCAATCGCAACAAACAGGCACACCCCAGTCTCATCCCCAACCCACCAGCATAAGTACATCAGCGCTTGCGCCAGGATGTAGCCGTCCACCCACGGCGCGCCCTCCGCCGTATACGAAAATATCTCGCTGCGCGGTATCCAACCCTTGCGAACAAACAGCTCCCCGCACTTCAAATGCCACCACACATCGGGATCGTCAATAAGCGCAAGCGCCAGCGCAAACGCCATGGATAGCGCCGCCAATGAGGCCAGTATTTTAAGCCATCGCAGCATCATCTCTCGGGAAACTCCAATTGCCCCGCTTTCTGCAAAAGCTCGTCATACTGTGTCTGGAGGGCTTTTCGCATCGGCATGTATTGCAGGGCGGGCGCAAGCGCCCTCGCGGAAAGGTCCGGGCGGCGGAGCGCATAGTAAAACATCGCCCATCGAACCGGCCCGTGGGGATAAACCGCGCCGCTCCACCAGTGGAACGCCTTCCCCGCCTGAGGGGTATTAAACAGCGGAGGGTTCTTGAGGAGGTCTATTTCGTGGCGCCTTATTACGTCGTCGTTACCGGCCCCGCGCGCCAGAAACAATACTCCCCATTCGTCCGCGGCGACCGCCGCCCAGCGGGGCGAATACAGAAAAAGCCCGAGCGCCGGGTAATAGAATTTCGGGGAGATCGGAAGAAGCGCCGCGCGAATGTCATACCTCCGCCGGGCATTAACAAATTCCTTCTCGAACCACTTCGAGTCCTGTTCGACCTTGAAGAGATATGACGGAAATATATACAAGCGTCCGTCGGTATAAGTGTGGAACTTGGGGAAAAGCTCAAAGAGAATGTAGCCGCCCGATTGATAGGTGTGGAGCAGGTTCCCGGCGACCGGCTCGTTTTTCAGCAGCTCCGCTCCCTTCGTGGGAAACGAGGTCGAGCTTATCCCCGCGCCTATATAACGGCGTGACTTGGTGTAAAAATATAGCCGATTGGTTGCGACGAACCAGATAAGCGCCAATCCCGCGGCAATCAAAAGGGCCGCGCCCAGCTTGACGCCGATTTCTCCATGCCTGTATCTGCGAAGCGGCGCGTTGTGAATGGGCCGGGCGATTCCGTCATTTACGGTCCATGCGATCAAAGGCAGGGACAACGGCCCTAGAAGTATAAGGTTCCGCCGCGCATATAACGTCGCCGCAATCAGGAAAAAAAACATTAAAACATGGGTCGCCTGCGTCCTGCGGCCGCTCCATATCAGACACGCAACCCAGACCGCCGTCACAATAATGCAGCATGGGACAATGCCTGCGGAGTTGGCTATAGGGCTGAACAGCGGCTGCCATTCGACGATGGACTTGTTCATTTCGGAAAACGCCGGAACCTGCACCGCATACAGATAAATGAGCGGTCCATAAGGGTTTACAAGGGTGGCGATCACCTGGCCGATGAGAAGCAGATCGAGGCGCGCCCTATGCGGTTCCGGGCCGTCGGGCTGATCAACCGGCCGGTCTCCAAGTACCTGGCCCGTTATGTATATTGCGGTTATCACCGGCCCGGTGACGAAGCCGGGGTGGCAATTGGCCCATAGCGTGGTCAGCGGCAAAAGCCAGTAAATGCGCCTGCCTCCCCGCAGGCGGTGATCCTCGAGCAGCCACAACGTTACGAGCGCGAAAGTCGGGCTGAGCAGGGCGGGGCGAGGCACCAGGGCGTTGAAGGCGAGGTAAACGGCCGGGATGGAAGCCGCAAGCGCCGCCCCGAATCCCTCCCGCGACCCACGCCGGCTGATCAGAAGCGCAAGACCGTAACTCCCCGCCGACAACAACGACCCCAGCGCAACCACCCCCGCCGGCCCTCCCAGGAGCCAGCCCATATATAGCAGCGCCTGCGCCGGCAGATAGCCGTCCACCCACGGCGCCCCGGCCACCGTGTAAGAGAAGATGTCCTCGTGAAAAATCGCGAATTTTTTAATGAACAGCTCGCCGCATTTCAGGTGCCAGAATACGTCGAAATCATCGAGGGCGGTAAAGGACACCGCAAAGGCCAGCGAGATCGCCTCGAGAAACAGAAATACCTTTATCCAGCGGTTCATCGTCTTCAGGGTTGAGTGATTTTTCTGAGGAGAGCCTCGACGCGCATGATGTCCTCCGCGTCCCCTCCCGAAATCCGGTAGCTCTGGAGCGCGCGCATGCAGGCGTCATTTGCAGCCGCCGCATCGAAAAATTGCGCGCTCATGCAGAGTTTTTCCCAGTATCGGCTTTCATCCGGCTTCAACGTTGCGGCTCTCCTGTACCGGTATGCGGCGGTTCCGTAGTCCCGCCGGTTGTACGCTATGTCCCCCAGGGCGCACCATGACTTGGCGTGGTCCGGCTTCTTCCTTGTGACATTAACCAGAATTTCCTCGGCCTCGGCGTATTCAGCCTTTTTAAGATGATAATCGGCAAGGCCTATCAGCGCGATAATACTCGATGGCGCCTTCCGCAATTCCCCCCGGATGATCTCAATCCCTTCATCCAGGTTCCCGCTCTGTATCAACAATAAACCGTACCACGCCTCGAGGTCCGCGATGTGAGGGCGATAATTGAACGCAGGCTTGAGCGCCCTGGCGGCCAGGTCGGGCCTCCCGTTCTTTTCATAAAACTGCGCCCAGTAAACTTGCTCCGCGGGGTATTCCGCCATGCTCCACCAGTGAAACTCCCTCCCGGGCGGAGGCGTGGGCAGCGGCGGGGGATTCTTGAGAAGGTCCATTTCATGGCGTAAGATGACCGGATCGTTCATTCCGCGGCGCAAAAAAAGCGCCCCCGCCCCGTCAGCCTGAACACAGGCCCAATCGGCGGACTCCATAAGCCCGAACATCATGCGAGACGAGTTATCATCGGAGATGGGCAGCAGCGCCGCCCCAATGTTATAACGCTCCCGCAAATTCTCGAACGACCGCCGCGACACCAGGGCATCGTCTTCCTGTTGAGAGAGTCCGGGGGGATATGGGAAAATTCTGCCGTCTATGAACACCTTGTATTTTGGATAAAGTTTGAAAATAAGGTAGCCTCCGAGGCCATAATTGTGAAAGACGTTCCCCTTGATTTGCTCGCGGGCCAGAAAGTCAGCCGCGCCCTCCGGAAAAAGGGCCTTCTGTATACCGACGCCGGTGGAGCTGTTCACTTCCATGTAAAAATAAAGCCGGTTCGTGGCGCTGATCCAGACAAGAGATAATCCCGCCAATGTTATCAGCGCCGCGCCCGCCTCAACGACCGCTTTTCCAACCCGGCCCCGTCTCAGTGGCGCTTCGCCGCCCATTCCTTCGGCGGATGCCGCAGTCCATGCGATCAGGGGAATGGAAAGCGGCCCAAACATTATCAGGTTCCGGCGCCCCATCACCGTTGACAGTGTTACAAACAGGAACAACAGCGCATGCTCGATCCTGATGCGCCGCCCCGCCCATAACGCGCAGGCGACCCAGAGCGCAATTATCAAGATGAAGCATTCGATAGTGCCCGGCGGCTCCCCCGGCTCCGCGTATAAGGGCTTCCACTCCAGAATTGTGTTTCTCAACTGGGGATTAAAAAACAGCGAGAAGGCCGAATAGTAAATGCGGTATCCGTAAGGATTTATCAGGGTGGCGATCAATTGCCCGCAAAGAAGCAAGGCCAGCCGTTTCCGTATGATTGTCTCGGGCGCCTCGCCTTGACCGCCGCCCTGAGGAGTCCCGATTTTATCGGGACGTCTCGAAGGGTGCGGACGTGGTGAGCGCCGACGCATAGGCGAGGGAAGGAGCGCCCCTGCGAGGTAAATAACTGTGATTACCGGCCCGAAAATAAACGCCGGATGACAGTTGGCCCAAATCGCGGAGAGGGGCACAATCCACCAGACGCGCCGCCCCCCGCGCAACAGGTGATCCTCCAGCAGCCATAAAGTGAGCAGCGCAAAGATGGGCGTCAACAGCGCAGGCCTCGGCAACATAACGACCCTGGCAAGAAAAATCGCAGGCAACGATGC
>Ga0209777_10002771_pt1 | contig 22548 bp, 23 predicted proteins | sample FrelakmetHBP12HB_FD_187147 | JGI IMG/M metagenome (GOLD analysis project Ga0209777, IMG submission 187147) | Freshwater lake sediment microbial communities from the University of Notre Dame, USA, for methane emissions studies -HBP12 HB (SPAdes)... | ecosystem: Environmental > Aquatic >...
TCCGATCTAGCCACGTCTCGGGGGGCATCGACTCCTACTACGAGTACCTCTTCAAGTCGTGGCTGCTCTTCGGCGACAGCGACTTCAAGATGATGTGGGACTCGAGCATCGTGGCGGTGAACCGCTATCTCCCCGACGCGCGGCCCAGCGGGTGGTGGTACGGCCACGCGGACATGGACACCGGCCTCCGGACCCTTACCCGCTTCGGCGCGCTCGACGCCTACCTCGCAGCGGTGCTCGCCAGGAGCGGCGACACGGCGCGGGCCGGCCGGCTGATGCAGTCCATCTACACGATGTGGACGCGGTTCGGCATCGAGCCCGAAGAGCTCGACTACGTCACGATGCAGCCGGTGGCGGCGGGGTACGTCCTGCGTCCCGAGGCGATCGAGTCGGCGTACTACCTCTACCGGATCACCGGGGAGCGCCGGTGGCAGGACATGGGGCGCGTGATGGTGGACAGCCTCCTGCGCTACACGCGCGCCGAGACGGGCTTCGCCGCCCTCTCGAGCGTGGTGACGAAGGAGAAGCGCGACCAGATGGAGAGCTTCTTCCTGGCGGAGACGCTGAAGTACGCCTACCTCCTCTTCGCGCCGCCGGCCGTGCTCGACTTCGACGCCGTGGTCTTCAACACCGAAGCGCACCCCATCCGGAAGACCTGGCGATAGGCGGCGCTGGCGAGCCCTCTCCGGCGCCTTCGCACGGAGGCGCCCACGCCCCCACCGCGCCGCCCGGCCCCGGTCTTGTGCGTCCAACGGAGAGACTCCATGTTGGCGTGATTCCAGCCATGACCAGCCCATCGCGCGCGTCTCCAGCCGCGGGTCAGCCACTGTCGCTGACGTACCTCCGCACCGCTGCGAGCGGGCACCACGCGACGTGGGTGCGGGTCGCCATCTGGATCGCCGTCATCGGCTACGCGGTCTCGCTCACCCTCCAGATGGCCGGGAAGGCCCACCCCTTCCCGGACGCCTTCACGGACCTCGGGGCGCTCGTCGCGTCGCTGGCCGGCTTGGCAGTGCTCCGTGCGGGCCGCACGACCGCCGCCATCGTGCTCGTGACGGCCGCGGTGTGGCTCGAGCTCAATCTGTCGGTGGTGTTCTCGGGGATGGACAGCGGCGCCGTCGCGGTCCTCCCGGTCTTCGTGGCGGCGACCGGGCTCCTCCTCGGCGCGCGGAGCGCCATGGTCGCGGCCGGGATCAGCGCCGTCAGCTTCCCGCTCGCGGTGCTCATCGGGAGCCACGCCCGCGGGCAGTCGCTCACCACCGACAACATCGATCTCATCATCCTCCTCGGGATCGTCCTCATCGGCATGGCGATCCTCGTCTGGCTCTTCCTGCGCAGCTTCGGAACGGTGCTGGATGCGGCGCTCGCGAGCGAGCGCCACCTGGCGGACCTCTTCCGCCATGCCCCGGTCGGGATCATCGCCGTCGAGACGGGGGGCCGAGTCGAGGCCGTGAATCCAGCCGCCGAGCGGCTCCTCGGGGCGGGCGCGGCGGAGGCGGTCTGCAGCACGCTTGAAGAACTGCTCGCGCCGCGGCTGCTCGGCGCACCTCCCGGCGTCATCGCCACGCTCGCGCGCGGCGACGGGACTTCGGTGCAGGTCGCCATCCGCCAGCCCGACGGCCGCACCGTCCCCGTCGAGATGACGGCGAAGGCCGTGCCCGGGGGCGGCGGCGCGCGCGGCATCCAGGTGCTGCTGAGCGACATCACGGAGCGGCTTCGGGGCGAGGAGGAGCAACGCAGCCTCCAGACGCAGCTGCAGCATGCGCAGAAGATGGAAGCGGTCGGCCGGCTCGCAGGCGGCGTGGCGCACGACTTCAATAACCTGCTGATGGCGGTCGGAGCGAGCGCCGAGCTGCTGGCGCTGTCCGAGGACGAGGAGACGCGTGAGCTGGCCGAGCTGATCACGAAGGCAAGGGACCGCGGAGCGCGGCTCACGCGCCAGCTGCTCACCTTCGCGCGCAAGGACGTCGCGCAGCCGCGGACGCTCGCACCTGGGGACGTGATCCACGAGTCCGAGCCCCTGCTCCGGGGCCTCGCCGGCGACCGGGTCCGCCTCGAGCTCCGGGTCCGCCCGAGCCGCCCCATCGTCGCCGACCCCGGTCAGTTCGAGCAGGTCCTGTTGAACCTGGTGGCGAATGCGCGGGACGCGATGCCGGACGGCGGGGTCCTCAGCGTGGAAGCCGGCGACGCGGACGACGCGGTCGCAGCGCCGACCGTCTCGATCCGCGTGCGGGACACCGGAGCCGGGATGAGCGAGGCCACACGCGCCCACCTCTTCGAGCCGTTCTTCACCACCAAGCCTCCCGACAAGGGCACGGGACTGGGGCTCTCGACCGTCCACGGGATCGTGACCCAGAGCGGCGGGCGCGTCGAAGTGGAGTCCGTCCCCGGGAAGGGATCCTGCTTCACGATCCTCTGGCCCGCGGCCCCGTCCGACGCCGCGGAGGAGCGCGCAACCCGACGCCCGCTGGCCACGGGCGGCGCTGCCGCGGGCACCGTCCTCCTGGTCGAGGATGACGACCAGACACGCGCGTTGGTCCGCCTCCTCCTCGAGCGCGACGGCTACACGGTCATCGACGCGCCGGACGGCGACGCAGCACTGGGACTCGCGGCGGCCACGCCCAGACGCATCGATCTGGTCCTCTCCGACGTCGTGATGCCCGGCATCAGCGGCGTCGAGTTGGCGCGCCGCCTGCGGCTCGCCCGGCCGGACATCGCCGTCCTGCTGATGTCCGGCTACCTGGAGGACCCGCTGCTCGATGCGCGCGAGGCGGTGGCGCAGGCTCTCCTCCTCAAGCCGTTCACCGCGGACGAACTGCGCACGCGGATCGCCGGCCTCTTGGCGGCTCGACGGACCGCCATAGCGCCCGACGCGGTCGAGCCCGTCCCCTGACGCGTGCTCCGATGCGGCCCCCGGCCCGGATCGAGGCCCAGATCCCTTGCCCCAAGTGCGGCCGTCCCGAGGCCGTCCGGGGCCTCCACGGCCTGTTCGTGCCACGGGAGGACCAGCCCCCTCCACGCAGCGACCCGGCCAGGATCCAGCAGGCCCTGGACCTCCTCGGCGCCCAGGTGAAGGGCGTCAAGGTGAACGTGAAGGTGACCAGGAAAAGCTAGGCGCAGAGCCACTTTTCGACGTGTCGCCCGGCGGGCCGCCTCGGCCCGCCAGGCCCGTTTCCGGGGGCCTCTCCCGGCTCCCCGGAGGAGCCCGGGGCCACCCCCGAGGGGACGGCCCCCGGGGCGCCGGAGGCGATTTCCCCTATGAGACTATGGCTTTTTCATAGGGAAACTAGAAGATTGTGGGCGTTGGAGCGGCCCGTTTCCCTCGGGGAACGGCCGACCGGCGGCACTGGGGTCCGCCGGGTAGGCCCACCGGCCGGCAGCGGAAAGCGCCCGGCCCAGCCAAAGGAGACCAAGTGGCCAAGAAGGCGAAGAAGGCGGCGAAGAAGGCCAAGAAGGTGGCCAAGAAGACGAAGCGCGTGCCGAACGCGGCATTCATGAAGCCCATGATGCCCAGCTCGGCCCTCGGCGTGGTCATCGGCGACAAGGCGATGCCGCGCACGGAAGTCACCAAGAAGCTGTGGGCGTACATCAAGAAGAACGGCCTGCAGGACAAGAAGAACAAGCGGATGATCAACGCCGACCCCGCGCTGAAGACGGTCTTCAACGGCAAGGCGACGGTCAGCATGTTCGAGATGACGAAGCTGGTGAGCAAGCACCTGAAGTAGGACGGCCGTTCACGCCCGCGCCGGGACACCTCTTGTCCCGGCGGGCGCCTCACCACGGTTCGAAGCCGACGGCGCGGCCCACGGGTCGCGCCGCGGCGCATTCACCCACGGATGGGGACGCCGCGTCCATGGCCCACCACACCCTGCGGTCCGGATACCAGACGCTCGTCGAGCGGCTCAACCGCTTCCCGCAGGGCGCGCCGCCGTCCGAGCTCCTCTTCGCCATCCTCCGGATGCTGTTCAGCGAGCGCGAGGCCGGCCTCGTCGCCGAGCTGCCCATCAAGCCGTTCACCGCCAGGACCGCCGCCCGCGCCTGGAAGCTGCCCGAGGCGGAGGCCCGCCGCGCACTCGACGCGCTCGCGGGCCGGGGCATCCTGGTGGACGTCGAGGACCGCCACGGCGTGTCGTGGTACACCCTGCCTCCACCGATGGCCGGGTTCTTCGAGTTCTCGATGATGCGGGTCCGGAGCGACGTGGACCAGCAGGTGCTGAGCGAACTGTTCTACCAATACCTGAACGTCGAGGAAGACTTCATCCGGGAGCTGTTCACCCGCGGCGAGACCCAGCTCGGGCGCACCTTCGTCCACGAGCCGGCGCTCTCCGAGGAGAACGCCCTGCACGTCCTCGACTACGAGCGCGCCACGGAGGTGATCGAGACGGCGTCGTGCATGGGCGTCGGGCTGTGCTACTGCCGCCACAAGATGGAGCACCTCGGCCGCGCGTGCGACGCCCCGATGGCCATCTGCATGACCTTCAACAGCACCGCGTCGTCGCTCACCCGGCACGGCATCGCACGGCAGGTGGACGCCGCGGAGGGGATGGACCTGCTGCGGCAGGCGTGGGAGCACGGACTGGTGCAGTTCGGCGAGAACGTGCAGCGGCGCGTGAACTTCATCTGCAACTGTTGCGGCTGCTGCTGCGAGGCCATGATCGCGGCCCGCCGGTTCGCCATCCTGCACCCGGTCCACACCACCAATTTCCTCCCCGAGATCGCCCTCGACCGCTGCAACGGCTGCGGCAAGTGCGTCACCGCATGCCCCGTCGAGGCGATGACCCTCGTCTCCGCGAACGACCCCCACAAGCCGCGGAAGAAGGCCGCCAAGCTCGACCCGGACGTCTGCCTCGGGTGCGGCGTGTGCGTGCGCGCCTGCGGGACGGGAAGCCTCGCGCTGCGGAGCCGCCCCAAGCGGGTGATCACGCCGCTGAACGGCACGCACCGCGTGCTGATGATGGCCATCGAGCGCGGCACCCTGCAGGACCTCATCTTCGACAACCGTGTGCTGTGGAGCCACCGGGCGCTCGCCGCAATCCTCGGCGGTGTGCTCCGCCTCCCGCCCGTCAAGCGGGTGATGGCCAGCGAGCAGGTCCGCTCCCGTTATCTTGAAGCACTGATTCGGCGGACGCGGGCCTAGGCCCGGCCGCCAGGGAGCGGCCACCGATGACGCCTCATTTGTTCACCCCGCTGAAGCTGCGGGACGTCGAGCTGCGGAACCGCATCTTCCTCTCGCCGATGTGCCAGTACTCGGCGGTGGACGGAGTCTCCACCGATTGGCACCTTGTCCACCTCGGCAGCCGTGCCGTCGGCGGCGTGGGGCTGGTGATCGCCGAGAAGACGGCCGTCGTGCCCGAGGGACGCATCACTCCGGGGTGCACCGGGATCTGGAACGACGCGCAGGTGCGCGCGTTCGCGCCGATCGCGCGCTTCGTCAGCGCCCAGGGGGCGGCCCCCGGCATCCAGCTTGGCCACGCGGGTCGGAAGGCCTCGTGCGCGCCGCCCTGGGACGGCGGGAATCCCCTCACCGCGGCGGAGGGGGCGTGGCGGACGGTGGCGCCCAGCGCCGTGCCCTTCGCGCCCGGGCACCCCGAGCCGCACGCGCTCACGCCCGACGAGATCGAGACCCTCGTCGCGCGCTACGGCGAGGCGGCCCGGCGCGCCGCGGCGGCCGGCTTCCAGGTGGTGGAGATCCACGCGGCGCACGGCTACCTCCTCCACCAGTTCCTCTCTCCCCTCTCCAACCGCCGCGACGACCCCTTCGGCGGCTCCCTCGAGAACCGCATGCGGTTCCCCCTCGCGGTCGCGCGCGCGGTGCGCCGGGCCTTCCCTTCGTCCCTGCCCGTCTTCGTCCGCATCTCGGCTACCGACTGGGTGGATGGGGGCTGGGACCTCGCGCAGTCCATCGCCTTCGCGCGCTGTTTGAAGGAGGCCGGCATCGACCTGGTGGACTGCTCCAGCGGGGGCGCCGCGCCGGATGCGAAGGTCCCCGTCGCCCCCGGCTACCAGGTGCCCTTCGCCGCCGCCATCCGCCGCGAGGCGGGCATCGCGACAGGCGCCGTGGGGCTCATCACCGAGCCGGAGCAGGCCGAGCGGATCGTCGCCGGCGGCGAGGCCGACGCCGTCCTCCTCGCCCGCGAGCTGTTGCGCGACCCCTACTGGCCTCTGCACGCCGCCCGCGCGCTCGGGGTGGACGTGCCGTGGCCCAGGCAGTACCTGCGCGCCAAGCCGGCCGCGGCGCGGTGACGACGCCGCGCGCCGGAGGGCCGATCACCCTTCAGCCACCAGCCGGACTCTCGTGACCGACCGGATCCCCGAACGCTACGAGCTGACGTTCCCCGTCGCCCCCGCCGACATCGACGAGCTTGGGCACGTCAACAACACCGTGTACGTGCGGTGGGTGCAGGACGCGGCGATCGCCCACTGGCGTGCGTCGGCCCCCGCCGAGGCCCAGGCGACGCTGGTCTGGGTGGTGGCACGCCACGAGATCGACTACAAGCACCCCGCTCTTCTGGGCGACGAGATCCTCGCGCGCACCTGGGTGGGTCCCGCCTCCCGGCTGGCGTTCGAGCGCAACACGGAGATGTTCCGGACGAAGGACCACCGCCTGCTCGCGAAGGCCCGCACGATCTGGGTCCCGCTCAATCCCAAGACCGGGCGTCCGTGCGAGGTCTCGGCCGAGGTGCGGGAGCGGTTTTCGGTCCCGGGCGAACTGGAGCGCACCTCCTGACGGGGGCGCCCAGCGGCGCCGCCCGGTGGCGCCGAAGCGATGGCGATGACCTTCGCGTGAGCGCCACGCCGCAGTGATAGGACTGGTACTGGGGGAAGGCGTGAGCGCGGGTTAGCTTTCCGCATGGCATTCACACAGTTCGGCCTTGACGCGACGCTCCTCAAAGCGGTCCGCGAGCTCGGGTTCACCCGGCCCACTCCGATCCAGGAACAGGCGATCCCGCCGGCGATGAAGGGGAAAGACGTCCTCGCCTGCGCGATGACCGGCAGCGGCAAGACCGCCGCGTTCCTCCTCCCCATCGTCCACCGCCTGATGGCGAAGCCCCGCGGAGTGACGCGCGCCCTCGTCCTGGCGCCGACCCGGGAGCTCGCCGCCCAGATCCACCAGCACCTCGAGGAGCTGGCGATCCACACGCCCGTCACCGGGGCCCCGGTCTTCGGCGGCGTCGGGATGGCGCCCCAGGAGCACGCCTTCCGCAGCGGCGTGGACATCCTCATCGCCACCCCGGGGCGCCTCCTCGACCACTTCACCCGCCCGTACGCGAAGCTCGACCGTCTGGAGATCCTCGTCATCGACGAGGCCGACCGGATGCTCGACATGGGCTTCCTGCCGGACATCCGGCGCGTGCTCAAGCACCTCCCGCCCAAGCGGCATACGCTGTTCTTCAGCGCCACCATGCCGGCCGAGATCGTGCGGCTCTCCGGCGAGATGCTCCACCAGCCGGCCACGCTCAACCTGGAGCGGAAGTCGGCCCCTGCGGTCGGGATCACCCAGGCGGTGTACCCCGTGCCGCGCGAGCTGAAGTCGGCGCTCATCCTCGAGCTGCTGCGCCAGCAGGTCGTCCGTGACGCCATCGTCTTCACGCGGACCAAGCACCGCGCCAACCGCCTCGCGGAGTTCCTCGAGAGGAACGGCGTCTCGGTGGCGAAGATCCACGGCAACCGCAGCCAGAGCCAGCGCACGGAGGCGCTCGCCGGCTTCAAGAGCGGGAAGATCCAGGTGCTCGTGGCCACCGACATCGTGGCGCGCGGGATCGACGTCGAAGCCCTCGGCCACGTGGTGAACTTCGATGTCCCCAACGTCCCCGACGACTACATCCACCGTGTCGGGCGCACCGCCCGCGCGGAGAGCACCGGCGACGCGTTCACCTTCGTCTCCCCCGACGAGGAGGGCGACCTCGCGGCGATCGAGCGCGCCGTGGGGCGCCGCCTGCCGCGCGTGACGCTCCCGGGCTTCGACTACGCGCGGAAGACCACCGAGCGCCTCGAGATCCCCCTCGGCGAGCGCCTCGCCGCCCACCGGGCGAAGCGTTCCGGAGAGCGCCAGCGGACCGCGGCGAAGGACGTGCGCCGAGCGGGCGCCGCCCCGGCGGCGAGGCCCTTCGCGCCGCGGACCGGCGAGGCCCCCGCGGCCCCGGCCGGTCAGCCGGGCTCACCCCGGCTCCATCGCCTCCACCCCGGCGGCCGCCGCTCGCGCCACTAGCCGGGACACCCCCGCAGGGAGGGCCGTCGCGTGAGCACGCTGCGTCCCCTGGGCCGATCGCCCATCGCCATCTCCCCCATCGGCCTCGGCTGCTGGCAGTTCTCGGAGGGCGCGGGCCTCGGCGGGAGCTACTGGCCCACGCTCCCCTCCGAGACCGAGAACGCCATCGTCGCCGCGAGCCTCGCCGGCGGCATCACCTGGTTCGACACCGCGGAGATGTATGGGGCCGGCCACTCCGAAGCCGCCCTCTCGCGGGCGCTCACGGCGGCCGGGAAGCGCCCCGGTGACGTCGTCGTGGCGACGAAGTGGTTCCCCGCCTTCCGCACCTCCGCGAGCATCCGCCGCACGATCGGCGAGCGGCTCGCGCGCCTCGCGCCCTTCGGCATCGATCTCCACCAGATCCACCAGCCGATCGCCTTCGCGACCGTCGCGGCGCAGATGGCCGCGATGGCCGAGCTCGTCCAGGCGGGCCGCATCCGGACCGTGGGCGTGAGCAACTTCTCCGCGCGCCGCATGAGGGCGGCGCACCGCGCGCTCGCGGCGCGGGGAATCCCCCTGGTGGCGAACCAGGTGCGATACAGCCTGCTGCACCGCGGGATCGAGACTAACGGCGTGCTCGACGCGGCGAAGGAGCTGGGGATCACCATCATCGCCTATTCCCCCCTCGCGCAGGGCATGCTCACGGGCAAGTTCCACCGCGACCCGAGCCTGATCCGCAGCAGGCCGGGTCCCCGGAAGTGGCTCGGCGATTTCCGGAGCCGCGGCCTCGAGAAGAGCCGGCCTGTAGTCGCCGCGCTGGAGCAGGTCGCGGCGGCGCATGCCGCCACGGCCGCGCAGGTCGCGCTCGCCTGGCTGCTGCAGTTCCACGGCGACATCGTCGTGGCCATCCCCGGCGCCACCAGCGTGCAGCAGGCGGTGGAGAACGCCGCAGCGGCGGAGCTCCGCCTCGAGGCGCCGGAGCTGCAGCGCCTCGACGAGGCATCCCGGGCGTTCCGATAGGCGGGGAGTTCCATGGCGACGCAGCAGCCCGCTCGCGCGCGGACGCGCGCTCCAGGCCGGCGGAGCGGTGCGGCGGCCCGAGTTGCGCTACAACACCACGATCGGGTGTTCGGGAGGCGCTAGATCAGTCGCTGGACCGGCTGCGCAGCTTGCGGCGGCCGCGACGCCTGGCGGCGGCGGCCTTCAGCCGGCGGGCGAGGCTCGGCTTGACGTAGCAGCGGCGCTGCCGGACCTCCTTCAGGATCCCGGACTTCTGGACTTTCCGGCGGAATGCCTTCAAGGCGAACTCGACCCGGTCGGTCTCCGACAGCGTGACTTCGATCATCAGGTGCCCCTTCCCCTACAAAGCGTGCGGCCGGCCCGCTTCGCGGCGGACCGGCCGGCACGGTGAGAGCTCAGCGAACGCTCAGCTGCCCAGCTTCACGACGTTCTCCGCCGCCGGGCCCTTCTGGCCCTGCACGATGTCGAACTCGACCCGCTCACCTTCCTTGAGGCTCTTGAAGCCGGTCGCCTGGATCGCCGAATGATGGACGAAGCAGTCCTTCTCACCATTCTCCGGCGTGATGAACCCGAAGCCCTTCGCGTCGTTGAACCACTTCACGGTGCCCGTCGTACGCATGGCTGCGCCACTCCCTGTGTGTGCGTAATCGGAGTCCGGTGAAGCCATGCGCGCCGACTACGTGTTTTCGATCTGTGCCACCCGCGGCGCCCGGATACCGCCGCCGCTCGCTCCCCGCCGGCAGAACGGGCCCGCTGTGAACCTGGCCGCTCTGTGGTGTCGCCCGGACTTTTGCGCGTGCCGAGGCGGGAATCGCCCACAATGGTAACGCCAGAACCCCGATTCCACAATGAGCGAACACCGTTCCCGGCTGAGGGTTACGGGTCGGCTGGGGCGGTGCCCGATCCTGCCGGGGTCCGAACTGCAGGACCGCCGCACCCTTGGGCTCTCCCCTCAGCCACGTACCAGCCGACCGGGAACCGGGACGGAACGACGGCGCCGAGCGACCCTCGCCCGCCCCGCAAACTCAACAGCGGCAATGGGCTGCGCGTATATTGGGGGAACTGATTCTGTCCCTGCGGCGGCCGCCTGCTGGCCGCCGCCCCACGCAGTAGCCACGTCGAAAGCCCTTGGGCCGAGCGCATGAATGCCTTGCTGCCGGTTCTCCTGCCGTACTCCATAGCGGCCATGATCCTGGCGCTCCTCCTCTACTCCATCGGCGTCTGGGGCGAGAAGATCGTCGGACGCCTCCAGCCGTGGCAGTTGCCCTTCTTCTGGATCGGCTTCGCCTGCGACACCACCGGCACGACCCTGATGGGCCGGATGGCCGGCAAATTCGATTGGGACGTGCACGGGCTCACGGGCCTCGCAGCCATCCTGCTGATGGCGCTCCACGCCGGCTGGGCCTCCGTCGCGCTCGCGCTCAAGCAGGAGAAGGTGATCGCCCATTTCCACCGCTTCAGCCTGGCCGTCTGGACGCTGTGGCTGATCCCGTTCTTCAGCGGGGTGTTCCTGGCGATGCGGCACTAGCCGCGACCCCCACGCGACGCGCGACGGCGTGTCTGCGACAGGCCGCCCAGCATCCCGCATTCAACGCGCTGCGCGGCAGCCCGTCTTCAACGCGCCGCACCTTCGGGCCGTAGAGGGGGTATCAACGATGAGACAGTCACGTCCAACCACGTTCGGAGGATGCATGAAAGTTCGTCTCGCGTTCCTCGCCGCGGCGCTCGTCGCGGCCACCGCCTCCTCGGCGATCGCCCAGGGCCCGCCCCCCGGCGGCCAGGGTGGCGGCGCCGGCGGCATGGGGCAGCGCCGGATGCAGATGCTGCTCAACGGCATCACGCTGACCCCCGCGCAGCAGGCGCGGTTCGACTCCATCCAGGCGGCATTCCGCGCCAAGATGCCCGCCTTCACGCCCGGCGAGATGCCCGACCCGGCGGCGATGCAGCAGCGCCGCGCGGTGATGGCGAGCCAGGACAGCTCCCTGCGCACCATCCTCACGCCTGAGCAGCAGCAGGTGTGGGACAGGAACGTGGAGCAGGCCCGCAGCATGCAGAGGCGGCCCCCGGGGAACTGACCAGGCCCGGGCGCGCCCGTCGCGGGCCCGCTATCGGAACGAAGTTTGCAGCTCAGAGCGCCGGGGGCGCACAGTGCGCTCCCGGCGCTCTCGCACGTGTCGGGTGACGGCACACGCCCCTCCCCCGGACGGTGTGCCCGGGCGCCCGCAGCATCCGAACCCCAACCGGAGACCGCACGTGCCCACGACGCACGCGAACCTGTCCGAAGCCTTCGCCGGCGAGAGCCAGGCGAACCAGAAGTATCGCGCTTTCGCGAAGCAGGCCGAGCAGGACGGCCACCCGAATGTCGCCCGCCTCTTCCGCACCACCGCCGAGGCCGAGCGGATCCACGCCGAGGGCCACCTCAAGGCGCTCGAAGGCGTCGGCTCCACCGCCCAGAACCTCCAGGCCGCGATCGACGGCGAAACCTACGAGTTCACCACGATGTACCCGCCGATGCTGCAGCAGGCTGAGAAGGAAGGTCACAAGGCAAAGCGGATGTTCGGTTACGCCGTAAAGGCCGAGGCCGTGCACGCCAAGCTCTACCGTTCGGCGCTCGACGCCGTGAAGGCCGGCAAGGACCTCCTGGAGTCCGAGTTCTACCTCTGTCCTGTCTGCGGCCACATCGAGTTCGGGAAGCCGCCCGCAGCCTGCCCCATCTGTGGCGCAAAAGGCGAGAAGTTCACTTGTATTTGACTTCCGTGGCGCAACGGTTTGCGGGGGCGCGCTCCGGCGCGCCCCCGCCTCGTGTTTGACCCCCGGCCCGCCCGTCGGTACGTTTTCCCGCCATGCAACTGCGCGAGTTCTTCACCGAAGAGGGCATCAACCTCGCCCTCAAAGGCCGTACCAAGAACGACGTCCTCCGGGAGCTGGTGGAACTCCTCCACCTCGACGACAAGTCCCAGGGGATGCTCCTCAAGATGCTCCAGCGGCGCGAGAACCTCGGCTCCACCGGCATCGGCCGCGGGATCGCCATCCCCCACTGCCGCTCCCTGGTGGTGAGCAAGCTGCGGGTCGCCTTCGGGCGGAAGGCCGAAGGCATCGAGTTCAAGGCGATCGACGAGAAGCCGGCCCGCTTCTTCTTCCTGATCGTGGCGCCGCCGCTCGAGGTCTCCAACCAGTACCTGCCGGTCCTCGGCAAGATCGCGCAGTTCGCGAAGGAGGAGGACGTCCCGCGGCGCCTGACAGAGATCCAGACGCCGGCGAACTTCCTTGAGCTGGTGGAGGAGAAGGGCCTCTAGGCGCCGCCGCTCGGCGCAGGGGGCCCCCTATGCACGGAGCGGCGCTTCGTGGCGCCGCTCCTTCCGTTTTCCCCTGGTCAGCGCCCGGGGTCCGAGGCCGCCGATGGCACAGAGCGCGCGGGGGCGCTCTCCCTCGCCGGCAGTTGGAGCGGCCCGAGCGAGCGGACGTAGGCGATCAGGCTCCAGATCTCGCCCGGCGAGAGGGTGGGCTTCCAGGAGGGCATCGCCGTGCCCCTCCGGCCCTCGGCGATGACGTAGTAGAGATGGCGATCGTCGGTCTGCTTCTGCCACTCCGCGCCGGTGAGGTCGCGCGGCGGCGGCGTGAGGTCGCCTGCCTTCACGCCCCGCCCGTCCGCTTGTTCGCCGTGGCACAGGATGCAGTGTTCGTGGAAGATGGCGCGGCCCTGGCGCCGGACGTCGGGGGACGCCAAGCGGTCCGCGGGCACCTCCAGTTCGCGGTAGGCGGCTGGCAGGTCGCGGTCGCTGAGACTACAGCCTGAGAGCGAGAGCGACGCCGTCAGCGTTGCGCACAGGATCCGATGCATCCGCCTCGCGGGGCTGGAACGTGAAGCCGAGCGCCAGCGCCTCGTCCACCACCGCCGCGACGAGCCGGGGGAGGCCCGCCGCGACGGCCGGGGAGAGCGCGACGCCGAGCCCCAAATCTGCGGGTACGATCCCCACCAGTACCAGCCGGGGGGGGCAGCGGCCGAGGAGCCGCGCGCTGTCGAGCAGGTCGGCCACACCGACCTGGTGCACCGAGAGGCGCGCCGCCACCGCGGGCGCCACATCGTCCCCCTCAAGGCGGACCAGTGCGCCGGGAGGGCCCTCGCCCCGGATCGCGTCCACCAGGATGGCCGCGTCCGCCTCCTCGAGGAGCGGCAGCAGGGAGAGCCCCAGCGTGCCGCCGTCGAGGACCTGCGCCCCCACCGGCGCGTCGTAGTCGCGCAGCAGCCGGTGCACCGCGACGGCGCCCACGCCGTCGTCGGTGCACAGGATGTTCCCCAGCCCGAGGATCAGGAGCGGCGTCCGCTCAGGCATTGATCCCGCGCCGGATGGCCGCGCCGTGCCAGTCGCCCGCGTGGACGAGGTCCCCCTTCTTCACGAACTTGAAGCCCGAGAAGATGGACTCCATCGTCGCGTTCGCCTCCACCTGCGACATCAGGACGGCGGAGTAGACGTGGTGCACGGCGAAGCCGAGCAGTAGGTACATGACGCCGTGGTGGATGAACCGCGCCGTCTGCAGCGACCCGTACAGCGGCCGGAGGAGCGCGAAGGCCCAGTGGATCAGCCGCACGTGCGCCATGTCCGCGTAGAGGGCGAACCCGCTGGTGATCATCACCAGGTACAGCAGGAACACGCCGACGTAGACGAACCCCGCCAGCGGATTGTGCCCCACGTACCCCGGTGGCTTCCGGAGGCGGAAGAGGTAGAAGCGCAGCGCGTTCCGGATCCCCGTCCGCCGCGACGCCGCCACCGGGACGAACTTGTCCCAGTGCGAGAACCGGTTCCCCGCGAACATCCACCCGATGCGCGCCACCACCGAGCAGGAAAAGACGATCGCGAACAGGAAGTGCACGTACTTGAACACGCCCATCAGAAAGTGCTGGCGGACCACCTCGTCGAACATGATGAACGGGTGGCCCATGTACATCCCCGTCGCGGCCAGCACGGTGATCGAGAAGGCGATGGTCCAGTGGCACACCCGGACCGGCCACTCCCACACGTAGACCTGGACGATCTCCTCCGGGTGGAGGGCGGCGGTCATAGGGCCCTCACGGCCGCCAGTTCACGCCGCTTCGCGTCCACCACGTGCACGCCGCACGCGATGCACGGGTCGAAGGAGTGCACCGTCCGGAGCAGCTCCAGCGGCTTCTCCGCGTCGGCGACCGGCGTGTTCAGCAGCGCCTCCTCGTACGGCCCGCGGTGTCCCGCCGCGTCGCGGGGCCCCGCATTCCAGGTGCTCGGGACGACGCACTGGTAGTTGCGGATCACGCCGTCCTGGATGTGCACCCAGTGGCCGAGGGCGCCGCGCGGCGCCTCGTGGAACCCCGCGCCCGTCGCGTCGCGCGGCCAGGTGTCGGGCTCCCAGCGGGTGTTGTCGTGGATCCGCAGGTCGCGCCGGGCCATGTTCTCGCCCAGCTCGTCGAGCCAGGTCTCCATCTTCTCCGCGAGCAGCGCCGTCTCCAGGCCGCGGGCCGCCACGCGCCCCAGCGTCGAGAAGAGCGCCGCCGGTCCGACGCCGAGCTTGCCGAGCGCGCCGTTCACCAGCTGCTGCACCCGCTCGTGCCCCGAGGCGTACGCGACCAGCATCCGCGCCAGCGGGCCCACCTCCATCGGCAGGCCGTCGTACCGCGGCGACTTGAGCCAGCTGTACTTCGCCGCCGTGTCCAGCCGCTCGTACGGGGGCTTCGGGCCCGTGTACTTGGGCTTCGTCTCCCCCTGCGAGGGGTGCTTCCCCTGCCCGTCCCCGCCCTCGTACTCGTACCACGAGTGCGCGATGTGCTCGGTGATCTTCGCGGGGTCGAAGCGCTCGACCTTCGCGAGGTCCCGGCCCCGGATGACGCCCGAGGGGAGGAAGAGCCGCGCGTTAGGGGTGTCCTCCTCAGGGTATTCGCCGTACACGAGGTAGTTCCCCACTCCGCCGCCGATCCCCGCCCAGTCCTTGTAGAAGCCGGCCACGGCCAGCAGATCGGGGATGTACACCCGGTTCACGAAGTCCTTCGCCTTGTGGATCAGCCGGCGGATCTCCGCCAGGCTCCCGGCGTTCAGCGAGGCCTGCTTGTCGGGGTCGATCGGCGTGGCCATCCCGCCCACCAGGAAGCTCTGGAGGTGCGGGTTCTTGCCGCCGAGGACCGCGTGGATCTTGATGACCTCCCGCTGCCAGTCGAGCGCCTCGAGGTAGTGCGCCACCGCCATGAGGTTCGCCGCCGGCGGGAGCCGGTACGCCGAATGTCCCCAGTACGCGTTCGCGAAGGGGCCGAGCTGCCCGCGGTCCACGAACGCCTTGAGGCGGTCCTTCACGCCGCGGAAGTACGTCGCGCTCGCCAGCGGCCAGTCGGAGATGGACTGCGCCAGCGTCGCCGTCTGCGCCGGATCGGCCGAGAGCGCCGAGACGATGTCCACCCAGTCGAGCGCGTGCAGGTGGTAGAAGTGGATGACGTGGTCCTGCACGCACTGCGACGCGATGATCAGGTTCCGCAGCAGCCGCGCGTTCGGCGGCGGCTCGGCGCCGATGGCGTTCTCCACCGCGCGGATGGACGCGATGGCGTGCACCGTGGTGCACACGCCGCAGATGCGCTGCGTGAACGCCCAGGCGTCGCGCGGGTCGCGCCCCTTCAGGATCAGCTCGATGCCACGGAACATCGTAGCGGACGACCACGCGTCCCGCACGCGGCCACCCTCCACCTCCGCCTCGATGCGCAGGTGCCCCTCGATGCGGGTGACGGGATCGACGACGATGTGCGTCATGGCTGCTGCCCTCCTTCATCCGCCGGCCCGGCGCCGTCGGCGTCGGGCTGGTGCTCGCCCCGCCGCCGCCGCTGCACCAGCGACACCGCGCCGTGCGCCGCGAACGCCGCGCCCACCGCCGCCACACCCCAGAGTCCGAGCCGGTCCACGTTCGAGTGCAGCCCGAAGCCCGGCACCCCCGAGAGGTGCTGGTAGAACGGCGTCATCCGGTCCCAGAACGCCGGCTCGGCGCACCCGATGCACGGATGGCCGCAGCCGATCGGCCAGTTCGTGCCCCCGTTCCAGCGCACGTTCGGGCAGTTCTGGAACGTCACCGGACCCTTGCACCCCATCTTGAAGAGGCAGTAGCCCGTCCGGTGCCCCTCGTCCCCCCACGCCTCCACGTATTGCCCGGCGTCGAAATGCGCCCGCCGCTCGCAGGCGTCGTGGATCGCCTTTCCGTACGCGAACAGCGGCCGCTTGTGGCGGTCCACCGGCGGCCACTCCTTGAACGTCAAGTAGTAGACGATGAGCGCGGTCAGGTTCTCGACGTTGGCCGGGCACGCCGACAGGTTGATCAGGTGCTTCAGCCCCGGCACCGCTTCGCCGACGCCCAGCGCCGACGTCGGGTTCGGCGCCGCGGCCGGCAGGCCGCCGAACGTCGCGCAGGTGCCCATCGCGATCACCGCCGCCGCGTTCCCGCACACCTCGCGCGAGATCTGCACCGCCGACTTCCCGCCGATCGTGCAGTACGCCCCGTCGTCCCCGGTCGGGATCGAGCCCTCGACCACGGCGATGTACTGCCCCTTCTGCTCGCGGACCGTCTTCTCGAGCGCCGCCTCGGCCTGATGCCCCGCAGCCGCCATGATCGTCTCGTGGTAGTCCACCGACAGGGTGTCGAGCACCACGTCCGCCACGCTCGGCCGGCTCGCCCGCAGGAACGACTCCGTGTTGCCGCAGCAGTCCTGGAACTCCAGCCACACCAGGACCGGCTTCTTGGTCCGCTGCACCGCTCGCGCGATCTGCGCGCTCGCCGTACCGGGCAGCGAGAGCGCCGCCGCCACCGTGGAGCACCAGCCGACGAACTCTCGCCGCGAGACGCCTCGCCGCTCGAGCTCTTCGGCGAACCAACTCTGCCGGTCGCCCATCGAACCTCCGGATGGCCAGTTGTGGAAAGGCTACTCTATGGATTTCTACGGAGGTGCGCGTGATGCACTTGCATCAATGCGCGCCGCCCCCGGGGCAGGAGCGGTCCCGGCCGGAGCGCCGGCCCGGCGGGCCGCGCTAGATCAGTTGATTGCGGTAGGCGTGGACGACGGCGTGGAGCTTCGAGTGCACGCCGAGCTTCTGCAGGATGCGCTGGGTGTGGTTCCGCACGGTCACCGGGGAGATGTCGAGCTTCACGGCGATGCGCGCGGTCGGCATCGCCTCCGCGAGGCAGCGCAGGATGTCCTGCTCACGCGGGGTGAGGGCCGCGTGGTCGGCGTCCGCGCGGCTCCGCGTCCCGTTCGCCCCCACTCCGCGGCGGGCCGCGCCGGCGAGCCGCTGCTCCAGCGCCGAGGGCTGGCTGTCGGCCTCACGCAGGACGTGCACCAGGCTGGACAGGCCCGGCCGCGCCGACGCCATGTGGAACACGCTCACCCGCACGCGCTTCGTTCCCTCGCGCGGCGTCAGGACCTTGAGCACGAAGGTGTTCACCGGGTCGTGCGGCATCTCGCGCGCCTGCAGCGCCACCGGACAGTTGCGCACGCAGTACACGTTCCCGTGCAGGTCCCTCCCGCACAGGACATCAGCGCACCGCCTCCCCAGCACGCTCTCCGCGGGGCGGCCGAGCAGTCGCTCGCAGCCCTTGTTCCAGACGACGACGCGGTCCATCACGTCCATCGCGAACACCGCTTCGTCGCTCTGCGCGATCCAGTCCAGCGTCTGAGGGAATGACGACATATTCACTTTGGTATCAAGCACTGTCTCAAGGTGCCCCAACGCAAGTGTCCGCTTGGACTTACTCCCACTCGATCGTGGCCGGCGGCTTGGAGGAGACGTCATAGACGACCCGGTTCACGCCGGCGACCTCGTTGGTGATGCGCGTGGCGATGGCGGCGAGGACGTCGGGGGGGAACGGGTACCAGTCGGCGGTCATCCCGTCGCGGCTCGTCACGGCCCGAAGGGCGACGACGTTGGCGTAGGTGCGGCCGTCACCCATGACCCCGACGGAGCGGACGGGAAGGAGGACGGCGAAGGCCTGCCAGATCTGGTCGTAGAGTCCGGCGCGGCGGATCTCCTCGAGGTAGATGGCGTCGGCCTTCTGGAGCGTGGCGACGCGCTCTCGGTCCACGGGGCCGAGGATGCGCACGGCGAGGCCGGGACCGGGGAACGGGTGCCGCCGGACGATCTCCTCCGGGAGCCCCAGCTCTCGGCCGACCTGGCGCACCTCGTCCTTGAAGAGCTCGCGGAGGGGTTCGACGAGGGTGAAGGGGAGGTCGGCTCGCAGCCCGCCCACGTTGTGGTGCGTCTTGATGGTGACCGACGGGCCGCCGCGCGGCGAGAAGGACTCGATGACGTCGGGGTAGAGCGTGCCCTGCACCAGGAAGCCGACGTCGCCGCCGGCCTCGCGCGCCGCCTCCTCGAAGACGTCGATGAAGGTGTGCCCGATGCGGCGCCGCTTCTCCTCGGGGTCGTCCACGCCGGCGAGCGTGTCGAGGAAGAGCCGGGAGGCGTCGACGACGCGCAGGTCCATCCCCAGCTCGACGCCGAAGGTGCGCTCCACCTGGGCGCGCTCCCCCGCGCGCAGCAGGCCGTGGTCCACGAAGATGCTGGTCAGCCGATCGCCGATGGCGCGGTAGACCAGCGCCGCCGCGACCGCGGAGTCCACACCGCCCGAGAGCCCGCAGATGGCGCGGCGGCCGCCGACGGCCTCGCGGATCTCGGCCACGGCGTTCTGCACGAACAGTCCCGGCGTCCACGACGGCTTCGCGCCGCAGATCCGGAACAGGAAGTTGTGCACCACCTCCGCGCCGCGGGGCGTGTGCGCGACCTCGGGGTGGAACTGCACGCCGAACACGGGGAGCACGGTGTGGGCGAACGCCGCCACGGGGGTGTTCCCGCTGCTCGCGAGGACGCGCCACTCCCTGGGCGGCACGTCCACGCGGTCGCCGTGGGACATCCACACCGGCGTGCGCGTGCCCGCGGAGAAGCCGGCGAAGAGGCCTTCGTCGGCCAGCACCTCGATCTCGGCGCGGCCGTACTCCCTCTCGCCATGCGGCCGCACGTCCCCGCCGGTGAGGTGGGCGAGGAGCTGCATCCCGTAGCAGATGCCGAGGACCGGGACGCCGAGGCCGGTGATGCCGGGGTCGATCGTCGGGGCGCCCTCGTCGTACACCGAATTGGGGCCGCCGGAGAGGATGATGCCGACGGGCGCGAAGGCGCGGATCCACGCCAGGTCGCGCGTCGGCGGGTGGATCTCGCAATAGACGTGGGCCTCCCGGACGCGGCGCGCGATGAGCTGCGTGAACTGGGAGCCGAAGTCGAGGATCAGGACCCGCTGCTCGGCCTTCACGACGCCACCGCGGCCGCGGGCAACTGCCAGGCGGGCGCGGCGTGCTCGCCGGCGAGCATCGCGTCGGGCGACTCGCGGTCGCGCACCACGGCGAACCGGTCGCCGTCCACGAGCACCTCGGGGGGGCGCGGCCGCGCGTTGTAGGTGGAGGTCATCACGAAGCCGTAGGCGCCGGCGCCGCGGACCACGAGGAGGTCCCCTTGCTCGAGGACGGGGAGGTCGCGGTCGAGGGCGAAGAAGTCCCCCGTCTCGCAGATCGGCCCGACGACATCGTAGTGCACGTGGGGCCGCCCCGCCGCGCCGTCCACGGCGATCTCGTGCCACGCCTGGTAGTGGCTGGGGCGGATCAGGTCCGTCATCCCGGCGTCGATGACGGCGATCATCCGGCCTCCCGACCGTTTGCGGTACAGCACCCGCGTGAGGAGCACGCCCGCGTTCCCGACGAGGAAACGGCCCGGCTCGACGACGAGAAGGAGCCCCGAGGCCTTCACCGCCGGGACGACGGCCGCCGCGTACGCGGCCACGTCGAGGGGCGTGTCGCTCTCGCGGTAGCGGATGCCGAGCCCCCCGCCGATGTCGAGGATCTCGAGCGTCGTGATGCCGCCCGCGCGGAGCCGCCCGGCCAGGTCGAGGAGCCGCTCGAGCCCCGCGGCGAAGGGCGCGACGTCGGTGATCTGGGAGCCCACGTGCATCGCGAGGCCGCGGAGCCGGAGCCCCTCGGTGCGCGCGGCGCGCAGGGCGAGCGCCGCCACCTCGTCGTGCGGCACCCCGAACTTCTTCCCCTTCGAGCCGGTCACGGTGTAGGGGTGCGTCTCCACCGTGACCTCGGGATTCACCCGGATGCCGATGGGGGCCGTGCGCCCCTCGGCCCGGGCCACCTCGGCCAGCGCGTCGAGCTCCTCCTCCGATTCGACGTTGAGGAGCCCCACGCCCGCGGCGAGCGCCGCGCGCATCTCCTCCCGCGTCTTGCCCACCCCGCTGAACACCACGTCGGCGCCGCCGAACCCGGCGGCCAGCGCGCGGACCAGCTCCCCGGCGGAGACGATGTCCACCCCCGCCCCGAGGGAGCGCAGCAGCGCGAGGATGGCGAGGTTGCCGTTCGCCTTGACCGAGTAGTGGATGCGGTGGGGCACCGCCGCGAGCGCCGTCTCGAGCGCGCGGTACTGCTCGCGGACGTGCGCGGCGGAGTAGACGTAGACGGGCGTGCCGACGGCCTCGGCGAGGGCCCGGAGCTCGAGCCCCTCGACGGTCAGTATGCCTTGGCCCACACGGCCTCGCTCGTGGCCGGGCGGCCGCACCAGACGCACCGCGCGGGGGGCGTCGGCGAGCGGAACTCCTCGTCGGGGAGGACGCGGACCGTCGCCTTGGTCGTTTCCTTGATGGCCGTCTCGCAGGCGAGGTCGCCGCAGAACCCGCCGTAGGCGAACCCGCCGGGACCCTCCATCATGGCGATCAGGTCGTCCTTCGACACGTCGCGCCGGGTCGCCGCGTCGCGGCGCTCGCGCGCGGTGTCGAAGAGCGTGCGCTGGATCTCGTCGAGGGTGATCCGTATCGACTCGGCGAGCCCCGCGAGGGGGATCGGCGCCTTGCCGCCGGTGCGTCGGGCCGAGAAGACCTGGCCCTTCGCCACGTCCTTGGGCCCGATCTCGAGCCGCAGCGGGACGCCGCGCCCCTCCCACTCGTAGTACTTGGCGCCCGGCTTCATCCCGTCCCGGGCGTCGAGCTCCACCCGGAACCCCGCCGCCCGCAGTTCCTGCGCCACCCCCTCCGCAACCTGCAGCACCGCCTCGCGCTCGGTATCGGTCCGGTAGATCGGGACGATCACGACCTGCGTCGGCGCCAACTTCGGCGGACACACGATACCGACGTCGTCACCGTGCGTCATGATGAGCCCGCCGATGAGCCGGGTGGACACGCCCCAGGACGTGCTCCACACGTACTCGAGGCCGCCCGCCGCGGTCTGGAACTGCACCCCGAACGCCTTCGCGAAGTTCTGGCCGAGGTGGTGCGAGGTGCCGGCCTGCAGTGACTTGTTGTCCTGCATCAGCCCTTCGATCGCGTAGGTCCGCAGGGCCCCGGCGAACTTCTCCGTGTCCGTCTTCACGCCGGTAATCACCGGCATCGCCATCCACTCCTCGGCGAACGTCCGGTACACGCCGAGCATCCGGCGCACCTCCCGCTCCGCGTCCGCCTCGTCGGCGTGCGCGGTGTGGCCCTCCTGCCAGAGGAACTCGGTCGTCCGCAGGAACAGGCGCGTCCGCAGCTCCCACCTCACGATGTTCGCCCACTGGTTGATCAGCAGCGGGAGGTCGCGGTACGACTGGATCCACTTCGCGAACGAGTCGTAGATGATCGTCTCCGACGTGGGCCGGAGGACGAGCGGCTCCTCCAGTTCCTTCCCGCCGGCGTGCGTGACCAGCGCCACCTCGGGGGCGAACCCCTCGACGTGCTCCGCCTCCTTCTGCAGGAACGACTGCGGGATGAGCAGGGGGAAGTACGCGTTCTTGTGGCCCGTCGCCTTGAACATGTCGTCCAGGGCGCGCTGCATCAGCTCCCAGATGGCGTAGCCGTTGGGGCGAATGACCATGCAGCCCCGGACCGGCGAGTAGTCCGCCAGCTCGGCGCGCATGATGGCGTCATTGTACCACGCGCTGAAGTCCTGGGCGCGCGGGGTGAGGCCCTCGGTCTCCGCCATCAGGGGCGCCTCGGTCCGGGATGGCCGGGTGGCAGCGTGCCGCCGGGCGCGGCGCCGAGCCCCATGCCGCGGAGCACCGCGGCGTCGTGCACGAACCGTGTCACGGTGCGGTACGGGTGCTGACGGGTCGCCGCGCTGAGGCTGTCCCAGCCCGGCTCCGGCGCCCAGTCGGTGAACGCCAGCGGGATGAGCGTCATCTGCTGCGCGGCACCGGCGCCGTGGCCGGCGGGCGGCGGCAGATAGCCGAGAACGCGGATGGCGGCGGCGCTGGTGTCGCTCGCGCGCTCCGCGGCCAGCAGCCCCTCGAGCACCTTCTTCGCCGAGTCGGCGCCGGCGTCGAACCGGA
>Ga0209777_10002772_pt1 | contig 22542 bp, 16 predicted proteins | sample FrelakmetHBP12HB_FD_187147 | JGI IMG/M metagenome (GOLD analysis project Ga0209777, IMG submission 187147) | Freshwater lake sediment microbial communities from the University of Notre Dame, USA, for methane emissions studies -HBP12 HB (SPAdes)... | ecosystem: Environmental > Aquatic >...
GGATGCGGCGGCGGAGGGTGCTGATGCTGATCCCCATGGCCCCGGCGACCTCCCACCACAAGGCCCCGCGGCGGTACAGGAGCCGCAGGAGGCATCGGTCCTTCAGGGGAAGAGCTAAGATGAGGCGGTCCAAGATGTTAGCGTTTCCGGGCGAGTGCAAGGATTCGCCTGTCAGTAAACGTTCAAGGGTCTTGTTTCGTAGCTTCACGTTGATTTCCCTAACCGTAGTTTGTTGCCCATCAAACTCCGGGCAGAGTATACACCAGATTTGCTGTCTGTCAAACGCGTTGTCAAGAAAATCTGATAGGCGTCAAACTAAAGTTTGAGTCTCACAGAATTCACTTGACACTAGTTTGTTACGGGGTAAACTGTCTCCGCCAAACAGTGGAGGAGCAGACCATGGCCCTGTCAGACAATCTCGGTGAGTTGGCGGCGCTCAGGCGGACGCTCGTGGCGATGGAGGAGGGCGGGTCTTTCGGACGCGAAGTCCGCGAGGCGAGGCGGCGGCGCGGCATGACGCTCGATGCCCTCGCCAAGGCCACGGGCATGGCCAAGAGCTACCTGTCGCAGATCGAGACGAGTTACGCCCCGCCGCCGCGCGAGGCGAAGGTCCGGAAGATCGCCCAGGCACTCGGCCTGGACGAGGAGGGCCTCGTGGCCCGGGCCCATCTGGCCCTGCTTCCCGAGGAGCTACGTGAGCGGATCGCGCGGCTGCGGACGGTCTTTGATTCCACGGAAGAAGTCATGCGGGCGCTCTTGGCGATGAAACGGGACGGCGACTCAGCCGCCCAGCCAGGCGGGGGCTCGCCTGCGGGCGCGGACGCGGGCCCCGCCCTCGACCTCGACGCGCTTCACCGGAGCGGCCTCCTGCACCACCTGGCCGAGTGGGGCGCGTCGCGGGCCGGCCTCGACCGGCAGGGCCTCCGGCCGATCCCGGTCATCAACAAGGTGGCGGCCGGGTACCCGAAGGAGTTTACCGACCTCGGGTATCCCGTGGGCATCGCCGACGAGTACGTGGCCGCGCCGGCCGAACTGTCGGACCCGAACGCGTTCGCCGTCCACGTCGTGGGCGACTCGATGGAGCCGCGGTATCACGAGGGGGACCTCGTGATCCTGAGCCCGGCGGCGGCGGTCGCCTCGGGCTGCGATTGCTTCGTGCGGTTCGCCATCGCGGGCCGCCCGCAGGATAGCGAGGCCACGTTCAAGCGGGTCTTCTTCGACGGGCCGGAGAGCGTGCGGCTTCAGCCGCTGAACGAGCGTTACGCCCCGCGGCTCCTCAAGGCGTCGGAGATCGAGGGGATTTTCCGGGCGGTCGCGCGGCACGAGAAGCTGTAGGGCAGAGTGCAACGTGAAGAGTGCAAAGTGAAAAGTGGAAAGTGAAAAACGGCACCGCCACGCCCGGGTGTTTTTCACTTTGCACTTTTCACTTTGCACCTGCTACGATGCGACTATGAACGATGACATCATTATGATGGCCGACGGCGGCGGCGGCGAGAAGATGCAGGACTTCATCCGGCGCGAGATCCTCTCGCGCTTCGCCCCGGCCGACTCGAGCGGCGAACTCCGCAAGCTCGGCGATGCCGCGCGCGTCGAGATCGACGGGCCGCTGGCGTTCACGACCGATTCCTACGTCGTGCGGCCGCTGGAGTTCCCCGGCGGCGATATCGGGCGCCTGGCGATTTCCGGCACCGTCAACGACCTGGCGTGCCTCGGCGCGCAGCCGGTCGCGATCTCGATGGGCCTGATCCTCGAAGAGGGCCTGGACCTGGCGACGCTGCGGCGCGTTCTCGACTCGGCCGCCGCCGCGGCGCGCGAGGTCGGCGTGCCGGTGGTCTGCGGCGACACGAAGGTGGTCGAGCGCGGGAGCGCCGACGCGATGTTCATCAACACGGCCGGCATCGGCCGCATCCTCGGCGGACGCCGCCTCGGGGCCGAGGCCGTGCGGCCGGGCGACAAGGTCCTCGTGACGGGCACCCTCGGCGACCACGGCGTCGCGGTGATGAGCCGCCGCGAGGGACTCAAGTTCGAGGCCGCCGTCTCCAGCGACGTCGCCCCGCTCTGGCCGCTGGCCGAGGCGATCCTGGCCGCGTGCCCGAACCTCAGGTGCCTCAAGGACCCGACGCGCGGGGGCCTGGCGGCCGTCGTGAACGAGATCGCCGAGGCGGCCCGCGTCCGCATCCGGATCGACGAGGCCTCCGTGCCCGTGCGGCCGGCGGTCCTCGGCGCGTGCGAGACGCTGGGCCTGGACGTCCTCAGCGTGGCGAACGAGGGGAAGTTCGTCGTCATCACCCCGCCCGACGAGGCCGATGCCGCGCTCGCCGCGATGCGCGGGCATCCCCTTGGCCGCGAGGCGGCGCTCGTCGGCGAAGTCCTCCCCGAAGCCGAGGGCCGCAAGACCCAGCTTCGCGTGACCCTCCGTACACGGATCGGCGGCGAGCGCGTGCTCGAATTGCCGTACGGCGAGCAGTTGCCGAGGATATGCTGAGAGGCGAGACAAAAAATGGGGTCTGACCCCATTTTAGAGTCACTTGCGGGGGCGGCCTACGGGACGAAGCGTGCGTTGGAGGCCCAACGTGGCGGCTATTCGGTCCACCCAGTCCGAATCGCCGAAGGGACATCCGCGCCGCGCGCACCGGTTGAGGGTCTCGGTTTCGAGTGCGTTCAGGGGCGTGTTGACGAAACCGGCCCAATCGGCGGGCCGGGGCAGGGGCCAGGCCGACAACTGGGGCAACTGCCCCTCGTGATCTCCGGGCGGGTGTATGAGGTGCCACAGGCTGCCATAGGGCCAATCCTGCGCTTGGCGCACGAGGCCCGCCCGAAGGGGGTTGCCCTCAACGTATCGGCAGACGGTGATGAAATAGGCGTCGTCCTGCACCGGGAAGGACTTGAACCGCCCCTGGTACAGATGCCCGCTGCCGACCGTGTTGTGGGACTTGTGCCACCGACTCGTGTGGGTCGTCGTGAGCCAGGCCATGAACCGCGAGAGGTCGCCATCGCCGACCGGCCGCACCACGAAGTGCCAGTGGTTGGGCATGAGCGAATAGGCGAGCAGTGGCATGGGCGTGCGTTTCTGGGCCTCCGTCAGGACCTTCTCGAAAGCCCGATAGTCGCCGTCGGTGCCGAAGATCGTGCGCCGTCCGACGGACCGGTTGAGGACATGGTACACGATGCCGCCAACGCTGATTCGTGGTGGACGCGCCATGACATCGTCTTATAATAGCCCCTTGGCTTCATGTCCAGCAAAAATGGGGTCAGACCCCATTTCGCATCTTGGGAAATGGGGTCTGACCCCATTTTCTATCCCCATTTTCTATCGGACCTCTGAGAGGGAACGACCGTCTTGACCCCTGACCCAGACGCGATTGGGCCGTTCAACCTGCCGCTCACACGTGAGCAGTTCAGTTCTGCCCTGCGCAAGGGTCAGGGGCGCGCGTTCTTGCATGTCAAGCAGTGCGGGGTGGCGGGGGTTGAGGACCTTGTGCTGGATGCCTGCACGCACAGTCTGGTCCTTGACGCGCTGTTCGAAGGCACGCGCGGCGAGTGGCTCTTCTTGCTCCTCGAAGCGGCCGGCCTTAAGGAAAAGGCACGCCCGGCCATTCTCCGCGCTTTGCAGGATTCCCGCCCGGAGACCACCGATTCCTGGACCGTGTCTCAGTTGATGGTGCTTGCGGTGTTCTTTGCCCGCGAGGGCGACGAGGAGTTCCGCCGGGCGCTCTACGCCAAGTTCGCCCTCCAGGAGTACCCGGAGTCGTCGGTCGGCGGCCACCAGATCATCTGCCTGGACGGCCTGGCAGGGATGCTTCACGTGGCGGAGGTGATCGGCGCCCGGATCCTCCGGGAACCCGACTACCGGGAGAGTGACTATCTCCTGTGGGCCGCCGGCGAAGATTTCGGGCGCGAAACCGTCCTGGCCGCACTGAAAGAGCGGGCCGGAACCGACGAGCGTGTGCGAGCCTATGTGAGTGGATTGGAGCGGAGCCGACGCGCCGAGGAGCAGGGACCGCCGCAGGAACGGAAGGGCTTTGACCACGTCCTGGAGATGATCGAGCACTGGGATGACCGTTCCCACGCCTGGCTCTCGGTGTGGGCCAAGCAGGCTTGCGAAGAAGAGATCGCCGTCATAGTGTCTCGGATGGAAAGGGAGAGTCGAGCGCCGCAGTTGCGGGGGTATCTGCGGCTGTTCAGGTGGCGCGAGGTGCCTGGCCTGCCAGCGCGCCTCTTCGATCTGACGGAATCCGCCGATGAGTGGGTAAGGAAGGGCGCGTTCTGGGCGCTCGGCAATTCATGCGATGCTCGCGTCAGGGACTGGGCGATTCGCCTCCTGCAACGGACGCCGCCCTGCCTGGGTGCGCTGCGCCTCTTCGAAAGGAACTACCAGCCGGGAGACTACATTCTCATGGAATCGGTGCTCCCAAACGCCGGCGAGGCCGAAGCCTTGCACGACATCGCCCTGGACCTGAAGCACGTGGCAGGGGAAGTGAAGAATCTGCAACTGGCCGGCTGCCTGCTCTGGGTCTGCGAGTATAGCCCGTGCTCCTTCTGCCGCCAGGGGGCGGTTGAGAAGCTCGTCGATCTGAAGGTGGCGCCGCGAACGGTGCTCGAGGAGTGCCTGTACGACTGCCAGGACGAGACCCGCGACCTGGCCAAGGCCGCTTTGGGCGTTGTCGGCGAGAAGGGCGTCTAGCGAGAAATGGGGTCTGACCCCATTTCCGCGCTTAACGGCACGGCAACGGCCACTGGTGGGCAAGCCACCAGTGCCACACAGAATAAGGAAGCCGCGGCGCGCCGCGGCCTACATGGAACCAGGAGGAGGTGCCGCGATGATGAGGCCTGCGATGGCTGCGGCCTTGCTGCTCGTAATCACGTCCGCTCCGGCTTGGGGCGCGAAGGAAGTGGTCCCGCCGTCGGCCGATGCCGCGGCCGTGGCCGCGAGCGGCGGCGCGTTCGGCGTCGATCTTTACGGCAAGCTGGCGGCAGGGGAGGGGAACGTCCTCTTCTCGCCCCTCAGCCTGCACTCGGCGTTGACCATGACCTGGGCCGGGGCGGGCGGCCGGACCGCCGATGAGATGGCCAAGGTCCTTCGCCTCACGATGCCCAAGGACAGGGTTGGCCGCGCGTACGGGGCGGTGATCCACACGCTGGCCGAGGGCGGCGAGGCGGGCGAAGGCGAAGAGAAGAAGCCCTATGCCCTGTATCTGGCGAGCGCCCTCTGGAAGCAGAAGGGCCTGAAGACCGGCGAGGCGTTCATGCAGTCGCTGCGGTCGAATTACCTGGCGTCCGTGTTCGAGACGGATTTCGCGAAGCCGGAGGCCGCGCGGGCCACGATCAACGACTGGGTCGGCGGGTTCACCGAGCACAAGATCAAGGACCTCGTGCCGGCGGGCGTCCTGTTGCCGCGCACCCGGGTGCTCCTGGCCAACGCGATCTATTTCAAGAGCAACTGGGAGAGCCCGTTCAGCAAAGGGCAGACGCACGACGGCCCGTTCCATGTCGCGGCCGACAAGACGGTCACGGTGCCGATGATGTCGAACGCCGAGCATCGCGGGTATCTGGAGACGGCGGATTTCCAGGCGGTCGAGCTGCGGTACGCCAACCGGGCCCAGTCGATGGTCATCTTCCTGCCGAAGAAGGTCGATGGCCTGGCGGCGTTCGAGAAGTCGCTGACGGCCGACGCCCTGGCCGGGTGGCTCAAGAAGCTCAAGTCCGCCGACGTGGACCTGAAGCTGCCGAGGTTCCAGGCGGCGACCGCGATGCGCCTGACCCCGGCGCTCCAGGCGCTCGGGATAAAGGACGCCTTTTCGCAGACAGCCGATTTCACGGGCATCGCTCAGGCGGCGGAAGGGCTGTTCCTGTCGGACGTCGTCCACAGCACGATGATCTCGGTGGACGAGTACGGGACGGCGGCGGCGGCCGCCTCGGCGGTGTCCTTGGAGGCCAAGGACGGCGAGGCGCCCCAATCGGTCACCGTGGACCATCCGTTCTTCTTCGTGATCCGCGACGGGGCGAGCGGGGCGGTGCTGTTTATGGGGCGGGTGGTGAATCCGAAAGCAGTGACTGAGTGACTGAGTAACTGAGTGACTGAGTAACGGAAAAGACAACGGCAGTGCGGTGTTGTGGCCTTCACTCAGTTACTCAGTCACTCAGTCACTCAGTCACTCAGTTACCGCCTCTCCGATTTTTTCACAAAACGATTTGACACGGGGGCCGGATATCCTATAATCGCCGCACCTTTGGGGATATCTTTTATTTGGGACGGTACGTGAAAAGTTTCACGAACTTGGGGGCTGACTTCTGATATCGCAACATAGCGGTGTCCTCGGACCCGGGAGCACGCACATGGCGAAAAAGACGGTCATCATCATCGACGACGACCCGGACCTCGTGGAGGCCACGAAGGTCGTCCTCGAGAAGGCGGGGTACGCGGTCACGAGCGCCCACAACGGGCGGAAGGGCCTGGAGGTCATCCGGCAGGGGGGCGTCGACGCGGTGCTCCTGGACGTGATGATGGCCAAGGAAACCGAAGGGTTCCACGTGGCGCAGGAGCTGCGCGACGACCCGAAGACCGCGAAGATTCCGATCGTGATGCTGACGAGCGTGGCCCAGAAGTCGGGCTTCGAGTTCTCGCCCCAGACCGACGCGGAGTTCCTGCCGGTCGACGCGTTCCTCGAGAAGCCGGTCGACCCGAAGAAGCTGATCGAAACCATCGCCAAGGTGATGAAGTAGGGTTCAAGGTTCAAGGTTCAAAGTTCAAGGTTCACAGCGGTGACCGCCGGCCGGGCCTTGGCCTTTCACCTTGAACCTGGAACCTTGAACTTTGAACCTCCTTTGTTGAACCGCCTTTAAGGGCAAACGGCATGCTGCCAAAAGTGTTGAAGAAGACGGACCTCGCGGCCTGGGTGGCGGCGCTCATGGCCGAGCAGCGGGTCGCGGGGCCGGTCCGCAAGGAGTTCTCCCCGTCCGACGGGCACGACCTGTTCGGCTGGGCCTACCTCGTGGAGCCGGCGGACCTGCGGCTCGACTACAACGTGACGGTCCTCGGGCCGAAGAAGTTCCTGTGGCCGAGCCGGCAGACGCTGTACGCCTACAGCCTGAAGGGCGACCCGGCGCCCGAGGCGGTCATCGAGCACGAGCCGACGGTCCTCTTCGGCGTCCATCCGTGCGACGTGACGGCCATCCAGACGACCGATGCGGCGTTCGGCAAGGACATCGCCGACCCGCACTACCTCGCGCGGCGAGCCGACACGGCCATCGTCGGCATCGACTGCGGCGGGCCGTGCGACGACCAGTCCTCGTTCTGCCTCGACATGGGGTCGCTGTACCCCGAGGCGGGGTACGACGTGATGCTCACGGACCTGGGCGACGCGTACTTCCTCGATATCAAGACCGAGAAGGGCCAGGCCATCGCCGAGGCCGCCAACGCGAAGCCCGCGTCGAAGGCGGACCACACGGCCCGCACGACGTTCACCGAGAAAAAACGGGCGAGCTTCCACAACAAGCTCCCCTGCGAGGTGAAGTACCTGCCGGAGATCCTCGACGCCTCCTACGACTCGCTCGTCTGGGAGGCGATCGCGCGGCGTTGCTTCTCGTGCGGGTCGTGCAACACGGTCTGCCCGACGTGCTACTGCTTCGACGTGTACGACGACGTGGCGATGGACCTGTCGAAGGGGTGCCGCGTCCGCCGGTACGACTCGTGCCAGCTCGATCCGTTCGCCACGGTGGCGGGAGGGGAGAACTTCCGCGAGCACCGGTGGAGCCGCCTGCGGCACCGGATGTTCCGCAAGGGCAAGTACATCGTCGAGCAGACCGGCAAGTCCGGCTGCGTCGGGTGCGGGCGGTGCGAGCGGGCCTGCGTCGCCGCGATCAGCATCCGCGAGACGTTCACACAGATTGCGGGAAGCCGGTAAGGCGGTTCAAGGTGAAAGGCCGAAAGGCGGTTCAAGGTTCAAAGTTCAAGGTTCAAGGTGAAAGGCCACGACAACTGAAACAGCCGGCCCGACGCCATTTTAGGCGCGAGCCATCGGCGAGCGCGTGCCGTTGACCTTCAACCTTGAACCTTGAACTTTGAACCTTGAACCGGTGTGTGGAGGAGCGAGATATGACGCAACTGAACATCGATATCGAGAAGGGCGCCGCGGCGCCGAGCCCGTATTTGCCGCAGATGGCCCGGGTCCTGGCGGCCGAGCAGATGACCGACACGGAGCGGCTGCTCCGCCTCGAGATGGAGCACGGCAAGGCCCTCGGCTACCAGCCGGGCCAGTTCGTCAGCGTCACGGTGTTCGGCGTCGGCGAAGCGCCGATCTCGATCACTTCCAGCCCCACCCAGGGCAAGCCCTTCGAGCTCTGCGTCCGCAGCGTCGGCATGGTCACGAACAAGCTCCGGGACGTCAAGGCGGGCGACCGCCTCGGCATCCGCGGCCCGTTCGGCAACCATTTCGATTACGAGGCGATGAAGGGCCACGACGTCCTCTTCGCGGCCGGCGGGCTGGGCCTGGCGCCGATGCGGAGCCTGATCCGTTACGTCCTCGACAACCGCAAGGATTACGGCAAGGTCACGATCCTCATGGGCGCGCGGGAGCCGAAGCTGCTCCTCTACCGGGCGGAGCTCGACGCGTGGGCCGCGCGCAAGGATTGCACGTGCCTCCTGACGGTCGACCGGCCGGACACCGCCTGGAAGGGGAACACGGGCGTCATCACGAAGCTCTTCAAGAAGATCGAGGTCGACGCGGCAAAGACGTTTGCGGTGATCGTCGGCCCGCCGGTGATGTTCAAGTTCACGGTCCTGGAGGCGCTGGCCGAGGGGGTTCCGGAGCACCGGATCATCTGCTCCCTGGAACGGCACATGAAGTGCGGCGTCGGGAAGTGCGGCCACTGCCAGATCCGCGGCGTGTACGTCTGCCGCGACGGGCCGGTGTTTACGTATGAACAGGTGAAGAAGCTGAGGGAAGGCATTTAACGGCAGTGACTGAGTGACTGAGTAACTGAGTGACTGAGTAACACCACCGGCGCAGCCGGGCCGTGGCCTTTACTCAGTTACTCAGTCACTCAGTCACTCGACATGCGAAGGATTCTGAAGGCGCAAGCGACATCCGAGCGGAAGGAAGTCCCAATGGCCAAGCCCGTGCTGATGTTCGACGCCCTCTCGTGCTGCGAGGGGTGCGAGCTCCAGGTCCTGAATTGCGAGACGGACCTCCTCCCGATCCTCGCGGCGTGCGACATCGGGCGGTTCCGCGAGGCCTCCGACGGCGACTGCGACCATTACGACATCGCGTTCGTCGAGGGGTCGGTCGTGACCGACCACGACGCCGAGAAGATCCGCGAGATCCGCGCGAAGACCGGGCTGCTCGTGGCCCTCGGGGCGTGCGCCACCATCGGCGGCGTCAACATGCTCAAGAACTTCCAGGACCCGGACGACGTGTCGAAGTACGTCTACGGCGACAAGGGCAAGTGGTTCCCGCACATTGCCGCGCGGCCCCTGAAGGCCGAGGTCAAGGTCGACGCCGAGATCCACGGGTGCCCGCTGAACCCGAAGGAATTCCTTGAGGCCGCCAAGTGCCTGCTGATGGGCAAGCCCTGGAAGCAGTTGAACTATCCGGTGTGCGTGCCCTGCAAGCTGGCCGACAACGTGTGCCTGTGGCACAAGGGGATTCCGTGCCTGGGCATCGTCACCCGCGCGGGATGCGACCCGTACATGTGCCCGAGCGCCGGCCACAAGTGCATCGGCTGCCGCGGCCTCGTCGACAAGCCGAACGCCAACGCCGCCAAGGACATCATGGCCGAGTTCGGCCTGACGGTCGAGGACGTGCTGCGCGAGTTCAGGCTGTTCCAGGGGGCGTATGACGAGGTGTCAAAGGCGTAGTGACTGAGTGACTGAGTAACTGAGTGACTGAGTAACACCAACGGCGCAGCGGGGCCGTGGCCTTTGCTCAGTTACTCAGTCACTCAGTTACTCAGTCACCGGATACGCAAAGAAGTCTGATCGCGAAAGCGATATTGGAGCGAAGGAAAGACTCAATGGCTAAAGCAACAAAAACGATGGATGTCCGCGTGGACTACGTGACGCGCGTCGAGGGCCACGGCAACATCTACGCCAAGGTCCGGGACGGCGAACTCGTCGAGACGCGGTTCGAGGTCATCGAGTCGCCCCGGTTCTTCGAGGCGATGCTGCGCGGCCGGTCGTGGAAGGACACGATGTTCCTCACGACCCGGATCTGCGGCATCTGCGCCTGCGGCCACGGCACCGCCAGCCTCAAGGCCACCGAGGACGCCATGGGGATCACCCTGTCGGAGCAGACGCTCACGCTCCGCAAGATCGTCCTCTACGCCGAGCAGCTCATGAGCCACTGGCTCCACACGTATTTTCTCGTCGCGCCGGACTTCTTCGGCGCGCCGAGCGTCATTCCGCTGGCCGCGACGCACACCGACGTGGTCCTCCGGGCGATGCGCCTGAAGGCCCTCGCCAACCACATCTGCGAGGTGCTCGTCGGGCGGCACGTCCACCCGATCACGATGGTCCCCGGCGGCTACATGAAGCTGCCGACCGTGCGGATCCTCCAGGAGCTCCGCAAGCACATCGCCTCGCACGAGCCCGACGTCCAGGCGTCGATCGACCTCTTTGCGACGCTCAAGGAGCCGGAGTTCTCGCGGCAGACCGAGTATGAGTCGCTCGTCGCGCCGGACGAGTACGCCTTCTACGGCGGCGACCTCATGACGAGCGACGGCGACCGCATCGACATTCACGACTACAAGAAGGTCGTCAAGGAGTACATCGTCCAGCACTCCTCCGCCAAGCACGTGAAGAACCGCCGCGAGAGCATCATGGTGGGGGCCCTCGCGCGGTTCAACAACAATTCAAAACTCCTCCATCCGAAGGCGAAGGCCGCCGCCGACAAGTTCGGCCTCAAGGCGCCCAACTTCAACACGTTCCACAACAACACGGCCCAGGTCGTCGAGGCGGTCCACTGCTTCTACGAGAGCCTGCGGCTGATCGACGAACTGATCGCCACGGGCATCAAGGACGAGTGCCCGCCGATGGAGTGGCCCAAGGGCAAGGCCGGGCGCGGCGTGGGCCTCACCGAGGTGCCGCGCGGCCTGCTCGTCCACGAGTACGAGTACGACGAGAAGGGCATCTGCGTCGGCGCGAACCTCGTGATCCCGACGGGCCAGAACCTCGCGAACATCGAGGCCGATTTCCGGGCCTACATCCCGCAGATGGTCAAGGAAGGGAAGAGCCAGCAGGAGGTCGCCCACGGTCTGGAGATGCTCGTCCGGGCTTACGACCCGTGCATCTCCTGCTCGACCCACCTCGTGACGGTCGAGTTCGCGTAACGGAAGGGGGTCAGGAGCTCTATCTGTTAAGCTCCTGACCCCTTGCCTTGCGCAACGCACGCCGACGAAGGGGTCAGGAGCCTTACACATAGGGCTCCTGACCCCTTTTTCATCCGCGGACGCGCACGAAGGCCATTCTTGGTGTATACTATGGACGGTCTGTCGCGAGCCCGGGAGCCGCTCCGACGTTCAAGGGAGGGGTGCGCATGGTCAGGGCTCGCCTGGCAGTCCGTCGCCGGTTTCCGTCCGTCCTATTCCTCTTTGCGGTCGCGCTCGCCCCGGCTTCCGGCGTCGTGGCCTCGATGCGCTTCGCCGCCGTCGGCGACATCGGTTCGACGCTTGCGACGGCCACCGATCCCGAGGGGCCGCTCGTCACCGCCGTCACGAGCAGCATCAAGGCCGGCAACCCCGACTTCATCATCACGACGGGCGACAACTGCCACGACGCAGGGAGCACCGCGCCCACCGGCTACTACGATCTCGACGTCGGACAGTATTTCCATGCGTATATCGGCGGTTACACCGGCACGTATGGCGCCGGGTCGCCGGTGAACCGGTTCTTCCCCGCCATCGGGAACCACGACACGGCCGACGGCCTGTCGAAATACCAGGCGTTCTTCCCGGCGCTGGCGAACAAGCGGTACTACGATTTCACCGCCGGCGCGGCCCATTTCTTCATTCTCAATGGCGACGAGTCCGGCGGTTCGTCGCCGACCTCGGCGCAGGGCCTGTGGCTCCAAAGCGCCCTGGCCGCGTCCACGTCCCCCTGGAACTTCGTGGTCGTCCACTATCCGCCCTATACATCGAGCAACCGCCATGACCCGTCGACGGAGTGGCGGTGGCCGTACAAGGCCTGGGGCGCCGACGCCGTCTTCTCCGGCCACATCCACGCCTACGAGCGGCTCGTCGAGAACGGCCTGACGTATTTCACCACGGGCGTGGCCGGCGAGACGATCGCCAGCGGCCACTCGTCGCCCATCGATCCCGGTAGCCAGTATTTCTACAACGGCGACCACGGGGCGATGCAGGTCGACTTCGACGGCACGCAGGCCACGTTCCGCTACGTGACGCGCACCGGCCTCGTCGTCGACCCCACCACGCAGGCGGTCCAGGCCAACGCGTTCACGGCAACCGGCGGATCGTACAACGTCGCCGGCAACTGGCTGCGCGGCCGCTCGGTGAGCGCGCCCGACGCCGTCGCCGGTTTCCTCCAGGCGGTGTCCGCGCCCGTCACCGTCGATGCCGCGGTGACGCTCGGCACGCTGAATCTGCACTCGCCCGGAGGCAGCACGCTGTCCGGCCCGGCCGCCGTGCGGCTCGAGACGACCGGCGGCGCGACCGCCACGCTGAGTGCCCAGGGCGGCGACCACTACATGGCCGCGCCCGTCACCGTGGCCGCCGATACGATCCTCGAAGTGCTCGACAACACGCTGACCCTCGCGGCGTCCCTCGACGACTCGGCCGCGCACAAGCTGACCCGGACGGGCAATGGCAAGCTGATCCTGGCGGGGAGCCAACACTACGGCGCGGGCACGCTCTTCGAGGCCGCCGACGGATGGACCGTGTTCCAGAGCGATGCGGGCCAGGACGGCAGCGTCCTCTCCGTGCATGTCCTGGGCGGTGCGACGGTCGACTTCGCCGTCGGCCAGAGCCTCGACGTCCTGACGATCGACGCCGGCGGCGTCGTGCGCCTCACCGGCGGGCATGGGCAGGTCCTCTCGCTCAACGCGCTCGACATGGCGCCGGGCGCCACGCTCATGTACTCGCCCGAGCCCGCGACGTTGGCGATCGTGGCAGTCGGCCTGGCGGCCCTGTGGCGGCGCCGGGAAAGCAGCCGGTAGCCGGAATCTGCTGCCTCCATCGGAATGGGTGTGACTGGATCTCCTGGCAGTCGCTGTGCCTTCGGTTCAGCCCCGGCGGGGCGACTGCACTGTAGCCACGGGCGCGAGCCCGTGGAGACAGGGTCCCCCCCGCGCATTCTTCTTTTCTTTTGAGCCCCGGCGGGGCGACTGAAACGGCGTTCAGTCGCCCCGCCGGGGCTTCAACGTAAACAACAAAACATGGGTCGCGCCGCGCGCCGCCATTCCACGGCCTTGCGGCCGTGGCTACAGTGCAGTCGCCCCGCCGGGGCTGAACCGACAACCACGTCAACCCTTCGGCGGGCTCAGGGCAGGCGGCGGACAGGCCACACCGGGGCGCATGTCGAAACCTGCCAGAAAAAACGATCACACCTACCGGAAGGCCCCCGCGATAGAATCCTTGTCCTGTTTCTCCCGATCCGGTACCCTACGCCGTCTGTGGGATGCCCTTGGCGGTACCGGAGGCAGGCATGTCATCGATCGAGAAGTACGGCCGGTTCATCGACGAGGAAGGCTGTTTCGAGCTTACGGCCGAGCCGCCGCGCAAGTGGGTCAACCTCCACTACAACCAGATCGGCGAGCACGAGGTCTACGCCGAGATCACCAATATCGGCGACGGCCACACGTGGGTCCGCGACGGCCGGGGCCGGACGTGCGACCTCGTGGGCTGGGACGCCAAGTATCTCTATATCCGCGACGACGAGAGCGGGACGGCCTTCTGCCCGTGGGGCGCGCCGGCGCCGCAGGCCGTGACCGGCCGCCGCACGCGCTACTGGGCCGCCAAGACCGAGACCACGGGCACGTGCGACGGCCTCCGCGCGACGCACCGGTTCTTCGTCCCCCGCGAATTCGTCGGCGAGGTCTGGACCGCCACGGTCGAGAACCTCACGGACCGGCCGCGCACCGTCTCGGTCTTCGCCTACGCGATGTTCCAGCTCCAGGGCTGCGACGAGGCGGGCGGTTGGGTCGGCAAGGACAACTACGCCGAGGTGCTCCCCGAGATCGGCGGCGTCTTCATCACGAATCGCAACCGCTTCTGCCCGACCGACCGCTTCAAGGGGTACCTGGTGGCCCTCGAAGGCTTCCGCGGCGGGACGGGCTACCGCGACAACTTTTTTCGGAGCGAGTTCGCCTCCGGCACGCCCCGCATCCTCTGGGGCTGGAACGCCGACAATAAGCCCGGCTTCGGCCCGGACTGCGCGGGCCTCGTCCAGGTGACGCTCCGCCTCGGTCCGAACTCCAGTGGCCGCGCGGACTTCCTGGTCGGCCAGGCCACGGGCCTGGAGGACGTGAAGCGAATCCGCATGGGCTTTTCGCCCGCGAAGGTCGACGCGATGTGCGAGGAACAGATGACTATTGAGCGGAAACGCGCCGAGGCGTTCACGGTCCGGACGGGCCACGCCAACGTCGACGCCCTGATGAACCATTTCGTCAAGAAACAGATCTACTCTTATCTAATCAATAAGAGCGGCTTCCGCGACAACCTCCAGAACGACAACGCCCTGGCGATGATCGACTATGCCGCCGCGAGGCAGAATCTCCTCAGGGCGCTCGCGTCGCAGTACCCGAGCGGCCAGGTGCCGCACGGCTTCCGCCCGCTGAACCGCCTCCAGTACGCCGACAAGCCCGCGTGGATCCTGATGACCGTGCCGATGCTCCTCAAGGAGTCGGGCGACATGGCCCTGCTCGACGAACCGGTCCCGTACTTCGAGTCGAGCGAGGCCGGGTCCGTCTGGGACCACATGCTCCGGGCGATGCGGTACCTGGCGAAGGACACCGGGCGGCACGGCCTGTGCGACCAGCACCACGCCGACTGGAACGACGGCCTGGAGGCCACGCGCGAGGCCGGCCAGCGCGAGAGCGTCATGGTCACCCAGCAGCTCTGCTACGGCCTGCTGGAGGTCGAGGAACTGGCAGGCCTCCGCGGCGACCGGGCGGTCGAGGCCGAGGCGCGGCAAACGTATGCAGAATTCCAGAAGCGCTTGAACGAGGTCGCGTGGGACGGCCAGTGGTACGTCCGCACGATCTGCGGCGACGGGTACCGCATCGGCTCCCGCGAGAACCGCGAGGGGAAGATCTTCATCAACGCCCAGTCGTGGGCGGTCCTGTCGCGGACCGCGCCCGCCGACCGGGCACGCCTCTGCATGGAGAGCCTCGAAAAGCTCCTCGGCACGGACCTCGGCTACAGGCTCTGCCACCCGGCGTTCACCGAGTACGACCCGCGGGTCGGGCGGATGTCGAACTCGATGCCGGGCCACGTCGAGAACGGCGGATGCTACAACCATGCCGCCGGCTTCAAGGCCGTGGCCGACTGCATGCTCGGCAAGGCCGAGAAGGCGTGGGAGACGTTCCTCAAGGTCGCCCCGGACAGCCCGTGGAACCCCGTGTCGCAGAGCCAGGCCGAGCCGTTCTCGTTCACGAACTCCTACACGCAGGTGCCGCTCGCCTACGGGCGGGCGGGGTATCCGTGGCGGACCGGGACGGCGGCGTGGTTCACGGTGCTCCTCGTGGAGTGGATCCTCGGCGCCCGCCGGTCCTACGCGGGCCTCCTCATCGATCCGTGCCTCTCGAAGTTGATTCCGCACGCGAGCCTCGTCCGCACGTTCCGCGGCGCGCGGTACGAAATCACGCTCGACAATTCCGCCGGGCGGTGCCGCGGGGCGACGAGCATCACGGTGGACGGCGCTCGCGTCGAGGGCAACGTGCTGCCGCGCTTTGAAGGCGGCGTGCATCGGGTTGATGTCGTTATCTAGCGGCGGGCACTAGGCACTAGGCACCAGGCACCAGGCCACAACACATTTCGCCGCCCCGCTTGCGGGGCGATCGCCCTTGATTAGCAAGGAATGCGCATGTCATACGAGTCCACAATCACCCGCGACGCGAAGCCCCGGAGCGGCGTCGCCCTGGGCGGCATCGGCGCCGGATGGTTCGAGCTCCGCAAGGACGGGGTATTCCATAACTGGAGCATCTTCAATAACTATCCGTCCTTCAACGGGCCGCGGTTTCCGTTTCCGGCCGACTCGGTCCTGTTCTTCGTCGTCCGCTGGCAGGAGGAGGGCCGCGAACCGCGGATGAAGGTCCTCCAGGTCGACGACGGGTACGAGGTGGCCGCCATCCAGCATCACGTCTACCAGTACCCGTGGCTGACGGGCGTCGACCGGATCGATTATGAGGCCACGTTCCCCTTCGCGCGCCTGCGGTTCCGCGACGCGGAGATGCCCCTCCGGATCGAGATGGAGGCGATGTCGCCGTTCATCCCGCACGACGTGAAGCACTCGTCGCTCCCGGCGGCCGTCTTCCGCTTCACCGTCCGCTCGACGGCCAAGCGGCCCGTCGACGTGATGATCCTGGCGTCGATGCGGAACGGCGCAGGGTACGACGTCGCCGACAAGCAGTATGCGACGCACGTCGTCGAGCAGGGCAAGAAGGGGTCAGGAGCCCTACGTCTTAAGGCTCCTGACCCCTTTGCTCCCGCAACGGAGGGACTCCTCACGCTCTGCGAACTCACCGTGACGGGGATGGACGCGCGGCACACGTCGTTCGGGAGCCAGGCCCTGGCGTGCCTCGGTCCCGAGGCGACGTACTACGCCGGATGGGAGCACGTTCATCCCTACTACGAGATCGTCCTCCAATCGCGCGAGCTGCCGAACCTCGACGACACCGCCGGCCGCAACTGCCGCGACAAGGAGACCGGGAAGCTCCGGGCGATGGATCGGCTGTTCGCGACCGTGGCCCGGTCGGGGCGCCTGGCGCGCGGCCAATCGCTGGAGAGCACGTTCCTCGCGACGTGGCATTTTCCGAACCTCTACGGGCGGCACGCCGACCGCCTGGAGATGAATCCCGACCGGTTCGAGGGCCACTATTACTCGAACTTCTTTGGCCGCGCGGCCGAGGTGGCCGAGTACGTCGCGGCGAACCTCGGCGATCTCTATGCCCGGACGGCGGCGTTCCGCGACGCCTTCTACGCGAGCAGCCTGCCGGCGTTCGTCCTCGACCAGGTGAACTCCCATCTCAATACCTTTCACACGAGCGCGTGGCTTACGAAGGCGGGCGACTTCGGCATCGGCGAAGGCCTGACGCCGAAGGGCGAGTACGGGCCGCTGGCGACGATCGACGTGGCGCTCTACGGATCGATCATGACGGCGGCGCTCTGTCCGGACCTCGACAAGGCGATGCTCCGCGCGCACGCCCGGATGCAGGGGCCGAGCGGCCAGGTGTCGCACGGAATCAACCGCAACTTCGCCGAGGCCCATCCCGGCGAGCAGGGCACCGACCGGCTCGACCTCCCGAGCCAGTTCGCCGTCTCAGCCCTGAGGGCGTACTTCTGGACGGGCGACCTCGCGTACCTCGGGGAGATCTGGCCGGCGGTCCGCAACGCCCTGGAATACGTCCTTCGCGAGCGGGACCCGAACCGCGACCTCCTGCCCGACATGCCGGGCATCGCATGCACGTATGATAACTTCCCGATGCACGGCGCCGCCTCCTACGTCGCGGGCCTCTGGCTGGCGGCCCTGAAGGCGGCGGCCGAGGCGGCTCGGGCCCTGGGCGACGAGGAAGCGGCCGCACGGTACGGCGAAATCCTGGCGGCGGCCGTCGAAGCGTTCGAGCGGAAGCTCTGGAACGGGCGCTATTATCGCCTCTGGAACGACGAGGGCGGCCCTCACGGCGGCCGCGACGAAGGGTGCCTGACGGACCAGGCGATCGGCCAGTGGGCGGCGCACTGGACGGGCCAGGCGCCGATCCTCGATCCGAAACGCGTCCAGGGCGCCCTCGACTCAATCCTCGAAATGTCCTTCAAGGAGTACGGCCTGCTCAATTGCCGCTGGCCCGGCGACCGCTTCCTCCATCCAATCGAAAAAGGCTGCTGGGTCGACCAGGCCAACACGTGCTGGTCGGGCGTGGAACTGGCCTTCGCGTCGCTCCTCCTCTGCGAGGGCCGGTACGAGGACGCGCTGGCGGTCATTAAGAATGTCGATGACCGCTATTGCAAGGCGGGCCTCACCTGGGACCACGTGGAGTTCGGCGGCCACTATTTCCGGCCGATGTCGGCGTGGGGGATCGTGAACGGTGCGCTGGGCCTGACGATCGCGGGCGACGCCTACGGCTTCGCGCCGTGCGTGCCGGGCAAGACCGTGCGGCTCTTTTTCGCGTTCGGCGGCGGCACGGGGCACTACGTGCGTAAAGGGGGCCGCGGCGCCGAGACGATCGAGATCCGCGTCCTCACCGGCCGCTTCGCGTGCAGCCAGCTTACGCTCGGCACACTTGGCCGCGCGCCCAAGGCGGCCGAGGTCGAGGCCGCAGGGCGGGCGCTGGATCCAGAGGCGTATGACGTCGTGACGGGCCGCGCGACCGTTTCGCTGGAGTTGCCCGAGCCGCTCGTCGTGGCGGCGGGCCAGCGGATTCGCGTGACGATACGTTGAAAAAAGGCTCTCACCGCAGAGAACGCGGAGAACGCAGAGAACGGCAAGGATCGGTATACGGCAACAACGGCAACAAAGTCAACAACGTCAACGGAGAGAACGGCGGACAGAGTCAGCAGAGGTGCGCCTATGGCGGTTGTTCCGCTGAGGGGGCTGTTGCTCGCCTTGGCCGTTAGCCGGGCACTGGACATAAGAAAGGTCTGACGCATGGCTGTTTTCCCTCTGCTGACTCTGTTGGCTGTCCTCGGGTGTTGACTTTGTTGACGTTTAACAATACGTAGCTTTCTCTGCGTTCTCCGCGTTCTCTGCGGTTAATGCCTTGCTGTTTTGGGATTATACCCATGCGTCAGATCGGTCAACTTGAGAACGAAACGTTGGCCCGCCGGTTCGGCGGTTTCCTGACCTCGCGCGGCATCACGAACGAAGTGGAGGCCGAGCCCGACGGCCGCTGGGCCGTGTGGGTCCATCGCGAGGACCAGCTCCAGCCGGCGCGCGAGGAGCTCGACCGGTTCCTCGCGAATCCGGACGCCGAGCCGTACCGCGCGTCCTTCGACGAGGTCCTCGACCGCGAGCGCCGGCGCGAGCGCGAGGCGGCCGGCGCGCGGCACCAGGTGGTCGACGTCCGTACGCGCTGGGGCGCGATGGGCGGCCGGCGGCCCGGGCCGCTCACGATCGCCCTCATCGGGTTCTGCATCCTTGTGGCGGCCGGGTCGCACCTTGGGGAAAAGAACGACATCCTCCAGAACCTCTACATCACCGCCGTCCAGGAGACGCCCGACGGTTACCTCACGTGGGACCCGGGCCTGCCCGAGGTGCGCCAGGGGCAGGTCTGGCGGCTGGTGACGCCGATCCTGATCCACTACGGCCTCATGCACCTCGTGTTCAACCTGCTCTGGCTGGCCGACCTCGGCGGCATGATCGAGCGGCGCGAGGGGCCTGTGCGCCTGGGGCTCATGATCCTGGCGATGGGCGTCCTGCCGAACCTCGCCCAGTTCTGGATCGCCGGCCCGGCGTTCGGCGGGATGTCGGGCGTCGTGTACGGCCTGTTCGGCTACGTGATGGTGCGCGGCAAGCTCGACCGGGAGTCGGGCCTGTTCGTCACGCGCCAGAATATCATCATTATGATGGTATGGCTCGTGCTCTGCTTCACGGGGTTCCTCGGGCCCATCGCCAACTGGGCCCACGCGGTCGGCCTCGGGGTCGGTGCGGTATGGGGGTACATATCGTCAGGTCATCTCGTGCGCGTCCTGGCACGCGTCCGGTCGCGCCGCGGCGGGGAATGAGTTAGTGATTCGTTGCCGGTAAATCGAGGGGTGCCATGCTTTCGCGCCGTTGCGAAAGCATGGCCGTGCGCGCTACGGAGAACATGCTTTCGCAACGGCGCGAAAGCATGGCACCCGGGACGCAAGGAGGTACGCCAGTGCCTGACAAGGCCATCCGCCTCGTGGTCCGCGGCGACGACGCGGGCAGCAGCCGTTCGGCCAACCGGGCCGTCCGCGACGCGCACGAGCGGGGCATCCTGCGGAACGCCGGCGTCATGGCGCCCGGCCACGCCTTCGACGAGGCGGCCGAGATGCTGCGCGGCGCCAACGGCCTGTGCGTGGGGCTCCACGCGACGATCACGTGCGAATGGCGCCAGCTCGCGTGGCCGCCGGTCTTGCCGGCCGGCCTCGTGCCGTGCCTCCTGGGGCCCGACGGCGCGTTCCTCAAGGACACGGTCGAGTTGTGGAACCGCCGCCCGAGCACCGACGAGATCCTGGCCGAGCTCAAGGCCCAGCTCGGGAAGGCGCGGGCCGCCGGACTCAACATCGAGTATATGGATACGCACATGGGTTTCGAGTGGTTCCACGGCCTGGCGGACCCGCTGCGGGCCTTTGCGAAGGCCGAGGGCCTCTCCTGGGCGATGGAGTCCCTGTCGCCCCTGCCGGACGTGGGGCAGGCGTTCGCCGACCCGGCCGAGAGGCTCCTCGCGCAGCTCGGGGCGGCCGAGCCCGGGAAGACGTATCTCCTCGTGGCCCATCCGGCCTATGACGACGAGGAGATGCGGGCCCTGTCCTACGGCGACGAGCCGCCCGGCAAGGCCGCCCGCGAGCGCGACGCCGACCGGCGGATGCTCATGGACGGGCGCGTGCTCTCGTGGTGCCGCGCGCGGGGCGTGGAACTCCTGCGGTTCAGCGACATAGGCCGTTCGCCTTCGTAGGGGCGGCCCCACGTGGCCGCCCGGCCTTTGACGTGACAGTTGTGCCGTGTGCCGCCGCCCGAGGCGAAGACAACGGCCGGGCGGCCACATGGGGCCGCCCCTACGGCTTCACTTCCGCGAGCTTGACCTCGGCGCCGCCGCGGTCGAGGCTCAGCTTGGCGGCCGCCATGAACTCGACCATCTCGAGGGTCTCCGCCGGATCGATCGGCGCGCGGCCGGTCTGGAAGAACTCGGCCATCACGGCCACCAGGCCGTGGTAATCGAAGTCCTCGGTGGTGGCCGCCTCGCCGCGCTCGCCCCAGACGGTGACGAGGGGCTTGTAGTCGCCCTCCTTGACGCCGCGATAGAGGCCGATCCGCCCGTCCTTCCATCGCCCTGTCGTGATATCGAGATTGCCTTCGACCTTTCGCGACAGGCTGACGCATCCCGGCCCCATGACCGTGTAGAGCGCCTCGATGCCGTGGATGCCGTACCAGAAGAGGTCGGGCGTCTCGGGGATGATGTGCAAGGGCCCGCTCGCCTGGACCTTGGCGACCTTGCCGACGCCGGCGTCGGTGCGGAACCGGCTGATCTCGGTCTGGAACCGCGTGCAGGAACAACTGAAGAAGGGCGTCTTGGCCTCCTTGGCCAGGCGGATGATCTCGCGGGCGTCCGCGAGGGTCGTCGTGAACGGCTTGTCGATGAAGAGGCGTTTCCCGGCGGCGAGGACCGGCCGCGCCTGGTCCAGGTGCTGGCGCCCGTCGACGCTCTCGATCATCACGGCGTCGACCTTGGCGAGCAGGGCGGGGATGTCCGGCACGATCTCGACCTGGTGGCGGTCGTGGAGGTCGGCGGCGAATTTCTCGACGCGGTCGCGGCTGAGGGCCATCTCCGGGCTGCCGCCCTTGTACGCCGCCGTCACCTTCAGCCGCCACTCGGGATGCGCGTGCAGAACGTCCGTGAAACTCGGCACGTGCGACGTGTCGGTCCCGATGATGCCGATCTTGAGGTCGGCCTTCGCCCAGTCCGGGGCGGCGGCAGCGAAGGCAGCGGAGGCCATGCACAGGACCGCGAGAATGACGATGAAGTTCACGGCGATCTCCTTGCGACAGGGGTGCTTGGGTGTCTGCGTACTATAACATCCGCAGCCGCTCTCGAAAAGCCAAGGCTTGTGGAACCGCAAAGAACGCAAAGAAAGACGAAGCTGGGAAAAGACAAGGCGAGGCCAACGGCCCTGGTTCCTCAGGTGTTGCCTTATCTCAGTTCTTGCCTTCCTTTGCGCTCTTTGCGTTCTTTGCGGTCAATATGACTTTACTACGGCGCCGGGGCGCGCCCCGGCCTACATTACGGTCCCTCCCACGCCTTGAACGCCCCGTCGGCGAGGAGCGATTCGGCCAGGCGCCGGTACCCTGCGGCCAGCGGATGGCTGGCGTCGGCGTACTCTTCGCTGGGCAGCGGTTCCGGCGCGAAGCACGGAATCTCCTGCCCGCGCAGGTACGCCTCGGCCTCCCGCCGCCGCTCGCGGTAGGCCGCGCGGCTCTTTTCGGTCAGCATGTGTTCATTGAACGGGCCGACGACGACCAGCACCCGGTTGCCGCGCGCGCGGAGCGTCTCGACCGCGTGACGGAAACTCCGCCATTGGAGCGACGTTTCCAGGTCGACCCACGGGTAGCCCTGCGGCGTAATGTCGCGCTGGGTCCAGGGCAGGGAATCGTGCATCGCCGACTCGCCGGGCAGGGGCGGGCCCTGCCGCAGCGCC
>Ga0209777_10002773_pt1 | contig 22541 bp, 20 predicted proteins | sample FrelakmetHBP12HB_FD_187147 | JGI IMG/M metagenome (GOLD analysis project Ga0209777, IMG submission 187147) | Freshwater lake sediment microbial communities from the University of Notre Dame, USA, for methane emissions studies -HBP12 HB (SPAdes)... | ecosystem: Environmental > Aquatic >...
CCACATCAAGCTCCTTCCAGGGAAGCTTGAGCGGGTCCGCCTCCTGCACCCATTTTATCTCGTAGCCGTTGACGCAGAAGTTTCCGTTCTTGCTTGTGACCTCGCCCTTGAACCTGCCGAATGTCGAGTCGTATTTGAAGAGGTGCAGGTGCATGTCCATGTTGCTTCTGGTGTTGATCGCCACGATGTCGAAATCCTTTCCCAGCGCACCCTGTGCGACCGCTGCGCGGAGAAAAGTCTTGCCTATCCTTCCGAAACCTGATATGGCTACACGAAGCATGTTCCCACCTGATTAGACCTGATTGGATATGGCTGGGAAAAAATTATAACCCTTCGTTAGGCGGTTCGCGTTCTTCGGCTTCCGGCCCTGCCTTTTCGCCGTCTTCCGCCCGCCCGAGCCTTTTCAGCGCCTTCCCGGGTGCGGTTTTCCTCTCCCCGCGCTGCTTCAGGATGTACGTGGCGACGACAGCGAGTATCGCGAGGGCTGTTATGCCGAGCAGGAGCAGGCTGTTGCCATTGTCCTTCTTCGCGTTCTGGATGTCCGTGAGAACCGTGTTCCCGGCCTTGACTGCGTTCACATACTGCCCTGCGGCGATGAAGTTCCGCATGCCCTCTATCTTCTGGCCGGCCGCGTCCTGGTCAGCCTGCGCCATGCCGCCCCGGCTCTCATTCAGCATCTTCCCGGCAAGGTCGAGCTTCGCGAGGGACTGGGTGCGGAGCAGGTCCATAGTGCCTGAAACCTCATCTCCTGCCTTGCCCAGGGCATCCATCTTCGCCCGTATCGTTCCCGGGTCGCCGTTCTGGATCAATTTGTCGAGTTCGGTGATTTTGCTCTCCACGTCCGTGCCGGATATGGTGAAAATCGGGCTGAGTTCCGTCCCTTTGGCGAATGCCGCTTCGGATTTGTAAGAAACGAGGGCGGCGCGTATGGAGTCCTTCATCGTCCCGTAGGAGCTCTTCATGTCCGTTCTGGCTGCCGCAGCCGTGCCCTCCTGGTTTTTCACGAGCGCCTCCGCTTTCTCCATGTCCGATGCGAGGCTCATGGCATAGCCCAGCCTTCCCGATGCCTCGAGCTTGTTCAGGTCGGATTCCACTGCTAGGAACTCGTCGGGTGTGCTGGCGTTTCCGGCTGCCGCGAACCGCAGCTTTAGCTTGTTGTACTGGTCAAAGGTGTCTTTCCTGAAGGTTTTAACTTCGTTGTCCTTCCAGTTCGGGTCCACTGCCTCAAGCTCCCTGAGCGCATCCTCAGGCTGCGCGCTGGTTGTGCCGGAAAGCCGCATGTCGAGCTCCGCGGCCCTGGCAGACAGTTTCGCCACGAAGCTGGAATTCGTTGCCGGCGCGTCCGCGAGCGCGGAGTTTATCTCATCCAGTTCCGCCTGGATGTCCTGCCTGAGCGAAGCTGCCTTGGCAGCGTTTTTCCCGCGCTCCGCATCCTCCTTCTTCATCTGCGCCTGCGCCTGCTGGAGGCTGGCCAGCGCGGCGTTCGCATCCCCTGAGTTGAACGCGCTCCTGGCCGCCTCAACAAGGCTCGTGACATTGCCGGAGTAATTGGCCGTGCCGATCACAGCGAGCTCCTGCGCGATGTACTCGCTGGAATTCTCAAGCACATAGCTCACCCGTATCGATGCCTCCTTGCCGGCCTTCAGCCCAGATACCTCGCAGGAATAGCGGGCGTCGCTTATCTTGTTCTGTTTTCCAACGCTCTCCCCGCTCAGCGTGAATACGTTCAGGTTCGAGATTTTGGCGCCCGGGTCTATGAACACGACCGCACTGTCCAGGTCCATGTTCGGGTCCAGCACGATGTCATAATCGACCTGGGAATTCAGGCCAAGAGAACCTGCTCTGACATTGGATGCGCTTTCATTGTAAGCATCTGCCGCCACGTAGCTCGAGGACAGGTGATGCTTGCCTTTCGCGAGCGGGATGCCTGGCGCACGCCCGTCTATCATCACGTTCTCCATGCCCGCAGGGATGGTAAGCGAATTGACCGCGCTATCGAGCGTGAAATCCACCTCATCGTCCACAGAAGCGCTTCCGTCCCCGAGCCCGATGGCGCTCCTGCTTGTTTTGGTGGTGTGGGCGAGCGTTTCCGAGGTCTCGAACTCTATCCTTTGTTTTGCGTAGGGGTCGACCTTTTTCAGGTAGAGCGTCATGGTGTCCTTGCCATCCATGGTTATAGAGCTTACCGCTTCCGCGCCCAAAATTATGTCAGAATACATGAGCGGCGCCGGAATGGGCAGCAACACATCGCGTTTGACGTTCTGCGCTCCGTATTGGCCGGTGTTTATGACAAGGAAGTCCATGGTGATTTTCGAAGGGGCGTCAAGCCCCACCTCGTCTACCATGGCTTCCGAATCCACTGTGATGCTATGCTGCACTATGCCCTGCATATAGCTGTCAACCGTCTTTTCGATGCTGTTATACTTGTCCTCCAGCGCCTTCAGCTTCCCGAGACCAGTCCTATAGTCGATTTTTCCGTCCGCACCCACCATGCCATGCTCCGCGTTCGCCATCTCAGTGAGCTGGTCGTCGGCGTCTCCTCCCACGAGCGCTATCTTCTTCAGCAGTTCGGTCCGTTTCGTTTCAAGCCCGCCGTATCTGAGTTGGGCCATGCCGACAATCTCATTTTCGGCATTCGCCAGCGCGCCCTCCGCCCAGCTATAGTCGGAATCACCGACGCTTTTCAGGACTTCCTGTTCGGAGTACGTGCTAAGCCCGTCGGCTGCAGCCTTGGCTATCATGCCGCCGAGCTCTTTTTTGAGCGCCTCCAGCCCTATCGATTCGTTGAAGGACCGGGTGTTGAAATCCGTGATCGCTTCTCTCGCGGCTGCGGCCGCTTCTGAGTGGTACCCGAACTTCTTCCCGAGGCTCGTAGCGTTCTCCCCTTTGGAGAAGGATGTGATAGAACTGCCAATCTCGTCCCTGACGCTTTTGGAAGCAGGGGCGGAACCAGCCAAGCCCTGCGCCTCGGCTATCCTGGCCGCGGCCTCGTCCCTTTCGCCGGAAACCACCTGCCTCGCATCGTCTCTAAGCATCGGAAGCGAAATTTCAAGGGATTCGTAATCCGTGGAAGCCGCAGACATCCTGTTTATCGCGTCCTTGAGAAATCCCCGCCTGGAGGAATCTTTCCTTGCTAAACCGGCGCTATCATAAAGCGAGGCGGCGTTTTGGAGCTCTTCCTCCTTTTCCGCATATCTGTCTGCTATCGTGCCTGTGGCTGAGCCGCCCACCGTTCCCGGGATGGTGTAAGCCGATGTTATCCTTTCCAGGTCGTTCCCTTGCAGGTATGCCCGGATGCCGTTTATGCCATTTCTCCTTCCGTCGGCTTCGTTCTTGCTACTCGCAAAGCTTTCGTCAGCCGAACACTCGCTCTCGTTCGCTTTCGCCCGCAGCACCTGAAGCATCGCGAGGACGCCATCCCCCCTCCAAATAAGGTTCATCGTGATGGAATACTCCGACATGTCTGGTAACCGCTTCCCGCTTTCCTCCCGGATACCATCGAGGTTCGTTTGGACGATGTTGTAAATGCCATAACTCCCTTCGGTGGAGCCTGAGTCAATCATGCCGAATGCCGTTTGGACATCAAGACACTCCTGATGCCCGGCCCCGGTGTAATCAGGGTCGCACATTCCGGCTTGTTCAGCATCCGCGTAAGCACGCTCTGCCGCGCTGTAGTTCGCGAATGCCTTATCCATGCTCAAGCCGAGCGCGTCCACGGAACCGGACATGGCAGCTTCCCATGCCAGGCCGTAGCCGCTGCAGTATTCCACCAAATCATCGGCATGGGTTTTGTCATTCTCCGAAGCCCACCACGATGCCACTATCGCGGGTATCAATAGCGGCGGAACGGGAAGCGCGGCGGCCCAGCTTTTCTCAAGCAGGCCGTTTGTCGCGGCATAATCCTTCGCGTACTCCAGTTCGGCGTCGCATTTTTCCCTAAGATCCGTGGCGTTCGCCCGCGCGTCCCTCGCGCCCATGATCAAGCCCGCCTCTCTGGCGCCAAGGCCTTCCTGGATGCTTTCAAGCCCCAATGAGGACAATGTCGCGTCCGCAGCATCCGGGTTTTCCCATACCCATTTCCCGGAAATCTGCTGCATATCTGGGTTCTGTTCCTTCCAATAATCGTGCTCCCACGGATGAAACATCAGCGTCGTTGAACCAAAAGCGGCCAAACTGAGAAAAAGCAAAATCAGGACTGCCTTGCGGACAGTGTTCACACCCCCCACCACCGCATTCCCATTTCCTTGTATCAAAATCCGTTTTTAATCCTTCCGGATGTATTATCATCATGCGCTTTTTCGTCCTGGCAGTGGCACTGTCAATCCTGCTTTTCGGATGCGCCAGCCAGACACAGGCTCCGCAGGGAAACAGCATGAACCTGACCGGAGGCAGCGCCGCATCGTTTCAGCAGCAGAATGGCCTTCAGGACAACTCCAGCACAACAGCCCTCGCCCCTGTTATCGGCACTCCCGCTCCGCTTCCCGAGCCCGCGCCAATCTATAACTACTCGCTCACCCGCACCAGTGACGGCAAGCTCATCGTCTATTACTTCTATTCTTCGTATGAATGCCCGACGTGCGATGACAGCCGCCCGCTAACAGAGAGACTGAAAAGCGAATATGGTAACGCGACCGAGTGGCGCGAAATCGATTTGCAGAACGGGTCTCAGAGCCCGGTGTATTGGTCGTTCGTAGGCTACCGCAACCTGACGGCATGCCTGCAGAAGGTCCCGGCCGCGTTCTTCAACAACACGCTCCTAGTCGGTTATGCGTTGGAGAATTCGCTTGAGAAAAGCATCAATGAGTCTATCAGTCCGGAGAATGCAGCGCGGCCATGACGAGTTCCTTGTCATCGTCGTAGAACATCTTCCTGCTTTTCACGTAATCGAAGAGCGAGACATCCACCACGCGTTCGTGCGGCTTGCCGTAGTATTTCCTGAAATCAGCTTCCAGGAGACTTGCCAGGATTTCCCTGTAACGGTAGCAACCCGTCTCAAGAGCCGCCTTCCCGAGCGCCCTCACTTCTTTGATGAGCTCCGGGAAAAGCACGTGGAGCACGCCCCTCTGCTCGGCATGCAGCAGCGCCACACCCGGGTGCGAATGCATGGCCTGCAGGCAGTAAGCCATCCTTTCGAGGACATCGTGGTCTTTCACCATTCCGCCCGCCCTCCTTTCCGCCAGATGGGCGGTCTCGTGGATGGCGCTCGAGCGCGCGAGCATCTCCACCAGTTCGAGTGCAAGCGACTCCGTGGTTTCCGCGTTCCATGACATCATCTTGATCCTTCCGATGACCGACCTCAAGCACACGTCCGCCAGCACCAGCCGCGGATCCCCGTCCAGACCGTGCCAGCGCTCATCCACGCCTACATCCTCACGGGCGTCGAGCCAGTCGCTCAGGAACGCACCTGCCCTGCCTGCCGCGGTGGTGATATTCACCGTCATATATCCCTTGCAGTCCTCATAACAAATCCTGCCGCCATTCTGCATGTTGCCGGTGGAATCGCCGAGTGTCGAGTATAAAAGAAAGTTCTCCATGTCAATCTCGCCGATTATCATCCCCGGGTTATCTCCAAAACGGTGGTCCACGTAAACCCCGTTCCTGATGAACGCAGACTGTATCGCCATGAAAAGGGTTCCGCCATGAAGCCGCTTGTTCCTTATCGCATCGGCTATGGCATTGTTCAATCCTGCGCCTATCCCGGGCCCGTCTACGAGCCTGTCCTGGAATTCCCTGAATCTCCCTTTGGAGAACACCCTGCCCAGTTCAAGCGCTTCGTGCATGGGCAGGGGCACCGCGCCGTTAAGCGTGCCAAGCCTGAATTCCTTTCTCGCCAGCGCTGGCGCGAGGCGTGCCCTGACGAGTTCTTTTTGCAATGCCATAATACCACTACGCGATGATTCCGTGGCGCGAGAAGATCTCCAGCGCCTCTTTTAATCCAAACCTGTGGGCAGAGGCAGCATTGCCGCTCCCTGCGCGGAAGTTTGCATGAACGTATTCGTAGTTTATGCATTTAAATGTTCTCCTTCCGGGTGGCTAACTTTCTTTAACCTTCAGAATCAAATCCCCGTCATATGAAAATCGGCCATTACGACCCCAAGACCGGGGAGCTCAAGCTCGCCACGGACACCGTGGACGACCTCTGGCACCTGGAGAAGGTCCTGAGCCTCGGGTCCCGTGTCGAGGCGCATTCGCTACGCTCATACAAAGTAGGTAAGACCGAGGAGAAGAAGCACGTCTTCATAACAATAGAGGTCGAGCGGGTGGAGTTCAGCAAGTCCCTCAACAGGCTGCGCCTGCTTGGCAAAATAGTGGCCGGGAACCCGGAGGAGTTCGTCCAGCTCGGGAAGCACCACACCATCGAGGTCAGCCCGGGCGACAAGATCAAAATCATCCAGGATTGGAAATCCCACCAGCTGAACCGGCTGAAGGAGGCGGAGAAGGAGTCGAAGCGCCCCAAGATAAGGATAATCGTGCTCGACGACGAGAAGGCGCTCACCGCCATGGTCCGGGCGTACGGGATAGAGTACGGGCCCGAGCTCTATTCCACTGCGAGCAAGAAGGGAGAGAAGTACGAGGAAGGCGTGCGGGGCTATTTCGGCGAGATCGCGTCCGAGATATCGCGCCACCCGGAGAAATATGTTGTCGCGGGCCCTGGCTTCACCAAGGACAACCTGAAGAAGTTCATCTCCCAGAAATACCCGGACCTGCTCAAGCGCATAGCCTGGGAATCGTGCTCCTACGCAGAGCGCTCTGGAGTGAACGAGCTCATGAAACGGGGAGTTCTCGAAAAGATAATGGGCGAGGAGCGCATCGAACGCGAGACCCAGCTTGTGGAAGAGCTCTTAGCCGAAATCCACAGGGATTCCGGGCTCGCCGCATACGGGATAAAGGAGGTCGCGAAGGCGGTGGACGCGTTCGCGGTGAAACAGCTTCTGGTCCTGGACGAGTATCTCCGTACCGACAAGGAAGCGGAAGGCGTCGTGGAGCGTGCGGACAAGGCCAAAGCAACGATCGTCATCGTATCATCCGAAGAGGAGCCGGGAATGAAGCTCAAGGGCTTCGGGAAAATCGCCGCGCTGCTGAAATTCAGGCTTCGGGAGTAATCGTTATATACCGTGGCTGGCATATATTATCCGTGATCCAGATGCACAATCTCGCCTTTCCTCTCCTGAAAGCCGCCGCGGCCGCAGGTTCGGGCTCCAGCGCGGCCGCAACCGCCGCTGGCGCCGGAGTCCTGGCAATATTCTATGCCATATACTTCGCCATGATCGGAGTGTTCGGGCTGCTCTAGATCGTCTGGATAATGGCCGCGCTCGCATTCTTCGCGATCTGGCTCTGGCTGCTGATAGACTGCCTCAGGAGGAACGATTACGAGAGCGAAAACGACAAGCTGCTGTGGGCGATCGTCATAATCTTCGCGGGCATACTCGGCGCCGGCATATACTACTTCCTCCTGAAAAGGAAGAAGGACCTGGCAGTCGCGCCCGTGGCAAAAGGCGAGCCTGTAGCCCCGGTCCAGGGCGGCAACAACAAAAAGAGGAAAGAGTGACCTCGACAACGCGGGTTTTGGGACTTTGATTTAAAAGCCTTTTCCCAGCTTAAGCGTTACAGGAAAAAACATCGGAGGTGTATGGAATGACAAAAGGAAGGTGGTGTGAAATCCAGTAAGGGAAAAGAGAACGTGAAGGTAGAGCCCGGCAACCATGTAGTCGTATCTGATTTTGAGGAAAAGCCGGAGAAGAACAGCGGACGACCGAACTGCTTGAGCGCTGAAAGGCTTGATGAGCTGCTTAGTGTCTATTACAGCAGGCCCTATTCGCTGCGCCGCCTCGCGAACATGTTCGGGGTGTCCAGAATGACCGTGTGGAGAGCGGTGCAGGACAATCCGGGGTATCTGGCAACTGCGTGAGGCGATGCCATGGAACTTGCGCAGGCACACCCCTTTTTATTCTCTCACTTCGCCCGGACCAGCGGCACGAGTCCTGATTTGCACATCGCCCACGTGCCCACACAGGCCGCGCCGGCCATGCCGTCCACATGATGCTGGATTATGCGCCTGATTTTCTCGCTGTCCGCAATTGTGCCGTCCTTCAGCGTCTTCCTGATGAATTCAATGTCTATGATCGCCCAAATCACCGGAGCGCTCGCGTCAAACCGCGAAGGGAAGAACGAGCTTGCCTTCAAATGGGTTATGTTGTGGCTGTGCTGCGACAGTATCCTGCACAGTGCGTTGGCGCGGTTCGGGTGGGCGTGCAGGCGGGTCTTGCACAGCTCCGCGTTTTCTCCAGGTACATGGAGGCGCGCCGGGAATCCGTCTGAATATCTGAAATCTGACAATTCGAAGAGGCCGGCGGATTCCATCCTCTTCATCCCCATCCTAACGCCCAGATCCAGGATTTTGCTTTCCACCGGCCTAAGCCAGTCGTAGGCTTCGCCCGGGGGGCAATCGTAAGCTTCGGCCTGGGCGGCCTCGTCGTTCGGGTCGAAGCAGATCCTTTTCGCTCTCGCCTCCCATATCCTGCAGGCGTTCGCCAGCGTTATCGCGAGGCCCTTGCCCAACGCTTCCTTCATGAAACCTTCATAGCGGTTGAAACGCTTTGTCAGAGATGCGGAGCCGTCCTCCCCCAGCCTGAATCCGACTTCCAGGAGCGCCAGGTTCAGGCTGCCTCCGGAAGCGGTGAACGCGAACGTGTGCTCATATAGCGTCCTATAGCCCTCGGCATCTATCCTTACGCTGCAGGGCTTTCCACATCTCCCTTCTTTCAACTGCGCCAGCTCTTCGATCTGTACGGGCCTGAAAGGGCTTTTCCTGAGTTCTGCGAGCAGCGGATTCTGCGGCCCTTTCTGCAGCCCGGCGTGTGGCTGTTCCATAATATGGTTCTGAAACAATTGTTTTAAAAAATGGAATGTTTTGAATATAGCATATGGCTCGTTCACGCAGGGTGCTGGAAATCGGCTATGGCGGCTACCCGATGGGCAACACAGCGAACGGCGACATCAGCAAGTTCGCCCGGGAGATGCCTCCCGATACCATGTATCATGGAATCGACTTCCCAGATCGCAAGGACGGAAAGACGGGCATCCTTTCCAACGGCATCAAGCAGGTTGAAGTGGCGGATGCTGAAGCCAATTACCGCAGATACGCGCCCGAACGCGTTTTCCTCCATAGGATGGACGGGCGGAAGCTCGGGTTCAGGGCTGGCGTCTTCGACGAGGTCCACCTCCATGACATCATCCACGACCCGAGGGTATCCCAGCAGGACGTGCGCTCTATGTTCTCCGAGTCCTACCGTGTCCTTGGGCATGGCGGCCTGCTGATTGTGACAGGCATGGAGGGAAGGATATTCGAGGCCAGCATCGTCATAGCCGCGCTCGCGATGGAAGAGGCTGGATTCAAGGGGCGAAGCGGCGTGGACCTTTACGATGCCACAGGATTCGGAAGGCAAATCGAGCAAGGCTACGGCAGGATGCCGTGGTTCACGATAATCGCGGAGAAGTCTTTATGAGGAGAATACTTGAGATCGGGCATGGCGGGATTCCGTTCAGTTACGGGAACTACTGCAAGGCGAAGAATTTCGCCGCGGAGCTGCCGCCCGACGTCCTGTACTGCGGCGTTGACATACCACGCACGAAGCACGGCATCCGGGCGCATTGCACCTCGGGTTTCGAGCGCCAATACCGTGAGGTTTCAAACCGCGGCGTCGCCCTGCTCGGCATGGACGCGACACAGATGGCGTTCCGGGACGGGGTTTTCGACGAGGCCCACATGCATAACGTCGTCACGGATTACCTGGTGCCGGCGAGCTGCGTGCGAAGGATTCTCAGGGAGATTTTCCGGGTCCTGAGGGATGGCGGCTCACTCATCATCACGGGAGAGGCTGGTTCCCAGATTTTCCACGATTCGTCCTTATCGGTGGAAGACGCCGGCTTTTCGCTTTGCTCCCCCTCCTCGCTCTCCGCACACACGATTTTCGCCGAGCCGATACTCCGGGGACACAGTTTTCCCGAGGCGTTCATGATTGTAGGTAAAAAATAGATGAAACAGCCGGCGAACAGCTTCGCGAACCCGTTAATCGGTGGTATTCTTAAACATTTCGTGGTATAATATAATCATCGATGCTAGGTGTAACTATGAGTGCTGCAACTACTAAAAAAGCAAATAATCAACTGTCTGATGGCAGGCCGATGCGGGCGATTGGTTCAGTAACCCAAACGCAAATGTTCCACCTTCACGGGAGATTCAACCCAAGGGTCGAAGGCATAGCCAGAGTAAAAGATGTTGATGACGCATTGAACATAAGCGGAATTTATGCTGCTGTCATGGGCAGCTGCTGGGTCAGGAGCGACGAATACGGCTTTTATCATAGAGACCCGACTGCACCATTGGGCAAGGAATTGCTTTGGGTTGAACGTGGGGTTCTCTACAGGAAAATAATCCCGGATGTCCCGGTCCGGTTCAATGGTAAAGAGGTAAGCCTGCAAAAAGTGGCCGGTGGAATGGGCATTTATCCGTCTATAAGCTTATTGAAGGGAGAACAGACTGATGAAAAAGAGTTTAAGGTTTCACCAGTCAGCCTGGATGCCATTGCCGGTGAAGTGAGGGCGATGAACTTCAAGAGGAATGGCTGGGCCGAACCTGATGAGTATGGTTTCCCAGATGGCGATAAGCCGGGTTTTTTATCTGATACTGCCAGGTACGGCTGGATCAGAACCGATTACTCTGGATTGGGGGTAACCGATTTCGATGGAAAAGCAACGGGATATCACGGCTCTTTCGGCCAAGGAGTCGGAGACTTCTTCTTCTACGTGGGGCGCGGCGTCTGCGCCTACCTTTTCTGGTCCGTCGGTTCTGTGGCGGCGTTGGTCGGCCGCGAGCCCCGGGTTAAGCAGTAGTTTTCACTTCTTCTGTTTTCTCCTCCTTCGGCACGACCGCGAAGCTCGCGACCTTCTCGCCTTCCTCTTCCTGCAGCCGTATGATGCGGACCCCCTGGGTATTCCTGCCGATCACCGATATGTCAGTTACAGGCGAGCGGATGGTCTGCCCTTTCGAGCTTATGACAATGACCTCATCGGTGTCGAACACTCCCCGCACTCCGATAACCGCGCCGTTCCTTCCCTCGGTCTTCATGTTGATCACGCCAGAGCCGCCCCTTCCCTGCAAGCGGTATTCGTCGGTCGCGGTCCGCTTCCCGTATCCGTTCTCGGTCATTGTCAGGACGCTCGGGTACTTCTTGCACGAGGCGACTCCTACAACCGCGTCATCCTTCCCCTTGAGCCGGATGCCTATCACGCCCATGCCGCTCCTGCCTATCTCGCGGGCGTTGTTCTCGTCGAAGCGTATCGCCTGGCCCTGCTTCGTGGCGATGAGCAGCTCTTCCTTCCCATCCGTTTTAATCACTTCAACTAGCCCATCGCCATCCCTCAGCGTAATCGCTATTATCCCGTTCTTCCTCGGGTGCGAGAAGTCGTCCAGCGATGTCCTTTTCACAATGCCGTTCTTCGTAACCATCACGAGATATTCGTCCGGCTTGAATTCGGGGACCGGTATCCACGAGGTCACCTTCTCCTCCTTGAGGTCCAGGAGGTTCACCAGGGATTTTCCGGCCGCGTACCTTCCTGCCTCCGGTATCTGGTATGCCTTGAGCCAGAACACACGCCCCTTGTCGGTGAAGAACAGGATGTAGTTATGGTTCCTAACAACAATCACGTCCTGCACGAAGTCCTGCTCCTTGGTTTCCGCTCCCATGACGCCCTTCCCGCCCCGATGCTGGGTGCGGTACTCGTCCAGCCCCACGCGCTTCACATACCCGCGCCCTGAAATCGGCACCACGACCTGCTCGTTCGGGATGAGCGACTCGTCGGTGATCTCGCCCTCGGCCTCTATTATCGTGGTTCTCCTTCCATCCCCGTACTTGTCTTTCACTTCCAGCAGTTCGTCCTTGATTATTTTGAGTATCCTGTTGACATCGGAGAGCACGTCTTTCAGCCACGCGATGGCCTTCACGAGTTCCGCATGCTCATCCTCGATTTTCTTCCTTTCGAGCGCGACGAGCCTTGATATCTTCATGTCGAGTATGGCGTTCGCCTGCTTTTCAGAAAGGGAATACTTCTTCATGAGGCCCATGCGCGCCTCCGCGATGTCCTTCATCCTCTTCAGGTATGTGACGATCTCGTCGATGTTCTCCAGCGCGACCTTCAGCCCCTCGAGTATGTGCGCCCGCTCCTCCGCCTGCCTCAGTTCGAACGCGCAGCGCCTGCGCACTACCTCCTTCCTGAATTCGATGAACTCGTTTATGAGCGGATATAACCCCAGCACCTTGGGCTGCTTGCCCACAAGCACGAGGTTGATTATGCCGAACGTTCCTTCCATCGGCGTGTGCGCGTAAATCTGGTTAAGCACGACCTCGCCAATCGCGCCCCGTTTGAGGTCTACCAGGACTTCTATGCCGTCCTTGTCCGAGCGGTCGTGGATGCCGGATATACCCTCGATTTTCTTGTTCTTCACCGCCTCGGCGATTGACTCGATTATCGCGGTCTTGGTGACCTGGTAGGGGATCTCGGTTATCACGATGGCGTTCCGTTTCGCGTCCACGTGCGCCTTGCCCCTTATCCTGATTATGCCCCGTCCCGTTTTGTACGCCTGCGCGATGCCAGCCCGGCCGACTATCTCGCCGCCGGTCGGGAAGTCCGGGCCGCTCACCATCGCGAGCAGCTTGCTCTCATCCGCCCCGTCTATGACGGCTATCGTCCCGTCGACAATCTCGGTCAGGTTGTGCGGGGGCATGTTCGTTGCCATGCCGACTGCGATTCCGGACGAGCCGTTTATCAGCAGGTTCGGAATCTTTGACGGCATCACCATGGGCTCCTTTAGTGTACCGTCGAAGTTGTCCATCCAGTCCACGGTCTCCTTCTCAAGGTCCGCGAGGATGTCGTCCGCCATCTTCGCGAGCCGCACCTCGGTATAACGCATGCTCGCGGGAGAATCGCCGTCGATGGAGTTATGCACAAAAACTCCGGCATTGAGTGCGAAGTTATGCACATCATCGATCGTAAGGTCATAGACGTCTTCTGTTTCTTCCAGGATTTCGGTCTTGGTTACTTCTTTGGTAGCAAAGCGCGCATAGAGTGGCATCAAAGAATCCCCGGGCTGAAGGTTTTGGGCTTCTTTGTATTCGCCATTCCGCAGCATAAATCGATGATTCAGGGTGCACCGTATTTTTTCTCCGTTATCCAAAACCACCTTCATGATATTTGCATTCTTTAATGTCAGCCTTGGTTTCTGTATCCTGGCGATTTCTATTTTCCCCGTTTTGTTGTTCATGGCAAAGGTGTAATTTTCCTTGCCTGCAGAGTCTTCTTTGATTAATTCTTCAAAACTCAGGCTTCGGCCATCCGTTAAGCGGACCTTCGTATCTTTCGTAAAACAACCCATGTTCCCCTGGCCGTGCACGAGCGGGTAGCGCAGCGAGAAATCCTGGGCCATTCGAATCAGCGCGTCATATATCGCCACGTCCCCATGGGGGTGGAATTTTCCCAAAGTCTCCCCCACCGCCCTCGCGCTCTTCTTGTGCGGCTTGTCGAAGGTGTTGCCCATCTCATGCATGGCGAACATTATCCTCCTGTGCACGGGCTTGAGCCCGTCGCGGGCGTCCGGAATCGCCCTGCCGATTATCACGCTCATCGCGTAGTCGAGGTAGCTCTCGCGCAGGTCGTCTTCGATTGTCCTCAGGATGATTTTCTCGGGCATAAGCATCACTTCGTGATCCATTTCAGATGTCGAGGTTCTTCACTTCCTTGGCGTACTGCACTATGAAGTCCCTTCTCGGCTCCACTTCCTCGCCCATGAGCACGGTGAAGAGCTCGTCGGCTTTCATCGCGTCCTCTATAGTCACGCGCTTGAGCGTGCGCCTCTCGGGGTCCATGGTGGTTTCCCATAGCTGCTCGGGATTCATCTCACCGAGGCCCTTGTAGCGCGCTATCTCCGCCTTCTCCCCGGATTCCTTCAGTATCTGGGCGAGCTCGGCGTCGGAATACGCGTATCTCACGCTCTTGCCATGCTTCACCTTGTACAGCGGCGGCTGCGCGATGTAGATGTATCCCTTATCTATCATCGGCCTGAAATACCTGTAGAATAGTGTTAGAAGGAGGGTTCTGATGTGACTTCCGTCCACATCCGCATCCGTCATGCTCACGATCTTATGGTACCTCGCCTTGTTGACATCGAAATCCTCGCCGAATCCGGCTCCAATCGAGAGCACAATCGCCTTTATCTCCTCGAAAGCGAGCACCTTGTGTATGGGTGCCTTCTCCACATTGAGTATCTTTCCTTTGAGCGGCAGGATCGCCTGGTTCCTCCTGTTGCGCGCCTGCCTGCTCGAGCCGCCGGCAGAGTCCCCCTCCACGAGGAAAAGCTCGCTTTTCGCCGGGTCCTTCTCCTCGCAATCCGAGAGCTTGCCCGGCAGGATGCTCGATTCGAACACGCTCTTTCTCCTTATCAGCTCCTTGGCCTTCTGCGCGGCCTCGCGAGCCTCCATGGAGCTGACTATCTTCTGGATAATCACCCGCGAGTCCGAGGGGTTCTCCTCCATGTAGGTCTTCAGCGAATCGTAGACGAGCGAGTCCACCATGCCCTTGATCTCGGTGTTGCCGAGCTTGGTCTTTGTCTGGCCCTCGAACTGGGGCTCTGGTATCTTTATGCTGATGATGGCCGTGAGCCCCTCGAGAACGTCGTCTCCGGATATGCGCTTGTCCTCCTTGACCGCCTTGCTGTTCTTCACATAGTCGTTTATCACTCTCGTGAGCGCGCTTTTGAAGCCCGCGACATGGGTCCCGCCCTCTATCGTCTTGATGTCGTTCACGAACGAGTAGATGCTCTCCGAATAGCTGACAGTATACTGTATCGCCAGCTGTACTTCCACATGGTCGCTGGTCTTCTGGATGTAAAACGGCGGGTGGAGCTTTGTTCTCGCCTTGTTCAGGTATTCCACAAACTCCTTGATGCCGCCCTCGTAGTGGAACTCCTCCTGCTGGCCGGTTCTCTCGTCCCTGATGGCTATCTTCAGGCCGGCGTTGAGGAAGGCGAGCTCCATCACTCGCTCGCGCAGGTAATTGTAGTCGAATTCCAGCGTCTGGAATATCTTCGTGTCCGGCTTGAACCTGACGGTTGTGCCCGTCCTGTTGGTCTCGCCTACCGGCTTGACCTCGCACTGCGGCATGCCTTTCGCATAGGCCTGGAGCCAGATTTTCCCGTCGCGGTGGACCTCCACGCTCATCTCCTCGCTGAGCGCGTTCACGACCGATACGCCCACTCCGTGCAGGCCGCCCGAGACCTTGTATGCGTTCTTCTCGAACTTGCCCCCCGCGTGGAGTATGGTCATGACCACCTCGAGCGCCGACTTGCCGCTGGAGTGCTTCTCGACCGGCACGCCCCTGCCCTCGTCAATGACCGACACCGAGCCATCCTTGTGGATCAAGACATCTATCCTGGCGCCATAACCCGCCAGGTGCTCGTCTATGGAATTGTCCAGAACTTCATAGACCAGGTGGTGGAGGCCCCTTTTCCCTAGGTCCCCGATGTACATCGCGGGCCTTTTTCGCACCGCTTCCAGGCCCTCCAGAATCTGAATGGATTCGGCTGTGTACCCGCTCTTGTCTGCCATAAAATTACCATTAATTTCAGTTGCTGTTTTTACGACGTAGAGAATGCACGTTTTTGTGTCGCGTTCATACATCGCAGCCAGCCTTTAAATAGGTTGCCACAGGGGCTCAGTTTGGAGGGAACAAAAGTTTCTAAAAATGTATGAAAAAGGAAGGTTTTTATTGTTTGCCTGTGATATGGAATACGGTGGTTCAGAATGGGTTCTAAAAGGCACACTCACAATCCGTTTCAGATCAAGGACAATCCGAAGGCGTTCATGACCAGGCGCCAATACAAGCGGTTCATGGCGAAAACCAAGCCCTTCCCGGAGGTCCGGCCCGAGCAACCACCTGTTTTCCTCGGCGCAGCGTACAACATCAAGCCGAATCCAAAAGCATTTATGACGAGGCAGGAGTACGAGGCTTTCATGGCAGCCAATCCGATGAATTTCGATTGGAGAGCCCTGAGTCCCGATAAACTGAAGAAACTCGCGGTTTTTTCCGGTGCGAAAGAACCGGATAAGAAATGAATGAAGGTGGTTATTTTGGAACCTATAAAAGCAAAGGACAACAACAGGCGCGCCTTCATGTCCAGGCAGGAATACCGGGACTTCATGCGCGAATACGGGCCAGGCGGCTCTAAAGTAAGGTGCGTAAGCGATGCCCAGACGCTGGGTTCGGAATCCTCCGGAGCCGGAAGCGGACTCGGCAGGTTCACGCTTCCTCCGAAGGTCAAGAGCGACCTCATCGAAGGCAGGAAACTGCTGGAATCCGCCAGGACGGCGGACGAGCCGAAAAAGGATTAAGGGGATTTTGCATGAGTGCTGATGATCGCAAGCGGCTGAAAGGCCAGATACTTAAAATACTTGAAAGCAAGGGCGGAATACCCGTCGGGGACATCAGGCCCGTCAATAAGAGGCTGCGGGAGCTGATGAAGGCGCATAAGAGCGACCTTTCAGCAGAGGAACTCGAACTGCTGGAAGTATTGAGCAGAGAGCCCTCCCATCCATCGAAATGTGTTGATGCGCGCGTGCCTTCCGAAGGCAAGCCGAATGCCGGCGCAGACGCGCCAAAGGAAGCGAATGGTGAAGTCGCTCCTAAAGCGTGTCCGCCTTCAATGCTGAAATTCTTCGGCATGGAAATGCCATATATCCCGGGAAAGGGGATTCGGGTGAGCGATGGCGACAAACCCGCTCCCTCCGGGTTCCAGCCTTATCGGCCTCCTATGAATCCGGAAATCGAGCGCGAGCTGGACAATTTCCCGCTCGATCAGGACGGCAAAAAGGAGGAGCCGACAATCAGGCGCACCGTGTCCGCGGAAGATCTGGCGAAGCGGCGCGTGCCGGAGAGGCTCGATGGGGTTCAGCGCGACACGGACATGTCCGAGGAACTTAAGAAAGCCTTGGATTCCATCACCTATGGGAAACCAACCCCTACGAATCCTGCATTTAGAAAAATACTCGAAAAAATGCGAAAGATGTACGGAGGAACGCCGTTCCGCCGGACGTATGCTCCCCCAAGCGTGTTCGACCCAAGGACCGGCCAACCGGGATTCAGTTATGGCGATAAGTTCAGGGACCCTCCGCCCCAGCACGTCATGAAAGAAGTGCAGGACATGCTGGACAAGGACAAGAGGCTGACCGAAGAGGACAAGAAAGCGGTCATCAGCAATATTTTCCATGATGCCTATTGGATCTCACCGATTTTCAGGATGCGGCCGCCCCACGAATCTCTCGGCGACAGGGTCCGCCAGGAAGTCGAGAGGCACCTCGCAAGAAAGGCGGACGCCCCGAAAACAACCCTCCAGATAGATCCGGAAGCCGCGGTGAGGATCCTCAGGGAATTCTGCTCTGACATGGCCGTATTGGAGCAACAGAAAAAGGAAGGATGGCTCAGCCCGGTTGTGGATGAAGTGAACCGCACGGAAGTGAATGGCTGGTCCCTGCCTACCATGAAGACGGTCCAAATCTATTGGCACACCGAGGCCGAGGTTCTCGAATCGGTCCGCGTGATTCCGGTGAGCAAGCTCGATGATCCGATATCCGGCGGCATGACCGTGCGGGAACTCCTCAAGGAAGTGGCCCGCTCCTCGAGTTTCGAATCAGTGAAGGACGCGGCGATGGAGAAGCTGCAATGAATTCTGGTGGTATTCTGAACACTCACAAAGGCAAGGACGGCAAAGAAAGAAAAGGGTCACCCCCGCATGGCGTTCAAATCGGACAGAGATTGCGGAAGCTGGCGGATGCTCACGAATCCGGCGTTCCTGAAGCGGCTCCGCCCAAATCTATGCGCCCCGTCAGGAACTCGCAAATTGTATTCGACCCCATCACTGGAAAGCCGACTTACCGGGATCTGCTTCCTCCCGACTACATATTGTATCCCAAATTGCGGGCACGGATGATTTCCGGACAACTCCGGAAGCGCCAGATTCTCGACATGCTCGGCAAGGACAAACGCCTTGATGGCCTTGATGCCGCTGACAAGGACGTGATTGCCGGAGCGGTGTCCGCGAGGCGTGATGACGTAGGGAAAAATGGAAAGACGCTCGGCGACATAGTCCGTGAGGAAGTCGAAAGATACCTTGCGGACAAGGGGAACGCTCCGAAAATCGCGCTCCAGATGGACGCGGAAGCCGGAGTGAGGATTCTCGAGCTCCATTTCGACAACATGTTCGAGCACCGGTACCCGGAGTTCGAGCCGGCGGTCGCTGAATCAAAAAAGGCCACCGAAGCCGAAGTGCTCGCCGCGATAGGCGCGATTCCGGGAAGCAGGCTGCACGAGTTCGCCCCCTCGGGCATCACAATCATCGAGCTGTTGGTCCAGATAATGGACTACACTATTTACGATAGCGTCAGGAAAGCCGTGCACGAGAAATTGAAAAACTGAGGCCGGGGTTTGCTGATGGCAGCACTACGAAAGCAAGAAGGAAGACAGGTAACTGCTCCTAACCCCAAAGAGTTCCAGTTCGAACGGAATCGTGCCGCAACCCTACTCGCTTCGAATATGGATTACGATGCGGCAATCCGGATCCTCCGCGCATTCATAAGGGACATGACAGGCTCATACCAGTTTGGAGATAAACTGCTCAAAAAGCCGGTTCGGATCAAAGACGTGCTCGAAGCCATCGAGTTTATCCCTGCGGACCGCCTTGACAGTAAAATTCCGACAGGCATCACTGTCCGCGAGCTCCTGAAGCGGGTCTCGCATTTCTCGCGATGCGATTCTGTGAAAGAGGCAGTCAGGGAGAAGCTCCATCACTGAATAAGAGTCAGCCTTTTCGGTTCCCTTATGATGTCCTCTGCCCTCGGCTCCCGCATCATCGCCCTGGACAGCCGGTCGTCACTGATTCCGCTCTCCACAACCGCCTGCATGGCTACGCTTCTCTGCCCGCCGCCCATTTTCGGAAGCGCCCTGGCGAGCCACCACCTGAATTCGAGGTCCTTCCTGATCCGCACTGCCATATTGCTGACCATATCGTTCGCGGATACTGATTTTTGCATGGAATCACTTCTGCCCGAACCGAAACCTTTGCATGGTGATTTTGTATTTCACTTTACTGTTTTTAAACCCGCACCCAAAATCCTAAAAAACCTCGTTTGTCAATATCCGACACAGGTCATTCTATGTACTCAAAGGAGATACTCTCATTGTTGAAGAAGAAGGGCATCGAAGCCGGGGATGAGGTGACGATAGCCTGCCCGAAAGGCTCTTTCACAGGGCTGCTCATGCCGCGCCCGGAGGGGGCGCCGGACACATTCGTGCTCAAGCTGCCAAGCGGCTACAACCTGGGGATAAGCGCGAAAGGAGCATCCATCGTGCTTGTCAGGAAGTCGGGGAAGAAGGAAATTCGCCACGAGCCCGAAGAGGGCCGCGGGGACATATCCATATTGGGGTGCGGGGGGACGATCGCCTCCAAAGTGGAGTACAAGACCGGGGCGGTCTATCCCGCGATCACGCCCGCGGAGCTGCGCGCCGCGTTCCCGAGTCTGGCCAAGCTCGCGAAAATACATTCCAGGCAGCTCTTCACCCTGTTCTCCGAGGACATGAACGCGCACCACTGGAAGCTGCTGGCCGAAGAGGCGGCCAAAGAGATAAGGGCTGGCTCGCACGGAGTGGTCGTCATGCACGGCACAGACACCATGACCTACACCACCGCGGCGCTCTCATTCATGCTCCAGGACCTGCCCGCGCCGATCGTGTTCGTGGGGGCGCAGCGCTCCTCGGACAGGCCATCCTCGGAGAACGAGATGAACATGCTGAACGCGGTCTTCTCCGCGAAGCAGGACCTGGGCGAGGTCGCGCTGTGCATGCACGCCAGCTCCAGCGACGATTACTGCCACCTCCACCGCGGCACGCGCGTGCGCAAGATGCACACATCGAGAAGGGACGCGTTCCACTCCATAAACTCGGCCCCGATCGCGGCAGTGGATTACCAGAACAACAGGTTCGAGCCGTTGTCAGGCTATAGGAAACGCTCGGGGCAGGCCTCCGGTCTGAAAGCCGAGACAAAGCTGAACGACAACGTCGCGCTTGTCTATGTGTATCCTGGGATAAAACCGAAATTCATAGAGAAGCTCGATTCCTATGATGGCGTGGTCCTTATCGGAACGGGCCTCGGGCACGTTCCCGTGAACTCGTTCAATGACAAGACCGCGCACTCCATCCTTCCGCAGGTGAAAGGGCTTATGGATTCCGGCATACCGGTCGTCATGGCTCCCCAGACCATCCACGGCAGGCTGAACATGCTGGTGTACACGACCGGCCGCATGCTGGTGGACGCAGGCGTAATCGGGGACGGAATGGACTGGACCCCCGAGTGCGCGTTCGTGAAGCTCTGCTGGGTCCTGGGGCAGACGAAGGACATGAAAAAAGTGAAAGAGCTAATGGAGACGGACATCGCCGGCGAGATAAGCGGGCGCAGCCCGATTGGGGTGTATTGAATGAAAATCGGCCTTGAAATCCACCAGCGGCTCGCGTGCGGCAAGCTCTTCTGCGGCTGCCCCTCAACCATGGCCGAGCAGGACGCGAAACCGGACCTGATAATCCGGAGGCGGCTGCACCCTGTCTTCAGCGAGCTCGGGGAGATAGACTTGGCCTCGAAGGCGGAGTTCGAGAAGGACCGCTCATTCGTGTACCAGGTGTTCGCTGGCTCGGACTGCCTGGTGGAGATGGACGAGGAGCCGCCGCACCGGCTCAACCCGGAGGCGCTCTCAATCGCGCTCGAGCTCGCGCAGCATCTGCATATGAAGAGCGTGGACGAGCTCCATGTCATGAGGAAAATCGTGATAAACGGCTCGAACACCTCGGGTTTCCAGAGGACCGCGATCGTGGCATTAGACGGAAAACTTGAAACATCACGCGGAGAGATTGACATCCCCCTACTCGCCATAGAGGAGGAGAGCGCGGGCGATGTCGGCACTTCGGGCAACGAGACCACATATCGCCTTGACCGGCTCGGCATACCGCTCGTGGAGATAACCACCACCCCGGACATATTGGACGGGGCGCACCTGGTCGAGGTCGCGGAGAAAATCGGCATGATGATGAGGGCGACCGGAAAAGTGGCCCGGGGGCTCGGCACCATACGCCAGGATGTCAACATATCCACTGAGAAGGGAGCGCGCGTCGAGATAAAGGGCGCGCAGGACCTGAAGATGCTTCCCATGCTGGCGCAGAACGAGGTGAAGAGGCAGGACGCTCTAGTCGCGATACTCGGGGAGCTAAGAGCGCGGTTCAAGGGGAAGGCCGTTTTGAATGGCGGGATTTCGGACGTTTCCCAGATCTTCAAATCCACAAAATCTCCGTTAATCTCGAAAGGGATCGCTTCCGGGAGTTCGGTTTTCGGGCTTGCCCTGGAAAAGCACGCGGGGCTGATCGGCCGCGAAATCCAGCCGGGCAAGCGGTACGGTACAGAGCTCTCAGATTACGCGAAGGCCGCGGGAGTGAAGGGCATAATCCATTCCGATGAGGACATGGCGAAGTATTCGATATCCGATTCCGAGTTGTCTGCATTGCGTGGAATGATTGGCATGAAGCCGGACGACGCGTTCGTCCTTGTCGTCGCCCCGGCGGAGCAGGCCAAAGCCGCACTCACGAAAGTTCTCGAACGCGCGAGGATGGATTTCGTCCCTGAGGAGACGCGCCGGGCCAATCCTGACGCCACCACCACCTACATGAGGCCGCTTCCGGGAAGGGCGAGGATGTATCCAGAGACGGACGTGCCCCCGATTCCCATCACAGCAGAGCTGCTCAAGGCCGTATCCAAAGGCGAGACCCTGGAGGAGAAGAAGGCGCGGCTGCTGAAGATGCTGGGCAATGCGGAGATGGCTGACAAGATGCTGCGTTCGCGGAATCTCGGTCTTTTCGAGAAGCTTGTGGAAGGGGGAGCAGAGCCTATGCTCGCTGCAAGCACGCTGGAGAACACGCTTGTTTCGCTTAGGCGCGAGGGGGCGGAGATAAAGGAACCAGGACCAGTTCTGGAAGAGCTTTTCGCCCTGTACGGCAAAGGAAAATTCGTGAAATCCGCGATACCCGACATCCTGAAAGAGGTCGCCAAAGGAAAATCAGTGGCTGACGCAGGCAAAGACTACTCCATAATATCCGGGAAGGAGCTCGAAAAGATCGCAAAGGATCTCGGCTACGACCTCAGGGCCATAATGTCGAAGTACAGGACGAGGGTTGATTCAAAAGAGTTAGACCGGATACTGAAGGGAGATATAAGAAAATAAAAAAGGGAATTGCGGATTTTATGGGGCGCACGATCCGACTATGTCCTTGGCTCCATTCTGGTGCAGGTCCTGGATTGCGCCCTGGTCATAGGTTATTACGACATTGGCGAAGTCGAACGTGCCGCTGCACGTACCCGTTGAGGTAGCCGTCACGGGTAGGACCTGGCCCACAGCTAA
>Ga0209777_10002774_pt1 | contig 22537 bp, 15 predicted proteins | sample FrelakmetHBP12HB_FD_187147 | JGI IMG/M metagenome (GOLD analysis project Ga0209777, IMG submission 187147) | Freshwater lake sediment microbial communities from the University of Notre Dame, USA, for methane emissions studies -HBP12 HB (SPAdes)... | ecosystem: Environmental > Aquatic >...
GTCGCCGACCACATGGCCGGTCCGGCGGATAGTAATCTTCTCCCGAGCGGAAATGTTGCCGACCACCGAACCCAGGATGGACACCTGACGCGCTTGGATTTCCGCCTTCACCTGCCCGTCCGTGCCCACGGTCACGCAGTGGTCCTGAAGGGTGATGGTGCCTTCGAATTGCCCTTCGATCAGAAGATCCTCGTTCCCCGAGAGTTGCCCTCGCAAGATGATCGGTCTCCCCAGGACGGTCTGGGGGGAGGCGGAGGGCGGTTGACTAGCCAATTTCCCTGTTTTGTCAGTCATAGGTTGTTCCAATTCTAAAGTCGCAGGCGGAGCCACGATTGGCTTCGGGACTTCGAGCTCGATCGGCCGGTCCTTCTTTTCCCACCACATGACGGTCTCCACTGCTTCGAGAGCTGCCAGACACCTTCCGCCCTCGCATCGCGCCGGGAAAACGAAATCTTACATCTTAAGTGCCGCCAGTGCAATCGCGATCGCCATCGGAATGATTGCGCCCGCGATAGGGCCCGATCCGGCAAGCGATTGATGCCGGCAACCGATCGGCGCCGGGCGCGGAAATCTGGCCGCGGCAGGCAGGCGAAGGAGTCAGAGGGCGGATGGGGAAGTGGAAGGACCTTTTCCGCTAAGTTTTGGGATCTGTGGAAATCCCCCCTTGCATTTTCAATAACATAGTGGGTTCGTTTTTCCATTTTCCGCGATCTCTAGTGACAACATACATAATCTATCTGATATCAATTATGTCTATCGCCTCGGCCGCCTGCTTCGCACGGCGCGGCCTCGCCCCTACCGTTTACCGCCGCTCCCGGCTCAGGTACCGGCAACAACGGGAAGGTGATGGGCTGGTATCACTGGGACGGGACCCCTCGAACTCCGGCTCGTCGGTCAACAACACGACCAGCCATTCCTACGATACCGTGAACCGGCTGACCCAGTCCAGTATGGCAGGCCACTACTCCCAGGGTTATACTTACGACGCGTAGGGGAACAGAACCTGGTCAGGGAACTACTGCGGCCCCGCGCTGACGTTCAATGCGACGATGAACCAGAACCGCGACCCTCAACGGGTCGAGCACGGGCGTGACGTATGATGCGGCGGGGAATTTGACGGCTGACGGTACGGGATACGGCACGCACACCTTCCAGTGGGATGCGGAAGGGCGGATGGTCTCGGTGGATGGCGGGGCGGGGCAATCCTGCCAATCGAGTTGGACCGACTGCTTCACGTACAACGCGCTTGGGCAGCGGGTCAAAAAGCACGTCGGCAGTCCCGCGTCGGACACGTACTATTATTACGACGCCTCCGGGAATTTGGCGATGGCCAAAGGCGCTTCGCACGTGAACGAGTACCTCTTCCCGGGGAACTTCGGGAAATATTATTGGACCGGGAGCGCTTGGGAGACCGACTACACGCATAAGAACCTCGTGGGGAGCACGCAGGTGGTGACGCGCGCCAACGGCAGCTACGCGCAGGCGCAGAACTTCTACTCCTTTGGCGGGGTGCGGTGGTACGCGGGCGGGACGCAGGACTTGCGCTCATCGGTAGTGGGCAACCTGGGGTGGAACCAGAACGGCACGCTAAACCAGTTGACCATCGCGGACCCGTTTGTGTCGGCTGACCAGCAGACCTGCAACTACGGGTACGACGATTTGGCTCGCATCAACAACGCCAACTGCGGATCCATATGGAATGAGACTTTCCATTTCGATACAACGAATGTGACTGGTGCCTTCGGGAATGTTAATAAGCACGCCATATCCGGGGCGACAGGTTTCGAGCCGACTTACGATCTCTCGACGAATCGGATCAGTTCGCTCGGCTCGCAAAGCTTCGGCTACGACGCGAACGGAAATTTGACCAGCACCGGCAACGGGACAGGGACGAACAGCTATGCTTGGGATTCCGACGGGAACATGGTCGGCGACACGGCCAACGGTGTGGGGGCGGTCACCGCGACTTACGACGCTCTGGGACGGATGGTCGAGCGGGGATCGGGCAGCAGTTACACGCAGAGCGTTTATGCCCCGATTGGACTCAAGCTGTCGCTGATGTCGGGCCAATCGTTGTCGGAGGCGCGGGTGCCCCTGGCCGCCGGTGCCTGGGCGCGCTATAACTCTTCGGGGCTAAGCGCTTACTGGCATACCGATTGGCAAGGGAACTTGCGGCTCTCCTCCACGCCCAGCCGCACCGTGGCGACGGATATTGCCTACGGGCCTTATGGCGAGATGTATGTGTCGTCCGGGGTCGAGCCCTTCTACGGCGGCATGTTCAATGATACCTCGACGGAGTTGTACGACGCCGTGTTCCGGGAGCACAACCCGGGACAAGGGCGATGGATTTCTCCCGACCCGGCGGGCTTGGCCGCTGTCGACCCGACCAACCCGCAGTCATGGAACCGGTACGCGTACGCGATGAACAACCCCCTGATCTTCACCGACCCGATGGGGCTCGACACATGCAATGCGACTAACCTGTTCAATGGAAGCTGGGAGGGAAATGGCAACCCGCCGTGGACTGACTATCCGTGTTTGCAGCCCGAGCCCGACGCGCCGCCCATCTGGGACCCCTTTGGGGCCTTCATCGATGGAGGCGGTGGCTGGGGCGGCGGAGGAGTCTTTAACAGTCCGTTTTCTTGGAACGACCCTTGCGGCCCGCCTGACGATCGCAGCCCCAACTGCATCTCCGGCGGTCCCCTATGGTGGGCGATGTTCTCCTTCCCCATGGTTGGGTGGATTTACGCCACGGCGACCGCGCAGATGCCACCCTCCCCCTCGCCCAAATCAATTCCTTTGGTCCCGATACCACCCCCAGCGTGTTCTGATGTGTTGTCACTAGGCGGGAACGGATACAAGGTAACTACCCAATTCATGCAAGGGGGCCACGCTGGGATGGATTTCTCGGCCCCTAGTGGTACCCCGATCAGGATCAACTTTGCCGGCACAATCAGTCCTTGGACGGGGGCTCACCGTGGATTCGGCAACGCAATAGTCGTTTTTAGCAAGGGTAGATTTTGGTTGTTCGGACATGGACCCACGGCCAGCGGAATAACTGCTGGGATGAACGTTCCCGCCGGGACGATCATTGGGACCGTCGGCAGCATGGGGAGGAGCACAGGCCCACATGTGCACGTTCAGACCAGCTCTGTCAATATTTGGAATGGACCCTGGAGTCGGCCGTGTGTTCCCTAAAAGGGAGGACCCCTAGTGAAATGTGAAGGGATGATGATAATTGGGCTTACGCTTTTGGCTTTCTTGTCTCGTGCCGCTACGCCTCAGCTAAAGCCGGAGGAGCACAAAGCTACTGGCAGCATCATTGGCCACGTGGAGGGTGGAGTTCCCACCGGTGGGCTGCGAGATGCCTCGGTATATATTTTAACCTTGGAGCAATCCAAACGGCTGCGGGAGATGGACAGTGCAGCCTACGCACGCGCGCATCGTCCTGGGGTGGGCGCGGAGGAATCGATGGGTCTTCAACAGAACAGCGTGGAGGCTATGGCGGATCTGGTACTCAAACTCCCACACACGGCGTTGGGGAAATCGAACAGCGCCGGCAACTTCGTTTTTGCAGCCCTGTCGGCTGGGAGACGCTACTACATAGTCGCTGTTAGGGAGGGCGAAGACGGTGTCTTCTTAGCTGCGCGGGTAACTCCCGTTCTTAAGAGCGGGCAAAGGCTTCGTATCAATCTGCGTATTGACGCACCCTGGGAGGAGCGGCTCAAGGTCGAATGGCCGATGGATTCTCTCCGTAAGTTCAAGAGTATTTTGCCTTTTGAAGTTTCACGAGACCTTACCTTTCTAGGGAGCCGGTAGCGCAGAGTTTCGCATTTTGAAGCTCTGCGGCTTCTTTTACAACAAACATCCAATCCTACTTAATACATCGTCTCGACACGCGGTGTGAGACTTCTTCGTAGAGACGGCCCACCGGGTCGTCTCTACCGGCTCGCCTTCACGCACGCCGGGACGATTGGTCGTCATTCCCGCGCAAGCGGGAATCCAGCGGGGGTCCATCGCCGGAGCCGTGGATTCCCGCGTTCGCGGGAATGACATCGGGGCGGGAAGATGGCGGGATAAACCCGCCGCTACTCGTGAGTCTCGACGTGGTGGTGGCGGACGTCGACGCCCTGGACCAGGAAGAGCACATCTTCGGCGATATTGGTGGCGTGGTCGGCGAGGCGTTCGAGGGAGCGGGCGACGAACATGAGGTTCACGCCCTCCCGAACGTGCTTCGGTTCTTTTTCCATGAGGGCGATCAAGTCTTCGTAGATGGCGTCGCGGAGTTCATCCACGGCGGCGTCGGCACGTCACCTGGGGAAGCCGTCACCGAGTTCGGGTCAACGGGATCTCGATCCATAGACTGACTCTATTCCGATTTAGGCTGAGTCTTTCAATCGCCTCTCTGGGCCCCGAAGACCTGCTTGCCCCCCACGATAGTCATCACCACGCGCGTGTCTTTAATCTTTTCAGGCGGAACAGCCAAGAGGTCATCCGACAGGACGACGAAGTCGGCGAGTTTACCGCGCGCGATGCTTCCCTTTTCCTTTTCCTCGAACGCCGCGTACGCGCAGCCCTGGGTATAGGCGCGCAACGCTTCCTCGACGCTCAGGCGCTCTTCGGGAAACCAGCCTTCGGGATGTTTCCCGTCGAGCGTGGCGCGGGTCACGGCGGCATAGATGCCCAGAAGGGGGTCGAGCGGGGCGACCGGCCAGTCGGAGCCGAACGCCAGCGGCGCTCCGGCTTTCAGCATCGAGCGCCAGGCGTAGCTGGTGCGCGCGCGTTCGTGCCCAATCCGCTTTTCCGCCCAGCGCCCGTCATCGATGCAATGATAAGGCTGCATGGAAGCGACCACGCCCAGCTTGCCGAATCGTGCGAAGTCCTGCGGACGGAGGTGCTGGGCGTGCTCGATGCGAAAGCGATGCGCGGCCGGAGCATCCCCCCCCAGGCGAGCGTAGAGGTCGAGCATTTCGGAAATTGCACGGTCGCCGATGGCGTGCACGCAGATCTGGATGCCCGCAGCGTCCGCGCCGCGCGCCAGCTCTTCCATCCGGGAGGGAGGATTCATCAGGGCGGTGGGCAAGCCGAGGTTGGTCGCGTCGTCCGCGTAAGGGTCAAACATCCAGCCGGTGCGCGAGCCCAGCGAGCCGTCCGCGAAGGCTTTGACGGCGCCCAGCTTCAGATAGTCGCTCCCCATATCGTGCGCGAGGCCGGCCTCCGCGAGCTTCCGCCAATCGGCGATGGGAGTGATGGCGTAGATTCGGCAAGTCAGCCAACCTTCCTGCTCCGCGCGGCGCAGGAGCTGAATTTCCCCCGTGAAGCTGCCGTTGGAGGAGTCTCCGTCCACGGTAATATCGCCGATCGAGGTCACGCCATGTCTTGCCGCCTCCTGGAGCGCGGCCCGCAAGGCCTCTTCCATTTCCCCATCCGTCGGACGCGGTACGGCGCGGTCAAGCAATCCCTCTGCCGCGTCCTTAAGCACCCCGGTGGGCTCGCCCGTGGCCGGATCGCGCACGATCACGCCCCCGGTCGGGTCTGGAGTCTCCTTGGTAACGCCCGCCTTCTGGAGGGCCAGCGAGTTCGCAAGCTCCGAGTGCCCATCGTAACGGCTGAGCAGGACGGGGTTGTTGGGCGTTACCGAATCGATTAGCGCGCGGGTGGGGAGTTTGGCGGATGGCCAGGCTTCCTCGTCCCAGTCGCCACCGAGCAACCAGCGGCCCGGCGCGAGCGTCTTCGCCTTCGCCGCGATGCGCTGCACAAACTCCTCTTCGTTGCGCGTACTCTTCAAATCGAGCTCGAGGAGCTGGAAGCCCCCCTGAATAAAGTGGACGTGGCTGTCCATGAGACCCGGAACCACCCGCCGGCCCTTCAGGTCCATGACTTCGGTCTTCGTCCCGCGGTAAGCTGAAATATCTTTGTCGGTACCCACGTCGAGGATTCGCCCCGCAGAGACGGCGACAGCCTGGGCGAATTCCCCCGAAGCCTCGCCGGTCCAGATTTTCCCGTGCAGCAGGATGAGGTCCGCACCCCCTGCCGGGCCAGCCGCGACCCGCCGGGTCTCTACAGCCTTTTTCTCCGATGGTGTTTTCGAACTCTGACCTCTCATTCCAGATGGCATCGCAATCCCCGCTAAGCAAATCAACACCAGATATGTACTCAGCACGCATCCCTCCCGCGGCACACTGTAGCGTCGATCTCCGATAGACGACAACAGAATCGCCGGCGGTCATCCGTCAGCTGACGGACGCCCATACAGCGCGGGATTGTAGCACGGCCGCGCTGGCGAAGCCGGCAGGTTGGAACTGGTCGGGAATCCATGGGCCCGCCCCCACCTTGCCCGCCCATTCACCACCTGTCGTTTTTTCGGCTTGACGCCCCATAACCTCCAGGTTATATTACATGCGTGGCATGGGAGATAGAGGGAACAGACGAGTTCCACGCATGGTTTTCTGCGCTGAGCTCCCCTGAGCGGATCTCGGTTGCCGCAAAGATTGACTTGCTCGAGGAGATGGGGCCATCGTTGGGACGTCCCCATGCCGATACGCTCAAGGGCTCGAAGCTCACGAACCTCAAGGAGCTTATTATCCAGCATGCCGGCGACCCATACCGCGTGATATTCGCTTTCGATCCGCGCCGAACTGCGATTCTTTTGCTCGGCGGTCGGAAGGCTGATAGCAAGTGGTACAAAACGGCGATACCAGAGGCCGAAAGAATCTACGCACGATATCTCGAGGAGCTTAAGGGCGAGGAGTTGATCTAATGCGCAGGACGTGGACACAGATAAAGAACGAGACGATGACGAAGGACGAACAGCGCCTTGCACATGCGCTTGCGATGCGCGGCCTTGCGGAGATGGAGCTGGCCGAGTTGCGCGGAGCGCTTCAAATCAGCCAAGCGGAGCTTGCCAAGAAATTGAAGGTCACCCAGGCGGCCATCTCCCGGCTGGAGCGGCGCCCGAGTGTTCTTCTTGAAAGTCTCGCGAACTACATTGAGGCCCTGGGCGGAAGGCTTGAACTGCACGCCGTACTCCCGAATAGAACCGTCAAAGTCACACACCTCCTCTCTCGCCCTGAGAGGGGAAAGGCTAGAGCGGCGAGAGTGAGAAGACACCTCTAAACCCGGCAGTGGGTCAGTTTGAGCCCTATGTTGGAGGGTTACCTCGCGGTCGCTCGACACAACGGCGTTACACAGGGCCTATATTGGTCGGGGGCCATTTTCCGGGAAGGCTACTTTTCAGACCGAATCCAAGAGCGCTCGACTCCACTCAGCCGGCGGGCTCCCCGAGTCCTGGTCAGCCGCGCGCTCATCCGCGGCTCAAGGCTGTCTTGCCGGGCTCGTCGAGGGCGAGCGCGATCTGTTCCCACTCGCGCATCATTTCACCCAGGCCGCGGCGCAGTTCGTCGATCCTGCTGGAAAGGCCGATCGACTCCTCCGCGCTCTTGAAGGTCCCGAGACCGAGCTCGCAGGCGGCAACCTCGGCTTCCGCGCGCGCGATCTCCTCTTCGAGCTCCTGGCCGCGCTCCTGCATCTGGCGAAGCAGGATCGGATTTAGCTTCTTCGCTCGCACCTCCGGCTTTTTCAGCTTGCCATTGCCGCCGGTGGAGGCGGCGAACACGGTTTCACTCTCCGGGCCGCTTGGGCACGGGGCTCGTCCCTCTTTTTGCCAGAGATAATCCTCGTAATTGCCTGGATAGTCGTGGATTTCGCCGCTGCCGATCTCGAAGATGCGGGTGGCCAACTTGTCAATAAAGTAGCGGTCGTGCGAGACGAACACCACCGTGCCGGTGTACTTGCGCAAGGCTTCGAGCAACACGTCTTTGGCGCGCAGGTCCAGGTGGTTGGTGGGCTCATCGAGCAGCAGGAAATTCGGCGGACGCAGCAGCATGCGCGCTAGCGCATAGCGATTACGCTCGCCGCCAGAAAGCACGCGGATGCGCTTGAAGACCTCGTCGTCGGAAAACAGAAAACATCCGAGCAGCGTGCGCAGTTGTGTCTGACCGCTCAGTGCGGCCGGCGCCACGCTCGCGATGTCATCGATCAGGCGCGCTTCCGGATCAAGCGCCTTGTACTGGTCCTGCGCGAAGTAATCCACTTCCACGTTGTGGCCCAGACGAGTTTCACCTGCCGTCGCCCTTTCCGCGCCCGCCAGCAGCTTGATCAATGTTGATTTCCCGGCGCCGTTCACCCCAACCAGGCCCACGCGATCCGCGCGGTTGATGAGGAAGTTCACGCCTGCGAACACCTTCTTCGCGCCATAGGTCTTGGCCACGCCTCGAAACTCCGCCACCCTGCGTCCGCTCGCCGGGGGTTGGGGAAACGAGAAGTGAATGGTTCTCTCGTCGGGCGGCAGCTCGATTCGTTCGATCTTCTCCAACTCCTTGATCCGGCTCTGCACCTGCCGCGCCTTGGTGGCCTGATAGCGGAAGCGGTTGATGAACACCTCCAGATGGTGGATACGCTCCTGTTGATGAGCGTAGGCGGATTCGAGCTGGGCCTTGCGCTCCTCTTTCTGCGCGAGATAGCGCTCGTAGTTGCCCGTGTAGAAGTAGGCGCGCCGATTCCAGATTTCCAGGATCTTGTTCACCGTCACGTCCAGAAAATAGCGGTCGTGCGACACGAGGACAAAGGCGTGGGGATAACTTTCAAGGTACTGTTCCAGCCAGTTGCGCGCCTCGAGATCGAGGTGGTTGGTTGGCTCATCGAGCAGCAGCAGATTGGGCTTGATCAACAGGAGCTTGGCCAGCGCGACGCGCATCTGCCAGCCGCCCGAAAACTCCTCCGTGGGACGCGCCTGATCCTCGCGCGAGAATCCCAGGCCGTTGAGCACGGCGCCCGCTTGCGCTTCGAGCGAATAGCCGTCGCGCCGCTGAAACTCCGTCTCCAGGCTGTGGTAGCGGTCAGTGACGCGCTCGTATTCTTCGCCCGCGGAGTCAAGCTCCGCCATCTGATGCGTGAGTGCTTCCATCTCCCTTTCCATCGCGAGCAGGTTCCCGAACACCGAAAGGCACTCTTCCAGCACGCTGCGGCCGGAGAGCGCAAGACCGTCCTGCGGAAGGTAACCCCGGGTGATGCCCTTGGAGATGGAGAGCGTTCCATCGTCAAGCGTCTCGAGTCCGACCAGCACCTTCAGCAAGGTCGACTTGCCGGTCCCGTTTCCGCCAACCAGGCCGATGCGGTCGCCCGGCGTGAGGAGCCAGTCGAGACCCTCGAACAGCACCTTGGAGCCGAAGCGCTTTCCGGCTGAAGAAAGTTGGATCATGGCTGGGTCTCGGGCCCGCCGCGTCACGCATCGCGCGGGTTCATTTGCCTTCTTTTCAATTATATCAGGCCTGCGAGGCGAGACCGGGACTTCTGCCGGCAGGCTGCGGCACCGTTCAAAGACGCTGTCTCTATCAGCGGCGGTGGCATATCTTCCAGCTGATCCGGAGGTATGGAACGATACCCTCAGGTTGTTGCGGAGGGCTGATCTAATACTGGCTGCCACTCGGGCCCTCACGATTCCGCCTGGGGAACGCCCTTCTCACGCCGGAATCCACCCAGCCGCAATGCTCAGGACCAGCTGACAACCAGTCGACTCTACAGGCGGAATAACGCGGAATGTTGAAAATGGGTCGGAAGTGCCCCGCTCGGCCCGTCTTGCCAACCGTCTAAGCACTCTGCCGGCATTGGCGCGATCAAAGGCTTCGGCAGCCGCCGAGGCGAGAAACCGGCCGGCAGTACAGCCCTTGGACCTGGCGGGCGCGTCTATTCCGGCAACGCCAACTGGCCGTCCACATGGAAAGTATGTGTGACCACCGCGACTCCGGTGTGAGGCTGTCCCCCGCCAACGTAGACGGTATACTGGCCCGGAGCGATGATGGGGTCGCCCGCCTCGGTGACCATGCTCAGGTCTCGCGGAGCCAGATCAAAGTGAAGCTTTTGTGAGGCGCCGGCCTCCAGGTGGACCCGCTGGAAGGCTCGCAGCGCGCGGAGCGGCGCGCCCTTCACATCCGGGAAGCTCAGGTAGACTTCAGCCACTTCGTCTCCGGCGCGGTGGCCGGTGTTGGTGACGGTCACCTCCACTGGGAGCGGCTGGCCGGCCTTCACCGTGCGCGGCAGGCTCAGCGAGTTATAAACAAACCTGGAGTAGCTGAGCCCATAGCCAAAAGGATAAAGCGGCGTTCCGGTGAAGTAGCGATATGTCCGCCCCTTCATCGAGTAGTCCTCGAAGGAGGGCAACTGGCTGACACCCGTGTAGAAGGTTACGGGCAGCCTGCCCGCAGGATTATTCTTCCCGGAGAGCGTTTCGGCCACGGCGGCGCCGCCCTCTTCGCCCGAGTACCACGCCTCCAGGATAGCGTTGGCGTGTTCCTTGGCCCAGTTCACGCCCAGGGCGCTTCCATTCATCAGCACCACCACCAGCGGCTTGCCGGTGGCGGCCACAGCTTTCAGAAGGTCTTCCTCAGGCTTCGGCAAGTCGAGACTGGTGCGGTCGCCGCCCTTGAAGCCCTCCTCGTTGACGGCCATCTCCTCGCCTTCCAGCTCACTGGTGATTCCCACCACGGCGACCACCACATCCGCATTTCTGGCGGCGGCAACGGCCTCGGGCGAAGGCGTCAGGTCGAAGGGCGCCCAGATGAGCCGCAGCAGCGGATCGCCCTTGATCTGCCCATAATTCACCTCCAGCGCATAGGCCTTGCCCTTTTCCAAATCGATCTTGCCCAGCTTGCCTTCTACTTGGCCGGGCATCCACGCGGAAACAACTTCCTTGCCGTCCAAGGTGATTCGGGCGAAGCCGGATCCCTGGACTCCCAGCCTGATGGTGCCGGTCTCCGGGGCCGTCAGGGTGGCGGTCCACTTCGCGCCGAGGGGCAACTTGCCGGCGGCCTCCGGCGGCAAAGCCTTCGCGGAGAGGTCAATGCCGGTCTCCACGCGGGATGCCAACGGCGTGGGCTTCGCCATTAAGTCACCGGTCGAGTACTCGACTCGCGCGCCTGGCTTGCCGTCCGTGGTCAGCCAGCCCGCCGGCATTGGCTGGCCCTCGTTGCGCAGGAACTGTGTGCCCGGCAGGAAGGTGATCTGCGCCTCTGGAAACTCTGCCTTCAGGCCTTCCAGCACCGCGACCGAGCGCGTGGGATTCCCATTGTAGTTGCCCAGCAGCACTCGGGTCTGGTCGGCCAGCGGGCCCATCACGGCGATCTTCACATTCGCCTTAAGGGGCAGCACGCCGTCATTCTTCAACAGCACCATGGACTCGTTGGCGAGCTTGCGGGCCAAAGCGCGATGGGCCGCGCTGTCCAGCTCACTCTCGCTGATCTTCGTGTAAGGAACCAACTCCGGCGGGTCAAACATCCCCAGCTTGATCTGCGCGGTCATCAACCGGGTCACCGCCACGTCGATGTCGCTCTCTTTCAGCAGGCCCTGCTTCACGGCCTCCAAATAGGGCGCGTAGTCGTGATTGTCCGTCACCTTGGCGAAGAAGTCCGCGCACTCGTTGTCCATGCCGCGCTTGAGCGAAAGCGCCGAGGCCTCCGGCTGGCTGGCCGTGAAGTGGTGGCCCTTGAAAATGTCAATCACCGCGCCGCAATCGGAAACCACATAGCCCTGGAAGCCCCACTTGCCGCGCAACTGGTCCTGAAGCAGAAACTCGCTCACGCATGCCGGCTGCCCATTGATGCGGTTGTAGGCGCACATCACGGAGCCGGCTTTGGCCTCAGTCACCGTGGCACGAAAGGCGGGCAGATAGGTGTCCAGTTCGTCGTGCTTGCTCACCGGCACGTCCATGGAATGGCGGGCGGGCTCCGGGCCGCTATGTACGGCGTAGTGCTTGGGCGTGGAAATCGTGCGGAAATAGCGCGGATCGTCGCCCTGCATCCCGTTCACAAACGCCACGCCCATGCGCGCGGTCAGGAACGGGTCCTCGCCATAAGTCTCCTGCCCGCGACCCCAGCGGGGATCGCGAAAGATGTTGATGTTGGGCGCCCAGAAATCCAGCCCCTCAAAAATATTGCTGTGGCCCGCCCGCACCGCCTGAGCATGCTTGATGCGCGCTTCAGTGCTGATGGCCACCGCCATCTCATGGATGCCCGCGGTATCAAACGTCGCCGCCAAGCCCATCGGCTCGGGGAACTCGGTGATTCCATCCGTGGCCACCCCATGCAGCGACTCACTCCACCAGTCGTAAGCCTCGACATTCAGCCGCGGAATCGCGCGAGCCTGGTTCACCAGTTGCGAGGCCTTCTCTTCCAGCGTCATCCGGCGTACCAGGTCCGCCGCCCGCTGCTCGGCCGGCAAGTTCGGGTCAAGATAGGCGGGTTTCGAAGCATCTTGCGCGATTGCGCTGCAGGCCATCCCCACGAGCGCGGCAATTAGGGCAAGTAGTCTCAGTCCCATCTTCGTCATCGAAGTGTCCCCCACAGGCATATAAGCAGCATGTCTCCGGGCATCAAGCTAATCCATGGGGCTGCGACTGTCAATCCCGTTTCTGGGCGTGCCTGGGCGTGCCTGGGCGATCTCATTGAGCGGGAGACGGACGCCCAGACAGCGCGGGATTGTAGCGCGGCCGCGCTGGCGCCGATTGTCAAGGGTGCCCGCCCTCTTCGATGACCCCGAAAACTCACCGCACCGCAAACCGCATCCTGCGTTACAATTCCGTCCCTCGCTTTACAAGAAGACGGCAGGCGGCATGAAGTTCCTTTGCCCTGTCTATCGTCTACTGTCTACCGTCCAAGGAGTCGAACATGCGCTGCGTGAAGTTGCTGCTGTTGATGTCACTGGTTCTTGCGTACCCGATTTCCGCCCAGGAGCCCGAGCAGGAAACCCCCACACCGCCCCCCACTGCGCAATCGCCTGCTACTGCTCAGAAACCGCCCGCCAAGGAGGAAAAAGCCAAAGAGCCCCCGGAAGAAAAGCCGGTGGTGACTCATCACGAGATTCATGTGCAGGGCAAAGTCCTGAAGTACACGGCGACGGCCGGCATGATGCCCATCAAGAGCGCCGAGGGCGAGACCGAGGCGCACATTTTTTTTATGGCCTACACGCTCGAGAGCCCGGCGCCACGCAGGCCCTTGATGTTCTCCTTCAATGGTGGTCCGGGCTCGGCCTCGGTGTGGCTGCACCTGGGCGCTATTGGACCCCAGCGCGTGAAACTGCATGCCGATGGCAGCATGCCCGTACCGCCGTTCCAGTTGGAAGACAACCAGAACACCTGGCTTGACCAGACCGACCTGGTCTTCATCGATCCCGTGGGCACGGGATACAGCCGGGCTGTCAAAAAAGAGCTGGGCAAGAAATTCTGGGGCGTGAGAGGCGATATTGAATCGGTCGGCGAATTCATTCGACTCTATCTGACGCGCTACGAGCGCTGGACGTCGCCGCTGTTCCTGGTAGGTGAAAGTTACGGCACCACGCGCGCCGCCGGCCTCTCCGGCTACCTCGAAGATCACGGAATCGCGCTGAACGGAATCATTCTGGTCTCGACCGTCCTGAATTTCGAGACGCTGGAGTTCACCCGCGGGAACGACTTGCCCTACGTCCTCTACCTGCCCAGCTATACCGCGACCGCCTGGTTCCATCAAAAGCTTCCGCCGGACTTGCAGGCCAACCTTGAAAAAGCGATGGGGGAGGCCGAGCAGTGGGCGGGCACAGACTACGCCGCGGCGCTGGCGAAAGGCGACCAGCTAACCCCCGCCCAACGCCAGGACGTGATCGACCGAATGGCGCGTTATACCGGGCTGAAGAAAACGTACCTCGACGACGCCAATCTGCGCGTGGGGCAAGGGGAATTCTGCAAGGAGTTATTGCGCGACCAAAAGCGCACGGTCGGCCGGCTGGACAGCCGCTTCAAGGGCATCGACGCTTCCGGAGTGTCGGAACAGCCGGATTATGACCCCAGCGAGGCGGCCGTCCGCCCGCCTTTCACGGCTGCATTCAATAATTATGTCCGTACCGAGTTAGGGTACAAGTCGGACAGCGAGTATTACATTCTGGGCGGGGGGATTGATTTCCGGCAGTGGGAATGGGGGTCCGCCGCCCAAGGCTTCCCCGACGTCAGCTCTTCCCTGCGCAGCGCCATGGTGAAGAATCGCTACCTGAAGGTCTTCGTCGCCTCCGGCCATTTCGACTTGGCCACACCGTTTTTTGCCACGCAGTACACGTTGCACCACCTGGGACTTGATCCGGCCTTAGTCGGAAACATCTCCACCGGTGAGTACGATGCCGGGCATATGATGTACATCAGCGATGACTCGCTCGCCAAGCTGCATCACGATGTGTCGGGATTCCTTGATGGCGCGATCAAGTAGGGCCGCGGCCAGGAATGACCCGGGGTCGCTACAGAGGTCGAGTTTCGCTTTTCGCTTTTCGCTTTTCGCTTTTCGATTTTCCGATTTGCAGTTTCTCTGGGGAACTACCGCCGGCGGGGTTTGCGTGTCTGGTTAGACTTGAGGATTCTCTGGGTGGCGGCGGCAATCAGGTCGCCCATGCGGGAGCAGGTGACGGGCCGCTTCTTGCCCGGCATTTCGGCCGTCCGCACGCCGCTCTTTAAGATCCTCTCGATGGCGGCCTCGATGGCCAACGCCGCTTCTTCCAGGCGGAGAGAGTAGCGCAGCAGCAGGGCGGCGGAAGCGATGGCGCCGACGGGGTTGGCGCGGTTGCGCCCGGCAATGCCCGGCGCGGAGCCGTGCACGGGCTCATACAGCCCCACGTGTTCGCCCAAGCTCGCCGAGGGCAGCAAGCCGATCGAACCCGTCAGCATAGCCGCTTCATCGCTCAGGATGTCGCCGAACAGGTTGTTGGTCAGCAGCACATCGAAACTGGTGGGAGCCGCGATCAACTGCATCGCGCAGCTATCCACGTAAAGGTGCTGAAGCTCCACGTCCGGGTAGGCGCGCGCGATCCGCGTCACCACCTCGCGCCACAGGCGCGAAGACTCGAGGACGTTCGCCTTATCCACGGAAGTGACTTTCAAGCGCCGCAGGCGAGCCATTTGGAACGCGCGGTGAGCTACGCGCTCCACCTCGTACTCCCGGTAAATTTCCGTATTCACGCCCATCCGCTCGCCGTTCTTGGAGAAAATGCCGCGCGGATTGCCAAAGTAAATCCCACCCATCAGTTCACGGACAATGATCAGGTCCGTGCCGCGCACGCGCTCCGGCTTGAGCGCTGAAAGGCCCACCAGCGAATCCAGAACCTTGGCGGGACGCAGGTTCACGTACAAACCCAATCGCTGGCGCAATTGCAGCAGGCCGGCTTCCGGACGAAGTTCCGGGCGCTTGCCGTCCCACCGCGGGCCGCCCACGGCTCCCAGCAGGACCGCCTGGGCCCCGTTGCAGATGGAAATAGTTTCTGCGGGCAGAGGCGCCGCGGTAGCGTCCAAAGCCGCACCACCGATTAACCCCGTGTGAAAGCGGAAGGTTGGACCGTTAAGCTCTTCAATAGCTTTAAGGACTTTCACTGCCTCCGCAGTGACCTCCGGCCCTATTCCATCCCCCGGTAAGACCGCAACTCTGAAGAGGCTTTGCATACCTTTACTTATTTGTATGTTACGGGATTTAGAACCGAAATTGCAAGTATTACCTGAAGGCGAGGGTCGTTAAGCCGTAGGGGCGTCCGTCATCTAACGGATCTGTAGACCCGTCGGTGGACGGGTCTGACGACTGATGGACGCCACTGCAATCTAACCGGCCAAGCGCCGCGGTTATGAGCTAACCACTTTAATATGTGCCAGTTAACGGTGGGCGCCCTGTCCCCATTCCCCCGACGGACCCATTAGCGGCGTCCCGATAAGACCGGGACAGATTCCGCCGCCTTTCTCCGCTGAGCGAACGAGGCATTCAAGAAGCGCTCCGATGCCCCTTGTGCAGGTACAGTGTGATCCAGTCGCCCAATTGAAGATGGGCCTCTTCTTCGGAGATGTTCTCGGCCGCCTGACGGACTTCAGGCGTAACCCAACGTGGAAACGGGATGGTGCGAACTTTGTGCGCCCCTGACGGCGTGTGCTCCTCACGTAAAGCAGCGAGAGTCTTCTTGTCCAGAGAATTCGCCAAACGGACCATTGCTGGCCAGAGTCGGCGATGAACGTAGGTAATCTTCCCACCCACCAGACGGCACACGAGGACCTGATCGCAATCGCGTACCGTGCGAGTTGCGCGGAAGATTGAGCGCCCCTTCTTGTGTCCCCACCAACTCCCATGTACCCGCTCGCCGGCTACGGCTTCGGCTAGATTAGGTCTGGGTCCTCGACCTCCCTCTAGCACCACCCCATGCTGCTCAACGAACCGTATCGGATCCATAAGGGCTGTCACCGACTCGAAGACCTTTCTTCCCCACCCGCCCGTCGTTCGGGCGGAACCGTGGTGGACATCGCTCCAGCGCTGCGCTGTCTGCCGATTCTACGCTATTGCTGAATGGCCGCCAAGAGAGCAAATTTCTTGCAGAGTGTGGCCGGCTCGTGGTATTCAAATCTTGCCAACCTTCGGCATCGGGTAACCTACAAATCCAGGAGGATTTCATGAAGCGATTGCTCGTGGGCATTGCCTTCGTATGTGCCTTTTACCCGGCACAGGCGCAGGAGCACTCAGCGGCCGGCGCGGAGAAACCCGCGGTGATCATCTCGGGACTCGGCCATCACCACCATCCCATTCGGACGGCCAGCCCAGACGCCCAACGGTTCTTCGACCAGGGACTGACCCTTGTCTATGCCTTCAATCATGAAGAGGCGGTGCGAGCGTTCCGTCGTGCCATCGAGCTCGACCCTCAAGCCGCCATGCCGTGGTGGGGCATCGCACTGGCCGTAGGTCCGAACTACAACATGGACGTAGACCCCGACCGGGAGAAGGCAGCCTACGATGCCATCACGAAGGCGAGAGCACTCGCGGCCGATGGACCGGCAAACGAGCGGGACTACATCGAAGCGTTGGCGCGGCGCTACACGAGCGATCCCAAAGCGGATCTCAAAAAGCTGGCGGTCGACTACAGGGAAGCCATGCGTGAACTTTCGGCGCGCTACCCGGACGACCTCGACGCCGCCACGATGTATGCCGAAAGTATGATGGACCTGCATCCGTGGCAACTTTGGAGTTTGGATGGGAAACCGGCTGAAGATACGCCGGAGATCCTGGTGGTGCTGCAGTCCGTGCTGCGCCGCGATCCCCAACATATCGGCGCGAATCACTATTATGTTCATGCGGTCGAGGCCTCGCCGCATCCCGAGCAGGCCTTAGAGAGCGCCCGCCGGCTGGAAACGCTCGCTCCTGCGGCGGGCCACCTGGTCCACATGCCCGCCCACATCTACGAGCGCGCCGGATTCTACTCCGAAGCCGCGAACACCAATGATGCGGCGGCCACGGCGGACCGCGCCTATCTCGATACCACCGGCCAACACGACAGCATGTACGGCTTGATGTACTACAGCCACAACTTACACTTTTGGGCGATGGCGGCCAGCATGCAGGGAAACTCCGCCCGCGCGCGGGCTGCGAGCGAGCAGCTTGCCGCCAATGTGGCGCCAGGCATGAAAACGATGCCGATGCTCGCGCCCATGCTGGAATGGTTCTTGCCTTTCCCGACTTATATGCTGGTGCGGTTCAATCGCTGGGACGAAATAGCCCATTTACCCGCCCCTGATCCTTCGCTGACCATCGCCACCGCCGTTTGGCATTACGGCCGAGGTGTAGCGTTCGCAGCCAAGGGAGATGCCGCCCAGGCTCAGGCCGAGCGGCAACAACTCGCTGCGGCCATCGAGAAGCAACCGGCGGATGCCCTGTACGGGTTCAATACCGCCCGAGCCGTGCTGGGGGTCGCGCTCGAAGTCCTGGAGGCACGCCTCGCGGCCGCCCAGCGTGACCGCCGTGCTGCCATCGACCACTGGCGGAAAGCGGTGGCCGCGCAAGATGGCCTGGCCTATGATGAGCCCACCGATTGGTATTATCCCGTGCGCGAGTCACTGGGCGCGGCGCTGTATGCCGACGGGAACTTAGCTGAGGCTGAAAGGGTTTTTCGCGAAGACCTGGACCGCAATCCCCGCAACCCGCGCTCTCTCTTTGGCCTCCTGGAGACTCTGAAAGCCGAGAACAAAACCATGGACGCTGCCTGGGTCCGCCAGGAATTCGATCAGGCCTGGAAGAATGCTGATGTGGAGTTGCGGATGAAAGACCTTTGAGGAGGAACCGCAGACTCTCAACCGCGGAGACCCTGCGCTACGCGCTCAACGCTAAGAGCACGCACAGCTTTACTCAGGTACGGGAGTCTTGAGAACCCGAAGCCTTGCCCAGCTTCACTTTTCGAATCCCAACTTCTTCATCAGCGCTATGAAGCGCGGCTCCGAGCGGAGCGGGTCGAAGATCCGGTCCTCCTTGAGCCAGCACAGCCACTGCGAATCGGCGGCATAAGCCTGTTCCAGGTAATCCAACGCGCGCTCGCGGTCGCCCAATCCGAGGTACACAATCGCGAGGTTAAACGGCGGAACATAACCCTGCAGCGACCTTTTCTTTAGAACCTCAATTTGTGCCCTGGCGCGGGCGCGGGCGCCTGACGCCCCATAAGCGTACCCGAGCCAAGCGGCAACGAATGTAGGCGACCTCATGGCGTCGGCCTTCTGAAATTCAGGGACGGCGGCTGCAGCTTTCCCGGCTTGCAGATTGATCCACCCATATCCGAAAGGAGAAAGGAAGTATGAGGGATCAAGATCCTCGCCCCTCTTCACCTGCTTCATCGCCGCCTGGTAATTGCCTTGCCAGGCGTACGCAAAGAGACAGTCCAAGGGGATTTGCGGAGATAGCGGATCGACCGACGCCGCGCGCTGGCCCTCGGCCGCCGCTTCCTCAAGACGTCCCTGAAAGGCAAGCAGCATACCAAACTGATCATGAGCGAACGCATAATTGGGATTGAGTGCAAAGGCGCGCCGATATTCCCGTTCGCTGCCTGCCCAATCATACTGGCAGAAGAGTTTGTACGTGGCGAGGGACGTGTGCGCTTCGGCGGAATTATCGTCCAGTTGGATTGCCTTCTCTGCCGTCACTTTGGCCTTGGGCTTCGCTTCCGACGCGGTCATGACTCCTTCGTTGAAACCAGCCCAGAGGTAGGCGTCGGAGAGTCCCGAGAAGGCGGGGGCAAAACTCGGATTCAACCGGACCGCCTCTTCGAATTGCTCGATCGCCTTCTTCAGGTTTTCGTCGCTCGGGCGGTTGAAGAAGTACCGGCCCTTGAGATAGGCGTCGTGCGCCTCGGGACTCACACTGGGCGCGCTGGTCAGCCGCGACTGTTCGACCGGAGTCAATTGAACGTGAATCTCGCGCGCGATCGCCGACGCCAATTCATCCTGCAGCGCCAGCACATCGCGAGAGTTGCGCTCGAAGCTTTTGGCCCACAAATGCTTGTCGGCCCGCGCGTCGATCAGTTGGGCTGTAATCCGCACCTTGTCCCCGGCTCGAAGCACCGAACCTTCCACGACGGCATCCACGTTGAGCGTTTTGGCAATTTCAGGGGTGGGCGGCCGATGCGCGCCTTTGAACTGCATCACCGAGCCGCGCGAGATCACTCGAAGCTGGCTGATGTTCGCGAGGTCGGCCGTGAGTTCATCGGTCATCCCTTCGGCGAAATAGTCCTGGTTGGGATCGCCCGAGTAATTGTCGAGAGGAAGCACCGCAATCGATCGGATGGCCGCTGGACCCGCGTCTCCCTTGGACGCGTCCCTCTCGGTCATAACAGGTCGGGGGGAGTTGCGGCGCAGAAGGAAATGCGCGCCGACCGCACCGAACGCCATCAGCAGGGCCAGCGCAGCCAGAGCCGGGAGCCATCGGCGGAACGTGGCCGGCCGCGCCGCTCTGGGTAAGGCGGACCCCGCCGCAACCGTCGCCAAGTCGCGTCGCAACTCGGCGGTCGTCCCATAGCGCTGGTTGCGGTCCTTCTCGAGCGCCTTGGCAATGACCCGTTCCAGCTCCCGCGGCACCTCCGGATTCAATTGCGACGGGCGTGGCGGCTCATCGCGCAGAATCGCCGTGAAGATAGCGGCCATGCTGGAGCCGCTGAACGCCTGGCGGCCCGTCGCCATCTCGTAAAGCACCGCACCGAAGCTGAACAGGTCGGTGCGCGCGTCCAACTCTTCGCCCCGCGCCTGCTCGGGCGACATGTAGGCTACCGTACCGATGGCCGTTCCTGGGCTGGTGAGGTGCTCGGGTTCGGCCAAAGTTGGCGCCTCGTCTTGCAGGGGCGACCCTTGTGGTCGCCCTGGGGCGGGCACAAGGCCCCCCGCTACAGCCAGCTTCGCCAGCCCAAAATCTAATATCTTCGCCTGCCCCCGGCGAGTCACAAAGATGTTCGCCGGCTTGATGTCGCGATGGATGATGCCCGCGGCATGCGCCGCTTCCAGCCCGTCGGCGATCTGGGCCGCCCATTCCAGAGCTTGTTTGAGCGGCAAGGGACCGCCCGCGATGCAATGCTTCAGCGTGGCCCCTTCCAGCCTCTCCATCACCAGGAAAGGGCGGCCCGACTCGTCACCGATATCGTAAACGGTACAGATGTTGGGATGGTTCAGCGCCGACGCCGTTCGCGCCTCGCGCTGGAAGCGCTCCCGCGCCACCGCATCGCGCGCCAGGTCTTCCGGAAGGAACTTGAGGGCTACCCGGCGGCCCAGGCGCACGTCCTCAGCCTCATACACGACTCCCATTCCGCCGCCGCCCAGCTTCTCGTGGATCCGGTAATGGGAAATGGTTTTACCCAGCAATTGAGTGGGCTCGCTTTTCATGGGATATGGACAGTCCAGTATAACATCGGTCCGCGGAGGGCGTGGACTCGGGTCCCCGACTTACCGGCGATTCTGACGTTGTGATGCTGCGTGAAAGGAAGGATCAGTGGATCCGCTCCCACGCTTTCGCGGGGAGTGGTTTCAGGCATAGCGTTCCGTCACGTTCTCCATTATCGGTCTTCCTCGATACTCTCTCGAACGCGGAACGCTGTGATCTTGCGGATCAGAGGTAGAGGTAGTGGCTTCTCCAGCGGAAACTGGATCGACCCTTTAGCCGTGGCAAATTTCGAAAGATCATCCGCGAAAGCTCTCACTGCTGACGGCGTAGGATAGAAGCCGATGTGATGTTTGAACGCGGCGAACATGACCAGTATCCTGCGATAGGAAAAAGCGGGCATCCCCCACTTCAGGCTTTCCTTGGCCCCGGGTGCAGAGGCGCGAATACACGTACGCATTTCACGGAGTTTCTTCTGAGCCTCTTTGGGGGCGGCATTGATGTACTCGGTGATGCTTTTAGGTGACGCTTTTTGGGGAGTCATAATGTTACTCTATCGACTCTCCTGCCGATACTCCAATCGTTTTTGCCGGCTGCCTCCCGGCAGCGCCTAGCGCAGAGTTTGTGACTTTCAAACCTTGCGTCTCTTAATGTGATGAACGTCCTCTTCTTGTTAATGCACAGATTCGGCGGCTGACGATCGGAACAACGTCCAGGGCGAAACGCAGAGTCTCAACGGCGGAGACTCTGCGCTGCCCGCTTCATTTTCCGGGGGCAAGGCTTCATGGGGAATTGTGATGCCGCCACCGCAGCGCAGTCTTCGCAAGAAGCGAGGCCACGACCCCGGCAGCAATCGCAGTCAGGAACAGCCGTTGGCTCAGCGTAGCGGCGAAGCATGCGAGGGCGACCGCAAAGAGCCACATGAAGGTTTCGCCAATCGCTGCTTGACGCCACCGCGGGGCGAGTCCCCCTGGGGCAACCCGCGGTCTCAAGCTCGGCACCAGCCGGGGAACGGCCGTGAGAAACCGGCGGTACGACTCACCCTGCGTCCCGCTCAATAGCGACTCCTCGCGCGCGATCAGCCGATAGTAAAACAGGGTTAGTCCGCCCACGATCACCACAAAACCCAGGCGGCTGGCTGCCATACCGAACCCGATGGCGAAGAGCACACCGCCGAGATAGAGGGGATTGCGAACGTAACGATAAGGGCCGTCAGCCACCAAACCCTCGCCGTGAAGCTTAAAATCGTGCACAACCTCGCTCTGAAGGTACGCTGCAGCCCAGGTGCGAACCAGCGCGGCCAGAACCGCGAGCATCGCCCCCAGCGCCAGAATAGCCTGCACCATATGGCGATCGCCGGCAACGCCGAACTCGACAGGGTGGCCCATCAACCATTGCGCAAGCATGGCCGACATGTTGACGGGATCCAACGCGTAGGACCAAAAGCCACATATGAAGACGGCCATAATGATGAAAAAGCGGATTCGGAATTCGAACTCAGTGGCTCGCAAGATAAGCCTCCGGGCGCTGGACGGGCATCGAGCGCGGGAACGTTTTGCGCCTCTCAGAGTATATCATTGGGATATTCGCCCCCAGAGTGCGGCTCCAAGTGCCTCCGGGCGTTAGGCCGTCAGCAGACGGACACATGCCGCCCTCCCGATTTCATCGGGAGAGGTTCCCGGCAGGCTTGTCCAAATTAGGTTTTCAAACCCGTTTAATTTGGACAGCCGCCGCCCAATCCGTGCGCCTCACCCAGGCTTGGGGTGCGCGCAGAAGGTCGAAACCCGCCGCTTTGAAGAGGGCTTGGAGGCATTTCGACC
>Ga0209777_10002775_pt1 | contig 22536 bp, 37 predicted proteins | sample FrelakmetHBP12HB_FD_187147 | JGI IMG/M metagenome (GOLD analysis project Ga0209777, IMG submission 187147) | Freshwater lake sediment microbial communities from the University of Notre Dame, USA, for methane emissions studies -HBP12 HB (SPAdes)... | ecosystem: Environmental > Aquatic >...
TTGGCATTGTTGACACATTCCGCCGATACTGAATTCTTTTCGGCTGAGAGCGTCACGGAAATTTGTGGCTGGTTTTCTACACAAAGCACACACATCCGCGTCGATTGACTTCTCACGGTCAATGCCAAAGGTTTGATTGATTAACTGGTTAATTGCTGGCGACTTTTTGCTCGGTTTCATATTTCGTTGAGTTGTTTCAGTAAACGGTTCTTTGAATCTGGAAAGAGTTTCTCATATTCGGGCTCAACTGTCAAGAGTTCATATTCATGTTTTGCTGCCGTAACCACCAACCCGTTCCTTTTACCCACGATTCCAGATGTTTTGATGAATTTTCCATCGTGATGACGTTTGCTCGGGTGACCATAAACATTACCTTGAAGAACGGGAATCAAGGCTCGAGCTGGCGATTTGTCATGCACCATTGAAAACGACCAGTTTTTGAGTTGAATTTTCATGTTACCAAGTGCTCGTATCGGTGGCGTCAAACACCTGTCCACATGAATGACATTTGACATGAATGTATGTTCCAATGGCAGAAGGCATAAAAGTGTAGGAGAGTCGTTCGCCCGTGGTTGCTTGGCGTAGTAAGTGACGATTACATCTGTGATTAGCGTCCCAGTTCTGAATTCGTTTGAAAGCAAGTTTTTCAATATGGAAACGAACTTCTTCTTCATCTACCCAGTTTGGGTCACAACCTACATTTTCACAAATTGATTTACATTTTTTCATAACGACTGTTCCAATAGTTAGTTACTGATTCCTTTTCCTTTTCCATGAAATCTTTATCGGAAGACGAAACCGTTCTCCGACTGCTCATTATCAATGGACATTTTGGGCAATTGATTTCCCACGAATGACAGCCAAAAACAATCACGGTTCTCAAGATGGGATTACCACCACAAAACGGACATGGTTTTAGTTCATCATTCATTTAATCAATTGTGGATTGAAAGTTCGGAGAGTTGATTTCCCGGCGGACCAAATCATACATGGCGTGATTAGTATTTACGGCGGAGACAATCACAATGTCGTCTCAATAGGTCTTCACCTAGAAGTTGGTAGCCGTGGAGAGATTCGAACTCACATAGGATAGAGCGTTTTAAGTGCTCCGGTTGTACCAAATTTCCCTTATCCACACGGCCATAAGATTCTCCGTTCCGGGTGGAGAGATACGGAGAATTTTTTGTGTAATGCTTACCGCATGCCCATCTAGTCCACCATTCAACCCACCCTTTGTTCCTTCAGCGGGTCGTTAAGAAATTGGTGCCCGTGAACCGATTCGAACGGATAAAGGATGACACCTTTTGAGGATGTTGCTTGTTCCAGTTTCGCTTATCCACACGGGCAAATTGGTTGCGGGTAATGGAATCGAACCATTCTAAAGAGGCTTATGAAACCCCTCAGTTCACCAGAACTGTAACCTGCAAAAATTGGTACCGGGTGAGGGAGTCGAACCCCCGCCGCGCCCAAATCTAGGGCTTATGGTGTATAAAACCACCGCACTACCATTATGCTAACCCGGCATTAAATTGATGTCACTACGGGATTCGCACCCGCGTCTTACCACGCACCTTGCGTTAAAGGAGGACTCACGTAACTATAATCACTACTCCCGCCTCTGTGACCCAACACATATACGATGGGACCAGCAAAGAATCCATCCGATTCTAAACCACACGGGCTTGGTCGTATTGTCGTTTCCTCTAAGACTTGTGACAAAGAACTTGGAGCACCATGTCGGACTCGAACCGACACCTTGACCTTGGAAGGGTCTAATGCTAGCCGTTAAACACCAATGGTGCGTCACACCAATAACTATACCACATTCATCGTTATTGTCAATCTTTTTTTTGCCTGTTGTGAGTTCTTATTCTGTGACAGTTAGAACACACCAGTTCACATTTGGAAATTTCTTCTGAGATTCTCTCTTTTGAAAGACCATTCATTGCTGCCCACGATATTGAAAATTCTTTGTTGTCGTCAATGTGGTCAAAATCCATTACATAATGTGGATATGTATTTTTGCAATCTACACACGGTTTGTTATTTTTCAATGAGGATACCCAATTTTGACGTTCTGATTTAAGAATTGATACTTGTTCAAGTATTTTTTCTTTGTGCTTGAGGTAGTGGTTACGTCTTAATTTTTTGTGGCATTCTTTGCATTGTGCAGATAATCCATCTTTTTTGGAGTTATTCTTACTGAATGCTGACAGTTCTTTTGGAGTTTTACATTTATAGCATGTTTTCATGACAATAAGTATTGTCATGGCCTTCCAAACGATAAGAAAGTTGGAAGTAAAGTTGGAGCGGCAGTAGGGGTTCGAACTCTCGACAGCCAGCTTGGAAGGCTGGAACACAGCCAATATGTCAACAGTGCTTTCTAAGGATAACGACTAGCGTTATCCCAACCTTTTCCACCATTGGTGGATAGGAAACTGGAGCGGGTAGTGGGAATCGAACCCACACTCGGACGTTGGCAACGTTCTGGGCTACCACTACACCATACCCGCGTTTGTCAAATAAGATGGCTTGCTGGTTAAGGGACATCCAGAAAACCCTACCACGAACATTTTAGACAATGGTGTGCCTATCCATCATTACTTGACATCAATAACTATATCACAACGGAGGAAAATGTCAACTCTTTTTTACCAGTTCCCTTTGACGTAATCTTTGTATCTCCATTGTTGACCCGTTGCGTGGTCTTTGACGATTCCGTTCTGAACTTGGACCGTTCGCCGTTTGTCGCCTCTCATACCACTACCAATTTGTTGCCGTCTTACATTATTGATATCATTTGCTTGTTTGTTGTTCATGTCATTGAACAACTTGGTTCTCAGCAAATCAATAGCAATTTGACGGTTCTGATATTGTGACCGTTCACTTTCACATCTTACAGAAACCTTTGTGGGCAAATGAGTTATGACAACAACAGTTTCCAGTTTGTTTCTGTTTTGGCCGCCATTGCCAGACCCACGGCATGTTTTGATTTCCATATCTCGTTCTGGGATAACAAATTCCGCAGGCTTGGGTTCTTCCAAAACGGAGACGGTTATGGTGCTAGTGTGAACTCTACCGTTTCGTTCGTTGGGCGGAACTCTTTGCCATCTGTGGCCACCGGCCTCATTGCCGAAGATTAAAAGGGGATTGTTACCAGAGACTTTCAATGTGATGAAACCTGAACAACAATCCAAAACTTCCATTCACAGTCCATTTTTAGAACAGACTTTGGAGTAAATTTTGGATTGCTCGATGACGAGAGACTTTGCATCGTCTCCGCCTTCGGCTGCTCGGATTTCAACTATAATGTTCATACCATCATAATTATACACGACTTCATTGAAAATGTCAACGCTTTTTTTGGTCTTGACTTTCTAACGACTGTCATGATACAATAACACCATGACAAAAAACAAGAAAAAAATCAAGGTTGACATAAAAAGTTGTCAATCAATGATTTGTGAGGAAGACTGCCCTTGGGACAGGGTATGTGCCAACCACACAACGGCTGGAGATTTCCGTTCGGAAGATGGATGCAGGCCAATTGTTCACTTGGAACAAGGTGAAGTATTTTGTGAAACATATCACTCCGAAGGTACAGGTGAAGAATATCACAACTGTCCTGTCAATGTTAACCATAACTGGAACCCTTGTCAACAAGATGCGGTGGTTCTCGTCAAAGACCTCGTTGAGAAAACAGATAGTTATCAGATATGATGTTAGAAAACGACATAATTCGAACGCCTTGGCCAAAAGAATTGGTTGCCAAACTCAACGAACTCCAACACAATTCGTCTGTTCATCCTTACACTTGTGATAAGTGTAGAGACACGTTGGGAACACGATTCGTTAAACAAACCGATGATACATTGTTGCGTGACAAAGACTTCGATACACTAAGGATGGGCAACACAAAAAATGTTGTTATTCTTGACCGTGAACTGATTGCGACCGAGAACGGTTGGATTTGTCCAACTTGTGATTGGAAACAAAATTGGTGTATTGACCCCGCTGTTTGTTGGACTAATTCGGAATGGAGATTGTAACACTACTTATAGACATGAAAAAGATTATCTTTTCCTTTGTGGCCTTCATAGGTCTTATCCTATTGAATGGTTGTGAAACCGCCGTAGTATCAACTGGTATAGTGTATGATTGCCCCGTTTATGTTGGACCTTCGATGATGTTCTACGGACCATATCCGTATTATCATCACTATTACTATGGACCACCATGGCATTATGTCCATCCGCCCATAATACACCCACCAGCGCCTCACATGGGACCGCCACCACATTCAGTTCGGCCACCGGGGCCCATGCCACCGAGAGGGGATGTTAGACCACCCCTCAACCACCCAGAGGCGGCCCTCCGACCCCTCCGCCGAGCAGAAGTCCCCATCAAAGATAAGGCTTGACCTCTTATATGTCATCGTGGTATAATGTCCCACGATGAAGTTTAACCTCAAATCATTGATGAAGGAAACGATATATTCGTTGCCTCCTTTCCAGTTTACGATATGGCGTGACACAAAAGGGTGGATATTGGCAGACACATGTTTCATGTTTCATGCTCCATTCAAACTGTTGGATGGTACCAAGGCCGGCGGTCACTTCAAAACTCTCAAAGAGGCAGAAGCAGAACTTGTTCGGGTCATCAAATACATTCATGTTCCACTGACAGAAGAGGAAATAATGAATCATTTCGATGATAAGTGGATTACGAAGGAAGAACAGACCAAAGAATTGTTCCAATTTCGTAACGCCATTCGTAATGGGTGTTGGAAGGAAGCAGCCGAAATTTACAACAAAAAATTTTCCAACTTTACTCGGGAAGCAATTCCCGATAAGGTGTATTTCCAAGTGTGTATTAACCTAGACGACAAGGATGCTCTATAATGTTCGGCGCCATCAAACAACCCAACGGAAAATACACTATAACAGAAGTATTTGAACGGAAACAGGGACATTTTCAGTCAAAGACTTTCCACATCAAAGACAAGTTGAAAATGATGGGTGGCCGATGGAATCCCAAAACAAAATTGTGGGAAGATGTTGATGAAATTCATTTGAAAGACATCCCAGCGGAGAAACGGTTGAAGGTTCGTATAGCTCCACATTCTCAGGTTAGCAGTGTTGCCCAAGATATATTCGTCTATCCCTCAGATATTGAAAACAACTGCGTCAGCGAACTGACAATGGGCGACGACCACGTTTGGGTGCCGATTGAAGAGGTTTACGGCGAAGGATAATTATGGAAACAAAACTAGAAGTGGGACAGGTTTGGATACCCGAAGATGAAAATGATTATACACTTCAAATCGTTGGGTTGACGGACACAGATGCAAAAGTGAAAAAACACGAATGAGGCGTGAGAATCCTACGCCGGTCAAGATTCTCAACATAGGAGATATGATTGTCATTGGTGGTATCAACAAAACGGGGGTGGTCAACATTCTTGAGGATTGGGGAAACCGGTATGTCACCATCATTACTACGGAGGGAATCAAAATTGAGAATGTCAACACAAAAATCTTGGAGAAAATTGAAATCCTAGAAAGAAGGTAACTACACTATTATGAATGAACGAAAACAAGGAGAACAAGTCGTATTTGATTTGAATGACAAATGTACCAACATCAAGGGGAAAGTCTGTGGTAAAGTCGGCCCGATGATTATTGTGGAATTGGCCGAAGCCCTCAAGGGGTATAACTACACTCACATTTATGTTCTGGACGCCCAAATCAAAAATGAAAAGCCTGCTTAAATTACTGGCGTGGTTTTGGCCTACTAAGAACCACTGGTATATTCTAATAACAATGCTTCCAGCAGTCTTTATTGGATTGTGGTTGCTTCCGATTGGAACTATAACATATATGGATTTCATTGTCCTCGTTATGGTGATTAACATATGGTATGATGTTATGAAACTTCAAGACAAACTGGATTCCAAATGAACAAGCGAATAATCAAGATTGATGTTGGGGAAATGACCACATGGCAACTGGAAGATTATCTCCAGTGGGTTGAATTCAGAATGAAAAATAATCTTCGAATAGATGAAACTTTTGTGCCACCGTTCAGAACAAGATGGCAGAAAACAAAACGGTGGGTTAAAGAATTCGTTGATACTTTGGGATACATATGAAAATCTACTTCATACGAAATACTCACGATGAAAACCGAAACTATCGTGGCGATGCCTATTTTGGTAAGATTGACATGATGACGTTTCATAACACCAAGCCTATGCCTCCGCAAGAAGAATGGGATAAAGCCAATGATTTCAACCGATGGTTTGATGAACAACAGTTGCCATTTGGAGTTCATGTTTGGTATGGCAGCGGAGAGAAATACAAGTTGACCTTCGATGAAATATACAAGAGAATCATTGAAGGATACGAAGGTGGAGCACACGATGGCCGCTCAATGAAAATGCCCAACGACGAAAAGCATACCGTAGGAGCATTCTTGAAGGCATTGGCTTTCATGGTGGAAAAGAAACTGGTCACGGTTCAGATTGTAGATGACGGAGTTGATTCACCAAAGTTTGTTGTATGAACAATGGTTAAGTTACCAACATTACAATTGACATGGCCAACTTTGACAATGGTGAGGTAGTTCAGTATAACCATCCGAAATTCGGAAATGGCAAAGCCGTCGTTCTTGGATGTAATGAGACACAAACGGAGTGGGTTGTTTATCCCAAAAACAAGGTGAATCTTGAAAGAATGGGATACACATACTACTGTTTCATTTGTAAAACCGAACAACTAATCTCAACACCGTTTTGATTATGGATGATTTTACTTACGGAAAATCTCCGGCAGCAGTTACTTTAGCCAAAATTATACGAGAGAAGTACCCCAAATCATCCCGTAAAGTAGGCAAGTATCTATGTGAAATGAACCGCAACCTGTTCCTTCTAGCAACCTGTCATCAAAAGTTCAAATATGACATGGGCATGTTGGAAACTTTGTTGTTACAGTGCCGAGACTTCCATTTGAATCGTATCCGAACCTGCAAGACCATTCCCGATGAAGTCAGGACTTACGCCTTAAATGTTGCTTCAAAAAGTGGTAAGGTGTGGTTGAAAGTTGTGAAGGATTACAAAACCCGATACTTGAATGAACAACGTAAAAGTCATATCCCTATTTGAAAAATAGAATACACGAATATGTTTTCCACATATAGTTATTATGTATGACAAACACTATTGGAGAACATTGTAAATCACTAAAAAAATCTGGATATAAAGTTTCAGAAATTGCTAAGAAACTTGGAATCCATGTTACTGCTGTTTATTATCACACAAATCCAAAACGCAAAAAACAAAGTATTGAACGGTCAACCGCTCGGCGTATAGAAAATAAAATTCACGCTGTTGCCTATAAAGGTGGGAAGTGTGAACGATGTGGATATTATAGGTGTAACCATGTTCTTACTTTTCATCATAAAAACCCATATAAAAAAGATTTGATAGTTGCTGGAACTACGTTGTCGTGGGAACGGGTAAAAAAAGAACTGGATAAAACTATTATGCTTTGTTCAAATTGTCACATTGAATTTCATGCTGACGCATGGGGTCAAGAAGAATTGGATAAATTTGAATTGAAGTTTTATCCAGCAGGAATTAACACAGGAAAAAATTTATTACCATTATCTAAACGAAGAAGAAAATACGACCCAATTTTGAAAGAATGTCAACTACCCTCATAAATCTTCACAATACCGGAACGTGCCATACGGTGATTGACCGAACCAGCATGTTTGGCAATCCGTTTGACCATAACAAATTGGGCATCACAAGGGAGGAATGTGTCAAACGATATCGTGACTACTTCCACAAACGGATATTGACAGACACCAAATTTCGTGATAGAATACACGCTTTGAAGGGTCTTGTGCTCGGTTGTTGGTGTGTTCCGTTACTGTGCCACGGTACGGTGATAGTGGAATATTTGGATGGGGTACCACCCCCCACAACGGAAAAGCCGGTTACAGAATTTTTCGATTAAGAGATGTTTCCATGATATTTATTCTTGAATCAAATAAATAGGAAACACTATGTATAATGAAAATTTGATAGGCAAAAAGTTTAACCGATTAACTGTAGTGGAATATTCAAACAAGAGAACCAAAACGAGAGATAGGAGATGGACCTGCTTATGTGAATGTGGGAAAACAAAAAAAGATGTAAGACAAAGCCATCTTAAAGATGGCAGAGTTAAATCTTGTGGATGTTTACCAACCGAAAAAGGAAACCGAAGTCCACATTGGATGGGATATGGAGAAATTAGTTTATTGGCATGGAACAAATTGAAACGTGATGCCAAAAAGAGAAATATGGTTTTCAACCTTACAATTGAAGATGCTTGGGAATTGTTCTTAAAACAGAATAGAAAATGTACTTACACAGGCATGTTGTTAACATTTCCAACTACTTCGTGTTCCTACAACGGAATAGCATCTTTAGACAGAATAGATAGTTCGATAGGATATGTTATTGGCAATGTTCAGTGGATACATAAGTGGGTTAATATAATGAAAACGGATTTAACGGAGGATGAGTTTTTTGGTTTTTGTAAAATGATTTGTGAACACAAAAAATTATGAAAAAAACACATAACAAAAGGTAAACAACATGAATGGAAAAACAGCCAAGTTGATTCGTAAATACGCAATTGAAAATGAAGAAGTTTATTCCGAACTGAAAACAGATTGGAACAGAACCCCTAGAAACAAGCGGTTTGAAAAACGGAAACAGATGAAATCTGTTGCGACCCCATTGGGATAATTTATGATTGACGCACTCGGGGAAAGAATGAAGGAACAATACGAGGACAGAACTCGTTATTTCGTTCCACGTAGGACCTATACCATAATCCGGCTTGACGGTAAATCGTTCCACACCTATACCCGTGGATTGAAGAAACCATGTGATAACGGGCTTGATACTCTCCATTCTTTTGATGGTGTTGCTCGTTGGCTTTGCCAAAGCTGTCCTTTTCGTAGGACTTCTCAAAGTCATCATGATGTTGTTGGTATCCTTCGGCTGTGGATACTTCCTTGCAAGATTCCAAAAATGATATGAACGAAATCGTTTACTTAAATCACTGCAAACCAGAATTGACCGAATTGGGAAGAACTCTTGCTGAAAGTAAAGTATTATCCAGCGAATTTTATACACTGAACAAAAGACCAACAGCATGTAAAGTAACCATAAACAAAACTATTGTTGTAGATGGGGTTTATGTAAATCGTGTAAATGGTGACTCAATTTGTTTATACAAAGATTTCCACATAATCAAATTAGGATTCACGACCGATAACTGTTTGAAAACAAAACAGCCGTGGGATGGGCTTGTATAGTTCCGAAAAAACTTGTTTTGGAATTTAAGTCGGATGATTTCGTAATTGAAAAAACAAAAGATGAAAGTTAGTTTAACTAACATGATACCATCCGAAGGTAATATACATGTTTCAAAGGAGATTGCTGAGAAATGGCCCCAATATGAGTTTGTCGGTGTTCCCGTAAAACTCAGAGACGGTAAAACTTACATCCGAGCTTTTCACAAAGTTTTGGAAGGAACACATTATTACTGTTTTGAAGACGACTTCTTTTGGCTTGACAAGCCTGAGTTTAAGTGATACCATGTCCCCATGAAAGATTTTTGCTTGTATGTTTTAATGAGGACTGATTTACCGTCTATGTCCGTAGGGAGGGCTGCCGCCCAAGCCAGCCACGCCTCCAACGCTTTCATTCACAAATATGGATGCCGTAGTGAAGTGAAAGAATGGCAGAAGCAAACAAATCAGGGGTTTGGAACGGCCATTGTTCTTTCAGTCAGCTTTGATATGTTGTGGAAATTGTATGAAGCTGCGTTGGATGCTCGTTGCCCAACCGATAAAGTGGTTGACCCTGATTATGTGTTCACCATGAATGCTGAACAATTCGCTTTGGTTGACCCGAAAAAAATCAACTACCGCATGGTTGATGAAACGGACCCGATGACGGTTCATGTCTCAAAACAGGAAGTGACCTGTGCTTACATCTTCATTGATAGAAAACTAGCCGAACTCTACCCTCCGCATGAATGACGCCTTTGTAGAAAATTCCAAACGAATCTTGAAAATAATCAAGGACCGTCCTTGGTTGTTTCCAGAGGGTAGGGAGTATGTTGAAATCGGTCTCTACATCCAAGAGTTTGAACGCCTGAATGGCATGGAATTTTTCATGTATCCAACCATGTTTCCTTACACGGTTGAACTGCTTGACAAATATGAAGAAAACGTCTATAATACCATCTTCCTCCCTACCGGTCAAGGAAATCTGTCAATGCACACAATTCTCCAACTGAACAAATCTCTTCATGTATTCCTCATGTGGGGTATTTCCTCTGACAATAGGGAGACAACCTTGTATTGCACTGTTTACACGACCAATCCTCCAGAGTTCCCCAAGTTTCTATTGGAGAACGAGAAATGGATGTATGAAGGAAAATCGGGCATCGGATTTTTTGGCAACCCTCAAATGGTTTGATGAAAAAGAGTTGGAACAGAATTTGCCCAATATGCAAATCTAAACAGATTTACCACATACAGTCTAGTTTTTGTAGAGCAAAAAAGATGAACTCTCCATGTAGAAGTTGCTCTCTTTCTGGTAAAAACAATCCTCAATATGGAAAAATGAAAAATGAAAGTAACTTTTGGATGGGGCATGGGGAAATTGGATTAACTTATTGGAATAGTGTGATTTACAAAGCCAAGAAGAAAAACCGAGAAATTTCTGTTTCGATATCAGATGTTTGGGCACAATTTCTAAAACAGAACAGAAAATGTGCTTTGTCAGGCGTATCTTTGTCTTTTGGAAATCGAAACAACGGCAATGCTTCTTTAGATAGAATTGATTCGACCAAAGGATATATTGTTGGGAATATTCAATGGGTTCACAAAGATGTAAATCGACTCAAATCTAATTTTACGGAGTTTCAGTTTGTTGAATGGTGCAAACTTATTGCCGAAAATAGAACTTGACTTTTTATGAAATCTAAGATATCATAGTTCTATGATTAACACTCAACGAATTGAAGAACTTCGGAGACTCATTGACCGAGCGGATGACGCTTACTATACGACTGGCAATGCAATTTTTGAAGATGCCAAATACGACGCCTTGAAGGCGGAGTTGAAGACCCTCAATCCGTCCGACGCCCGATTGGTAAGTGTTGGTTCAGCCATCAAGAGTTCCATCCTCCAAAAAACAAAGCACACTGTTCCGATGGGCTCTCTTGGAAAGTGTATGAATGAGCAGGAATGGAAGGATTGGCTCAGAAACAGCGGCCTCGCTTCAGCCGATTTCCATGCCAGTCTCAAAATGGATGGTGGTTCGTTTTCCTTGGAATTCCGTGATGGTCGGTTAGTTTCAGCAATCTCCCGTGGTGATGGTTTAGTGGGCGAAGATGTCACGGCAAACGCCATTAACTTCAAGAATGTTCCCACGTATGTCACCCGAAACGGTAAACTGTTCAGTGGGTTTGTTCGTGGTGAAGTTGTTTTGTTGAATGAAGATTGGGAAAAGGTTGACCCCACCAAAGATTCCAATCCCCGCAACCTTGCCGTGGGTATTGCCCGGCGAAAGGATGGAAGTCAATCCGAATATCTTTCGTTTTATGCCTTCCGAGCGTTTGACGCCACCGGCACCATAATCAGTTTGGGTGAAACAATCGTTTCTCAACAGTTGGAATCAATGGGATTCACTGTCGCCCCTTACACTTACGGAAACGCTGATTATGTTTGGAAATTCTTCACGAAGACCCAAACTGAACGTTCAAAATTGGATTTCTGGATTGATGGTGTGGTTGTCAAACTGGACGCTATTCCAACACAACTCTCAATGGGAGAATCCGGTGGTTGCCCCAAAGGTCAAATCGCCATCAAGTTTGACGCTGAAGGCGAAACTTCGGTTCTTCGTGGTGTGACTCTCCAAGTGGGACACACGGGAGCGATTTGTCCAGTGGCCAATTTTGACCCCGTTCGTATTGGTGGAACGACTATCACCAACGCTACCCTTTGTAATTGGGAAAACATTTCAACATTGGATGTCGCTATTGGTGACAAGATTGCGGTCATCAAGGCGGGTGACATTATTCCCCGAATCATGGAAGTGGTTGAAAAGGGAAAGAATCGTAAACCAATTCCCGAACCAACTGAATGCCCGGTTTGTGGGGGTAAGGTTGGTCGTCGGCAGAACACTTCGGGCGAAGAGAGTGCTGTCATTTATTGTCAGAATGATGATTGCCCAGCGGTTATCACTGGCCGAATTGACAAGTATTTGTCCTCCCTTGACATTCAAGGCGTGGGCACCAATCTCATTGAATCCTTGGTCAAGGATTTGGGTGTCAATGACGCCTCCGACCTTTACCTTCTCCGTAATCAACGAAATCAACTGGCAAGTTTGATTTTGAGTGGCAAGGTTCGTTTGGGTGAGAAACGGGCTGACAAGTTCCTTGAGGAAATTGAGAAACGTCGAACCATTACCCTCAGTGAATTCTTGGGCAGTCTTGGTATCTTCGGGTTGGGCAAGCGTCGTGTGACTCTGATTCAACAGGCGTTGCCCGGCGAGTTGGATACCCTTAACGATTGGTTCACCGATGTTCTTGTCAAGAATGCTGCCCAAGCAGGTGTTAAAAACATGGCCCAAGGTATCCATGATGAATTGGTGAAGAACAAGACCTACATCTACAAATTCATCAAGAACGGATTGGTGATTGGTCAGCCTCAACCGAAGGCACAGTTGAAGGCTGGTGCGTTTCTTATCTGTATTACGGGTGCCCTTTCCAAACCCAAGTCGGTATTTCAGAAAATGATTGAAGACGCCGGGCATGGTTATACGGATACATTTTCCAAGACGGTAACTCATTTGGTGGCTGCTGACCCCGACTCGGGCAGTTCAAAACTTGAAAAAGCAAAGAAAGCAGGCACCAAAGTCATCGGTGAGGCCGACTTGATTAAGTTGGTGGGTGGCAGTCAGAATCTTGTCACAACCATTCTAAACTCGAACACGCCGGCCAAGAATCCAGCGACGAACTACGACAATCCTTGGTTCAACTGATTATGAAAAAGAAGCTATTTGATTTCAGGTTGGGAGACAAGACCAAAGATGTTTGGGCTGGCGACATTGTGACAGAATGTGAATATCTGGGTGAATTGGGACAGGGAAGAATGCTGTTTTACGATACCCGATTCAAATGTTTCAGGCGAGTATTCATTGAAATGTGTGACGGGGAGCCTATATTGAATGGTTGGGATGCAGCGTCGAAACCATCTAAGTTACTGTAACTATGGAAAATGAATTCTCACTAACTATCAAAGGTTTCAAGACCAAGGAGCAAGTCAAGGCATTCATTGATTGGTATGAAGGTCAAGGTGAACAGGATGCTTCGGTGTGGTTTGAAGACCGAAAGGCAGAAGGGATAATAAATGTTGATTTTATGCCTGTGGATTGCTCCAAACCGTATGTGTGGGATGAAAACAATTTGACCGCTAATTTGAAAATCAAATGAAAACACTTGAAAAAGGAAGACCTCAAACGGGTTGGTCAAAACAATGCCGTTGCACTGGAGAAGGAAACAAGGGAGGCGGTTGTGGCGCTCTTCTTTTGGTGGAGTTTGGGGATTTATTCAAAACAACTCGCACTGATTATGGTGGAGACACAGATGTATTTGTCACCTTCAAATGTGCCGAATGTGGTGTGTTAACTGACATTGGCATAAACGAACCGCCCAATCTCCAAGAAATACCCAAAAAGGATTTTTGGGAAAAGAGACGAGTTGCTTCTGAAGCGGGAGTGGTGTTACACGGATAACAGTTGACTTTTTACTGTTTCTGTGGTATAGTTATTTAATGAAATCGTAGCCAAGGTTGTTTCCTAAACAACCACCTGTAAATGGAGCTGAAAATGTGAGTTCAAATCTCACCGATTTCACCAATAAACTTAAACCTCGGGTCTTTTCCATATTCTACATATCTATGACAATTGGCACATAATAAGTCACATTTATCAATTTCTGATTTAATACGTTTCCATCCATGCTTTCTAATACTTGTCCAATCTCCTTTAGTAGAAGGATTTCTATGGTGAAAATCAAATATAAACTGTGGTGCTTCTGGAAATGATAATTTACATCTCACACATTTAGACCCCTTGTAAATTATAGCTTTGTTTTTTAACATTATTCTCCGTTTGTCATTTTCTTTATTGAAACAAATTTTACAGTATCCATATACACCACTCGGCCTTGACGGTCTTCCATAAAATTCGTTAATGGGTTTTGTAGTATCACATTTTGGGCAGTATTTCGTATTCATGCTCATAAATATAAGTTTAGTCTCTGAAAGACTAAACTTATTTTCCTCTTCTCCACCATTTCCAAATTCTTCTTATATGTATTGGTATGACAACATATCCTTGGTATAAGAAAATCAATCCTCTCTGGTGGTTCGGTAATGCAAATGACCCGGTCAACGGAGTTGACGCTGACGGTAAACCTAATCACCCCACCTTTTACCCCACCAAACCATTGTGGATAAGAAAACTAATGTGGGGGTTTCGTAATCCCCTCCACAACTTTTTCTTTTTTGTAATTGGATTGGAAGACCGACCAGATGCAGTCAATTATGATGGTATGTGGCCGAAGGTTGGTCAAAAATGGAACATCAATCTTCCCTTTGTTGCTTATAGAGGCAAGAAACGGGAATGGTATCTTGGATGGAGACGGGGTAAGAAACTTGGAGCCGCGTTTAGAGGAACAAACGCTCCGGGAATGTAATCATACTTCGATTACTTTACCATCCAAAAATCCGACAACTCCCAACTCACAGTCGAACACACGAATTGGGATGCCTCTCTCTTTGAACTTCTGTTCACTTTTAGCCGAAGAAGAATTCCATTTTTCCCAATTAAACCTTCGTTCATATTCTTGCCATTGTTTATGGACAACAACCTCAACGATTCCACCCTGAATAATATCGTCGGCACATTGAGAACAAGGAATGCCTTGAGTAAACATAACCGACCCCTTGGCACGATATCCTTCCCTACCACAATTCAGAATACAATTAGATTCGGCGTGAACCACCCAGTCATATTTTTCAGGTCGTTCCCATCGTTCAGGCTTTGTCTTGTCTTCCACTCCACGGGCAAAATCATTGTAACCACGGGTGAAAGGATTCTTGCTGGACCAGTCAACCAAGACCGCTCCCAATTTGCTACGAGGGTCTTTGGACTTGTAAGAGATACTGTAAACATCTCTCATACACAGTTCATCCCAAGTGGGCGGCACATAGTTCTTAAAATGAATGAGTTCTCCGGGTTTACCTGTGGGATAGAAGTTTTCGTATTTCATATTTTTTTGATGTATTGTATGGTCGCTGGTTGATAGTATAAACAACTCTTGTTACCCGGGAAATCAATGTATATGTGTTCAGATTCGTTGTATATTGTCCAGTGGTTATATGAACCACAATCTTCCAACAAAGGAAACCATTTGTGTCGCTTGACTCCACACATCCAGTAAAAGGCTTCACATGCTACATAACAATATCCAGCCGCTCGTTGTTGTCCTCTCAAAACCAAGTCGGAAGGTTTTAGTTTTTCAACGATAAGATTACAGATTTCCATATAAGGAAAATCCCCGATGGAAAAACAATAAGCAACATGTTCCTTTTCTTCCCTTGTAATTTTGTAATTCTCGGGAACAACTTTACCACCTTCTACGATACGATACAAAAACCTACAAGTTCTGTCCGATGGATAAAATCGTGTAATGAAATTTTTCTGTATGAGTATTCGGTCGAACTCCTTCCAACCCAATTCCTTTATTGTTGTCATGGAATAATCCTATCAACTTTCATCAAAAAGTCAACATATTATAGACTTGACTGACCGACCCGTTTGATATAGAATTAACTCATGTTGAAACCAAGTCTTTGTTGTATATCCATTCAATTGCAGAACGAGGGATTCAAAGCCTCTACGATGACCCGTAAGCGATTTTTGGGAATGGGCCGTTCTGAGGCTTTACAGACTGTTATTGACCGCACCAAATCAAATCTACGCACCATCCACAAAAGCATCGAACTGTGTGCCCGTCGTGGCTGGAATTATCGTATCGGTTCGGACATCGTTCCTCTCGCCACCTTGCCTGAATTCATGGCTGACGCTGGCGTTCAGAAAGTTTTAGCCGACCCAGATGTGAGTCGTTGGTGTGACAGCATTCTCAACCTAACCGCACAAACAGGCGTTCGTTGTAGTATGCACCCCGACCAATTTGTTGTTCCAGCATCGGCCAACGAAAATACCGCCGTCAATTCTATTCACGATTTGGAGTATCATGCGTTGATTATGGATAGGTTCGGACTTCCCAAATCTCACCAATCCCCCATCAATATCCACATGAATTGTTTCATCGGCAATCGTGACGATATTTTCAAACGGTTCATGTGTGTGTTCAATCGTCTCTCCGATGGCGTAAGAAGTAGGTTGACACTTGAAAACGAAGACAAACTCAACAGTTGGTCAGTCCAAACTTTGACCAAGTATTTCAAAGGTACTGGCATACCCATTACTTACGACAATTTACATCACAAATGTAATCCTGACAACCTTGATGGCCATACGGCAATGGTAAAATGTATGGACACTTGGCCAGCAGCTATCCGACCACTGTTTCATTTTTCAGACAGTATTCCCGGTTACAAAAATCCCCGAGCACATGCTGACTATGTTACAGGAATTCCTTTTGAGTATCATACATCAGGCAAACTTGTTGACCTTGATTTTGAATTCAAAATGAAGGACTTGGCCATTGAACGATTTCAGAAAGAGGTTGACAATCTCCAGTAAAATGGTATCCTGTATGATATGATTATCCAAAACGCAGTAATGATTATCGAAGATTGGCCAGATGTCTCGTTTCTGGTTTCTTCTCATGTTCACGATTTCCGCACTCACACCTTCCACGATGGAACAACTATCAGCGTGGATGGTGGGCGTGACTACATCAAACGGTGTGGACCCCCAAACCATGCTGGTTACGGCACAAAATGGATGGAATACAGTCTCGGGGGTGCAGAACCGCTCGATGTTATCAAACAAAAACTTCTTTGGGGAACACGGGGGAAAGACGGAAAACAACCGTTTAGGTGGGTGCGTTTAATAGATTGTTCTGCTGAACACCTTCAAGCCATCTTGGATACTCAAATCATTAGTTCGCTTTATCGGGATGTTATCAAAAGCATCATGGAGACAGAGAAGGGCGTGATGCCTGCTCCACCAAAACCAAAAGAGTCTTACATTCACAAGGCCGCAAGACCGAAGTATGATTACATCAACCCGACATTGTGTTGTGCAAACATTGATGAACGGTCTGCTCATGTGAATTCGCGGACTCGTTGGAAGAATGTAACTTGTCCGAAATGTTTGCGGAAGCGTAAACATAACGATTTCTGAAACGGGCTCTGTGTTTATTTTCGTTTTATCTACTTCATTCCTCTATTTATAGGGGAAGGAATACGACACAATGAAAAACTACATTACATATATCTATTTGGATTCTACTCGTTCTGGTTCATTTCACTATGATTCGTTTCATTTTAATTACGAACCGTTTTATGTTGGTGAGGGAATATCCGGCAGAGAGTTAGACCATCTAAAGGAAGCGAAAAATCATTCACACCCAAAATACTCCAATAGACATAAATTCTACAAAATAAAGAAATTGTTATCCACTGGGAAATTTCCAATTATTGTGGTTATATCAAAAAATATAACAAAACAAACTGCTCAAAAATTGGAAATTGAATTGATTAAACGAATTGGCCGAAAAGATGTTGGTAATGGACCGTTGCTTAATCTAACAAATGGTGGAGATGTTAACCCTATTTTATTTGGGATTAAAAATCCGATGTATGGAAAACGATGGTCAACTAAAAGAAAAAAAGAACATTCTCAAAAAGTCAAACTTCGTAATCGGTCTCTATCCAAAGAAGATTTTGATGCCATATACAGAAAACCATGTAAAGATGAAACTAAACAAAAAATGAGTATCAAAATGCGTGGTGAAAATAATCCGATGTATGGAATGAAACACTCTCCAAAAACAATTGAGCAGATATCACACAGTTTAATTGGAAAAATGTCAGGAGAAAAAAATCCACGTTGTAAACAATGGAAAGTCACCGACCCACAAAACAATGAATTCGTTGTGAAATCTCTCCACACTTTTTGTAAGGAGCGTGGTATGTGTGCCGATTCATTAAAATTGGCCGGAAAAGAAAATCGGCGGGTTGGTGATGGTATATCTAAAGGATGGTCAGCGGTTTCAATATGTTCTTGACTTTTTATCAGGATGTGATATTCTATATCCACATCAGTTAACAACAACACAAAACACACAAAAAACATATGAAAAAAACCCACCTAATGATGATTGACCCACAGAACGATTTCTGTGACAAGACCGGAGCCCTGTTTGTCGGCGGAGCAGATGCCGATATGACGCGACTCTCGGGCTTTATCAACAAGAATCGGTCACGCTTGTCGGAAGTCCACTGCACTTTGGACTCTCACCAAGTTATGCACATTGCCCACCCCTATTTCTGGAGAAATTCCAAGGGGGAGAATCCGAAACCCTTCACTCTCATTACATCCGACGATGTAAAGAACGGTGTGTGGAGTCCATTCCGTCCCGACCTTCAAACCGTCGCACAGAACTATGTGGACACTCTGGCCAAGAATGGCCGGTATGTTCTCTGTATCTGGCCGCCTCACTGTTTGATTGGAACTTGGGGTCACAGCGTTGTTCCCTCGGTAGCCGATGCCTTGGTTGCTTGGGCCGTGGAGAAACGCAAGACCGTTAACTTCGTGGCGAAGGGCAGTAACCCTCTCACGGAACACTATTCCGGCGTTCAGGCGGACGTGCCGGATGACAACGACCCGAGCACCAAGTTGAATACCAACTTGATTGATGCCTTGGTTGAAGCGGATGAAATTCTTATCACGGGCGAGGCTCTGTCTCACTGTGTTGCGAATACCATCACGGACATCGCCACTCAATTCGGTGACGATAATGTGAAGAAATTCGTCTTGCTATCGGACACGACTTCCAATGTGACTGGGTTTGACAAACTTGGTCAGGACTTCGTGATGAACATGGTCAAGAAGGGTATGAGGGTCAGCAAGACCACCGATTACTAAAACCAAAACAATCAACTAGAGAAAGGTAAAACTATGGATAAAGACCTACAACAACTCCAAGCAGGGAGTAACTACAAATTCAGTGCGACCAAGATTAAAGCCCTTGGGGCGGCTGAATACACACTCGCAACGATTGTCGTTGACGCTTCTTCGTCAGTGGCCTCGTTCGCAGCCCAGTTGGAACAAGCACTCAAGACGGCTTTCAAATCGTGCGACAAATCGCCACGGAGGGACAACTTGATGTTGCGTGTTACCCAATTCAACGACAACCTTACGGAACTTCACGGATTCAAACTCCTGACTTCCATCAAGGAAAGTGACTATGACGGTATTCTGAATGTAGGTGGAATGACGGCACTATTTGACGCCTCCGACGAAGCCATTCAGGCAGCGGCCACCTATGGAAAGCAACTGATTGGTCAGGACTTTCTGGCGAATGCTATCATCTTCATCATCACGGATGGTGAAAACAATCGTGGTAACATCTTCGACCCGACGACCATTGGCAAGTCTCTTGAAGTTGCCCGTAGGGCAGAAAATCTTGAGTCAATCAATGTGGTTCTGGTTGGAGTTACCAACGATGACAACAATCTTGGTGTTTATCTCCAAGACTTCAAAGACAAAGCCGGTATCACTCAGTATGTGAGTATCGGTAAGGCATCCGCTGGCCGTCTAGCAAAGTTAGCAGAGTTCGTGTCACAAAGCATAAGCAGCACATCTTCTGCTTTAGGGTCAGGGGCACCAAGCAAACCTATAGCATCATTCAAGTTCTAAAGAGAGCCAACACACAGCGGGGAGACACCGCCCGGTGTCTCCCCCAACTCAACAAAACACATATGAGAATTGATACAAGTAAACTGACGGGGTGGAAAATTGCCACCAAAACTAAAGAATTGCGGGCAAAGCCAATGGGGAGTTTATTTTCGAATCTCACCCCGTTGAACAAGTTTCTTCTTAACACGTTGGAAGGGGTGGAACCTGTCCCAGATAGTTCCATTTTATGTGTGGGTAGTTTGGGGGATGTATGGCAACAAACACCTAAAAAGTTGCTCGCCGAATACAACGTTACTCATATTGAATCGGATGGATGGCTAATTTGTGAACCAAAACCTAATAACGCGGTGAATTGTGTTGAAGTTGACCGATTCTTGATTGATGCTCTGGACAAAATGCCCCATTCAGAAATTACCATGTCATTTACCATCATCGGTCACTATGGTCAAACTATTGGCGATGAAAATAATGTTCAAACCGGCGAAGAAGACGATTACATTTGTCAAAATCTAACAGACCCAACCGATGTTTGGATTGTCAAACGAAATCTGTTCCAAAACACCTATATCGTAAAAGAGTAAGGTTTTCGGATGAACGCTGACCACGATTACAAAATCGGGCATGACCACATAGTTTGTGAAGATTATTCTCTTTCCGGTGTGGTAGAGGAAAACGGAGCCTACGCCATCGTTTGTGATGGTTGTTCAGCTTCTCCCGATGTTGATTTCGGAGCCCGAATCTTGGCCCTTTCTGCAAAAGAAACCTTGGCTAAAGTCGCTAGAACCGAAGCGACAAGGCCGGATGGGAAGAATACCCTTACTTACGAAGAATTCGGTAGTCAGGTTTTGTTGAGGGCGGAGAGTATCTTCCCATACTTTCCCTCCCTCCATCCTCAATTTCTTGACTCAACCCTGTTAATTACATGGGTCAAGCAAGGTGTAATGAAGGCTTACCTATACGGAGATGGAGCATTCTTCCACAAAGTAGATAACGACATTGTTTGTTTCCATGTCAGTATGAGCACAAACGCTCCTGACTACCTTTCCTATGGTTTGGATAAACAACGTAGAGACGGATATGACACCCTCAAAGGAGTGAAGACCGTTTACAGTTGTGTGATGACCGAAGGAACACAAGTATTAACTAATGAAAAGACGGAGACTGTTCCTCCATTCTCGCCCGTAGAAATCACTTCCAATGTGAAGGCGGGGGATATCATCGCCGTTTGTTCGGATGGAATCAATTCATTCCGTCAAGCCAATAGTTTGCCAATTCATTGGAGAGAACTGGTAAATGAGTTCATTGGTTACAAGAATTTCGAAGGCGTATTTGCTAAAAGAAGGTTTGCAGCGTTCAAACGAAAATGTCAGAAAGAGGGAATGGTTCACTCCGATGACATTTCAGTAGCCTCAATTGTTATATGAATGTCGTAGTCAACATGTATCTAACTTGGAACTGTAATTTCCGTTGTGGTCATTGTATTCACTCAGCGGAGCCGGGTGGTAAGGATATGTCCGACGACCAGTTGGATTACGCTTTCAGATTCGTGTCGTGGTTAAAGACAAAAAATCTTCGTATCCCTGTTATTGGATTGACGGGCGGTGAACCTACACTTCACCCTAATTTTTGGGGATATGTCATGGCTAAGTTAGCCTATGCGAGACAATTTCATCAGTCTTCTTGGTTCGAACTCCACACAAACGCTTCCATTCCAGTTCCTCCACTATACAAGGAATGTTATTGGAAATTCTTTACAAATATTTATGTTGGCCACGACGCTTTCCACAGGAAGTTCAAACTCCTTTCGGAACTTTACCTTCAAGAATACAGCGAGATTTCCCAAGAGGTTCATCTGAGATTTAACGAATGGAAACCTGACGGAACACACTGCACCTATATCAATTTGAAAGGAAGGGGAACAGACCTTCCAAACTCTACTGAGTATGTAGTTCAGCCAACGCCTGATACACCAAAACACAATTGTAATATTTTTGGTAGTGGTCGTCAAGAATCTCTGTATGTCCACTTCACTCCCGACTCAATCAATACATGTGGGGAGAAAAGTCACCCATTATTGGATGGAAGTGACTCACAATGGTTCAAACCATACACCAGCACCTTTGAAGAACTATTACACAATTCCTTGGACTATCATATCAGTGGGTGTGACAAGAACTGTTCACAAGCATGTAAGGCAACATTTGTAAAAAGAAAGGCTGCCAATGAAAAACAACTCTTTAGCTGACCGAATCGGAACTTGCTTTTGCCGATGTGGATTGTGTTGCCATAACAAATATCCATGTTCCGTTTGTGTTGAACGAACTAGGAAAGCGAATGGTTGGACACATGAGAAAGTGAAAGAATTTCAGTCACAACTTGAATGGCGGAGAACGTGTCCTGAGACGGGAAGAATCCTATTATGAACAAGAAAGTCAGAGTGGGACAGAAGGGTGGAATCGTCACCATCACCGACAAGAACTATAAATTAGGCAAAGGGGTTAT
>Ga0209777_10002777_pt1 | contig 22526 bp, 17 predicted proteins | sample FrelakmetHBP12HB_FD_187147 | JGI IMG/M metagenome (GOLD analysis project Ga0209777, IMG submission 187147) | Freshwater lake sediment microbial communities from the University of Notre Dame, USA, for methane emissions studies -HBP12 HB (SPAdes)... | ecosystem: Environmental > Aquatic >...
CTTCTTGCCGCGGGCGATATGCACCTCCGCGTGCTCGGCAGGTGGGAGGGTGGCGAGGTGTTCCTCCAAAGCGTTCTGGAGAGTGAGGGCGAGCAGGTGGAAAGCCCCACCGTCGTAATTCTTCTTCAGGCGCGTGCGTGGAAGAATATCCTGGGACAATTCCGCCGCCGAGCCTTCCTCGTGCTCCGCCAGCCAGTGGGCTTCCCGTTTTTCTCCCGCCGCGTCTCCCAGCTTCTTAAGCGCCATGGCCAGCAGGGTGTGAGCCTCTGAGTCATCCTCGTTGACGCGAAGTGCCTCCTCGAGCGCCTGGGCTGCTTCCTTGTACCGGCTGAGGTACCACAAACAGACGCCCCGGTTGAAGCAGAAGTCCGGGTCACTCGGATCAGCCTGGTAGGCCCGATCGAATACGGCCAGCGCTGCGGCGTACTGCCCGCGCCTGGCTTTCAGGACACCCAAGTTATTCCAAACCTCGTTAAGCGGAATCTGCCGGGCGAGTCCTTCGAAGGCCTTCTGCGCCTCCGCCTCGTTCCCCAGGAAGTATTCGTCCACTCCGAGGAAGAAAAGAGATTCGAGGTAGTGCTCATCCGCCTCCGGGAGCTTCTGGAGCCAGGTCGCTGAACCCGTGTATTCCTTCCGGTCAAAGTAGAGCTGGCCGAGGGCGAAAGCTGCGCGATGGTCAGCAGGGCTTAAGCGGTCTGCCTCCTGAAAGAAGTGTATCCGGGCCTCGTCATCCGTCGCCAGGAGCCCCCGGACGTAATTCTCGAAGGCATCCAGGCGAACGGCAGGAAAGGGGCGAGCGAAGTCTTCTTCCTTCCCCACGATAAAGTCCGGATCGTGCATCGCCAGGAGGCGCCAGGCCAAGCGGGTTTCGACATCCGTAAGTTCCGCCAACTCTCCGGCTTCTTCGAATGCCGGCGTGAGCTTCAACCGCCGCATCTCCAACAGCCGGGCGCGCCCCGTCAGCCGGTCCCCCTGGACATCGTAGCTGCCGACGATGACCCAATCTGCTCCTAAGGTCTGAGCAACTTCAAATTCGCTGGCAAGTGTAAGCGGCGCCTCAGGAGAAAGGCCCAGCTGGAGGCAGGCTGCATTACGCTCTTGCCTGCCCAGAACGTAATTCTCAGGCCGAGCCAGCCGGGATGAAAGCAACACCGGAAAACTCTCGGAAATCCAGTTCAAGTCGGGACGGCCACTTTGGTTTTCAAATGGAAAAACCAGAACCGTCCGGACCTCGGAAGCACCTCGGAGGCTCAAGGGAAAGAGCAGCAGAAGCAGCACTCCTAATGACTTTCGCATTCGCTTGTGACCTGTGCTCGATTATAGCACTCTGCGATTCGAGCGCGGCATCACCCTGTACTGTCGAACGGCTGCATGCGTCGGCTGGCAGATGCAGGATGGGGCGAGGAATCGCGCTCTGAGGTTCCATAACGGAGGGAATCACGAAGTCCTTTACGAGCGCGTAGTGTTCCGGATACTCGGGTTGCCGCCAGTCTGATGTGCAGAGGATTACGAGGTCGAGATCGGGCACTACAAGCAGGTATTGTCCCCCGTATCCCGCCGCATGATAAGTCTCATGACCGGAGATTGTACCTGTAAACCAGAGGAATCCGTAGCTGATGCGGGTCCCAAAGAAATCTCCTGTGAGCTGCGTCTTGGTCGATTCCGAGACGTACCATTCCGGAATCAGTTCTGCTCCATTCCAACGCCCCTTGTTCAGATACAACTGGCCGAGTTTCAAAATGTCGGCCGCCTTCCATAATGAACTTCCACATCCCAACTCCATCCCATTCTTGTCCTTGTACCAAACTACCTCGGATATTCCCAATGGGCGGAAGAGGTTGACACCAGCGAAATCCAAAACAGTCTGATGAGTGGCTCTGCATAGAATTGCAGACAAGATATGCTGCGCGTACCCGGAATAGAAGAATTTGGCTCCCGGGTCGCCGTCCAGGGGCTGGGTGAGCGCCGACCTGGGAGGATCATCATCGTTCTTACCCCACTGCGGCGGATCCCTCCAAATGCCCGAGGACATGGTGAGAAGGTGCCTGATGGTCACAGTCCGAGTTCTGGGATCCAGCGGTGACTCAATCTCCGGGAAGAACCCGATGACTTTCTGGTCAAGGCCGATGCGCCCCTGTTTGATCGCCATACCGATGAGTGCGCTGGTGACGCTCTTAGTGATGGACTGGACGTTCTGCAATTCGTGTGGGCTGGCGCCATTATAGTGTTGTTCAAACACAAGATACCCGTGCCTGGCAATGAGCAAGCTCCGAATATGCGGCAGTTCGGCCAGGGCGTGAGAGTTCATCTTCGCCAGTATTCTGGCATTCAACCCCTGTTCCGCAGGCGGGGATGTTTTCCAGTCGTTGGCCATTCCAGGCGAGTGGCTGAATGCGAATAACGTCGCGCTGACGAGTGCGGTCAACCTAACGGACTTCTGCAATCCCTGCCCCCTTCCACATTGAGTTCTCAAGACTTTCCACCCCCCAGAGCCTCAACACGATGAACTCGGGCGTCCCAGGCACGCGTTCGCGCATTCGAATAGCCCGCAGCCACTTCGCAGGCTAACTTCATCGGCAAATCGTGTCTCCTCGATTCGAGTTGGCCGAATCGTGCCAACAGCTCTGCGTGCTTGCAACCCCAAGTTAGCCCGTGGCAAGACGCACAGGAGACCTGAACCAACTTCACGGGTGGGCCGGTTGCTCCGGATGATAGCCGCCGGCGTCGTGACCCTGCCGGCGATCTGGCGGTGGCGGATGGTCTTTCCGACCTCGCAGGCTCCACACTCCCGCCCTTAGTCTTTGATCGGGATGGGGAGGTTGTTCATCAACTCTATAAAGGCAGGATTCTGGCCGATCTTCTGGAAGTCCGGGTCCTGGTTAATTCTCTTCTTGTCCGCGAACCCATCTTCGAGTGCGTGGCGAAGGTACCGAACAGCCTCCTCAGGCCGCCCCAGCGAGGCAAAAACCTTTGCCATATAAAAATAAAACTCAGGGCCCACTCCTTGCGTCGCCACAACCGTAGCGGTCAAAGACCGCTCGGAGAGGATATTCGGATCCAGGCTCAAGGCTTTCCGATAGGCTTCAACGGCCTCCGTGTACTTCTTCATGTGGTAGTAGGAAGTCCCCAAGTTCAAGTGAAAAGAAGCGGAATCAGGCGCGATCTTCAGAGCCCGCAAGTAGTAATTGACGGACTTCCCAAACTTGTTCTGCATGTAGAAGGTAGTCCCAATGTTATTCCAGGCTTCCGAGAATTCTCTATTGTGTTTGATCGCCTGGTTATAGGATTTGCGTGCCTGACGAAAGTTCATTTGTTGCTGATAGGCGATCCCCAGCTTGTTCCACAGGACGGGATCAGAGTATTTGCTCTCTCGAAGGGCGCGCAGGTAGTAGTCCACGGCATCGGCATAGAGCTTTCGCGCCATGAAGATATCCGCGCGGTCTTGCGGGCTGAGGGCCTGCGACTGGCTGGGGTTCGTCGGGGTTTGCGCCTCGGCGGTGGCAGGCGGAGGGGCCTGCTGCCAGGAGAATGTCTCGCTCTTCCCCAGGCTCGGATCTCCCCCAACCGCAAGCCAAAGGCTTCCGCAGCCGATCAACAGTAGCATCCAGATTCGGGAAGGAGTCATGGTTACCTCGAGTGCGAGAGGCAACAGCGTCCGGCGCGAGGGTGGCCCTATCCGCTAGGCTCCGGCTTCTTTTGGGATTCCGCCGGAGCCGCGGGCTTCGATTCTTTCCCCTTAAAAATCGAGAGGAACCTTTTCATGATACCACCTTTTTTCTGCTGGGCCGCGGCATCCGTGGTTGAAGGGGCAGCCGCCGGCGCGGTCCCGGGAGGTGGAACGGCAGAAGGAGGCGTGGCCGCGGCGGGCACGGTCGAGTCGCCCCGAGGATGGAACAACCTGCTCAAGATTCCCGTCGATCCGCCCCCAGGCCCTGCAACGCGAGGCTCGGTGCCCTGGATGAAGTACTCATTGCGAACCACCAGCGACTCTCCTCCACCCTGCGGGTTGACCTTGCTTTCCACAGGGGCCGCGACCACTCCTGCTGGGGGCTCAAAGGGTTTCGCGTCCTGGTAGCCTGCAACCTGCGTGGCCCGCTTCATAAACTCGGTCCATACCGGCAACGCGGAACTCGCCCCCGGGAGTTTCAGTTCCCGGTCGTCATCATAACCCACCCAGACGACACACAACAGGTTAGAGGTGAACCCCGCGAACCATCCGTCGTGCGATGTGCCGGTCTTGCCGGCAGCCGGCAGCGTAAATCCCCGGCTACGCACCCCCGCGGCGGTGCCGTTGTTCATTACACTTTCCATCAGGCTCACCATCAAGTACGCAACTCGCGGATCGAGCGCCTGCCGGGTGGCGGTCGGAGCATGCCAGAGGGTGCGCCCGGAGGCGTCGTTGACGGCCAGAATAAACCGCGGCTCAACGTACTGGCCGCTATTGGAAAAGATGGTGTAAGCCCCCGCAATTTCCAGCGGGGTGGCGACGTAGGCGCCCAGCGCCAGGGCGGGCGTGGATAACAAATCTTTATTAATCCCGGCGGCCACCGCCAGGTTCCTTACTCTGTCGTATCCCACCATCTCCGCCAGGCGCACGGTGGCCACGTTAAGCGAGAACATCAAAGCTTCCCGCAGGGTGACCATCCCATGGTATTCCTGCTTGTAGTTCTCCGGCTCATAGGTCTGGTCGCCCCACTGGAAGGTGGTGGGTTCATCGTCAAGCTGGGTCACCGTGGTGATGAGCGGCTGCGACCCGTCCACTCCGGAGCTCAAGGCGGCGGCGTATACGAAGGGCTTGAAAGACGAGCCGGGCTGCCGCTTGGCGAGAACGTGGTTGAGTTGGCTGAGGCCATAGTTGCGCCCCCCCACCAACGCCTTGATTTCGCCCGTGTGAGGATCCAGGGCGACTAAGGCCACCTGGGGCTGGTTCGGGTCGGGAGGCGGCGCCCCTTTGGCGTGCTTGAACTTCTTCACCTGCTGGTCCACTTCCACCATGCCTGCGCGGACGCCGTCGGACGCCGACCGCTGCGCATCCGGGTCGAGCGTCGTGTAAATCCGATAGCTCTGGGAAAGCAGGTCGCGCTCGGAGAACTGTGCGAGCAACTGGTCCTTGACCATATCGACGAAATAGGGCGTTTGCTCGCCTCCGGCGTTCTGGCCCACCACTCCCAAAGGAGCCGCGGAGGCCTGTTCAGCTTCGGAAGACTTAATCGTGCCCAGTTCGAGCATCTGCCGCAGCACGGAGTTCCGCCGCTCCAGAGCGCGAGCGGGATACTTGTAGGGGGAATAGAGATTCGGACCTCGAATCTGGCCGGCCAGCAGGGCGGCTTCGGGCAGCGTCAAGCTGTTCACGTCCTTGTTGAAGTAAGAGCTGGCGGCCTCGCCGAATCCGTAAATGGAAAAGCTTCCCCGCTGGCCCAGATAAATCTGGTTCGCATACATTTCAAAAATCTGTTCTTTGCTCAGCCGCTGCTCGAGTAGCATGGCGACGAATATTTCCTCGACTTTCCGCCGGAACGTCCGCCGCCGGTTCATCAGGATGATGTTGCGGGCGAGCTGCATAGTCAGCGTGCTGCCCCCCTGCAACTTTTCCTCAGCACGCAGGTCCGTCAAGGCGGCGGAGATGATCCGGTAAAAGCTTACGCCGTGGTGCGAAAAGAACTGGCGGTCTTCCGTGGCCACGACAGTGTCCACCAGCACTTTCGGGAGATCCTGGTAACGCACCAAGCGCCGCTTCGAGCGTGTGGCATCAAAAAGTGTCGTGATGAGCTCGGGCTCGAGGAGGTAGTGGTCCAAAGCGACGGAGCGGTCCAGGGCGGTGATAGAAGCAATGTGGCCTTCCCGGAAGGTCACCGCGACCGCCCCTTCCTTGGCCTCTTGCCCATGGAAAAAAGATGCCGGACCCGGATGGATCTCCAGCCGGCTTCCGGACACTTGGTAACCGCCCACCCGCGAGCCGCTGTCTCCTTCGGCATAGAGAGCCCTTCGCAAGCGGGTGGCCACGTCCGCCGGCGTCGCCGCTTCGCCCACGAAGACCGGGGTCGGCGCAGTGAAGACCAGGGAAGCGTTGTTGAAGATGTCGCCACTCAGGCGCGCGTCAATGATGCGGGAAAAGCGCACGTAGTAGTAGACGAAGACGCCCGCAGCCACCAGCACGACCAGCAGCCCGGCCGCCGCTAGGACCTTCTTCCACCCGGGCAAGCCCCGCCGGGCCGGCGGGCGGACACCGCCCCGTGACCCCGACGCACTGCGAGTTGGAGGAATAATCTTGGCTGGCACGCCTTATAAAGCCCGGTTTTCAGAATGGGGGGTGAAGTGCAGATTCCACGTGTAGACCACCAGGTCGACGGGAATCGTGTAGTCGATGCTGACGACGACCTTGGCTTGGTTGGCCTCCACCTGCACGTCGTCCTTGCCGATAGGCAGGTTCAGCTCTTGGGCTTTGGCGAGAACTCTGCCCCGGACGGCATCGCTCGAGGCGCGCTGGGTCACCCAGAAAGGCGTCTGCTCTACGAGGTAGTTCTGGAGTTCATAGTTATTGACGTATAAGGGGATGACCTTGACACTTGTATACCCAAGCGAAACGAGCACTAGCAACCAGAAGAAGGCCTTCGCGTAACCTTTTCCGGAGTCAGTGCTTCGCATAGCGACCTCGGCTCGTTCGAAGTGGGAGTTCGAATCAGGGGAGATACTCACCCCTCACGCATTCCACTACGTCCGCCAGCTTAACATCGCGGACGAGCTTTGTCGAGCGCTGGAAGATTTCCGCCAGTCCCTGCTCAAACTTGCGTCTACCCAAAGTCACGCGGTAGGGAACGCCAATCAGGTCAGCGTCCTTGAATTTAACGCCGGGTCTTTCGTTGCGGTCATCATAGAGGACGCTGACGCCCTGCGCCTGCATCTCCCCATAGATTTTTTCTGCGGCGGAACGCAGCTGGGGTTCATCCATATTGGCGGCGGTGAGGATGACGTCAAAAGGGGCAATGGCGCGTGGAAGGAACATGCCGTCCTTATCGTGGTTCTGCTCGACGGCAGCGCTCAGAATGCGCTCCACACCGATGCCGTAGGAACCCATCACCAGGGGCACTTCTTTGCCGTTCGCATCCAGAACGCTGGCGTGCATGGCCTCCGAGTAACGCCGCCCGAGCTTGAACACGTGACCCAGTTCAATGCTGCGCGTCAGGCTCAGCGGCTTGCGGCAACGAATGCAAAGGTCGCCCGGCTGGACCGCGCGCAGGTCGGCAGACTCGGCCTGGAAGTCCCGCCCGGGCGTGACGTGCCTCAGGTGGAAACCGTCGCGGTTCGCTCCCGCGATCAGGTCCTTGCGCCCCTGGAGCGCGCGGTCGGCAATGACGCGCTGGCCCTTCAGGCCCACGGGGCCGAGCGAGCCAAGGCGCGCACCGTGCAGTTGGAAGGCTTCCTCGGGCGTCGCGGGACGAAACACGTCCGTGCCTAGCGCGGAAGCCAGCTTGGTCTCGCTTAAGGAGTGGTCACCGCGCAGCAGCAGCACCAGGGGCAAGCTCTGGACCATGTAATCAAGCGTCTTGATCAGCCGCGCTGGGCTCTCTCCGGTAAACTTGACAAGATCGTCAATCGTCTTCAGCCCCGGGGTCGCAAAGGGCTCGGGAGGCGCATCGCCTGCCAGGTCTTCGACGGGCGTAGCCAGCGACTCCGCCTTCTCGAGGTTCGCCGCGTAGCCGCACTCGCAATGCGCGATCCAGTCTTCGCCCGATTCCGCCGGCGCGGTGAACTCGCTCGAGACCTTGCCCCCCATCATCCCCGAATACGCCTCGACGTGCCGGAACTCCAGGCCGCAGCGCTCGAAGATGCGCCGGTAAGCCTCCACGTGCTTGTCGTAACTCACGTCGAGGCCGGCATCGTCCAGATCGAATGAGTAGGAATCCTTCATCAAGAACTGACGCAGGCGCAGCAGGCCCGACTTCGGCCGAGGCTCGTCGCGAAATTTCTCCTGAATCTGGTACCAGATCTGAGGAAGCTGCTTGTAAGACCGCAACTCGCCGCGCGCGATGTTTGTCATCTCTTCTTCGTGTGTAATCCCCAGGCACATGTCGTGGGCGTTCCGGTCCTTGAACTTGAACATCACATCCACGGAGTCCCAGCGTCCGGACTCCATCCACAGTTCCGCCGGGTTCAGCGCCGGCAGGTGGAATTCCTGCCCGCCGATGCGGTTCATCTCCTCGCGGATAATCTGCGTGATCTTCAGGAAGGACCGGTGCGCCAGAAAAAGATGGGCGTACACGCCCGCCGCAACCTGCCGGATGTAGCCCGCGCGCAGCAAGAGTTGGTGGCTCGGCGACTCGGCCTCCGCCGGGACTTCACGCAACGTGGGAATGAATACTTGACTCCAACGCATGATTGGGCCTTTCGATTCGAGCTGTCAGTAAGCCGTCAATTTTGGGGATGGGAGCGTTGCTTGTCAAGAAGTGTTGTTTGACTTCCGAGCCTCGGGAAACGCCGAAGAACTGGTCAAAAACAGAGCGGAAGATGGGATTATCGCACCACAGAGGCTACTAAGGCTTGTGTTTTCAATAACATAATGATTTTTTGTCGTTTTTTCCCCCCGGGATTTCGCACTTTGTCGCTAGCGGGTATTGCTCCGCGTCTCTGCCTCTCTGGGTGGAGAAAGTCACGCGCCGCCTGGATGGTTGCTCATTTACAGTCTGTGGAATCTGGGAAACCTGTGCATTGCGCTACAGGCACAGGCAAGACCGCAATAGATCCGTCATCGGGACAGATCGAGGTGGGCTGCCTGTGCCCTCGCAATACTATGCTTCCCAACCGTTGCGAGCTTGTGCGACCTTCGATAGAATGCCTGGGAATGAAAATCGCCTTAGCCTCGGACCACGCAGGATTTGACCTGAAGGAGAAAGTGCGCGCCTACCTGAAGGGCAAGGGCCTGGACGTAGAGGACTTCGGTCCCCCGACCCCCGACCCCGTCGATTATCCCGATTATGCTGAGAAAGTCGCCACGCAGGTGGCGGCCCGCCAGGCCGATTTTGGAGTGCTCGTCTGCGGCACGGGGCTGGGCATGATGCTGGCAGCCAATAAGGTTCCCGGCGTGCGCGCCGTGCCGTGCCGCGACACGCTCTCGGCGCACTTCGCCCGCGCTCACAACGACGGAAACGTCCTGACGATGGGCGGCCGCTTCCTCGACGAAGCCACCATGCAGAAGATCGTGGATACCTGGCTGGCAACGCCCTTCGAAGGCGGGCGCCACGAGCGCCGCGTGGAAAAAATCGCCAGCATTGACGAACGACATCATCAATCGCCGGTCAGAGACCGGCGCTACAGCTTTGGAGAAAAAGCTATGAGCCCTTCCCTACCCGCCCGTTTACGTCCTCTGCACGATGTCGACCCGGAAATCGCCCGCGCCCTCGACCTGGAGGTTGACCGCCAAGCCCGCACGCTGGAACTGATCGCCTCAGAGAATTTTGTCAGCGAGGCGGTGCTGGAGGCCCTCGGGTCCGTGATGACCAACAAGTACGCTGAAGGCCTGCCGGGCAAGCGCTATTACGGCGGCTGCGAGTTCGTGGACGTCGCCGAAAGTCTCGCCATCGAGCGCGCCAAGAAGCTTTTCGGCGCCGAACATGCCAACGTGCAGCCGCACTCCGGAAGCCAAGCCAACCAAGCCGTCTATATGACGGTGCTCAAGCCGGGCGACACGCTGTTGGGCATGAATCTCGCCCACGGCGGCCACCTCACCCACGGCCATCCGCTGAACTTCTCCGGGAAGATGTACAAGGTTGTGGCCTACGGCGTGCGCAAAGATACGGAAACGATCGACTATGACGAACTCGAGCGCCTGGCGATGGAGCACCAGCCGAAACTGATTCTGGCCGGAGCCAGCGCCTACCCGCGCACTCTCGATTTCGAGCGGTTCGCAGCCATCGCCAAAAAATGCGGCGCGCTCTTCATGGTCGATATGGCTCACATCGCGGGGCTGATCGCGGCGGGCTTGCATCCCAGCCCTTTCCCGCACGCTGACTTCGTCACCACCACGACGCACAAGACGCTTCGCGGCCCGCGCGGCGGCGCCGTCTTTTCGAAGGCGCAGTACGCCAAGGAACTCGATAAGATCGTCTTCCCGGGAATCCAGGGCGGCCCGCTGATGCACGTCATCGCCGCCAAGGCTGTTTGCTTTCACGAAGCGCTCCAGCCGGAGTTCCGTGAGTACCAGCAGCAGATCGTCCTGAATGCCAAGACTCTGGCCGACGTCCTGGCGGCGGAAGGGTTCCGCATTGTTTCGGGCGGGACGGACACCCACCTGATGCTCGTGGACGTCTTCTCCAAAAAGGTCACAGGCAAGCAGGCCCAGGAAGCCCTGGAGCGCGCCGGGATTACCGTCAACAAGAACGCGATTCCGTTTGACGCCAACCCGCCGGCCATCGCCGGCGGCATTCGCATCGGAACGCCCGCCGTCACCACACGCGGCATGCAGGAGCCGCAGATGCAGCTTATCGCTCACTGGATCGCCGAGGTCCTGAACAACCTGCAGGATGAATCCGTCGCGAAGCGGATCCGCGGCGAAGTGGAATTGGTGTGCGAGAAGTTCCCACTGTACGAGAACCGGCGTGTAGCGGTAGCGAAGACCTGAACCCCTTGGTTGTGTCCTAGTTTGATTTTGTTTGCCCTTGATTTCGGGAGTAGGGCTGGCATACTTGGGGCATGGAAGAACGCCTTTGCGCTGAGTGCGCGAAGCCCCTGCCCGACCCTCCATACCGGTATAGGTACTGCCCTGTCTGCCGCTCGCTCTATGGAATTGAGGAACGCGACTTCGATCAAGGGTTCCCGCGAAAAGGGCGCGACCATTTAACTGAGCGCCTGCGAGACGGGTTTAAGATGATGCGCGATGACGATTCGGAGAAGTCATGACGAAGAAAAAGCCGAAGACGAAGACAGCGACGCGGAAGCCACTTGAGGATATAAACCAGATCGCTTACCGCGTCATGCAGGAGATTATCAAGCGGAGTGAAGGTTCCGCCACGAAAAAATGTTACGTTTGTAAGGGAGCCTGAATGGTCTTAATGGCCCCACGTTGGATCTTTAATTCCCTGATCTTTCCGAAGTTGTCTTCGTAGATTCTCACGAACGATCCGATACTATCGGCAAGAAGCTTTAAGGTTTCAGGACTCATGATGATTGACGCTATTTGTCTGTCCTGGATCTCGTTATCACTAAAAGGGACAGATTCCATCACAAATAAACGCACATCAAGTGGCCCTACCGCTATCTGGAAGCCATTCGCATACAGAGTGAGAAGGTTCGGATTGGTCACTGTCTGCCTCTTGACCTGTACCTGCTGAGGAAGGGTTACCTGGAGTGATGGTTGCTCTTTTTCAGACACCCGCTGCTTTTTCGGCATGTGATTTGACCTCCTGTACGTGGAGCCTAATGGGGTACTCCTGAGAAACTACGTTGAGACCATTTGACCCCAGAATTTGAATAGCTTGCTGAATACTCAGCTGCGGAGCCTCGTCCTTCGACCAGACGTGGTGCCAGTATTGGACGCTTCCGGGATTAAATTCGGGTTGGTTTATGGCCACAGAAACGGTCGGACCTGCATAACTGTTCACAATAATTTGTGGACCAATGATTAATCCTGGGTCAGATGTGAAATCGGGAACTTCGAGTGCCTTTGGAGATACATCTTCAAATTCCTTTAGAAACCTGCTGTAGGGCACGAATTTCACGACCAAAGCCACGTCGAATGCGGACGCCATCTCAAGACAAGTGCGAATCGTGTTGCCTCCAGATTCCGGATTCTCCAATCGGTTAATTACATTAGACGGTTTTCCTGCCCTCCTTCCAAGTTCCGCTTGACTCCAACCCCTTTGTTCTCGTAGAGCGCGAATCTGGTGAGGTATGCCAATGTTGATGCGAGCACGCACGTATGCGTCCCGATACGCCTTATCGCGTAACCTTTCTAGTTTTCTATTCGACAATCCATTCACGGGAGTATCTCCTGTCCCTCAGCACCAAAGTCTTCCTAGCTAGCGCTGTCGAACATGCATTCGGTGGGTCAAGTTTCTTATCCCTCTCGGTTGCAAAAAACAAGATCGTGAATTCAGATCTCAGCGGACCATAACATCCAAGTGGGCGATGTTGGACCTTTTTCACCTTAAACCGGATTTCAACGAGACCGGAACACTCCTTGCGGAGTAGGCCCACATATGGCCGAACCCATCGAGATTGTGGCAATGGGCGTAGGTATTCGAGCGCCGTGTCAAATTCGGCGCAAACTGCCGGGTCCTGCCTATCGTACCACTCTTGTATGACATTTCTGGTCCCGCCAGGAACGAAAGCCCGAAACGTCCAAACCGTGAATCCACCCATAAGCTATATCAATTTTGCGACATGAGGCAATGAAAATCTTCATGACCCGTAGTCGCAATGTTGCGACAATATAGGCATGTCGTTGTAAACAGGGTGTATTATAGCGAATAACCTTTAAGTGGCTCAGCGTTCTTTTTCTTTCGCCCAACGTGCTTGGACGGCCTTCCGAGCGCTCTCGATACGCTGTTCGGGAGTCATGGCGGCAGCCCGTGCGGGTCCGCCTTTCTTTCCACCACGACGCCCTAGAGCCACCGCATAAGGGTTTTTCCGTTTACTTGCCATAGCCTGCATTATACCTGACCGCTCTTGAATTATACGTGAGCGGTCAGGGATGTACCTGAAAACAAGGCGAATATGGTTCTCGACAGATACGTGAGCGCTCGCGTACAATTAGCTTGTAAGTTAGGAGACGCCATCAAGGGATTGACCCGCGAGAAACAAGCACAAATCATCTCGGCACTGATAGAGGGCAACTCCATTTGAGCCACTTCCCGCAGGTTCGGAGTTTCCAAAGACACCGTTCTAAAACTCCAAGTGGAAGCGGGCTATGCAAGCGCTGACGATCAGGACAAAACTTCTCACGGACTGAATGGCAAGCGCGTCGAGTGCGATGAAGTGTGGGCCTTCTGCTACGCCAAGCAAAAGAACGTGCCCGCTGAGAAGCAAGGGAAACTCGGATGCGGAGACGTTTGGACTATCCGAGAAATGCTTGACGCAATCGGGCTGCCAGATGGAACATTCGAGAATTCAAACTAGGAAACTACCCGTCTGTCACCTGCCGGGCTTTTGTTTGGAACCTCGTTGCGCACGAACTTCGCGCACCGTGGCGTCAATGCTGGCCTGCAGCTCGTCTGGGTCGGTGTCGGCGTTACGCTCCTTGATGTGCTGAATGGTACTATGAAAAACGTGGGCGCGGACCGCTTGTTCGATGAATTTCGGAAGGTCGCCCTTTTTCATACCGTGGGATCCCAGAAACGTGCGCAGGGCGAGATCGGTTTCCTTAGAGACCGTAATGTTCCAGGTGACAGCTTCCTCTTGCATGGCACTCCATTTAGGTGCGTAAACGCTTATACTCTCACCTTATTATAGGTCGAAAAAGCCAAACCGGAGGGGAAAAGCATGATGAAAAAGGTTCTTGAATGCGCACTGGGCGCCATGGTGTGGGTTTCGTGCGGACTGGCAGCGTCCGACACTGCCGCCCCCGAGCCGCCCTCGCCCGCCCAGGACGGCACCCTCTCCGCGCTGACGGTCATAGCCGGCAAAGGCATGATGGCCTGCCACGCCTACGACGATTTGGAAGAATTGAGCGACCAGATTGGCGGGCGCGTTACGGGCTCGCCCCAAGCCGCCCAGGCGATCGAATGGGGACTCGCCAAAATGCGCGCCCTGGGCCTGGAGAACGTGCACACTGAGAAATGGATGCTCTCCCGCGGCTGGACGCGCCTCTCCGCCGGCGCGGAACTCCTGGCGCCCATTCACCGCTCTCTGATCGTGGACTCCCTGGGCTGGGTGGGCTCCACGCCGGCGGGCGGGGTTGAAGCCGAAATCGTCGCAGTGAATATGAACAAACTCGAAGACGAGATGAAGAACAACGCCTCTCAATGGGCGGGCAAAGTTCTCCTCATGGTCCGCAAGGGTGAGGCGCCTGAGGACCGGCGAGGCCAGTTCGGCAAATTCGGGACTTTTCTCAAAGCCGCTTATGCGGCCCACGCCGTCGCCGTGATCGGAGGACAGGGGGGCGGGAAATCAGCCGGCATGCACCTGACCCACACCGGGGCTCTAGGCTTCGATCAATTCTACGACATACCCGTGGTCAGCATGACGGCTGAGGACCAAGACCAGCTCGAGCGCTTCCTCGACCAGCACAAGACGGTGCGCATCAAGATCGACGTCCAGAACCGCGTGACCTCAGACCCGGTGGAATCGGCAAACGTGGTGGGCGAGATCCGCGGCACAGAGCATCCCGAGCAGATCGTCGTGGTCGGCGGGCACCTGGATTCCTGGGATCTCGCCCAGGGCTCCACGGATAACGGCATGGGCGTGTCGACCACCCTGGGTGCCGCCGAGGCCATCCAATCGGCCGGCACGAAGCCTCGCCGCACCCTGCGCTTTGTCCTCTTCACGGGCGAGGAGCAAGGGTTGCTGGGTTCGCTGGCCTACACGAAGATGCACAAATCGGAAATGGCGAACCACGTCGCCGCGGTTATCCTCGACAACGGCCAGGGGCCGGTAGATAAGCTTAACCTGGGCGGCCGGAAGGATTTGATCCCCGCAGTGCAAAAGTTCGCTGACTCAGCGAAGGCTTTCGGCGAACTCGGCGTCGATGACGGCCTGATGTTCGGCACCGACACCGGGCCCTTCACCTTGGAGGGGCTGCCCGGGATCAACATGGGCCAGGATTCCCCCGACTATCGCTACACGCACCACTCGGAAGTCGATACCTTCGACAAGGTGAAGCCGGATATCCTGACGCGCGACGCCACGATCGTGGCGCTGACCGCCTTCTGGATTGCCGACCGCCCCGAGCGGCTGGCCACTCCCTGGCCTCCCGAGCAGACCGCCAAGATGCTTGTCGAGAAGAAGCAGGATGAGTTCCTCAAGGCGTTCGGCCTGTGGCCGTTCGGGGAGTTGGGGAAGGAAGAAAAGACGGACGAGAAAAAGTAGGGGCGCCGCGCTTGCCTCACCCGCGCCGCCTAACGCGCGCTGGGCAGGGGCACGCCATGGCGTGTCCCTACCGCTCGAAACTGGAGACTCGCTCACCCATTAGCAAGTTTCAATGTTCGAGTTTCGATTTTCGAATTTCGAATTTCGATTTTCCGCAGCTACGGCTTGCTCTGCCCCGCCTTGAACAGCGTCCACGGCCCCGCCTTCATATCGAGCAGGCGCGGCGCCTGCCAGGCATACTCCGGATGAGCTTTGAGGAAAGGCGCAGCCAGGAAATCTTCGCCGCAAGGGTGTCCACGGCGTGCGCGGAAGCTGAGGATCTTGGCTATGGCGCTATCCATCGCTTTCCCCTCCACCGCCCCGCCGTTGTAATACGGCCCCCAATCCCATTCCGGGATTCCCTGCGGGGCGGTGTCCACGTGCCCGCAAAGGGTCCGCTCGTCGGCCTGGTCTTTCTTCAGGTAGGTGTCGTAGTGATCGGAAAGGAGTTTCTCCGCCAGGGACACGTCAATCTTGCCTTTGTATTGCGCCATTAGCTTTTCCCATCGGGCGCGGCGGGCGTTGGGTGAACTGCCGGAATTGTTTGAATCGAACTTGGTCTCATCCGCGAGCACTTTGGGATCGCTCACGAAGTTCGAGCCCACAAAGTAGCCGTCCTTGCTGCGCCAGAGCCCGTAGTGCTTCAGGCCCAGCTCGAACTGCGCAACCTCGCCCGTCTTGCGATCGCCCAGCAGCCAGTCGTTGGCGTAGCCGCCGTTGTTGCCGTCCAGCATGATCCGGACGTAATCATCAATCGAGCCGGCGTACTGGAGGGCCTTCCGCGAGCGCTCAAACTCCGGCTTGCCGTTGGGGTCCCAGCCGCTGAACTGGGTCATGGTTGTCTCAGTGACCATCAGCCCTGCGGAATTCACCCCGAAATCGTCGTCGCTGGTGATGACGCCGGGGAAGCCGTCCATCAAAATGCGGTGTCCGTGCTCGGGTTTGATGTCGAAGATGATGCGCCAGCGCTCACCGTTCAGATAGCTGGTCCAATTGTTGTGGGCGATAACAATCTGGTGGTCGCGCGTATAGCTGCCCGTCGCCACGAAGGCGCTGCAGTTGCCGGGACTGACCAGCCGCGGAGCGTTGGCGACGTGATGCTGGGAGTTGTACCAGGGCACGTAGTAGCCCGGCAGCTCTTCGAAGGCATTGAGGGCCACAACGTCATCGCGGTCCATCTCGACGCCGCGTGCGTGCAAGCCCTCGACAATGCCGTCGAGTTCCGCCTGGTACTCTGCGTCAATCTTCGGCCACAGCATTTCGCGCGCTGCCTGCCGGAAGAACTCCCAGTCGCGCTGCGTATCGTGCGTGTCAACAAGGCGGACGGCCTGGAAAGCGTCGTCAATCTCGGGCGCCAGAAGGTAGCCGTGCTGGAAGCCGAGGTTCCGCGGCGAACCTTGGAGATGCACGTAAATCCATTCGCCCTGCTCGAAGCGATAAGCCCCGGCCAGACGCGGGTCGGCGTGGGCTGGTTTCCCTGCCGCCTTTCCTGCCGACTCCCTCGCCGCCGCACGCGGAGCGGCCGAAACCGGCACCATCCGCATTTGCGTCAGTGCCAAGCAAGCCACGACTCCGGCCAGAGCCCCGACCAGAATTCCCTTGCTACAACGAAACGTGAGTTCCAAGCCGCTCTCCTTTGGTTGCTCGATCAGTCCACGGAACGCACAATCGCCCAGCCTCCCATCCGCCGCGGACGCATCAACATTCAGTCAGATTCAGCCTCCCTATAGCGAATCGATGGGTTCGTCTTTCGCGGTGGGCGCACGGTTCTCCCTGGTCCAGCGAATGACGCCAGTTTGGTCTGTGAAGAAGCTCACCAGCCCCTTCTGCCACTTAGCGGGACGGACGGTCATTGTGTAAGCGCTGATCCGCCCGTCCTTATCCTTCGCCCCCGGATTGTAGATATAGATGTAGTTGTGCCATTTGCCGTGTGCCAATTCCTTCGCGATGAGGCCAGACTGCTTTTCCGTGGCTGGCGAGCCCTTCGGACCTTCGCCCAGGACCCGCAAATTGACGCTATAACCCTTCGTGTAAGTCATGTTGTAGGTGACTTCCGCCGTGTTGACCGTCCGAGTTCTCCCCAGGGCCCCCTCTTCTTCCTCCGAGAGCGGACTGGGCTTTTCTTGTGCGAAAAAAGTTGCTGCCAAAAGGGCGATCGTAACAAACACCACGGCCCTCAGGAGACTCTTGGTGGATTTCATATCAGCCTCTCCTCCGGTTGATTTGCGCTGTCCCCCAACACTTCTTGCGCGGCAGTATAGCCGCTCTGGACTGCGCCTTCAATCGTGGCGGGCAACCCGGTGGCGGTCCAATCGCCGGCCAAGACCAGGCCACGGACGGGCGTGCGCGCCCGCGGCCTTACCTGCTCCGCCTCCCAGCTCGGCGAGAACGTCGCGAAGCGCTCCTTGATAACCAGCGAATGCTCGAGCCTGGCCGCTCGCGCCTCGGGCAGGAGTTCGCCGAGTTCGCGGAGCGCCACCTGACTCAGCTCTTCCTTGGGCCGCGCGATATGGTCGTGCGCGCCGCTCAGGACCAAGGACACATAGTTCTGGCCCGAGCACAGAATTTTGCCCTTGTTGAAGAGCCACTGAATGCTCGTCCCGCGCAGGCCGGCAAATTCCAGGTCGGTCACGGGGCGATCGAACCAAAAGCTGATGGAGATGATAGGTGCCGGGCGCAAGGCGAGCGGCGCTCCGAAGAATGGCTCGTTGCGAATCAGGTCTGGTGGCAGCAGAAGGGCAAGCCGATGCCAGGGGACGGTAGAGATGACCGTCGAGGCCTCGATGGTTTCGCCGCCGGCAAGGGCGGCGCCTCGGCAAGCGCCCTCCGAAATACATAGGCTCGTCACGTTGCGGCTGCACTCGACCTTCCCACCTCGCGTCTCGATATACTTGGCGGCAGCCTCGGCGTAACACTCGCTCAGTCCCACACGGGCGATCCCCAGCCGCGAGTCCTCAGGCGAGGAAAACAAAGCCAGGCGCAGCACGCGCTCGAAAAGACTCGACGCGGCAATCCGCGGGTCCTCATTCATCGCGGCGATGCAGAGCAAGTCCCAGAAGTTCCGCTGCAAGCTCTCCGACTGTCCATGGCGGCTGAGCCACGCTTCGACGGTTTGGTTCCCAGTGCCGTCGCGCGAGTCTTGGCCAGAATCGAGCCATCGACCCAGGCGCAGGACTTGGAATTTCTCACGCAGGGAAAGACTCCGCGAACGAAGGACCCCGACCAGCAAATGCCAGGGAGCAGGCAGCTTCTCGGCTTGAAGCGCCGTCCGGCGGCCGCCTCTATCCAGAAAATCCAGGCGGAGCTTCGGCTGGAACCTTATGCGGTCGAGCGTTCCGATGGTTTCAAGGAAGCGGATTGTGGCGTGGTAGCAACCCATGATGAGGTGCTGGCCATTGTCCACCACGGACCCGGAAACGGGATCGACGAAGGAGCGTGCTCGCCCGCCCAAAAAGGGCTTCTGCTCGAGCAGTCGCACCCGGCGGCCTTGGCGAGCCAGTTCGACCCCCGCCGTCAGCCCGGCGAAGCCGCCACCGATGATGAGAAGTTCGTCAGACATTGAATCCAGTTGCCGGTTGCCAGTTGCCAGTTGCCAGCAAGCGACCGCTGATCACTGGCAACTGGGAACTGGCAACTGGCTGCTGCTATTTATGCCATTCCGCCCCGAGGTAGACCGAGAGCGCAGTCCAGAACTTCAACGGGCGCGATAGCCGCAAGCGCTCCCCGAAGACGTTGTAGCAGCGCTTTTGGATGCGCTTCAGGAGGCGCCAGTAGATGGCCGCCATAATTTCTGCCGCCACCAGGGAGCGGCGATCTTCCTGTGGGAGCAGTTGATGCGCCAGATCAAAATAATGTAGCGCGCGGTCACACTCAAACTGCATCAATTCGATGAAGGGGTCGTTGTAGGCGCCCGCGGACAACTCTCCCGGCCGCACGCCGAAGCGCTCCAGGTCTTCGTTAGGCAGGTAGATGCGTCCCCGCTTGGCATCGCTCTGGATGTCGCGGAGGATGTTGACAAGCTGGAGCGCCATTCCCAGGTTCAGCGCGTAATCGCGCGCCCGGGGATTGCGGTAACCGAAGATCTCGATTGAAATCAGGCCAATGGTAGAAGCCACCCGATAGCAGTAAAGCGACAGGTCTTCGAAGGTCTCATAGCGCGTGGCGTGCAGATCCATGTCGAGGCCCAGGATGAGGTCTTCGAAGGGCTGGCGGGGGATTTTGAACCGCTCGACACTCTCCGCGAGAGCTGCCAGCTGCGGATCGTCCTGGGAACTTGCGCGTCGCAGGTAACAATCGTCGAGCGCCTGGCGGTAGCGGGCGATTCCGCGGGCCGCGTCCTCCGGGGAGAGTCCTCCATCGGCAACGTCGTCGCCGCGCCGGGCGAAAGCATAGACTGCTTCAATCGCCCGGCGCTTCTCCCGTGGCAGGAAGACGAACGAATAATAGAAGTTCGTCATCGTCGCGCTGGTGAGCCGCAGCTTGCGTGAGGGCATCTTCATGGATGGTTCGCAGTGGCTGGAGCGTGACCCCGCGGGGCGGAGCCGTGGGTAGAGGCCGGGCGCCGCGCCCGGATATACATGCGGATGAAATCCACCCACCCCAGCGCGGGCCTCCGGCGGAAAACGTCGTAGCCGACGTCTTCGATCTTGGCGAGGATGGTCATGCCCGTCAACCACGTCAGGCGCAATTGGCGCCGCAGCTCGGGCACAACCTTTTCCGGCAGGGGCCTCCCCTGCTCGAATAGCTCCCGGGTGCGAGCAATTTCAAACGCCATCAACTCGCGCCAGCGATGGTCGATGCGTTGCGCTTGCAAGTCCTCCAGCGTGCATTGAAAGCGTTGCAGGTCTTCCAGCGGGAGATATACGCGGTCGCGCGCAAAGTCCACAGCCACGTCCTGCCAGAAATTCGTTAGCTGTAGCGCCGTACAAATAGAGTCCGAAAGCGCCAACAGTTCCTGGTCGCGGTGGCCGAACAATTCCAGCACCAGCCGCCCTACGGGATTTGCTGAGCAGGTGCAGTAATCGAGCACCGAACGGAAGTCGGGGCGGCGGTTCACCTGAACGTCCTGCTCGAATGCCCGCAGCAGGTTTTCGAAGTGCTCTGGAGAAAGATGAAACCTCTGCACGCTGTCACGGAGAGCGATGAACACGGGATGATCGGCATGGCCGGCATAACAGTTCTGGAGCTTCTGCCGCCAGTCGGCGAGCGCCTCGAGGCGCCCCTCGCGGCCCGGCTCGTCGGCAATGTCGTCGGCGTAACGGGCGAAGGCGTAAATCGCCGCCAGGGCGTCGCGCTTGTCGCGCGGCACAAGGTACGACGCCACGGGAAAATTCTCATAATGCCGCCGCGCCAGGCGCTGGCACTGGGCGTAGGCATCGCGTGTTCTGGGATCGGGATAGTTCATCCGGGGATGGACGACCCACCAGCCCTGCCTGCGGCAGGCAGGCGCTCGCGGGCATTATAACGCCATCTGTGCCCCGGCATCGGGGGAACCAGAGAGGCGGTGGGAAACAGCCCATCGACGGATCAGAGCGCACGCCGTTTCCCCGGCCGGCGGCCGCTACTTCCCCTCCTTGCGCCGGCGGATGAAGGCGGGGACGTCCAGGTCGTCGGCGGGGATTTCAGTTGTCACGTTCGTCGGCCCGGTCTCCACGGGCAGCCTATCTTTCTTGGCGGCCAGCATGGACTTGACGCTTTGCTGGGCGCTGCGGACGGCCGGGGAAAGGGTCGGCAAAGATTTGAAGCCCATCCTGTCGGCCTTGATGCCTGTGGCGATCACCGTGACTTTCACGGCGTCGCCCATCGCCTCGTCATGGACGGCGCCGAAAATGATATTCGCGTTCTCCGAGGCCGCCTTCTGGACGATCGTCGAAGCCTCATGGACTTCATACAGCGTCAATTTACTCGATCCTGTAATATTCAAGAGGATGCCCTCGGCGCCGTTGATGGAGGCATCCTCGAGCAGAGGGCTGGCGATGGCACGCTTGGTGGCTTCCACCGCGCGATTCTCGCCCGTGGCCACGGCAGTCCCCATCACGGCGTAGCCCATGCCCTCCATGATGGCTTTGATATCCGCGAAGTCGCGGTTGATGATCCCCGTGATGGTGATGATGTCGGAGATGCCCTGCACTCCCTGGCGCAAGATGTCGTCGGCGATGCGAAACGCCTCGAAGAAGCTGGTACCTTTATCGACGTACTGCATCAAGCGCTCGTTGGGAATGCAGATGACGGTGTCCACGGCCTGGCTGAGTTCGGCGAGGCCCGCCTCCGCTTGCATCATGCGGCGCTTGCCTTCGAAGGCAAAAGGCTTCGTCACCACGCCGACGGTGAGGGCGCCCAGCTCGCGGGCGAGGCTGGCCACAATGGGCGCGCCACCCGTACCGGTCCCGCCCCCCAGCCCGGTGGTGACAAACACCATATCCGCGCCTTCCAACGCCTCGATGATCTTATCCGTATCTTCCAGCGCAGCCCGGCGTCCGATCTCAGGATTGCCCCCGGAGCCCAGCCCCTTGGTCAGCTTCGCTCCCAGTTGTATCTTCAGGGGCGCCTTGGAGACCAGGAGGGCCTGCGCGTCGGTGTTGGCAACCAGAAAATCAACTCCCTGGACGTCAGCGGCGATCATGCGATTCACGGCGTTCCCTCCCCCGCCGCCCACACCGATGACTTTGATCTTGGCGCCTTCCCGCCGGTCTTCGGAGAAGTCCACTCGCAGGTCGGTGTTGTTCGGTTCACTTCCCATGTTGGCACCTCGAAAATCAGTCGACAGTTAACAGTCGACAGTTAACAGTGAGAGCAACGGACGAATCCCTTTTGACTCCCCGTCTTGACGAGCCTGGACCCCCAACTCTCATCTCTTGACTCTCGACCTTTAACCCTTGCTCTCGACCTCTGACTTTTGAGTCTTTACTGTTAACTGTCGACTGTTGACTGTCGACTTCTTCTCAGTCCCCCTTGCCGATGAAGCTCTTCCAGAGCTTCCCTAACCATCCCGTAGCATCCCGCGAATCGCGCATCAGACGAAGGCGGTTCCCGTATGAGACCAAGCCGGCGACCGTCGTATAGGCGGGATCGGCCAGCGTCTCGCCCAAACTGTCCAGCCCGCGCGGCATGGCCGTCCGCAGCGGAAGTCCCAACACCTGTTCAGCGAGAGCCGGCAGGCCCCCGAGCTTGGCTCCGCCTCCGGCGAGGACCACACCCGCTCCCAACTGTTTGTCGCATCCGGACCGAACCAATTCCGCCTGAATCAGCTCCAGCAGCTCGACCGCACGCGGCTCGGTGATTTCGCTGACCATGGAGTAGCTGACCACGCGGGAGGGCCGCTCCCCAACGCTCGGAACCTCCAACAACGTATCGCCGGGCGTGTTGAGGTCGCGTTCGCCCCAGATCTTCTTCATCTTCTCGGCTTCCGGGATCGGGGTGCGCAACCCGACCGCAATATCATTTGTAAAGTGTTCTCCCCCCACGGGGAT